>Ga0307515_10013290_pt1 | contig 15399 bp, 4 predicted proteins | sample 17_EM_MG_FD_194513 | JGI IMG/M metagenome (GOLD analysis project Ga0307515, IMG submission 194513) | Populus trichocarpa ectomycorrhiza microbial communities from riparian zone in the Pacific Northwest, United States - 17_EM | ecosystem: Host-associated > Plants > Roots > Unclassified | place... | reverse complement strand
ACCTTTTCTTATCCACCCATAATCTTAGTTTTTTACAAACCCTAACTAAACATTACAAACACTCAATCCTCTCTAATTCCCACAAGTTTTTTATTTAGTTTTCAGTTAAAATAGCAACCTAACACCCCTTTGAAGTATGTTAGAAAAAATAACCAAAGATGAAACCTCACCTCTCTTAATTTCTTTCTCCTAAAACCGTTGGCCATATGGTAGCTTATATGCGATTTTCCTTTCATATATATATAATTACCATCCTACCCTTGTTCTCATGTCACTAACACTTATTATTTTCCATTAAACCATCAATTGTTGGTATTTTCTTTTAGTTTTATATGTATTTACTTAATCAGGGTTTATAGTACTAAAAATAGAGTTTACAATCAATTTTACTAATCCCCCCTTGTTCATGTCACACGTGTTTATTTTCACTGTCTTCCACCATAATTACTTTTTGTAAACAAGTTTATTATTATCTTTTATCGTGGTTTCCATTAATTAACTTGAAGCTTATATTATCAAATCATGGGGTTTACATTAACTCATTATAGTAGCCCACCATCATTCACACGAGTAGACCATTGACATATTTGGTACAACAAAGCATTATGAATTGATGACAACTAGTAATATAGCTTACCTCAGGTAGGATGCTTTAGGGTGATAGTATCTTTCCTTTAGCATAACTAGTCATTTACCTTAGAACTCTGAAGACCACTTAAGGTTTCTAATAACTATAATATTAGGTGACAACTCCTTTTCGAAATTCTTTTCTTAGAAAGAAAGGGTGGGTCGTCATGATAACTAGTCTATGACAAGGCCTGCAAATTCTAATTTTATAAAAAATATTATGTATAAGTGTATTTTTTTTTTATCAAAATTAATAAAATAATGTAACACCCCTGCCAACCAGAGGATGTTAAAACATGAAATTTTACAATAATTTTACACATTTCCATCGAATATGAGCCTTTATCATGGCTATTTTGTTTTGACACTTATTTATACACATGGTAATGTCCTTTATTTATTAACAATTGTACTAAAATTTTGATAGAGTTTCCTGTATATTTAGAGTACCAAGTTATCGTCTACTCCTTCCATATTACAAGCCATTATCACAAACATGATCTAATTGTTCTACACCTTATTTCACATCATTTCAACCAAGAATTGACCCCACCTATTCTTTCAACCCTCATTATATCTTACACCTTACAGTAATTACATCATGTTTATCCTACATAAATTTAATTATAAATAAAAGCTAAAAGAGTAATAAATCCAATCTTATACACTTATATCGTGAATTATATAAAAAATGAAGGTACAATCTAACCATATGTTTTAAACTTTTCTTCTAAACATGTATGAAAATGAGAGCACCTATCCTTTTTATCCAACCCCATAGAAAATTTGATGAACAATAGTCATAAATTTAACAATAATAACACATTAAGATATTCTTACTCGACATGAGTAAGGTCTTACTCTCAATTTCAAGTCAATTAGTGTACTTTGATTTACATAGTTATCAAATATTTTGTAACAACTTATTATTGGCCTTTGATTTATCGAACACAACTCAATTTACCATAATTCTCAAAATAGCTTAGGCAATAACACAAGATTGACCTTCGTATTTGTAAAAACAACCAGAACACATTTAGTTTTGAGCAATTTTAGAGACTCCACAACATTGACTTTTGTCTCAGCAAAAGTAACCCAATCACATTGATTCTATACAACTTTAGAAAATAATTTCAACATTGACTTTTGCATTTGCGAAAGAAATCCATTCACATTGATTTCTAAACAATTTAGAAAATAGTCACAACATTGGCTTGAAAGCAACCCAATCACATTGGTTTCTGAACAATTTTGAAAACAATCACAACATTGGCTTTCGCCAATCTAATCACATTATTATTTCGCACAACTATTTACAATTAATCTAGATTCATTTCATACATACATAACATTTATAGTTATAACCAAAAACTTAATTGACATCACAAAATTATAGGTAAGACTTTACTTGCTCCTCCAGTCGAGTGAGCTCCATCAATAGAAGATCCTGTCTTTGGTGTCCCCCTGAAGCATATGAATACTTTCCATAAGTAAATTTCTTTACAATCCATATACTCATTCTTTGTATAAGAAATACTTATTTTAATTTCATACTTAAACTCACTATGTTTAACAATTCATAACAAGGCACTAAAACACTGTTTAGTGTTTTACACCTCACCATAATTGTAGAATTCAGTTTTAAATGGGGTTTATTTATTTCATAAGTTAAGACACAAATACACAACTTTGGTGAAGAGGGTTAAACCCAGTTCTGCCATTTACAACATATGAATCTGTCTTGTAACGTACAACCTAACCTTTCTCTAGTGTTTTATCCATATTTGGAGTTTTAGAACTCTAAATGACATAAGGTTTGTTTCCTGCGGAAGCTAACATCACTAACCACATTTTCCATTAGACATCCACCTCAAATTTTCTCATTTGCTAATCTCAATTCTAGTTTAAAGTTTTATGTTAATTCTGTCTAGTAGCTTCCAGCCTGACCTATCTTTAGGTTTTTATCTATATCTAGAGTTTTATAGTTCCGATTTGAGAAAATCCAGTCCCATTTAAAATTTAACACCCTTATCTACAACCTTTATGAAGGATAACATCTCAAATTTTGTCCTTAACTAGTCCAATGTTTTGCCACAAATTAGCTAGTAACACTATCTAGATTTCCAATTGATAGGTCTAATACACAACCAAATATTTTCATGCATTTATTTCACTCTTTTTATCACAATTGCATATAAAACATGTCATTCCCACAACAATAATCATTCATAAGATTTTAAACACTAATAATTTAATTTCACAAAAGCATGTACCACATGAATCTATTTAGATATTTAGAAAACTATACCAATAAAGATTTGAGATTTTGTTTCTAAATGATGTGCATTCACAAATGTTGACCCCATCTTTAATGTTATGAGATTTAAAATATGGCATCAACTAGTATAAACTAAATGCTTAGTCTTTTAAGTAACCATTTAAGAAAAAATTTTCTAATTTTTAGAAGGATGAATGTGATAGCCAACTTCATCTTTGACAAATTTCATCCCCTATAAATAGAGGTGGAGTTAATGGCCCGAGGATGAAGAAAATCGAGTCCTAAGTTGACAAAAAATCAGCCTCCCTCCCCAACTTTTCTTTTTTCTATCGTCTCTCTCTTCTTTCCCCTTCTCAGTCGTACCTTCAGCCACCAGCACTCTCACCACCATCTTTCCCACTACAATCTACTCCACAATCAGACGCCCAACCACCTCACGTGGTGGTTGCACCACCTCTCTCTCTCTCTCTCTCTCTCTCCTCTCTGCAAAACTCTTCTTCCTCTATGCCACCACGACCCCAGCAGCATCAGGATCAGCATCAGCAGAAACTACCTCGTCCAAAAGCTTTCGTCCTTCCCAACAGCAGCTGGGGCGACGACTTTCTCCTCAACCACTCCAACCGTGAGCTTCCCCTCTCCTTTGAAAGCCTATGCCTTTTCCTTTTCCAGCTGCAACCAACACCAGCCGCTGACCTCACCACCTCCAGTCACATCGTGCGTCACCAGTCAGGCCGCCAACTCCTTCCACACCAGGTAAACCTCCCTCCTCTCTTCTTCTTCTTCTTCCTCCCTTCTCTGCTGCCACTGCATGCAAATAGTAGAACGTGAATTATAATTCATGTTACACTGTTCATACACTTCGTAATGAATAGTGCAACATGAATTATAATTCAAGTTGCACTATTCATGCACCTTAGTCACCGGGCTGTGCCTAAAGCAGCCCAGCCTAGTTGGCTGGGCCGGGTCCAGCCTAAAAATAAATAGAAAAGAAAAGAAGAAAGCTATGTTGGTTCGAGATCGACCCAATACTTGTCGGACTGGACCAACAATTTTGGGTCGAGATTAGCCCAACCCATATATATATTATGATATTATAATATTTAAAAAAACAAAAAAAATCCAAAAATCATTTCAAAAATTTTGATTTTCTCAAATGTTTTTCTACCAATTTTACATAATATCGGGTTGTATATTTACACTGTAAAATACAAATTTGGTATTAAAATACTCGATTTTCTCCGAAATATTTCAAAAAAAATTCAAAACCTTTAAATTAATTTCCCTTTTCAAAAACAAAAAAAAAAGACAAAAAAAAAAAATTTTGTTTTCATGCATACAACCAAATCCTAAAATGTTTTCCAAGCATATTTATGCATACAACCAAATCCTAAAATGTTTTCCAAGCATATTTTCATAAAAAAATTGCATTTTTCTCATGTTTTGAAAATCCAAGAAAAGATGAACATCATAACCAGTTTATGATCATCCATTATGGTTAGGCAAAAAAATCAAAAACCTTTTTTCCAATCTTTTTTTTTAGGGTTCAGATGTAGACTTTAATATCTTTAGCGTGTAAAATTACACGATAAAGATACAAGGTGTAAATAAATGCGATGCTAAAATTCAGATTTTAGAATGGTTAGGATTTAATCCGATAAGGTAGAGACTCTATCATGAAGAGAGATTTGCCTTGAACCTTAGAAAAGACCAACGAATAGAAACCTGACTTAGAAAAACAATCAAACAACAATACAACATAACTCAAGTAGGGTGCACCAGGGGTGATGCATCTTTCCCTTGCACAACCAGTCCCTTACCGAGACTCTCGCAGACCATAGGTTCCTAATGACTATAATGCTTGGTGGCGATTCTTAAATATTAATCATAATTTTATAATTAAATCCAAAAACCTTTCCAACACAACACCTCATCAGGAGACACGACAAAAGCCTCCGTCGTTGCCCAACGACGTCGCGGCGTACCCAGCGACAATTTGGAAGGGCATTATTATATCACCTATAATTTAGATTTCTTATTTAACCACCCAAACAGATATAGTTAAGGTGGTGAATTTACTTGTAACTTTAGATATTTCAATTATTGATCCAAAGATTTATTTATGATGTCAAAGTTACAACTTTACTACTATGAATTTGAATATATACCCAAAATAATTCTTCCTTGATACTACCATAAGTATTCCACTTACCCCATAACTATTGAGTTAAAGTTAGAGGTTATAGAATTTTCAAAATTCATATTATAAGCCATACATATCAATTGTCTTGTCCAACTATTTCTTTCTTTACATTCCAATTATTTGGCTTCTTTTACAATTTTCTTTGATATGCTCAGATTTGCTATAATTGTTTTAAAAATTTTCATTTTTATGAACAATTGAAGTGGATTTTCTCTCATTCTCTTTCATGTTCTCTCTAGATTCATCACGCTCCCTCCACGACTGAGTTCATAATTTTAGATCTTGTCATTCCATCTTTATATTTTACCAAAATGCTAGGATCGCACAAGTTAACGCCTAACATAACAGCTTGATTTAAAAAATTTGTAGTATAATCCTATACACTTTGACCATGTTCTTAACGCAGATATTATCATTTGTTTCTCAAGTCGTCTTGATAACCACATGGGGAAAATCAATTTTGTAATAAATCTATAACTGCATGTTTGGATATGTGGAAATTGCCGACTTCCATTCCATCAGGACATGCCTCCCAAAGTGTGAATGTTTGTATATTACTTGATATTGGAATAAACCTCTAAACTTCAATAACCCATCCAATTTTGACAGGATTCAATTCATCATTATATAGTAGAATTTCAATACATACCATCATCTTTAATGGCTTTACCATCTTAGTTCCACATGCTCCCCCATCACAAGTTTTTCAATTATAAGTGTCTCAGAACTGTATGAATTATTTATTTTTTCTCTCTTAATATATTTTAATAACCCCATAATGTCTTTTAATTGGTTCTCTAAAGACTACATCTATTTATCATCTTAATTATCTTCTTTTTCACTAATTTTAGACATGCTAAACTTTATTATTATTATTTTTTACCAAATTTAGGATCAAATTATCCTAATTTAAGATTCAATGACCTTCTGCCTTGTATGCACATTCAAGCTCTTATACCTAAAACTTGATCTTAAAGCTAACCAACTCTTTTTCAGATTTGATGCTAAGATATAAAATCAATATCGTAAGGAACAATTGTAAATGCAAGTAGGTAATTTAGAACATAACAAAGCAACTATTGAATAAAACAAATAGAGAGAAAAATAATTTTTAACATGATAAAACCCTAGGGTGGGATGGCTAAATCAATGCAAAAATAATCCACTAACTTAAAAAAAAAAAAAAACAATTATAGAGTAGAATCTAGGGTTAAGAACACTTATTCCTTGGTGCTAGCCTTTCACAATTCTCAAAACTCACTATATATATATATATATATATATATATAAAGCATGCTCAGTAAAGTCAAGCTCTCATACAAAAAAATTGATATGAAATCTAACTAGTATATTTTTTATATTTGATGTTAAGCTCTCAAATCAATAACCCAAAGAACAATTGTACATGCAAGTAGGTAATTGACAACACAACAAAGTAACTAAAAAATAAAAAAAATAAAAATTCTCAAAACTTACTATATATCTTCATTCTTATGTTTTCTAATTTTTTTCTCTTTGTTTTCCTATTTTTTCTCCACACTGAAAACAAATTACACACACATATGCAAGGGGTTCTTTTCTAATGTAATAAAAACCCTTAGAAAAAAAATAGGTCAACACTTACAGAGGCCATGGCTCGGGTGCCACATATTAAGATTAGTTATGGATCTTTTCTAAAACAATCTAATTGGGTGGCTAAGATACCAAACATGAATGTTTTTCTCAATCATGACTAATTTCTATAGATAGACAATTAAATTATGACTAGGAGCTTTTGATACTTGTTGTGTTTTATTGTGTTGTTTTGCCTACTGTAGTGATTGATTTGCTTTGTATTATTAGATTAAACATGTTAAACTATTTATTTATGAATAAATGTGTTGGGATTTAAATCACCTAATTATTGGTAATCTATTATTGTGTAGTATGAATTGAAATTATTATTAAGGATATAACCAAAAGTTAAGTAAATAAATAGGAATATTATATAATTTAATGGCTACTTTCATTGATACATTAAGTCTATTAAAATAACATATTAGTATTTTTAAAGGTATGTTCATTTACAAGAACTTAAGTCTATTTAATGTTGATATAAGGCCCATCCAACTATAAATAAAAAATATTGATAAAATAACTTACCATAATAATATTATGACAGTCAAATACAAAAAAAACCAATCAGTTCAATCAAATACAAAACAAGTTTAAGTAGAGTCGATTATACTCTCATTTTGGCTAGTTTTTTGGGGGCCAAGTCCTAGGATATACTTTGATAAGAAGCACTTTAATAAGAATGTTTAAAAGTTTTCAACCATATTTTGGGTATCACATGCCCACACAATAGACACCATAACATGGTCAGTCTAATTTGGGCATATGATCGTTCATGAGGTACCACCTACACCACAAGTGTATAGGTAGTCTCAAGCAAATTACATGTCCTAACCACCTTATTTATAACAAACACAACATGTACTTAGGTAGTTTAGTGTCCCCATAGACTATTTTTTATAACGCAATCTCAATTTTTCTATATTCTAAGGACTTATTGGTAACCAGCAAGGTAGGTAAAGAATTAATAGAGTTGAATTAGCCTAATACTTAAGAGAGATAAAGTTTAATATTGGATGTACATCCATACCTATATACAATCATCCATATCCTTAATGGATTGACATGCTACATCCAATTTCTATAGGAATCACAATAGTTGACTTTAAATAGTTTTTTAGGGAGCACAATTAATTAACAAGCGAGAACATTGCTTAGTTCAATAATAAATATGACAATGGTGTTGTTTATCCTTTTACAAAACTAATGTTATTTGATTCATTAATGACCAAGACTGTATTTCACTATTTTTCTACACTACCACTTGACTCCAATAATAGCTAGGAAGAAATGAAGGCTCGTTCTTACAAGCATTTTTATATAATTGAACCGAAGGTAACATTATTGACTTGGCCAAGATAGACTATGACCTAGGGGAGTCTATAAAAAGTTTTGTCCTTTGTTTTAGGACTTTGAAAACCATGTACACTACAACTATAATAGAGTATGAGTGCAAGTTAATTTTGAAAGGGGTGTAATGGAATATAAAAAAAGGGTTTGTAGAGACCAAATATATCTAAGTATTTATACTCTTACAGATGACATTGTCTAATATAAAAAGATATTGGTTAATGGAGCAAAAAATGAACCATTTAGAGGAACTTACTTAATTGGCTACTTTAACAAGGTTGTGATTGCCAATTCAATGGTCAGTTAAGACTCTAATAAGGAGTTTTCAATAACTTCAACAACAATTAATATCGATTACAAAACTTACAAAGGAAAAACCATTTGAGCTTGTTTTATTAAGAAATCCAAAAAAGGCTAATAAGGGAAGAAATATTTGACCCATTGATCAGGGAAAGACAAACCAAACTCGACTCATTTTATTAAGAAATCCTAAAAATAAAAAAAAATACTTAATTTGACATCAAGAAAGTCAAAGAGATATTCAACTAGTTGATCAGGGAAGGATAAACCAGACTCTTTAGCAATAACATAATCCTTATTATTGAACAAATGTAGAGGAATAATTATAATATGTGGCATGAATCATGGAAATATAAAACCAATAGTTGTGTCATCTTTATGAATTGAATCCATATGGCATTGAAAGTTGTTTATATTTGTTTCTTGGAGAATAAAGATAAATGTGGATAATGACTCAGTTTTTAAGGTAATAATGGTTTGTTGCTTCTACATTAAAACTTCTTGGTAAATGAGAAATATATTAGTTAAGGCCTGGTCGATCATGACAAAGGCTAGAGTTAGCACTCATACTATTATAAAAAAGAGGTATCTCAATTATAGTAAATCTAAAGAGTCGGCACATGAAAATCATGAAAAAACTCCCTAGGAAGTATACAAGTGGTCCATTTATCATACAATTCTACCTAAAGGAGGAAGACTTGAGTAGAAAAGCTAAAAAGATTAAGCAACGAAAGTTTAAAACCTTTAGGTCTAAAAGGTCTGTTAATAATGAATGGAATAAATATCAGCCACAATAAAAGTCATCCAAACTCAGTGAGAAGAATGATGAATTGATTATTAATCATTAGCATTTCTTGGACTTAAAAATAAATGATAACAAGGTCGGCTAACCAAAATTTAGTTCAAAAGGATGTATCGTCTAAACAAACAAGTAACGAAGTATAAAGCTAGACTATATGACATACCAAGAGAATAAGTTCTAGGATAATAAAAGACTAGTTAGTTTGTTAGTAATCAACAACGACAAACACCTTCCAGATTGCTAACATGTAGTGTTAAAGATCAACCACATATATGATTAATGCTAGATATGATTGTGCTAATTAGACTAACAATAATACATAATGGTAAATATTTGCTAACGATATAATAACTCTACAAGAAAGGACCTTAACATGAAGGGCATGAAAGGTTCTAATCAAAACACCATCTTCATCCACTAAGAAGGTCACTTTATATCCTAAACAACTTAAAATGCACGTTCCTAAAAAAATACACACAAAAATAGAAAAGGTTATTGTGCAGATTATAAGCAACTTTGTATTAAGCAACCACCCACAAGTTAAAAAGACAAAGGTAAGGGCTAACCATGTAAGCAAGCCAAAAATCAAGCAAGAGCATAAATAAGATAAAGTTGTCCAATACACAAAGCCAGTAGCATAAAAAAAAAACCAGACCAAAGAAAATAAGCAGTTCAACAATAACTGAAAGCATGCCACCCAATTAACAAGATAAAAAAGTAGCCTCAATTGTTAGGAACAAAAATAGGCATGTCGATATTCCATTATTTATTCTAAATAAATGAATATAGAGGTGCATTATTTATACCAAAAATAAATAGCCACGTATCATTTGATCAATATTTGTAGCGTTGCACTTTGTAGTTTGAGTAAACCAGTGAAGATAGCTAAGATTGACCATCGACTAAGAAGATGATGATTCAAGATATTGATCGACAATCAATTTCTATTTGAACAAGAGTCTTTAGTAGTTGACGTAGATGAATGTCACAATTTAATTATCGCTCTAACACATAATTTATAAAAGAAGGCACACAAATAGAAAGTATGAATTGTAATAGGATTCATGTTAAAAAAATCCTTATCTATGAAAGAAGTTTGTATAAAACTATGATTTATAGTTTACATAAAACTTGATCTTTGTAAAATTATAAATAGATCATTTAGCAATTGAAAATAATAGTCAGTCCTATATATACAATTTATTTTCAATTTTTATGTAATTTATTACTTTCTTTTATCTGCTTGGGGTTAAATTCCTAATTATATTTTATCTTATGATGATTAATTGATAGATTGCATTTAAATAAAAATAATAATATTAGCTTTTTTTATACCCCTTGGAACTATTGAATGTCATCATTCTTTAAACTAAAAAAGATTAGGAAAAGCATAAGTATGAAAGTGTTTATTAAGAAAATATGTGTGCGCGTGAATTCAAGTTTTAGATGAAGGTTTAATGACATTAGAAGTCTGTAGGGTAATATTTGCTAATTATTTGCTATGATGAAAATAAATAAAAATAAAAATAAAATATTTAATCAAATTTTATTTGTCTTTAACTTCTTCAAATAAAATTAAAAAATCTTTCTAGTGCGAACAAAAACTAAAAAAAAAAAAACAATTCCAGTTGTAAATAAATGAAAATTTTTCATAAATTTGTAATATTTTTTGAATTTTTAATACGTTTTTTAATATTTTTTATCAATTTAGTTTTTGATTTTAAATCAATATCTGAAACATATCATTTTCTTTAAAAATAAAATTAATGAAAAATTAGCTTGATCATTAATTAACTAACAAGGAAACCTCTTTTTTTTTTTAACAAACCTAACTATAATGATGTAATTGCCCAACCTATAAGAGTGTCTTAGATTATATTTTACATGACTTTTATAAACTGATTTAACTTGTTTTTTGAATTTTGACAAAAAATAGTTATAAATATGATTGGTTAGAAATAATATTTCACTTAATTAAAAAACTAGTTATAAAATTCATGTGTCATGTTAAAAAGATTCTCAATAAAAAAAAAATCAATACTGTAAGAACCTCTTTATATCATTAAAATGTGAAATGTGAGAATAACTGGGTGTGGTTATAAATTAATAAACTTCTCAGTAATTTATTTCGCATAGAGATGAATCGTGCACATTTGAATGTGGCGTCAATTTATAGAATACTTTGATGCTCTTTTGATCAAACTCCACTATTTCTTCTATTTTTGACATCCATCAAAAGAGCCCTCGTAATCTGCACAGCTAAATGTGGGTTCTCTGGTACAAAAGCTTCATATTTAGTAGAAAAAACTACATCCTCCATGTTTTTTACAATGAAATTCAAGGCAGTCTCCTTTAGTGTTTTGTTGGAACATGTATCCGAGATTTCTAACACGTCAAGAGCATTAGATGAGTTCAGGAATCTGAGCATATGCCTTTCGCAAAATTTGAGCAGGTATGGAATATCATATTTGTCAGCTGCAAGGGTCAATGAGTAGACATGCTTCTCCAGCTTTTCGCTAGGCAAGTTTCCACAGTAAAGAAATTCTAATAGAGACTCAAGCTCTTGATGGTTCAATTCAGGGAGCATTATGGTGTCGCTTGCAGGAGCTTTGTAGGCATCTGAGTCCAGCATGTTCTTAAATATTTCAGATCTTGCTGCCTGGGCGTTTACAAGGACAACAAGTACACAGTTAATTACAAGACATGATTGCTTAAGAATGCTTTTTCGACAAGCATTGGACACAAGATCGAATGTATATTCCAAGCAATTAATAGGTAGGAGCACTTTCCGAGCAATTCCCATAGAATTCACCTTCGAACTCCGTAGATAATAATAGAAATGTACATATTGTGTTTGAGCTCACCAGTAATGCTCTGTGTGCAGATATGGAAGGCCCATCATTGCCAGGCTTGAGTTGTATGTCCGTGAGAATTTGATCTTTAAATAAGGCAATAAAGCTACTGAGAAAACTTATCTTCTCATTCAGTTCAGATTCTCTATCCTTCATACTAATCATCCATCTTGGAATATTAGCAAGTGGCTGAGGCTGAAGAAAAAGAGAGAGAAAAGAGCAGTTGTACAATTGTAAGAATTGTAGCTAGGACCTAGAAATACACCTCAAATCAGTGATCTTTGTGTTCTTTCTTTAGGTGGTGCTGATGGAAACTCTTAGCCATTGATTAAATATCGCTAAAGGCATGTGTCTACTGCATTGATGGATATATATATATATATTAACTAATTAACAAATAAATAAATCAACTAGCTAGTAGAAAAGCAGAGCTTGCCTTACACGGATTTGGCGAAGAAGGTAGAGAATTGGTGGCCTTGTCAGCTGTTTCATCACTTTCAAGCTTGTTCATCAAGGTGATGACGCTCTTAGCTCCCTCGTAGCATGCTCCGCAAATGGTATTCCTTGGAGGCCTTAAGATCAATGGCATAGAGCAACAAATTGAGCAGTCCATTTGAAGATTTGCCTTTATTTGTATAACAGAAGGAAAGGCAAGGTGAGCTAGGTAGGAGGAGGAAGAGCGAGGAGGAGGAAAGGTGTTTCCTCTTTTAAACTCATGCCAACTTTCCCAAGTAGTTATCACCAAACCGTTTGTTATACCTGAATATATATATAAATATACATTAAATTATGATTAATAGACCATGATTCCTTTATGCTGTATGTAATTAATTATACATGCTACCTTGAATGAAATGCCCACACCGCCCTTTTCTATAAACATTGAATTAATTAATATATATATATATATAGACTCATGAACAACTACAATAATCAACAATTGTGCATAAAATATTAGAGTAAAGCTCGGTTGTTGAATGAAAAACAAAAAGAAAGAAAGAACAAGGTTAACGAAGGAAAGTGGGTGAAGGGCTTTGTTGTCAATGAGAGAGACATGTAGTTGGGTGGGTATGGCGTTTGAGTGAGTTCTAAATAAAACTAAGAATAGCCCCTTCGCATAATTGCTTCTTTAAGGGAAGAATCCGAAAGTTAGGACAGGGAGAGGGACTTTCCAACCTTACAACAGCCAACATGTGCGGGGCTACCACGTCGAAGTAACTACTTTCTCAACACTGAAACATCATACTAGTATTTTAAGACTAAAACAAAAGCAAAGGAGCATTGCTGTTTTATAATTCAGCCAGCCTGGTTTCTCACACCTTACCCTTGCTATGCCCTTCTCTAATGATTTTGTGTGTATACCAAATGTATTTGGATGTGTATCTTGTCGCATAATTCCTTTACAAGTTTTGGGTCATGATTCATAATTTGGTGGTTAAAGTTGTACATTAAGTGCTCGGCATTACACGGTCCAACCACACTTTTTAAAATTTTGAATTTTTAAATTCATTATGGATGATATTGTTAATTGAATAAAATCATTTTTATTTTTTTTAATTTTAGAGCCCACATAAATATACAAAAGAGAGAAAAGGAGAAAAATAAAATATATATATATATATATTAGTGGAAAGAACATGAAGAACGCCCAGAAAATTATCAAAGACTAGTTGGGAAGGATCAAAATATACAAGGTTGGAAAAATTTGCAGTCCAATATAGACTGATAAAGGCCTTTTGAATTGGAAAATTGAATTTAGAAAGGAAAATTCAAAATTGAGTGTTTAAAAAATCAATTGGGATTTTTCAAGGTTTAATTAAATTTTATTAAGGTTTTAATTGGAAGAAAAATTGGCTTTTGAATTCAATTTGGGCTTTTATTTGATGAAATTTTGAAAACCTAATTTGATTTTATAGAAATCAAATCTGGGGCTTAATTGCACAGATATTAAAGTTTGATGGGCAATTAGAAACTTAATTGAAGAAATGCAAAACTAAGGACCAATTTGTAAAAGGCACGCAGCTTCAGGGACTAAAATCTATAAAATCAAAGGCTAAAATTGAAGAAAATGGAAAGATAAATAGTCAATTGAGGGTTAATTTGCATAAATCAGTAACCAAAGAGTAGAATGAAAAAGGCGTTGAACTTTAGGGTTGTTAATTGAATTCGGCAAGGAAAAAATTGCAAAAAATTAGAAGTTATAAGGTAATTTAGGATATAATCAAGAAAATTTGTGTAAGACCCAAAATTTTGGCTCAAACACAAGCCTAAGTCAGCCCAAACCCAGCCTAAGTTAACTTAGGTATATAAGGAAAAGTTGTAAGGGAATTACTTTTCTCTTTTCAAATTCTTATGGCCGTCATAACCCTCTCCTCATCAAACCAAGGATTTCAGTATATGATCTTGAGTTCTCCGGGTTCAAGAAAGGTGGAAGTAGCAAGTAAGTGATTCTCTCTCTCATGTTACTTTTGATTATGATTTATTTATGGAAGGGTAAAAAAAAAAGATATTAGGGTTTATAAGGATTTGAAGTTTATGTTGTTAAGATTAATTTATGATTATTAGGAGTTTTATTTAAAGTGATTGATTTTGAGTATGTTGTTGGAAATAAGAATTTATGAGTTGACTTGTTTAAATTGATTTTTATGGGTTAAGAAATTCACTTCAACCTTACTGGAAAATCTAGACAGAATGGTCTTGAGGTTGAAGATGATGAAATTTTATTTTGGTCATTGATTTATGAAAAGTACAGTTTAGTCCTTAAACTTAGGAAACAATTATAATTTGACCCCTAAATATATTTTGAGGTTTTGTATAGTGTTATTATAAGTTTAAGGATGATGAATCTCAGTTTGATAATTGATTTGGAATATTTTTAGTTTGGTCCCTAAATTTTGGGAATTTACATTTTAGTCCCTAAACTTTATAAAAATCACAGTTCGGTCCCTGTTTTGTTCTAAAAAGAATTGAGGATGGTTTATGGGTGAAATTTCAGTATGGTTATGTATTTACAGTTTGGTCTAGTTTTGGTAAAATTACGTTTTGGTCCCTATTTTGGATAATTGTCGTTTTAGTCCTTAAACCTAGGAGACTAAACCTGGTTTTCTTTAATTTTTGGAATCTTTTATTTGTGTTGCTTTGAGTTGCTTTTGAGTATATAGTTCGTATATTTATTGTAGCTTCTCCTATCGATCCTCAATAGGTTTTTCGAGTCTTTCATCTGATATTCCTTTTAGTTCTATATTTTTCGGGTGAGTGGGATAATCTTTAATATGTATATATTATAAATAAATATGTATGTTTATTATACGATGAGTACAACTAGTTAATTTCTTGAATATTTATATATGTTGTTTTATTTTCCGAGTACTTATTT
>Ga0307515_10013288_pt1 | contig 15400 bp, 12 predicted proteins | sample 17_EM_MG_FD_194513 | JGI IMG/M metagenome (GOLD analysis project Ga0307515, IMG submission 194513) | Populus trichocarpa ectomycorrhiza microbial communities from riparian zone in the Pacific Northwest, United States - 17_EM | ecosystem: Host-associated > Plants > Roots > Unclassified | place... | reverse complement strand
CGGACGGCCGACGTATTCGAGCCGATGACCGGCGACGTCCAGGCCAAGGTGGCGCTGGCCTCCAAGGCCGAGGTTCGTGCCGCCGTCGAGAACGCCAAGGCGGCCCAGGTCGAGTGGGCCAACACCAATCCGCAGCGCCGCGCGCGCGTGATGATGAAATTCGTCGAACTGGTGCAGCGTGATTACGACAAGCTCGCTGATTGCCTTGCGCGCGAACACGGCAAGACCGTTCCGGACGCCAAGGGCGATATCCAGCGCGGGCTCGAAGTCGCCGAATTCGCTTGCGGCATTCCGCACCTCATGAAGGGCGAATACACCGAAGGCGCAGGCCCCGGCATCGACATCTATTCGATGCGCCAGCCGCTCGGCGTCGTCGCCGGCATCACGCCGTTCAATTTCCCGGCGATGATCCCGATGTGGAAATTCGCGCCCGCGATCGCCTGCGGCAACGCTTTCATCCTGAAGCCGTCTGAGCGCGATCCCGGCGGGCCGATGATGCTGGCGGCCCTGATGATCGAGGCGGGTCTTCCGGCCGGCATCCTCAACGTCGTCAATGGCGACAAGGAAGCGGTCGACGCCATCCTCGACGATCCCGATATCAAGGCGATCGGCTTTGTCGGCTCGACGCCGATTGCGCAGTACATCTACGAGCGCGCCGCGCAGACGGGCAAGCGCTGCCAGTGCTTCGGCGGTGCCAAGAACCACGCCATCGTGATGCCCGACGCCGATATGGATCAGGCCGTCGATGCCCTGATCGGCGCCGGCTACGGCTCGGCGGGGGAGCGATGCATGGCGATTTCGGTCGTGGTGCCCGTCGGAAAGACCGCCGCCGACCGCCTGATGGAAAAGCTGATCCCGCGCGTTGAATCGCTCAAGATCGGCACCTCGATCGATCCGTCGGCCGATTACGGCCCGCTGGTAACGCGCGAAGCGGTCGAGAAGGTGAAGGGCTACATCGATATCGGCATCAAGGAGGGTGCGACGCTCGCTGTCGACGGCCGCGGCTTCAAGATGCAGGGCTACGAGAACGGATTCTATCTCGGCGGCTCGCTGTTCGACAACGTCACCAAGGACATGCGGATCTACAAGGAAGAGATCTTCGGCCCGGTGTTGTCGGTGGTGCGTGCCCACGATTACAGCGAGGCGCTGGCGCTGCCGTCGGATCATGATTACGGCAACGGTGTCGCGATCTTCACCCGCGACGGCGACGCCGCGCGTGATTTCGCCGCCAAGGTCAATGTCGGCATGGTCGGCATCAACGTGCCGATCCCGGTGCCGATCGCTTACTACACCTTCGGTGGCTGGAAGAAGTCCGGCTTCGGCGATCTCAACCAGCATGGCCCGGATTCGATCCGCTTCTACACCAAGACCAAGACCGTCACCTCGCGCTGGCCGTCGGGTGTGAAGGAGGGCGCGGAGTTCTCGATTCCGACGATGAACTAGCGCGCAGAAGCCGAGCGCAGAGATGCATTTCGCTCTCAATGAGGACCAGATTGCGGTTCGCGATATGGCGCGGGAGTTTGCCGCGGAAAAAATCGCGCCGCATGCGATCCGCTGGGATGAGGAAAAGCATTTCCCCGTCGACGTGATGCGCGAGGCGGCAACCCTCGGCATGGGCGGCGTCTACATCAAGGACGACGTCGGCGGTTCGGCGTTGACGCGGTTCGATGCCGCGCTGATCTTCGAGGCGTTGGCGCAGGGCTGTCCGACGGTGTCGGCGTTCATCTCGATCCACAACATGGCGTCCTGGATGATCGATGCCTATGGCAACGACACCCAGCGCCAGAAGTGGCTGCCGAAGCTGTGCACCATGGAGCTCTTGGCGAGCTATTGCCTGACCGAGCCGGGCTCCGGCTCGGATGCGGCGGCGCTGCGCACCCGTGCGGTGCGCGACGGCGATCAATATGTGCTCAACGGCCAGAAGCAGTTCATTTCAGGGGCCGGCAAGGGCGATCTTTATGTGGTGATGGTGCGGACCGGTGGCGATGGACCCGGCGGCATCTCGACCATCGTTGTCGAAGGTGACACACCCGGGCTTTCGTTCGGCGCCAATGAACGCAAGATGGGCTGGAACGCGCAGCCGACCCGCGCGGTGATTTTTGAAAATGCCCGCGTGCCCGTTGAAAATCGCCTCGGCGATGAGGGTATCGGCTTCAAGATCGCAATGGCCGGGCTTGATGGCGGCCGTATCAACATCGCTGCCTGCTCGCTCGGCGGCGCGCAGAATGCGCTCGATAAATCGCTCAGCTACATGAAAGAGCGAAAAGCTTTCGGAAAGCGTCTCGATGAATTCCAGGCGCTGCAGTTCCGCCTCGCCGACATGGCGACCGAACTGGAGGCGGCGCGGACCTTTGTCTGGCGGGCCGCCGCCGCGCTCGACCGCAAGGACGCGGACGCGACCATGCTGTGCGCGATGGCCAAGCGTTTCGGTACTGACGTGGGCTTCGAGGTCGCCAACCAGGCGCTGCAACTGCACGGCGGCTACGGCTATCTCAGCGAATACGGCATCGAGAAGATCGTGCGCGATTTGCGCGTGCACCAGATCCTGGAAGGGACCAACGAGATCATGCGGCTGATCGTCTCGCGAAAATTGATCGAGGGCGCGCGATGACATCAGAGCCGATCGAGGGCGACCTGATTGCGCGGCGCGAAGGCGGCTGCGGCGTGATCCGGCTGAATCGTCCGAAAGCGATCAACGCCGTGACGCTGGAGATGTTTCGCGAAATCGACAAGGCGCTGGACCAGTTCGAGGCTGATCCCGAAGTGGCCGTGATCCTGCTCGAAGGGGCAGGCGAGCGCGGCTTGTGCGCCGGCGGCGATATCCGCGCGCTGTGGGAGAACTCAAAAGTCCGCGGCGATCTCGGAAAAATCCTGTGGCGCGAGGAATACATCCTCAACGCCCGCATCAAGAAATTCCCAAAGCCCTATGTCGCCTTCATGGATGGCATCGTGATGGGCGGCGGCGTCGGGCTGTCCGCCCACGGCAGACACCGCGTGGTGACGGAGCGGACGAAGCTGGCAATGCCCGAAGTCGGGCTTGGCTTTTTCCCTGATGTGGGCGGCACCTGGCTGCTGTCGCATTCGCCGGGCGAAATCGGCACCTATTTTGGATTGACCGGCCAGACCATGAATGGCCCCGACGCGATCCACGCCGGCTTTGCTGACGTTGTCGTGCCGTCGGCAGAACTTGCGGCCTTGCGCGAAGTCCTTACACGAGCCGGTCGCGGGATAAGTTCGCGGGAAATCAGGACCCTGATCGAAACCTTTGGCACGGATGAGACTGCTGGCCCTGTGGCGACGAAGCAACGGAAGATCGATCGCTGGTTCGCCCATGACCGGATGGAAGATATCGTCGCCAGCCTGCAGCGCGACGGGTCGGAATTGGCACAGTCGACACTGAAGACGCTCGGCGAAAAATCGCCGCGCGGCATGGTGGTGACGCTGAAACTGCTGCGGTTGGCGCGGGCGTCAACTTCGCTCGAGGAATGCCTGGTGCGGGAATATCGCGCCGCGCTGGAAGTGTTTGCCAGCGACGATTTCCGCGAGGGCGTGCGCGCCGCCGTGATCGACAAGGACCGCAGCCCGAAATGGTCGCCGCCGCGGATCGAGGACGTGACGCCTCACATGCAGGCGCCTTATTTCGCCGAAATCGGCGCCGACGAGCTCAGATTTAACTGAACCAACAAGAACGACTTATCCGGAGGATTCGAGATGGCAAATATCGCATTCATTGGCCTTGGCAATATGGGCGGGCCGATGGCCGCCAACCTGGTCAAGGCCGGCCACAAAGTCATCGCCTTCGATCTGGTCGAAGCGTCGAAGAACCAGGCCAAGAGCGATGGCGCTACCATCGCTGAAAGCGCCGCGGCTGCCGTGAAGGGCGCCGACACCGTCATCACCATGCTGCCCGCGGGCAAGCATGTGGTCTCGGTCTGGACCGATGTGATCCCGGCGATGGCCAAGGGCGCGCTGATCATCGATTGCTCGACCATCGATGTCGAAAGCGCCAAGCAGGCGCATGCGCTGGCCGCCAAACACGGTATGGCCTCGGTGGATGCGCCGGTCTCCGGCGGTACCGGCGGCGCCAAGGGCGCAACGCTGACCTTCATGTGCGGCGGCGAGGAGAAGGCGTTCGGGGCGGCTAAAGCCGTGCTGGAGAACATGGGCAAGAAGATCGTGCATTGTGGTGGGGCAGGTGCCGGGCAGGCGGCCAAGATCTGCAACAACATGATTTTGGGAATCTCCATGATCGGGGTCGGCGAAGCCTTTGCGCTCGCCGAAAAGCTGGGTCTGTCGCACCAGGCGCTGTTCGACGTTGCCTCGACCTCGTCGGGGCAATGCTGGGCGCTGACCTCCTATTGCCCGGTGCCGGGCCCGGTTCCGACGTCCCCCGCCAACAACGGCTACAAACCGGGTTTCGCCTCCAACCTGATGGTGAAGGATCTGACGCTGGCGCAGGATGCCGCCAACGCCGCCGGGGCCGCGACCCCTCTGGGCAAGCACGCGCAGGAGATCTACAAGGCGTTCGACGCCGCCGGCCATGGCGGGGTGGATTTTTCCGGGATTATCCAGCACGTTCGGAGTCTCGCCGGGAAATAACGGAGAGCCGATGACGAGTTTCCAGGAAGCGCGCGCCTTTCTGCTCAAGCACCGAACCGACTACGACACTGCGGTAAAGGGATTCCGCTGGCCGGATCCGGTGCCATTCAACTGGGCGCTCGATTGGTTCGATGCCGAGTTGGCCCAAAATGCCGACAGCAAGGACCGCGCGGCGCTGTGGATCGTCGATGCCGGCAGCGACAAGCAGACAAAGTTATCGTTTGAGGCGCTGTCGCGACGCTCCAACCAGGTCGCCAATTTCCTGCGCGCGCAGGGACTGAAGCGCGGCGATCATCTGTTGCTCTTGCTCGGCAATGTCGTGCCGCTGTGGGAGACGATGCTGGCGGCGATGAAGCTTGGCGTCGTCGTGATCCCCGCGACCACGCTGCTCACGCCGGATGAGTTGCGTGACCGGCTTGATCGTGGCCGGGCCAAGGTCGTGGTGGCCTCGCAGGACCAGGTTGCGAAATTCGCGAGCCTCGGCGCCGAAGGACTGGTGCGTATCGTCGTCGGTGCGACCGCCAAGCACGAGGGCTGGTTGCCGTTCGAGCAGGCGGCGGATGGTTCCGAAACATTTGCTCCTGATGGCCAGACCAACGCCGACGACCCGATGCTGCTCTATTTCACCTCGGGTACGACCGCAAAACCAAAACTGGTGCGGCACAGCCAGCGCAGCTATCCCGTCGGCGCGCTGTCGACGATGTTCTGGCTCGGGCTGCAGCCCGGTGACGTCCATCTGAATATTTCTTCGCCGGGTTGGGCCAAGCATGCCTGGAGCTGTTTGTTCGCACCCTGGAATGCCGGTGCGACCGTGTTCGTGGTCAACCAGCCGCGCTTCGATGCCAAGGCGTTGCTGGCAACCGTCGGCCGCTGCGGCGTCACCACGCTGTGCGCGCCGCCGACAGTATGGCGGCTGTTCATCCAGGAGCGGCTCGCGGATTTCAAGGTGTCCTTGCGCGAAGTCTGCGGCGCTGGTGAGCCGCTCAACCCCGAGGTGATCGATCAGGTGAAAGCGGCCTGGGGCCTGACGATCCGCGATGGCTATGGCCAGACCGAAACCACCGCGCTCGCCGGCAACTCGCCGGGCCAGAAAGTCAAGGTCGGATCGATGGGCCGCCCGTTGCCGGGCTATCGCGTGCAGATCACCGACAATGATGGTCACGTCACCAAGGAGGGCGAGGTGACGCTGGTGCTCGGCGCCGACAGGCCGGCAGGCCTGATGCAGGGCTATCAGGGCGAGGACGGCAAACTCTCCGGCGCCGACAGCGATCTCTATCGCAGCGGCGATGTCGTGTTCGCCGATGACGAGGGGTACCTCACGTTTGTCGGCCGTTCCGACGACGTGTTCAAATCGTCCGACTACCGCATCAGCCCGTTCGAACTGGAAAGTGTGCTGCTGGAACATGAATCGGTCGCGGAAGCCGCGGTCGTGCCGAGTCCCGATCCAATCCGGCTTGCGATCCCAAAGGCCTATGTGCTGCTGGTCGCGGGCGTCGAGCGTTCGCCGGAAACCGCGCTGTCGATTTTCAACCATCTGCACACGCGCCTTGCGCCGTTCAAGCGCATCCGTCGCATTGAACTCGTCACCGAATTGCCGAAGACGATTTCTGGCAAGATACGCCGCGTGCAATTGCGCCGGCTCGAGCACGATAACAACCGCAGTGATGCGCTGCGCGGAACCGAATTTCGCGAAGAACAGTTTCCGGAGCTGCAGAAGGTGCGCACCGCCGGATCGGAGAGTTAAGGTATGAATGAGGTCTGGAAGAAACCGCCGGTGTCGTTCGAGGCTTATCAGGCCATGGTCGGCAAGGAAGTCGGCGTCTCATCATGGCATCTGGTCGATCAGGCCAGGATCAATGTCTATGCCGACGTGATCGAGGACCATCAGTTCATCCATATCGATCCCGAGCGCGCCAAAAAGGAAACCGCGTTCGGCACCACCGTGGCGCACGGGTTCCTGACGATGTCGCTGCTGTCGATCATGTCCTATGAGGTGATGCCGGTTATCGAAGGCACCACGATGGGCGTGAATTACGGTTTCGACAAACTGCGCTTCATCTCACCGGTCAAGGCCGGCTCGCGCGTCCGCGGCCGCTTTACCTTGATGGAGGCCAAGCTGCGCAAGCCGAAAGAACTGCAATCGCGCACCAACGTCACCGTTGAGATCGAGGGTGAGGAAAAGCCGGCGCTGGTCGCCGACTGGATCGGGCTGATTTATTTTGCTTGATGATCCGGACGCGGCAACACCCGGCTGTCATTGCCGGGCTTGACCCGGCAATCCATCGCTGCTCAAAAACGCTTCGACTTCTGATGGATGCCCGGGTCAAGCCCGGGCATGACGAGAACCCGGGAACACCAATCATGACAATCAGATTTGACGGACGCGTCGCCATCGTCACCGGCGCGGGCAATGGTCTGGGGCGGGCGCATGCGTTGGGGCTGGCAAGCCGCGGCGCCAAGGTGGTGGTCAATGATTTCGGCGGCGCGCGCGACGGCACCGGCGGCTCGTCGACGCCGGCCGAGACCGTGGTCGAGGAAATCCGCAAAGCCGGTGGCACCGCGATGGCCGACGGCGCCGACGTCTCGAATTTCGAGCAAGTCACCGCGATGGTCGAGCGCGCCACCAGGGAGTGGGGCAGCGTCGATTTGCTGTGCGCCAATGCCGGTATCCTGCGCGACAAGTCGTTCACCAAGATGGAAGTCGCCGATTTCGCAAAAGTGCTGGATGTCCATCTCACCGGCACCTTCTATTGTTGCAAGGCGGTGTGGGCCGGCATGCGCGAGCGCAATTACGGCCGTATCGTTGTGACCACCTCGTCGTCGGGCCTGTTCGGAAATTTCGGCCAGGCCAATTACGGGGCCGCCAAGGCCGGCATGATCGGCCTGATGAACGTGCTGGCCGAGGAGGGCCGCAAGAACAACATCCGCGTCAACACCATCTCGCCGACCGCGGCGACGCGCATGACCGAGGAACTGCTGCCGCCGCAGGCGCTGGCGCTGATGCGCCCCGAGGCGATCACGCCGGCGGTGGAGTTCCTGCTCAGCGAGGACGCCCCGACCCGCACCATCATGGGCGCGGGCGCCGGCTCGTTCGCGGTGATCAAGGTCGTCGAAACCGAAGGCATCAACCTGGCCCAGTCCGACTGGACGCCGGACGCGATCGCGGCGAATTTTGCCGCGATCGGTGACATGTCGACAGCGAAAGCGCTGCAAGGCGCATTCGAACAGACGCAGAAATACGTGGCGCAGGCCGCGGCGCGCGCGGGGATCAAGCTCTGACCATGGCTGTCGCCGTCATCGGCGCCGGACCTGCCGGGCTGATGGCGGCCGAAGTGCTGGCGCAAGGCGGTGCTGACGTCACCGTCTACGACGCGATGCCGTCCGCCGGCCGCAAATTGTTGATGGCCGGTCGGGGTGGGCTGAACCTGACGCACAGCGAGCCGCTGCCGGCGTTCCTGGCGCGATATAGCGGCGCGCAGCCGCAGCTCGCATCCGCGATCGACGCATTTTCTCCGCAGGCGCTGCGCGACTGGAGCGAAGCGCTGGGGCAACCGACCTTCATCGGCTCCAGCGGGCGCGTGTTTCCGAAGGCATTCAAGGCCTCTCCGCTGCTGCGGGCGTGGCTGCGCCGGCTGGACTCACAGGGTGTGCGGTTGGTGCTGCGCCACCGCTGGACCGGCTGGAGCGAAGACGGCCGGCTCACGTTTGATACATCGGCTGGGCCAAGCGAGATCGAAGCAGACGCCACTGTGCTGGCGCTCGGCGGCGCAAGCTGGCCACGGCTTGGCTCTGATGGTGCTTGGGCGGAAACGCTCGCGGCGAGGGGCGTGACGATATCGCCGCTGCGCCCGGCCAATTCCGGCTTCACCGTCGCCTGGTCCGATATTTTCCGCGATCGGTTCGAGGGCCAGCCGCTCAAAGGCGTTGCGCTGACGTTTGGTACGCATAGTGTTCGCGGCGAAGCCATCGTCACTCGCACGGGCATCGAGGGCGGCGCGATCTATGCTCTGTCGGCGGAATTGCGCGAGGCCATCCTCAGCGCGGGGCAGGCGATGTTGCACGTCGCGTTACGGCCTGATCTGGCGATCGAGGAATTGACCGCGCGGCTGTCGGCGCCAAAGGGAAAACAGTCGTCTTCGAACTTCCTGCGCAAGGCCGCGCATCTCTCGCCAGTCGCGATCGGATTGTTGCAGGAGGCGGCGAAAATATCGGGCGTGTCGCTGGCGTCATTGTCACCAGCCGACCTCGCACGGCTGATCCAAGCCGTTCCCGTTCAGCTCAATGGTGTCGCCCCGATCGCGCGCGCCATCTCCACCGCAGGCGGTATCGCCTTCGCTGAACTCGACGATGCCGTTATGATCCGCCGCTTGCCCGGCATCTTCGCGGCGGGCGAAATGCTGGATTGGGAAGCCCCGACCGGCGGCTATCTGCTGCAGGCGTCGTTCGCGACGGGAGCGGCGGCGGGGAAGGGTGTGTTGAGGTGGTTGGGGACGCAGGCCTAGGCGCCATTGCAACCATGTCGGATCAAGGATATCGCATTGCTACCAGACAGTGCGTTACTCAGACGAGCCAAATTCGAGTTAGTATCCAGCTGCGTTCGATGCAACTAGGGGATATGCGAACCCGGCGCTGACATGGCAACAGACACCATCGAACGTTCCCATTGGCATTCGGCGCGATGGCTGTTGCTGCTGCTCGTGGCGATTCCGCTTCTTCCGGAGATATTCATCTGGGCGGCGGGTGCGCTTGCTGGCCTGATGGGCTGCGAGCCAGGCCAGAAGCCGGTCTGCCTTATCGGATCGCTGGCAGTGAGTAATGTCATTGAAGGCGGGTTGTCGGCGGCGGGGGTCCTTTCACCAACCTGGAATCACTATTTCAATCTGGCCGTCGCGGGCTGGCTGGTGGTCTGCCTCGTCGTATTGCTTCGGGGCTGGCGGCGTATGACGAGCCGGCTTCTGCTTGGATTGGCCGTAGCGTTGTTTCTTGCTGTGCTCCCCAATTTGGGGCCGTTGTTCGCGATAAGGTTGGTCGCGGACGCGAGTGTTTGCAAGCCGGAGAGCACCGGCTGCCTGCTCTTTGGCGGAGAAGTTAGGAACGCTTACGGCGCGCTCGAGAAAGCGAATCTGGCGGTTTTTAACGGGGATGCTCTGCCGGTGGTTGGGATATTTCTTGTGTTTGCTGCCTTCGTGGTCGTCAGCGGGGCCGTCTCGACAAGGCGAGCCGTTAAGCCTTAGCGGACGATTTCTGACAGGCTCATTCTATTTATGGATGTAGTATTGTCATTGTATTTCCAATAGTTGTAAGATCTGGCTTTATTAGAATCGGATTGGGGGTGGCAAAATGCGCAATATCCTGATCGCTGCTGTTCATCGCTTGTTGGCAGTTGCATTCTTGGCGACGACATTGGCCGCTCAACCGGCCTCTGCGCAATTGCACGGGGATACGGCCGAATACGTGTCGGCAGGTTACTCGCCACAATATGCCCGTTATTACGCCCCCTACGCGATCCAGGCTGCCGCTGCGTATACTGATGTCGCCAGCTTTAATGCAACGCGTGGTCCATCCCAACAGCCCTCGCTTGATGGATCCGATGTAAGACTCGCGGTGGCCAGCATTCCCGGTGAACCCAGGGTAACCGAAGCCGCAACGAAGTATCTTCAATCCTGGCAGTACCAGTTTGGTAGTGAAGGCTACCTCACTTGCTTTGAGTCTGATCCTGATTGCCTTAAGGCCATCAGAAAAGATCGATTTACTATGGCCATTTCCGGCGGGCCGACGTTTCACGTTTGGGCCCGCACGCGGGCAACCCAGAAGGCGGGAGCAGCCTGCAGCGAGGTCAGCATCGCGTTTCGCGGCAGCACGACTTCAGCCGCGGACTGGATTAGCAACGCCGATCCCTTGACCGGGTACGTTGTCGACGATCACTATCGTCAATTGCGGCGCAATATCGATGCGATCATCAAGAAGATAACCACGCTCGACTGCTACAGGAAAGCGAAGACCCAGATCGTTTCGGTGGGCCATTCATTGGGTGCCGGGCTGGCCCAATTCTCGGCTATCGCCAACAATCCTGCACGGCCTCGGATCACCAAGGTCTTCGCGTTCGACCCGTCTCCAGTGACCGGCGCTTCTTATATTAACGCGCGCATCCGGGCGCAAAACGCCAATGTCGAAGTCGACCTTATCTATCAGAACGGAGAGGCTCTTCAACGATTGAGAAGCATTCAACAACGAGCGCGAGCGCTGTTCCGAAGGCAGGAGGCTTCGAGGCCTTGTGCGCGAACCGTCGTCTTCGACGTATTCCTTCCGGCGGGTGCCGTGGCGCTACACAATATGCCTGCGCTCGCTAGCGAAATGGTCGGTATGACGTATAAACGTGGCAAGCAGCAAGAATACCAGTTGCCGATTGAGCACGCCAATTGTGGAAGAGACCGAGATCAGTATCGCGCTCCCACCACGGATGAAGATGTCGATCCTGCGCTAGTCGCCAGCCGTGATTCATCTGGGACGAGGATGGCCGGCGCTAACCGGGGACACGCAGTGAACGGTTATGCTATGGCGAACGGATTTGAGCCTGGCGTCGTACTGCCGACGGCGATCAACAGCCCGACCACAAGTCCGCTGCGAGCGAAGGCGGTGAAGAACGCGAGGAGACCGGCTATGTGGACGGGTGAAAGAGGGGCGATCGTTCCAGCTACGGCTTCGCAATTGGAAGCCTACACGACTTGGCCCCGCGGATGATCTGAGGCATACATACGCCCGGGGGCGGTGGCGAACGAGCCGGCGCAAGCCTGACCAAGCCCGCCATACAGTGGTGGGCCTGAGCGAAGCGTCACCGCAACTTCCCCCGTGCCGCCACCGGCAGCGTCCCCAAAATCTCCTCGCCGCGCACCATCACCACCTCGTCCATCATGTTGACGACGACGCAAACGTGGTTAGGCACGATGCGCACGACATCACCGATATTCGGGCGGGTATTGCTTCTGATGAGGTCGAGGAAGCCATGTTCCTCGGCAAAGCGCGCGATCTTGGCTTCGGGATGTTCGAGGATCAGGCCGTGGCCTTCGAGGCCGCCGGTATCCGATGTCAGTGTCTTCGAGCCAGCGTCGAGAATGCCACGGTCCGGACCGGCGCGGCTGACCACGGTGGAGTAGATGTTCAAGGCGCAATCGTCCCAGCCGGCGACGCCGGCGGCGACCTGCATGCGGTCGTTGTAGATGTAGGTGCCGGGCCGGTGTTCGGTGGCGCCCTTGAGCTTGCCGAGGTTCTTCAGGTTCGGCGAGCCGCCGGTGGATACCATCGTGACGTCGAGCCCATGCGCGCGCACGCCCGCCAATGCTTCGTCGAAAAACTTCTGCGCTTCCGCCCAGCCGGTCTCGGTCGGGTAAAGCATGAAGCCCGCGAACGTCAGTCCCTTGGAGGCGGCGATCTCGCGCGCCAGCGCAATGGCTTCCGCAGGAGTTTCGACGCCGGCGCGCTTGCGCCCGGTGTCGCATTCGACCACCACCGAAAGCGGGCGGCCGGATGCGGCGGCGGCCTGCGGCAGGCCTGAGACCACCACGGAATTGTCGCAGGCGACCGTCATGTGAGCCTTGCCCTGCAGAGCGCCGAGCCGCGCCATCTTTTCCTCGCCGATCAGGTTGTAACTGATCAGGATGTCGTCGATCCCTGCGTCCGCCATCACTTCGGCTTCGCCGAGCTTCTGGCAGGTGATGCCCTTGGCCCCGGCCTTGATCTGCATCGTCGCCAGCAGCGGGCTCTTGTGGGTCTTGATATGCGGCCGGTTGGCGACACCCGCGGCATCGCAGGCGGCCTGGATCCGCGCGATGTTGGCCTCGACGCGGTCCATGTCGATGACGGCGGCGGGCGTGCCGTATTCGCGGGCGATTTTGGCGGCGAGGGGCGTGGTCATCGAATTAACTCCCGTTCTACGTTTCCGTCATTGCGAGCGAAGCGAAGCAATCCGTCTCGCGGCGCAAAGAAAGAATGGATTGCTTCGTCGCCGCGCTCCTCGCAATGACGGTGGAATAATACGTTGCGGATCAAGCCTGCTCTATCTCTTCCCGTAACACTTCAAGTTCCAGCCACTTGTCCTCGGCTTCCTGCAATTCCTTTTGCGCTTTTGTAAGCGCATCGGAGGCGGAATCAAACTTCTTGCGGTTCTTCTTGTAGAGATCGCTGTCGTCGAGAATGCGCTGCTGCTTGGCAATTTCCGCCTGCAGTTTCGCCATGGTCTTCGGCAGCGTTTCCAGCGCGTGCTTCTCGTTGAAGTTCAGCCGCCGTTTCGATGCCGCTGAAGGCCCTCCAGCGGCGCCCCTCGCTTCCCGTTTCTCGTCAGCGACCTTCACCGCCTCGCGCTTCAGATCGGCGCCGCGCTGCGCCAGCATGTCGGTGTAGCCGCCGGCATATTCGATCCAGCGTCCGTCGCCTTCGGGCGCGATCACCGAGGTTACGACACGATCGAGGAAGTCGCGGTCATGGCTGATCAGGATCACGGTGCCTTCGTAATCGCCGAGCATTTCCTCGAGCACGTCAAGGGTTTCGAGGTCGAGGTCGTTGGTCGGCTCGTCCAGCACCAGCAGGTTGGAGGCCTTGGCCAGCGAGCGCGCCAGCATCAGCCGGCCGCGTTCGCCGCCGGACAGCACTTCCAGCGGCGTGCGCATCTGTTCCTGCGCGAACAGGAAGTCCTTCATGTAGCTGACGACATGCTTTGGCTTGCCGCCGATCATGACATGGTCGCTGCCGCCGCCGGTCAGGGCATCGGCCAGCGTCGATTTGGGATCGAGGCTTTCGCGGTGCTGGTCCAGCGTCGCCATTTCGATGTTGGCGCCGAGCCGGATGCTGCCGCTATCAGGCGGGCTGCCGCCGGTGAGCATATCGATCAGCGTGGTCTTGCCGGCGCCGTTCGGACCGACGATGCCGATACGGTCGCCGCGCTGGACCCGGATCGAGAAGCCGTCGACGATTTTGCGGTCGTCAAAGGACTTGCTGATGTTCTTGGCCTCGATGACGAGCTTGCCGGATTTATCCGCTTCGGCCGCGGCGAGGCTGGCGTTGCCGGTGGCGCCGCGATAAGTGCGCCGCTGGTCGCGCAGCGCGTGCAGATTGCCGAGCCGCTTGACGTTGCGCTTGCGGCGGCCGGAGACGCCATAGCGCAGCCAGTGCTCTTCATTGACGATCTTGCGGTCGAGTTTGTGCTGGTCGCGCTCTTCCTCGGCCAGCACCTCGTCGCGCCAGGCTTCGAATGCACTAAAGCCGCGGTCGATCTGCTTGATCTGGCCGCGATCGAGCCAGGCAGTGGAACGCGAGAGATTAGAGAGGAAGCGGCGGTCATGGCTGATGATGACCAGCGCGCAGCGCCGACTCGTCAGCTCGCCTTCCAGCCATTCGATCGTGGTGAGGTCGAGATGGTTGGTGGGCTCGTCCAGCAGCAGGATGTCGGGCTCGGGCGCCAACACGCGCGCGAGCGCCGCACGGCGCGCTTCGCCGCCGGAGACATGCGCGGGGTCTTCTTCGCCGCTTAAGCCCAGCTGCTCGATAAGATAGCGCGCCTGATAATGGTCGTCGCCGGGATTGAGGCCGGCCTCGACATAGGCCAGCGTCGTCTTGTGCTCGCCGAAATCAGGTTCTTGCGGCAGATAGCGGATGGTGGCGCCGGGTTGCACGAAGCGGCTGCCGCTGTCGGGCTCGACGAGCCCGGCTGCGATCTTCAGCAGCGTCGATTTGCCGGAGCCGTTGCGGCCGATCAAACACACGCGTTCGGCCGTCGACACGGATAATTCGACGCCGGACAACAGCGGCGTGCCGCCAAAAGTCAGCGCGATATCTTTCAACTGGATCAGCGGCGGCGGCATCGTGGGGCTCAATTCTGGTTCGGCGCAGGCAGCACTGCCCGCTGACGCTGGATGCGCCGGATGGTCTGGTCGAGCGCGGAAAGAAACGCCGAGCGATCGCGCGGCGCAAACGATCGTGGGCCGCCGGTGACTTCGCCCGACGAACGCAGATCGGTCATCAGGTTGCGCACCGCGAGCGTCATGCCGATCGACTGTTCGGTGAACGGCTTGCCGTTCGGCGCCAGCACCTCGGCGCCCGCTTTCACGCATCGGCTCGCCAGCGGAATATCCGAGGTGATGACGATGTCACCCTTGCCGGCGCGTTCCGCGATCCAGTCGTCGGCGGCGTCCATCCCGGAGCCGGCGGCGATGCGCTCGATCAGCGGATCCTGCGGCACGCGGATGAAATTGCCCGCGACCACGCTGACGGGCAGGCCGTGACGGGCCGCGACCTTATAGATCTCGTCCTTGACCGGGCAGGCGTCGGCGTCGACATAGATGCGGGTGGTGTTCAAGTCAGGCAAGTCTGAACCAGGCAAATTCGGGTTGGATTCGGTCACGTCGTCTCGTCCGCGCGTGGTACTCCACCGGGCGGAAGAATGCGAGGGAAACAGGCCGGGGAACATGCTTGCCACGGCACTTTCTTTGCGTACGATAACGCCTGGAAAGAACAAGAAAACAGAGGAAACGGGCATGACAAGCCGCATCGAGCCCCATCGGGTCTCGGCCTATAACACTTCCAGGCATTCCGAGAACAAGATGCACGATGACACCGTAGCAAAGCGCTATGGGTTCAGCGGCGGGCTGGTGCCCGGTGTCGATGTCATGGCCTACATGATGCACCTGCCGGTCGCCAAATGGGGCCGGGCCTTTCTCGAGCGTGGATTGATCGAGGCGCGCTTCACCAAGCCGGTCTATGACGGCGAACTGACCGATGTCATCGGCGAGGAAAGCAACGGCGTGCTTGC
>Ga0307515_10013287_pt1 | contig 15401 bp, 16 predicted proteins | sample 17_EM_MG_FD_194513 | JGI IMG/M metagenome (GOLD analysis project Ga0307515, IMG submission 194513) | Populus trichocarpa ectomycorrhiza microbial communities from riparian zone in the Pacific Northwest, United States - 17_EM | ecosystem: Host-associated > Plants > Roots > Unclassified | place... | reverse complement strand
GGGCCCCTTTCAGCTACCACGGCTATAGTAACCCATTCGCCATCCACTGGGACCTCGTATCCTTGTTTGTCCGGGAGCAGGCGTATTACGGAGTAGAGCTGTGAGGGGGAAACATAGTACCTCCCCCGTAGAAAGTCGACAAATTGATCGTGTGGGATATTTCGCGATCTATAAAGTAGACGCTCCTGGTATTAGGGTGCAAGCGATTACGTGGAACTGGGGATGCATACGATAGTCTGATTGAAGAGTGGGGTTCGAACTTATCAAAGTTCGGATCATCTGGAGGATTCTTGTGCTGATATGGACCAGGCCTGAGGTTTTCCACCAGAACAAGACGCTCATCACGTTTATGTCCGTAATTGCCAGTGACCTGAGGTTCGGCCGGCTTTGCAACAGGTTCATCGAATGATGTGAGCCTCTCAATGACCGTAGATGGCGCCGGCTCAATTGACCTTCCTCTTGGCTTGGCGACGGATTTAGCCGTGTTGTTTTTCGGCTTTGTTGGCGCCGGTCTGCTCGAGGAAGAGGCGACGGGATTTAAAACGTCGCCCACGGTCTTCCTCTTCTTCTCTATTACAAGGAGATCAGTGACACAGGCGGAGCCGAGCAGTGACTGACTTACTTGGAGAAGGTGTCGCGGGAGCGAGGGCCGTCGTTTCAGGGGTCTTCCTCTTAGGTGAACGCGGAGGCTGTGGAATCACGACAGAATCAGATGGGTCAGCGAGCTGTGCCTGTAGCAGGGCTATTTGTTGACGAATTTTCGCTTGTTTGTGCTGGTCTTCTGTCCTCCTGCTAACGTGAGACTCCATATCGCGTGTGGTGTTTGGGTGGTCAAAGCTGCCTTTGCGGCGACGCGAAGGACGGAATCAGATGAGAGGGTAGCACGTGGTTCACGAACAATGAAATTGAACTCACGTGACCACAATCGTTATTACGTGTGAGCCTTATGCTTGGAGCCAGGCGACGTGATTTGAAATCGAGCGAGCCCTGGTCTTTCCCAATGCCCTGACGACAGGACAAACGAATCTTTCGCCCCAAACACTCTCGTCGGTTACTACCGGGCTCTCCGAATGGGCGATACGGAGCGGCGAGGGGGGAGCCTGGAGAGTCCCGGGCCCGACGTGATCATCTGTTGGTGATCGGAGCGGGCGATGATCCTCCTCGTCCCCCGTTCTGGACTTCGTGGCTTCGGGAATATCCGTCTTCCACCGATTGTTAAAATGTTGGCCACCCAAATTCAATCCACCCGTCCTGTATCCATAACTCCCACCATCACCCACTCCATTTCCCACCCCAAACCCCGCCCCCCTCCGTTTCCCCTCGTCCTCCCGTCCACTTCCGCGCTTTCTATTCATCATGCTGCACCCCTGCTCTCCACCGCTCGACTTGTGCACGGATGCCGCCAAGGTGGCCGTGCGCTTGCAGTCGATACAATCGTTCGTCGCCTCAGCCCAAGAGCTGCGTGCGGCAGTAAGAAATTCTTCCCCTCCACAACTCCAGAAATATGCGAGAAAGGTAGGGTTGTTCCCTTGGTCGGTCCAGGAAACGGTAGTAACACCCGGCATGAGTAGATAATCGCACTGATAGAGGTAAGCAGGGGAGAGGCGATTCATGAGCCACTTTACGAATCACCCAACCAGATTGCTCGCGGAACATTGACTCGTGCTGGTATAAAACTACACACGTTCACCTCGTGCCCTCCTAGCGTATCCGCGCACAAGGAGGCTTACTTTGATCTTTTGCGAGCCCTAAAGGCAGCTCGCCATGAGCTGGACGATCCGAACCTTCAGCGTGAGTACCAAATATTGCAACCCTGGTTCCCTCGAACCAACATTTCGCTCCAATTGATCGCAGATCGCATCGGCCAATTGCTCCTTCCTCTTCACTCTTGGTTTGTTATTCACAGAGGAGGTAGTTCATGCCAGTGCCCTGGCGTGTCCTGTGCTGGCCATACCTCCTCAGCTCTTCCCCCCGGTCTCCGTGTACTGCGGCGTTCGGCGTCTGTCAACCTGACTCAGAATCCGTCCTCTCTGATGCCTCGTAAGACCACCGGAGTCGCACAGTCATAGGTTTTCACTAACCCTGTCCCTTTTAAATGAATGACAGCGCCAGATGCGTTCCCGAGCATCGCCCGCACAAAGGACCGCCCGAGTGGCCGCTCGAACCATTCCTCACACCTCTCAGTCCGATCAGTTGCCCAGCCACTGATGTACTCCGCATCTGCAGGGAACGCGGCTGACGTGGAAGATGGGGATGGTGATGACGAAGGGCTGAGATATGTCTATCGATCGCCATCCCGACAACGGTTCGGGATCTTTTGCACCGGAAAAAGGCAACATAATTGAGGCGGTCTAAGCCCTCCGCATGTTCTCTTTCTCGAAGGGTATGAGATATGATTTTTGGGGTTCCATTTTTCGCCGTTTATTAGGGGGCCGTTCCACCGTGCCCTTTCCCGTGTTACGTGGCTCTCGGCATTTAACACCGTGTATTTATACCTCATGGGCTCGTAGTGTACTTATCTTGGCCAGGAGTCATATTGGGTTTAGCTATGTCTAGATATATTTTTCCTTCCCTAGGGCAGTTGCCCACATCTGTGTTCAGGAGGGCCGAGGGAGGCGGCGCCCGCGGTCGGGGCCTTCATACCTGAGCCGGATCCCGTTGTTGACGTTGCCAATGTCAAACATTACATCGTGCATCACCCTCTGTGACATAACAGGGTCCGAGGATGCCGCCCACCCGGCCTCGTCCTTCCATCATTGGACCCCAGGTATGTGCTCTCCTGGGATGTTTTCCACGTTCTTCATCCTTACTACCCTGGTCTGGAAGAACACACTTGTCTTCCTTTTATAACTATCCCCGTGCAATGTATTAATACCGTCGGACGTAATCGTGTTTCATGTGCTTTAATACCTAGTTTCCGGGGTGTCGTGCTCCCGCAAGCGGGGTTCCTGTGGCTGGAGAGTTTACTTGTGCCGAGATATAAACCTCTCACCCGATGACAACCTGTTCGCCTTCCCATCTGAACAGGGTCCATTCCTTCGGCAACCAAAATTTACAACGAGCTTGGCTGCCATTCATCAGAATTGATCTTGAAACTTGATCAATCATTTCAACGCATCCTGTCCCCTCGGTGATCGGCGCCCTCGTGACAATGGCCCTCCTGGCTCTGGCAGCGTGGCCATCTGGTGGCGAACCGCCAGCCCTGGATAGCCCTCGAAGAAACGGCGTAGGTGGCAAACCGCTCGTGATGTTACACCAGAGCGGGTCAGGTGCGGTGCCAGCCTCTACCCTGCGCGATGTTTCCTCCTGGAGGCAACCCGCAGCTTTGAACATCCCCCCAAGTTATGACAGCACGAGAAGTATGTACTCCAAAGAAGATCGGGGCTGGGAACCCAGAGGAGGGGAAACAGACTATCGGCGCGAGTTCCGGATTTTCTCGATCATCCGTTTGGGAGCTTCCCTCCTACGAGGGAACGGCCATTTATCTGCATGAATCCCAGAGGGTCTCCACAGGAGCACCCGTAAGCGTGCTTTCTCCTGGAGGCCATAAGACATAATGTCACCGCCTACTGGAAATGGGATGATCAGCGACTCTCGCTTTGACCTGCGCTAATGTTCGTCAGATCGCGTTCAACCGTTTGTGACACGAAACCTTCCCCAGGCGTGATCATTACAATTTTGTATTCATTTAGAAGTTGAAGATAAGCAAGTGGGATCTGCGTGGTCAATTACATTCCGGTGACACTGAAGGGCGGACAGTAGTGGACCCTGCGCACACTGCATTTTTGGAGGTAGCCTGAACAAATATGGGAGGAGCAGGCCATCGTCTATATAAAGCGACCACATTATTGTGAAATTCTACCCACGTCCACGATTGATACGGCCGCTTCCCTGTTGGGGTGTATTATGCACGGTAGACAAACTCTGCTGACTTCTTCTGGCGAGCAGAACTACTAACATGAACCCTGCAGGCAGGTCCGGGCACACCAGGACCCTAGGACCATCCAGATATGCGCACGAGACCTCGCACAAAATACGATTTTAATTCTGTGCGCTCCGTACTTTGTTCCTACAGTCCCATTGACAACGTGGGCCGCAACTCCTTGACACCGCAACCCCCCGCACGTCTACAGCCCGGCACTGGACCGCCTTCAGAAGTGATCGAGGTCGGTAGCGGGTAACCGTTTTTCCGGCGTAAATACCCTTCGAGCGTTCTCGTCACAACTCTCCAAATACTCTAGTCCACTAGATAAAAAGTCATGTCGTTGGCATACCGGTATGTAGGATTTACACGATTTTTGACATATTTTTGTTACAACTTCCATTTCGTTCCGGTTATCGAAAATCACCCCATCACCGCCCACGTGGCTGTACCTGTCATCAAAATCTTGAAAGGTTGCTCCCGCTCACCCACGTCATCTTCAACTTCCCGTGTCAAGGGACGGGCGCATTCTCGGTCTTCGAGCGCGCCAAATGAAACGAAAGCATATCGTCGGAATTCTTGTCTATCGGGTCGCTCTTGCGCTTCTCACCCGTTCAATCTTTCAGCCGGACGAGTTTTTCCAGTCTCTCGAGGTCGCGCACGATCTCGTCTTCGGTTACGGTAAACTCACGTGGGAATGGCAACCAAGCGTCGCCATAAGGCCTATAGTATATCCGGCGTTATACGTCCCCGTGTATTGGATCCTACGTGTCACCGGGTTGGACGCGACCGGCCTACTGGTATGTGAATTTCCAATCATCCGAAAAGCCCTCGGGCGTCATACCTGAGCGCGTTGTCAGGTATATGCACCCAAGGTACTCAGTGGCGTCATTGCGGCACTTACAGATATCTGGGTATGTGAACTGGCACGACAAGTTTTGGGAGAGAAACACGTAATTGGCACAGTGAGCCTTTTTTGCACCGAAAAAAAAAGCACAAGACTGAGCAAAGGCGTGCAGATGTTTTTGTCACTAACTTCTTTCTTCCATGGGATGTCCTTGACCCGGTCGATGTCGAACTCGTTGGAGACGTCTCTAACGACAATCGCTCTGAGTTACTATCCATGGTCTGCCAGCCAGCCCTTTGACGGGTGAGTTGATGGTTTCACCTCAATACACTGGGGTTGACGTGCCTCAGACAGCGATCTCGCAAGTCCCTCTTCTTCGCCGCCTTGGCTTGCATTATCAGGCCGACGTCAGCCATTACCTGGGTTTTTCTCTATGGTCTGCTACTCTGGCGGCTACGTCGCAACCTATATACAGTCGTGCAAGTTCTCTCTCAAGTGGCTTACATTGGGTTTGTGCTCAGCCTCTCGCGAAAAATGACGGGAGCACTAACGATCTATCAATAGCCTCAGCGCGGCCACCCTGCTCTATTACGCAGATTCCGCTTTCTATGGACGACCGGTGTTCACGCCTCTCAATTTCATGCGCACGAATTTGTCATCGATATCACTAGTCTATGGCAGAAATGTGTGGCACTACTACTTCACGCAGGCCATACCAATCCTGTGCGCGTCGAGCCTCCCGCTTGTCGTAAAAGGGTTGTACCTGTGTCTCCAGGCTACGCCCCATCCTCCCCATTCTAAGGATCAAAAATTGTCAAAGTCAACGTCGGAGAGCCTCGGGATCCTGGCTGGAACAGTACTGTGGACGGTCGTCGTTTACTCCTTGGCCGGTCACAAAGAGTGGCGGTTCATCCACCCGATGCTTCCCATTCTTCACATTTTCGCTGCGAAAGCTCTCGTGGAATCTTCCAAACCGAATACTACAGAGAAGCAAGTCGGCGCCCGGGGAGACCTCTCGAGATTCCTCCGGACTGCGCCAAAGTCCCACCTGACGCTCCTCCTGCTTCAACTCCCCGTTATCCTGTATTGTATCGCGTACCGCTCCAGTCCTCAAGTTTCTGTGATGAGCTATCTCCGGTCCCTCTCACAAAACGGCGGTCTCGTTCGGTCCATCGGTTTCCTGATGCCGTGCCATTCGACTCCCTGGCAATCGCATCTACATAACCCCCAACTCGACCATCCCGGAAGTCTTTGGGCAATCGGATGTGAACCTCCGCTTCAAGGCCAAGACATTAACTGGTACAAAGACCAAACAGACGTGTTCTACGAGTCCCCTCTCAAATACCTCAAGACGCGCTTCCCCCCAGACGTAGATCTGACTTTTCCACCGTCGAGTTACGCCTCCTCCCCACCCGGCCTACCCGAAAGATCGATTACCAGCAAAGCGGAGACGCACGCGGAGGAGAGCGAGAAGTGGAAGCATGAGTGGCCAGAATATCTCGTGATGTTCGGTCACCTCCTCGACTACCCTGGGATTCACGATTACTTGACGAAAACGATGCGATACAAGATCGTTTGGCAGGCTGGATACGGTTTCGACGAAGAGCCGAAACGAAGCGGAGGGGTTTTCGTGCTCAAAGCACCTCTTCATTACCGTCCTCTCTTCCCAGCACCTGCCCGAAATCATCCAGAAGGGCACCACAACTGTGCTTGGGACAGTATCCACCACAATCACGAGCGACTTACAGGACATAAACACTAATAGCTCCTACAGTAGTTGATCCCGTGTCCCGCGAGACACGGCATTTGTCCCGGTTTCGTTGTTTCATATTACCCTGTAGCGCGCGCGCGATGCTGATAGGCGGACTCTTGTTCGCAAAGATATATATGTTTCACTTGAAACCCTTGTTATCCTATAGGAACCTAGTTCCATGGACCAGCGTTGCGTAGTACTAGTAGTAGTACAGATGCTTACCGATCAGTATTAGGGATCCCATCCAACCCCAAAGAAATTTGATACTCGGTTACTCCTAATCAGAAACTGGTTACTTGTTCTATCTGTGCGCTGATGATACTGTTGGCGTTGGTCTTTGCAATGCAACGATGCTTCGATCTGGGAAAGGTTGCGTCGGGCGGGAGGCATACCGGTGACCTCGGATTTGTCGGGGAGGTTGTTGTAAGCGATTCATCACGAAGCGTTCATTCTCAAAGACTTGGATCAAAAAGATGGGGCGATCATCAGCGACCGCGAGAGGTTCCCGCTCCTGCAAATGAGGGTTACAATGGGCTGGACCGTTTCCAACGCAGCGAATGAGGGGGCCGAACCGGGGTTCTCATTGCAAGCGAGGACACTACCCTGAACTACTTTCAGGCAACTACACTACTTCCTAGATTATGTACGAGGGGAAGCGCGCTCCAGGGTTTCGAAAATAGTCCTAGAGCCAACGAAGTCGAAAGGGGACTGAAAAGAGTCAAAGGAAGTGAGGGAAAGGAAGAATAATGCACAGAACGGAGGGAAAACTGATCCAAGGCAGGGGAATGAGGGAGAGAAGAGAGGCAGTCGGAAACAGCACAGGAGACACTGGGACACAAGAGAAATCAGAGAGGGTGGGTGAAGCTGTAATAGACAAGAACCGAGACCTGCGTTGCAAAGGGGTAGTAGACATAAACTGGAGATGATAAAATAAGCGCGGAGAACTGCAAGTAGAATAAACACAGCATGGCGAAGCAGAAGCCAGGTTGAAAGCGCGGTGACGAGGAAGAGGGACAGAGGAGCGAAAAGGACAATGCGGTAGTATACAAGATTCGACCCCGACCGTGCCGGTTGGTCTGAATGCATGAGTCTTGCGCACGATATTCCGAGACGAGTAGCGCATCAAGAAAGGGAGCTATAGTTAGGGAGACTCAGTGGCTGCCGTCGATGATATTGCCGATGCTCAAGGGGTTCCTTCTGCCCTCTACATGCGGACCTCTTCCACCCGCGCTACCATCACCTCCGGAGCCAGCGGAATGGACGGAAATTGCGCTCAACGGACCGGTTGGCGGCGGACTACCTTGGGCCGCCCTCAGAGGTGCCAACTGAATTCGGTCACCACCTCTCATGCCTGATCCACCCATCGAGCCGTCATGAGGTTGATGGGCCTGGTGGGGATGCTGTTGGTACCCGGAACTTGGTGGAGGCAAGGGAAGGGTTCCAGAGCCCCCTTGTCCATGGCCACCGTAACTGTTCGAGGCCTGCACGCCCCAGGTATCACCAGGATTGGGGCTGTACTGGGCATACCCAGTAGGAGGTGGAGGGGGTGGGTAATGCCTATACTGTTGTTGTGCCTGGTGGTGTTGGTGTTGATGTTGTGGCTGCTGCTGCTGATGAGGTTGCGGTTGGTGGTGAGGTTGGGGGTGGTGTTGGGCCTGTGGTTGGTGGTGTTGAGGGGGCGGTGGTTGCTCATAGGAATGAGGCGTGGGCGGGGATGGGTGACCATACCCAGGACCAGGCTGGGGATAGTGCGTTCTCGCCTGTGCCTGTACTGGTTGCGATACCCTCACCTCCTGGCTCGGGTGGGTCTGAGCAGGGGTCGGTTGAGGAGGCGGGATACCGGGACCATTATATCCGTTCTGTTGAGGGTAGGAATGCTGTGAAGGCATCGGAGGAGGAGGATACGTATAATGATGCTCATACGATCCATACGTCTGAGCATTGGATGGGGGAGGATACGAGTAATCCGTCGGGGGTGGCCGATACGGACCAGGTGGAGGGGGGTGCGCATGGGATGGGTGATGGGCGGGAGGGGGCAATGGACCCGGCGCCGGCGCCGGGGCAGGAGCAGGAGCAGGCGCAGGCGCAGGGGGATGTTGGTGATGAGTTGGCTGGTGTTGCGGTGGAGGGTAATGTACAGGCGGTGGAGGTTGATAGTGATCATATCCATTAGGTTGATTCCAGCCGGATGGAGGAGGACCATAGTTTCCGTATTGGTAGTGGGGAGGTGGAGGCCCATATGTTGCAGGTGGACCAGGTTGCGGAGTATGGTAATGATGTGAAGGGGGAGGTGGTGGTGGCGGTGGCGGCGCAGTGTGCTCGTACGAATAACTGCCACGGTGGTCATACTGAGTATTATCAGGCGCTGGTTGGGTCGGGGAGGTCGGGGCAACCTGTTGCTGTGGCTGGGGTTGTTGGTTCTGGACCGGTGGGGTCGTTTCTGCAGAGGATTGCTGGGTGGTAGACGCAGGTGTTGAAGCAGGGGTAGTCCCAGGCCAAGGAGGGACGAGATGAGAAGTTCCAGGTTCAGTACCGTCACGAGCATCGGGAACAATTTCGCCGATCTTCTCAATCTTCTGTCGCTTAATTTCCCGAACGATACGGATACCACGACCTTTTTTCTCCTTTGGTTCATCCTCACCCTTCTGAGACGCACGCCCGATCGTAGGTGATGCCTCAATGGGACCAATTGGTTGGGGAGGGGCGGGAACCAAAGGACGCCTTCGTGTGCGAATGTCCTTGCGAATGCGAATCTTGATGCCCTGGTCAGCCATAGTACAAGAGAGCTGTGTAGACTCTGGGGCCGGTGTGAGCAAATGGGCGGGTGGGTCAAACACCTGATACATACCCTCCATGCCGGGGAACTTCTTGGCCGTGTAGACGTAGAAGGGGGCAGAGTAGATCGACTTGCAATGCCGGACCGCGGTTCTGGGAATGATCTCAGCATATGATGTGTGACGATGAATGAAATAAATAAAAAGATGTACCCAACAACCTCAAACAAGGACAGTTTGAGACGATAGCTTCCTTCCATTCTCACACTGAGATCGGGGAATACGAAAAAGGCAGCATCTTCCCCACGATTCTCCGAGTCCTTGAGGTGATAAAGGGACGAGACCACAGACCCGGCAGTACACCTCGTCTTCCCGCCCTGATGACGCAATGGTAAGAGTCCGATCAACTCTGAGCCGAAAGGGGCACCCTCACGTTGAACCAATGGATCTCAACATCTTCGTCGGGCTGGGCGAGAGACGCATACATGAAGTAATACGGGTTTTGGAGGAAGGAGGAGACGTATTGATTGCCTATCAAAGAGCGAGCGGCGTCAAAGATGTGCCGTAAGCAGCAACGAAAATTTTAGTGGACGAAAATTTGCGCACCTCCAGCGTCCGAGCTGCTTGACCTGGGTGTCGCAGGATCAGTCATACCACGGTCAATCACGCGTAATTGGACGATTGGTGGAGGGTCAATCGGGCGGCGGTCATCTGCGTGCACGGACAACGGGTTCAACCCCACACAAACCTATCCATAACCACATGACTCACTTCCGACTCCGCACATACGTGCCTGTTTTGGTTCCTGTCTGACGATCAACTCATAGTCACTGGAAACGGTGAAGGAGGTGGTCAGTATCCGACATCGCGCTCGGGTCGATCGAGGATGGATTTCTCGGCAAGAAAGCCGGGGGGAGCCTGGGTCTGTCTCGCAGGGGGGACAAGGTGGACGAAAGATCCGTTGGTTGAGAAAATGAAATCACGATCTCAAACCTATATCCTGGGACTGAGAACCCAGCAAACTGTCGCAAAGACGTGTGTCGAAATTCGATAGCCCCGGCCAATGCATCTTTGCTTGGACCCTGAACGCCCGCCACAGCCCCCTCATAGAGAGATGGCTCCCTGGGTGGCTGGAACGTCCGTGGGGGACAATAAACGGAAGCTCACGCACAGTCGATCTCGGTCGTAGGTCGGTAACGCGTGTCTCTCGTATTGCTGAACGTCGTCGTCCATCCCTGGTGGAGATGAGTTGCGGTTCGAGGGATAGGGTGACCAAAGCCTGGAATCCCGAGGGTGATACGCGGCAAAAAACGGCGCAGCGACGAAGCCGACGACAAGGAAATGGAGAGGCAGCCCCGTAAACCGGCTGGCCTGTGTGAGAGTTTTATGGGAAAGGGTAAAGAGGCGAAAAGGAACCAGCCAAACGGCGCCTCCCGTCATTGGCCGGCCTCGGCCCGATCCATCACTCGCCAGTCCAAGACAAAAGAGAGGAAATGCGAATGAAACGCTCGTCCGTTCCATGAGGTCCGGAGACGACCAGTATAGTCACAGTAAACGCTGACACTACAGTTTTCTCATACAAAATTAGCCCGCACTCGTTCGTGGGGTTCCTGCCACGGCACTCCCAAAATCTCCAGAATCTCCCTCTCCGACTCAGACGCGAGCAGCCGGCCTACAAACAATAGAGAGGCACCGACCAGCGACCGCCACAACCAAAGTACACAATAAGAATCAGCCAGCACAAAAAAGCGGTTCGGCTGAATTAAACCTCTTACCCGAAATAGTCTTCTTACTGGGATCTCTCAGATCTCGTACGACCTCTCCATACAGCCCTGTGCCACGTACCGTCAGCTCTTTTATCGCAGTCCGACGGTCGGATCCAGGTCAGCCGTCCGCTTACCACGCTGGTTCAGTGTCATCCCGTTCTTCCTTGCCTTCAGTCTCAGCGATCGATTGAACTGCGAACGGGTAACGGGTGAGCGCGTGTCCCTCCGAGTCCCCCGATTTCCCGGTATACGTACAATATCATCTCCCTAATCGGAAACGCGAATCAGCACTTATTCGCTCACCCCGACAATCTTCCAAGGATACCGTCACCGCGACACTCACCGTATAATACAATAGCGCAGCACCCCTCGCTTCCCACGGCACTGTCAGAAAGTCTGTACCGGTCACGTCAGCGTGCAGCCAAAGTCAATCGACGACAGAAAGGAAGAAAGGCGAGGTAAAATAACAGTATATGCGTACCTATCCTCCGACGCTTGCTCCGTGTGTCCTTCCGGCATAGCCCGCGATAGATCAGTTCCAAGTTGTGCCAATCATTCGGCATAACGAGATCGTCAGTGATGATCCCCAGAGCGTGACACGCCTGCCATAATTTCTTCGCAGCACCTGTTCGACATAGCCGGGTCCATACTCAATAAGTCACAAACCCGGGACCCATATACAGGCTTGGGGCCGCTCCGTCAACGTAAAGATACCCACCCGTATGTGTTTTTCCATCCTCTACGGATCTAGTGATGATGACATCTATATCTCCGCAAGTCTCCGAACCTCTGTGGAGAATATCGCGAACATCGTTGGGGCAATGGATAAGGTCAGCGGTCATGCGGACGGTTGGGGATGACGAGAGGGATTCAAAACTTGAGCAATTCAACTTGAGCAACTCACCTCCGATAACTTCCCATACATTCTACAAGTAACTTGGGATCAATCTTGATAGCTAGTTTCCAGATGGTGGTCAGCCTCTCTGCTCCAAGAGATGGTTGGCAGTCGGATACCGTGACGAAAGGATGCACGCAGGGGAACACATGACGGCGCTCGGCGTGCACACTAACGTTACGATTGTGTCTACTGATGAAATCGATATGAGCGAGGAAGTACATACCGATGCTCTTTATCTGTTGAAATATGGCCGTCACCTCGCTCCTTGGCATGCGTTCGTTAATATCTGTGGTGATAACAGGCGCATATCAGCCGAAGCGGGACGACGGGTGAACGAGGCAAACAAGATCCGGGAACTCGCGCCTCGCCTAACGAAGGTGAGTAGATTTACCATCGTAGTATCGGATCCCGATCTCCTGCTGAGGAGTCAATTTGATGCCACCTTTACCGGCAACCACGTCCTCCAGAGTCCGCGCCCCAGCACTATACCACATGTATGCTGTCTTCACCCCTGCCCGAGCCATACGAGGCATGGTGTACACACAGCATGACACATCAATGGAGATGAAGAGGGGGATTAAGGAGTAGACGTAACAACCCACCAACGCCAAAGACTCCCTGGAACAACTTATTAACCTTTACATCCTCCGTGTTTTCGTGTTCGATCCGCTTCAGGTTCCCAGTGTTAATGATTTCCATGATCTAATCCGCATCCCGGCGAGCATCCCGGCGTCATAGAATGGGGAAAAGGGGGCAAACGTTATCAACACCGTGATCACAAGCACGATTTTATCACAAGGATAATCAGCGGGAGACGTGCAGGGCGTTCCACCGGACGGGTACAGGGTTGCAGGGCTGTGTGTCTCACACGAGGCCATTACGGCAGCCTGGAGCGGATAGGAAGGAAGGGAAACGAGGCTTTACCTTCAATGCTGTTTTCTCACCCACCCCCCTGATGGCCCGGGCCTCCGCATACGACTTGATCCTCGTCGGGTGGTTTAGCAGGGCCCGGATGGCTACCCGGAACCCACCAAGGCAAAGCGCGCGAAAACGGGGACATCAGCACGTTTATCATGTTATTATCAGCAAGTCAAGATTAAAAACGGAAGGTGCGTGGTCGCCCGCCGGTGGCTCCAGACGATCCGTCATCCCGGAATGAGATGCATCGCTGGGGCATGGGGTCCGGAGCTTCGGCTCGTATGTCCAATTGGTCCCGGAAAACCGGATCTGGTCCCGGAGAGCCGGGTTGCGAGAACCCTACTGCTTCGATCGGGAGATCTGTGTGTTTTGGGGCAGACATGCAGTTTCTCCAAACGCGTGCCATCACCCGGAACGTGGGGGAGGAAAGGCGTGACGAAACGGGAGTCCGAAATTCCGCGCCACAACAAGCAGTTGCTTCATCTGGAGATTCGATGGAGTGCCACGACGAATTATGTCACTTACATTTGTTGTAACTGAACACTCTCCAGTTGTTTTCCGCTCCAGGCTTGGCTCGATGGAGCCCCTGCAGTTCCCGCAACTACCGCCAACACAGCGCGTCAGCAAACGTCATCATATGCGGGTCGTAGAGATCAGCCATGGATAGTGGAGTAGCGGGTTGTGCAACCTGAGGCAATAGATGAAATCGCGAACCTTGTCCACGACATCTTGGTTAGGGCACGGACGAACCGCATTGCCACCATCTGTTCCCGGTTTTTTGTCACACGTCCATCCCTACAGTGTCGAGATTTGAGTTTAGCCGTTGAATGCATAGAACGGGTCAGATTTCGAGGGGTGAAGTCAGAAGATAGTTACCGAAAGGCAACGAGGGTGGGTGCAAAGTGTAAAGGTAATTTAATAGGAAAAAGATTGATTGTTGAATGGCGACGTAAACCAGGGTACAGGGTTATAGTGAATAACAAGAGGTCCGTGAAGAGTGGATAGGACAAGGAATAACCAAGGAACCTGAGAACTCCAGCACTTACACTGGGAGCTTTGGTCTTGCCCTTGCGTGACGATCCAGGGGTAGTCAATGTAGGTTCTGCATCGGAATCTTCAGAAACCTCTTCCGAACACCACTGCATCGTGGCCGAACAAGAAGAGTCAGATGATGACGATGATGTCGTGGAAAGATCGATGGATAAAGGCACAGATCAGAGTTCCGTAGATCAGAACGCAGGATGCAAGGACTAGGGACGAACTCCGGCTCTGCCTTTGTGTTCCGTCTGGGCTTTAGCCTCGGCGTAAAACTCCGCCAGTGGATCACCGGTTCCGGACTCCAGCCTGCCCTTCCCCTTTGCTGTTTTCAAAGTCGAACTGGAAGAACTCGACGGGACGCTCGACCGTTCCTGAGCCCCCGCCTTCGATCTGTGCTGTACTACGGGCTTGATCTTGAAGTCTTCGGGTTTGAACACCATCCCCTCGGTCGACATTGCCGTTGCTGGCCTTCCGTATTCCATTCCAACAGCCGCGTATCGGGCGATAATCGCATCGTAGTTACCACCGGCCTTTCGTCGCTTGGCGTCCGGTTCATCATCTTCATCGGAAGATTCACCACCTGTGGTGACCTCGTTATCGCTGAACCCAAATCAGTACCACGACCAGACGGATTCGGTCCAGTGCTCACCTGATACCCATGTCCCAGTTATCTAGATCTTCAACGGTGAGTTCCTTTTTTACAGCCGGCTTCGCTTGTCGCTTGGGTATGTCATCCCCAGCCTCGATGCGTTCACTGAAGGCGGCATGGTAGAAGTAATAACCCATCTTGGGGAGGGGCTTGTCATCGGCCGGAGGCGTGGGTTTGGGAGGTGGAGCACCAGGTACTGTGGGCCGTTTCCTAACTTGCCTGTCGCCAGTAAGGACCCACTCCCACCGGACAGTAGGTATAGTCATCGGGATATCCATAACTTGTTTGATTCCACACGCTTGTGCTGTTGCAAATCTGCTCCCGTCGGTCACAATCACAGTTACAACTTCTGAGTCATATCTAGGGACTAGCGTGCCCCCGTGCTTGAGAATCTGGGATAGGGTGAGCGTCTGGGGCCAAATTTGAAGTCATGAGTGTCCTCACATATTCCATCTTCTTTTTTGTGGCGTCCCCGGCATACCGCATGTCCACACCAGCATAGAAGATCTTCCTTCCACGCAGGTGTTGACTGACATTCGGAATTTTTCGATTCGGGTTGCTGTATTTCTCGATCAACATCTCTGCGTACTCCACGGGCGTCGGCTTGACGGGTTTATCTTTTCCTTTCTTCGTCGGTATTATCGGGTTTTTCCTCGCTTGCATCTGACCAAGGGTGGATCGGCTACGAAGAGGCATCGAACTGGAGGAAACTTTCGAGGAACCCGCCTCAGCATTCGGGATCGTAGTTGCTGCTGGCCTGAGCCTCGTGATACCCTCAATCTTTGAGGTTTGTCCGGGCAGGGGAGGGTTAGGTTTAGTGACGTTCTTGGGACCTG
>Ga0307515_10013286_pt1 | contig 15401 bp, 2 predicted proteins | sample 17_EM_MG_FD_194513 | JGI IMG/M metagenome (GOLD analysis project Ga0307515, IMG submission 194513) | Populus trichocarpa ectomycorrhiza microbial communities from riparian zone in the Pacific Northwest, United States - 17_EM | ecosystem: Host-associated > Plants > Roots > Unclassified | place... | reverse complement strand
TAGAGATATTATACCTCCTTTATTGCCTTATAAATAGCCTTAGCTTATTATATAATAGAGGGAGATAGTAAAGAATTATTAGTTATTTAAGGGTAGGCGCTAAAGACTAGTAACGTAGGTATAAGTCTATTTAGGCTAGCGGAATTATTAATAGCTTTAACATCTATTTATAAGGTAAATTCTTCGCTAATATCCTCTAGTTCTAAAGAGATAATATTATATATACGGTATAATAGCGTATAATATCGCTCTACTTTTTTAATACTATTATATGCCTTAATAGGGACTTCCTTAACCTTAATTGCTATTACCCCTATCCATTATTAAAACTCTATAGATAAGAAGTTCTTTCCTATATTATGGACAATTTAATTAGGGGGTCCTAGGTAGATATTAATCTAGCATAATTATAGGGTATCCTATACGTTCCTAGCTAATATATCCTTTAAAAAACGTATAGCTTAGAAAAAGGTTAAAAAGTTAATAGCTTAAAATACTGGCTTGCCGCTAAGATATATAACGTTAACAATAATATAGAAGTTAAAGTTATAGTTATTTTTAAGGGTAAACTTAAATCGGCTAGGGGACTTTTAATTTATTTAGTAGTAATAGTAGTACTTTATAAGATGCTTAATTGCCTTAACCTTAACTTTATGGCCTACTTACTAAAGAACCCTAAGCAATTAATAAATAGATAGGTGGCTAAAATAATGGTATAGTTAACGTAACTCTAACTTAGTTAGGTGGCTTTAAGTAATACTTTTTTCTAGTTAATAAAGGAGTAACTAAGGGTAACCATACTTACGTATAATAGGTACCCGACTATCTCCCTATATAAGTATATTCTTAAGGTTGTTAAGCTTAACGCCTAATTTATCTATATCTCCGATATAAAATAGAAATTGAGTATTTATAGAAATAACGTAGAAAGTAATATACCCTAAGGGGGTTTGGACCCTAATTATGCTAAAAGAGATTATAGTACCCTTACTAAAACAAATTGTATATTAGCCTGCCGTTAAATAATTAATCTAAATAGAGTTATTAAGCTGCTAAAGGGCTTAAACTTAAGGTTCTCCTACTATAGATACTCCTGCGGCTCTAGTATCTGGCATAATACTATAGAAGATATTTACTAAGTATCTGTTATTAAAGGAGAACGCGAAGCTCTCCTTTAGCTTATTAAAGATATCTAACTTTATAATAGAATGGAGCGTAGATTAGTTATTAAGAATAGTAACGGTTTATATGCTATCTACCTTACTATACTTAGTAAAGTATTAGTTGGGTAAGTAGTCCTTAATTTCTATATCTATAAGGAGCTATTCGGCCTTATTAACCTTACCCTTAAGATCTTTTACGCCTTTATATTAAACTAGGAAGCTTTAAAAGTAGGCCGTAGTAACCTTATAATTTTTAATATTTCTTATACTCTAGCGAAACTTATTATATACCTCCTTTTATTTATTAAAAGAATGCTTAGTTAACTAGTAATTCGGTTTCTTATAAACGTAGTACTTCTTCTAGCGATTACTTTAAAATAAACCTCTATAAGGGCATCCACCTTTATTTTATAGTTGTTAATTATACCCTTTACTATATTGCCTACCACGGCTACTATATATTTAATTAGTCTAGTTATAATTATATTAGTTAGGCGAGTTAATTAAAGTAGGTTAGAGTTAGGCGTTAAATTGCTATACTTCTTAAGAGCGTAGAGCGGTGCTAATAAAATTTTTTAATTAAGTATATACTCCTTTATAAGTATTTATAAGATTAAAGAGAGTAAGGTTGTATTCTTTAACGCCTTAGTATACGCTAATAACTTAATTACGTAGGCTAAAATCCTCTTAATATAATTTAGATAAACTATATTAAATTATCTAAAGCTAATTAAAAAGCTTTTAAAGATAATTAAGCCGAGGGATACCTAGGTTTATAGTAATAATCCTTAAAAAGGTAGTCTCTCTTTATTCTAATATATACTGCTACTTATTCTCTTCTATTTTAAAGTGGTATCATAATATATATATTATGCGGTTAAAATTATATCCTTTTTCTGCCAAATAATTATAATAGAAGGTACTAGCTCGGCCCTTAAGCATAACGGAATAAGCGTTATAGTATTAATTAGACTCTATTTCTACCTTCTAGTAACATTTATAGAAGATACGTAGTTTTAAATTAAGAATATTATATAATTCCCTGCTAAACTTTTTCTCTTAATCTAAGTAGAGCTTCGTAAGCTTTATAAGCAATTTTAAACTACCTCTAATTTAAGATTAAGATAAAGGAGGTAGAAGTTATATTGCAGGCTATAGTAGGGACGTAGGTCTAGTTGGTGGAGTCTAAAGGTTATTAAATCGCGAAGCAATGGGATCCTATGCCTACTTTTATTAAGGTATAGTATCTAATATTAAGGTTACGGGTTAAATTGGATACAGAGGAGTTAAAGGCGGAGGTAGGTTCGTCTTTAAAGGTATATTGCTTAGGTTCTATTATAAGTTAAGCTTCCTTATAGTGCGTAGTTGGTGCTTAATCTCTTATAGAGTCCATTTATGCTCTTCTTTTACGTTAATAACCTACTCCTAAATATTATCTCTAATAGTACCCCCGTCTATAGGTATAAATACTCTATACTCCTATAAGAAGTTATAGAAGTCTTATATAATATCCTTCTTTATAGAAGTCTATGTTTTCTTTATCTATTTAATAAAGTCCTTCCTTATACAGTACTATAGCATAGTGTCGTTATATTTACTGTCTTTATAGTATACTATACAGTATAATAAGAATCCGTTTAGGTCCTGTTACTTAGCGTTTATAAAGTTAATTATATTGGTATTCTATATTTCCGGGTTAATATCCTTTTCGTACTTCTTTAAATAGGTTAACGCTATAATAGCGGACGTGCGTAGGTAGATTTAGGTATTAATTATAATCTTAAGACCTACAAAGGTATATAAAGGGTATTAAGGTAGTTATTTAATATGTTTTAGACGTTAACTTAGGACCCTAGGTTTAGTAACACTTCTAACCTAAAGTACTTAACCAAATCTTTATAAACGCGGTTGTTCTATATAATAGACGCAACTTAGTATCTCCTAGTACTTAGTAACACTTCTATTACTAGTTTTCCACAAGTCTAAGGTAGTATAGTATTACTAGGATCCATTCTATATAAGCATATATAGCACCCCTATACAAGACTATCTCTTCTATTTAAAAACCTAGCTGCTCTATAATTAACTATATATTTAACTACTAATTAGTGTTGGTTATATAGGGTGACTTACCAATAACGACTACTTAAGTAGGTTATAGTAATGTTGGTTAATAAAGCTTATTAAATGGAATGGGAAAGGGCGAGGAGCCTAAAACTCCTCGCCACGCTAGTGCCGCGGCGTCACGTGACGACCGCTTGCCTCATTCCCGACAAAAATAGCTGTAACGCGGATTGCTAAAGTATATAATTAGTAATATCCGCACTAATAATACGTTAATCTTAACTACCTACTTTTTATCTATTATATCTATAGTCTAACGATTAAAACCTATTAAGATCTATCTATTATAACGTATTTAAGCCCTCCCTACCTCTATCTAACCCTTTACTCTCCCTTTATTACCTTTAAGCGCTATTTATTAATACCTCTATTAAAGCAAATAAGATAAAAAGGTTATAAAATATAAGCTGGTTAAGTAGATTAATAAGCTAGTAGTATATAATAGGCTAGGGATTATATTAAAACAGATCCCTAGTGGTCTTTATAGCTATATAGCCTATAAAGGGAGCTATCCTAGCTTATAAGCAGCTCTTATAAGCTTTAAATAAGCAAGCTAGATAAAGCTATTATAGAGATATATCTATACTACGGTTATTTGGAGCAGCTTAAGGCCTTAAGGATACTAATATTTAAGTGGTAAGATCTTATACTTATAGCAAAGACGTCTTTTAGTAAGAGTATAGTAATATAAGCACTACTATGTCTCGTACCTAATGCAGTTATTATTATTGTTCTTCCGCTTAAGGCGATTAAGTAAAAAAGATTATAAAGCTATGTAACCGACTACTAGACCTTGCATATTACCCTATTTTACCTACGTTAGCACTACCCTTATATATCTTGGATATGTTTAAAATAAGTTATAAGCTTTGGAGTTTGGGGTCTACTTTTATATATTTATATTACTTAATTTCTATAGATTTATAATTAAGTTGCTTGTTTAATTCCTATACACTACAAAGTTTATAAGCTACCTTATATTTAATCTATTTATATATAGGGGAAGATAATATCCGCTAAGCTAATTAAGAATATCTATATAGGCAGCTATATATATATCCTTATCTCCCTAAAGCTTTTAGTTAGTAATAAGCTATATAAGGTCCTAGTAGACCCAATATTTCGTTCCCATATTACCCTTATAGTAGTTAATAAAGTATACCTACTTACTAATTAGGGAGAGACCTTCCGTATAGCATACGCATAACTCTTTAAAGTACGTTTAGTCTTAGTTAATAAGCCTTAGTTTATATATACCGCAACGCTAGACCCCTCTATATTTTGTACTATATATAAGCTAGCTAGGTTTAAACCTAATATCTAAGTTATTAAAACCCTAATTAATTAGCTAGAGCTAAAGATTATATAAAGGGTTATAACCGCGCTAGAGAAGAAGGTGTTACGGAACCCTACCGCAGGGGCCTCTATAGGAGAGCCCCATGCTCTTGCGTATACCTTACGTACAGCTTATATCAGCTACGCGTAGGTATATTACCTCCTTACGCCCTCGACCCTTACGATCGATCGCGTAACGTCTTATAAACTCCTTGAATACATACGCTTTGTAGCTACTACCCCCGTCCCATAACATTATGTTACGCCTTTTTTACTACTAACGCTTAGCCTATAACTAATTTTACGTCTTTATAATACTGCAGGCGCTGCTAAAAGTAGCGTATCTATAAATTACCTTACCCTATACTTCTAAGGAACCTATAATAGTAAGATAATATCCCTTACTAGCTACTATATTAAACCTAAAGAATAATCTAATACCTATACTTAACCTACGACGCCAATTAATCCTAGGAGAATTTAATTTATTAGCTCTAGCCTTAACCCCTAAGGAGACAGACACTAATAATGTCTTATCTTTTATTAACTATATAACTACGGATAAGCAAATAAAAGGGCTACTACCTATTAAAATTAAAATATAAGACGCCGAGATGTTTGTAAAAATGGTAGCATAAGACCCTAATAAATACTACCGCCTTTTATAGAATTACTACCTAAAGCTTATACAAGCCGAGATGCGTACTGCTTAAGATTGCGATATTATTTAAGACCTATAAGCTTGTAAGGCGCTCGTCAATAACACATATTAAGAAACTAAAGATAACCTCTACGTATTTAAACGCGACGTCTAACGGTTAAAGAAGGCTAAGATTATACTAATTGCTATAGTTACTAAAAAAGAAGGCATAATTAAATACCTATAATCTTAGCTTAATGAGTATATTTATAAGAACGCTAGATACCTCTTTATTATATATAATGCTACCTAAGTCTCTACGCCCCTAGTAATGTTACCTACTTAATACTTAACGGAGGGCTAGCGCTAAGCAGCTTTACCTAATAGGAACCCCTACTAAAGTAGTAATAATAAAAGCTATAATAATTGGACCTAAACTGCTACCGTAGGGTCTAATATACTCTACTTTAATCCCCTAGTCTTTTAGGGAGACCGCAAGGAATATAGCTACTAAAAGATATTAAGATTAGCTATATTATTGGGCGACTAAAGGGTATACCGTTTAATAGACTCTTTGCCTAATAGGAAACTAGTAGCTTTTAGAAGTAGTAGTCCCATTAAGAAGTCTTTAACGATCTTAACCTAATATACCGCGACTATAACCTACTAGCTACTAACTAAGCTAAACTATATACCCTAAAGATAAGCCCTACTAAATTATTTAATAAATTCTATATTAAATTCTAGGAATATACCGGAGCCCTTACCTAAGATAATACTAAAGACTAAAAAGACCTTCTTAAAAAAGTTACTTATCGCCTTAGTTACGCAGCCGCTAGCTATAACTATAACAATATTTATAATATAGTAGCAGCTCTATAAAAGATTAAACGATAACTAAATTAGATTGCTACTACTAACTTTTACCTAAAGACCTCTCTATAGAAGCCCTCCGGGCCTACTAAACCTATATATACTAAGCTACTAATGCCTACTACCTTAAGTACTACCGGAACCAATATTAATTTCTTTATACTAACCTTCCTATAAAAACTCCTAGATAGAGAGCGTAAGCTACTATAGATGCCGTTAAAAAGGCTATTATTACGATAATCTAAACTACCTAATAGCTAAGTTTAGTAGCTGCCGCCTAATATTTAACCTAATACCCTAAATACTAAATACGTTACTATACGCTATTACTATATAAGATGAAGACGTAGTAATAGCGGTAGAGTTAGATATAAAAACGGAAAACGCTAAGTCCTAGTCTTAAGTTATAGGTTAGGATGCCCTAATAACGGAGGGATTTATATATTAGCTTACTTAATAGATAACTCTATAAAGATAAATAGACGGAAATAGATAGTTTTACCTATAATAGGAATTACTGCTAAAAAATAATATAAAAGCCGTTCTATAATTAATTGTGGAGCTATTAATAAATTTATAAATACCTAATTTATATATACTTATAACCTACCTACCTTACCCCTTACTAAAGCCTGTGCCCTATAACTCGCTAATAGTAATTATACTATATAAAAGATTACCTATATAGTATAACTTTACCTAGATATAAATGGGCACTAGGAAGAACTCTAGGCCTATATTATACTACTTACTAACTACCCTATTATCCTTAGAATAAACTAGCTTAAATAATATAACCCTACTATTAACTGGAAGAAGAGAGAAGTAACTTTTAACTCTAAATACTATAGAGAGACTTGCCTAGGGCATAGCCTAGCCGCCTTTATTTACTCCCTAGGATATTAACCTAAGGAACCCCTTATTACCCTACCTATAACTAACTACTACTATATAAGTACCCTGGCCTTCTACCGTATATTATATAAAAAAGGCTAAACCGTTATTATAGCTTCCTAATTATAACTATATAAGCTTAATAAAGAATAGGACTATGTTTTCTATAGTAATAGGATAGATATAGTTAACCTTTTAGAAGACGACGCCCCTATAAAACTCTACGGACTTTTACCTTTAGACTTTAAAAAGTTTATAAAGCTTAAAAAAGGACTTACTAATAAAGGACTCTATAAGCTCCTTCTTAAGAGGTACTATAACTTTACTAACATGTGCTTATAAAAGAGCGTAGATATACTCCCCCTCTATTAACCTAATAACTATACTATTAATATTAAATAAAGAAAAATACTACCTTATAAGAGACCCTACTTAATATTAAAAGACGAAGTTCTAGTTATAAAAAAGTATATTAACAAGCACCTTAAAGCCATATAGGCCGTATAACAAGAGAAGGAGAGGTTTTATCCGGCCCCAGCGGTACGGTTCCCCTCTTATACATGTATATATATATACCCATATAGACCCGCTGCATGGACCCTAACGGGAGCCGCAACAGCGTAATTGAATATTATAACATAACATAACATAACAAGCACCTTAATAAAGAATTTATTTATCCTAGTATATTACTAGTAGCCGCCCCTATCCTTCTCACTAAGAAGCTAAGAGGAGGTATTTAATTCTATATTAACTATAGAGGACTTAACGCTATTATAATTAAAAACTAATACCTAGTACCGCTTATATGTAAGACCCTTAAGCGGCTTAGTTAAGCCAAAATCTATACTAAGCTTAATATTATTGCTATCTTTAACTATTTTTAAATATAGGAAAGTAATAAATGGAAAACCGCATTTGCATTACGCTTTGGCTAATTTAAATATACCGTTATACCCTTTAGCGTATATAACGGCCTAGGCACCTTTAAAGCTATATTAATAACGCCTTATAGAACTACCTTAATAACTTCTGCTCTACGTACCTGGACGATATACTTATTTATAATAATAACCCCTTTAAGTATACCAAACACGTTTAAAAGGTCCTATAGCGCCTTAAGGACGTACGACTTTATATTAATTTAAAGAAATATAAATTTTTAGTTATAGAAGTAAAATACCTTAAACTAATTATTACCACTAAGGGTGTCTATATAGACCCTAAGAAGGTACGTATAATTACTAAATAGTAAGCCCCTAACTATATAAAGAACGTATAAGCCTTTTTTAGTTTTGTTAACTTCTATTAAAAATTTATATACAACTTCTTAGGCGTAGTAGCACTACTTATAGTAATAATGCAAATAAAGGGCCTTTTTATAAAAGGAAGAAAAACGTACCTACGCTTTACCTAGACGCCTAAATACGAGAAGGCGTTCTAAGACCTTAAAAATGCCTTTACTAAAGTACCTATCCTAGCTCACTTTATATTAGGATAATAACTCTACCTTAAAACTAACTTCTTAGACCACGTTAACGCAGGCATCCTCTTTTAAATAGGTAATAACGGTCTTCTTTACCTAGTCGTATTCTACTTATCTAAGCTTATACTATAAGAGTGTAACTATAAGATCTATAATAAAGAACTCCTTATAATTATATAAGTGTTTAAAGAATTCTAATTAAAACTTTCCTTAGTAGAGCCTAACTAGCTAACTAAAGTCCTTACGAACTATCGCAACCTTAAGTACTTTATAACTACGAAGTATCCGTGGCCATCGTAGCTGCGCCTCGACCACCCACCCGAAGGGTGGGTGGTAGACATCCTAATCGCTAGGACATCTTAATCGCCACTTTAAAACCTACCAAAAATTAGAAAATTTACACCTTAATATCTTAACAACCACTAAATAATAAATTCTAATAATTTAGATTTAAGCTTTTATATATACTCTATAGCTTTTTATTAAAGTTATAAAATAAATAATTTGGTAGTTTTTAAGATATTAAAAATTGGGGGCTAAAATACTATATCTTTAAAATCACTAAACTATTTATTTTATAACTTTAATAAAAAGCTATAGAGTATATATAAAAGCCTAAATCCAAATTATTAGAATTTATTATTTAGTAGTTGTTAAGATATTAAGGTGTAAATTTTCTAATTTTTAGTGGGTTTTAGAGTGGCGATTGAGATGTCCTGGCGATTAGGATGTCCACCACCCGGTCTAAAACGACCGGGTGGTTAAGGCGTAGCTACGACGGCCACGGATAGCTAAATTAACGCTAAGTATATTAAAATAAGTTCCTCTCTAGTTTTAACTTTAAAATTATATATAGACTAAGAGTATAAGGTACTAAACCTAATAGCCTAATACGCTACTTATAAGACCTTCCTTAGTTTAAAGATAACCCCTATAATTAGTTCCAATAATAGATAATCCTAAAAGTACGAAATTTGGCCTTAGGTATACTACCTATAATAAAGCTAACTATACCCTAGCTTTATACCACAAAACTAAAGTTACCTCCTAAGATTAATAAGCTTATTACTACGGTATATAACGCCTCTATTAACCTATTACTATATTAACTTATTACCGCAAAGACTGCTAGCGCCTATATGCTACCTACTAACCTCTAAAGCTTAGGCTAGATTAATATAGCAGCTTTAAAAGTAAAAGAGAACAGGCTCTATTATAAAGGCCGCCTATTTATCCCTAACTTAGAAAATTTATAACGGTAACTAATTTAAATAGCCTACGGCCTTTAATTAAGTGGCTACCTAGGTAGAGAAGGAACCTATAAGCTTTTTAGCTAATACTACTTCTGGCCAAAAATAATAGACTTAGTTAAATGCTTTATAGGTACCTGTTATAGTTATAAGCGCGTTAAGGCCTTTAATATAAAGTACTAAGGACTACTATACCCTCTACTAATACCTATATAATAATAGGCAGATATTACTATAGATTTCGTTATTAACCTACTACCCTATAAATGACACGGCTATACTTATAATAATATACCGACTTATAAAAGAGCGCTACTACGTCCTAACTAAAGGCGTAGCCGTTAGCGACGTTACTAACGCCTTTCTTTGTGAAGTTTACCGACTATATAGGTTACCTAACTTAATTACGTCCGACTAAGGTATATAATTTAACTTTAATATATAGAGACGAATCTGCTAACGCCTTAGCATCTCTATTAAGATATCTATATCCTTTTATTATAAAACTACTAGGTAACCGGAAAATGCTAATGCTAGCATAAAAGCGTACCTATAATAGGTAGTTGCCTATAGTTAAGATAACTGGCTAGATTACCTCCTATTAGGTAAATTTGTAGCGAATAACTACGTCTTAACTACTATAGGACTTACCCCATTCTTTATAAATAAGGGTTATTACCCCTAATCTAGTATAGAGCTACTAGAACCTATTAATAAGAAACTGCTATATAGAAAACGCTTTAAGATACTACTTACTAACTAGCATGCAGACTATATAAGAAATCTACTTAACTACTATAAGGGAGAAATGGCCTAGGCTTAAGTAAAGTAGGCCTACTTTATTAACCGTTATAGAACGCTACTACTAGAGATGCGTATTAGTAACTAGGTATAGCTAAATATACATAATATTTCTATATAAAGGCCTATAAAGTTACTTAATTATAAGAACCTTAGCTCCTATTTAATTAAATAAGTTATTAATACGGGAGCCGTATATAAGCTAGAACTCCTACCTACCCTAGCTACCTATAGGATATAGCCCATATTTTACCTATGGCTACTATACCTCTATTAGCCCAACCCCTTACTAGGGCAGATATAGCCTAAACCCCTACTAGTACTAATCTAAGATAAGAATAAAGATAAGAACTATAAGGAATGGACCGTTAAATAAATTATTAACTCTAAATACTTTAGTAAAGGTAAAGGACAATAGCTCTACTACAGAGCTATATATACAGGATTTGATATAAATTAGCCAGAATGGCAACTATAGGAAGACTTTAAAAATGCAAAGGATTTAATTAGCAACTTTTACTACGCGAACCTATAGAAACTTGGCCTAAGCAGAGACTTTATACTTAATCCTCTATAAAAGCCCTTATAGAGTTAAACCGTTATATATTACCACGTAAGGGCAAATTACTGTTAGATTGCCGTTAGATTATAATAAAGTGCGATTACGTAACTAGAATATCGTTAAGATGTCTAGGAACTTTAACTGGTGGTTAAAGTTATCTAATTAGTTAGATTTTTAGATGCTAAGCCCTATTATATAACGTTGTTTTAAGCCTTTAGTAATACCCCCCTTTTCTTCTTTTTTATACCTTAAGTGTCCCCTTTATATATATATAGTAACCACAGCGTCGCCGAAGCTCCGCCTCTATAAGAGGGGGGGTAGTATTATAAAACCCCACCGTAGGGGCCTCTATAGGAGAGCCCTATGCTCTCGCGTATACCTCGCGTATAGCTTATATTAGCTACGCGTAGGTATATTACCTCCTTACGCCCTTAACCCTTACGATTAATCGCGTAATATCTTATAGACTCCTTAAATACATACGCTTTATAGCCACTACCCCCATCCCGTAATAAAGAACTTTTAAGCTTTTTACTTTACTATTACTACTATTCTAGTGTATTTGTATATTGCTAGCAATAGTAACTAAGAAAAGGGCGAGTAATTAAGAAGCCGCTTAATATCCGCATAGCGCTAATAGTTTAACTAACTTTAGCTAATTTTAAAGACGATTATCTTCTTTAATTTTAAGGAGTAGATAGCTTCCTATTATAATACTATTCGCGGCTAGTTAATCTATCGCGGCTATAACGCTGCTATTACTAGAGAAACGGTATAGAGCTACTATGTAACGCTTGCGGATATTAATAAAGACCGTTAATATACTGAATACGCGTACCTAATATCTCAAATTCGAATTCTAGTTATATTAGATGCAGTAGCATACGGTATAGATATCCTAGATATTTACTATTTAATCTAATATAGAATGCCTCGCTATAAATCCTATAATATACTAATACAGCGGTTTAGCCGGGTAAGTTAAGGAGAAGGCCTCTTAGGCGAAGTAATCTTTATAGTTAAGAGCCGCTAATAGGGTCCTTATAATAAATTAGGTGGTTTTAAGTATACACAACCTTAGTATATAGGCGATCTTCGCATAAGCGCGCCGTGTAATAATATCCGCGGGCAATAAGATATAAAAACTGCGGATATTATAAGCGATGCTTTATCTATAGCATTAGCTAGTATTAAGCAGTTAGTAGATATAAGAAGCGGGCGTGGGTTAAGCCCTAGTGGTTCTATAGTACGCCTACCTAAAGAGCTTATTATACCAACCCTACGCCTAAAGAAGTGGTTAACTAATACGCAGTTGCGTAGTAAGCTGCCGTTTACCCTATAGCGGCTAGTTAATAAGGATTAGGGATACTTACGAGCAATATAACTTATATACTATAGAGACCCGTAGTCTACTATTAGTAAAGACTTATATTATAGTAACTGTAACCTAGTAATATTCATAGATTATAAATATAATATCCGCACTATAGCTAGTATAGATATCGCGAAAATTCGCTAGGAACCTATATTAAGTAATATATAGGGGTGGTTTACGTAATAGGCGGAGGCTAGGTATTAGGATATATTATAAACGCTTATAGTTAATTATATTATACCAAATAAGTAGCTTTATCGCCTTTATAATATAAGGTAAGTTTTAAATATAGCATTATTAAGGCAAGTAATGCCTAAGTAGGATCCTAATATCCTCGGCAAGGATCTTCTATCCCTTATTAAGCTTTTAGCAAATAAAGAATAAAAGCAAAAGTAAGAAGAAATAGGGCAACTCTTAGGTTCTTTTAGGTTAATTATATAGATATTAAAGCGGTTTTCCTAAGCATTAGAGTAGTACGCTACTGCGGATAAGCGCTTATTATAGACTCTTAAATAGGCTTTGTAGGTTTTAGATAGGAGATTTAAAATATTAGCGCTATAGCAATTAGCGCCTTACTATAGCGCTAATATATTATAGGCTAGTTAATAATTAGCTATAAACCTCTTACTAATAACTTAGGAAGAGGACGTATCTATACCTTTACTAACTCTTAGGTCTCTACCTCCTACTCCTCTATTATTACCCTTATACCAGCTATTAGATACTATACTACTAGTAACCTACTAGTTAAAAATATCTTTATTAGTACCGTAAAGGCGGTTAGCGTAATTAAATAGAGGTAAATGTATATAAAGAGCACTATAGGAAATTAATAGTAATGCTAATTAGTATATAGCGGGCTAATATTAGACGAGGTTAGCTAATATTAAGCGGGGTTAGCTAATACTAGGTAAGTTTACTTTATATCTGCTAAGCAGATATTATAACCTAGTAGCTAATATCTATTAGGACGACGCCCCCCCCCTTTTTTTTCCTACCCTATATACCTAGTAAGTGCGGCTTAGGAACTAAATAAATTAATTAATTAATAATATTAATTACTTAGGAATATATACTAGTGCTACTAACTATAGCGGATATTAAACGGTTATAGTAATAGCTTACGGCTGATATCTTATATTACTTATTAAGCAACTTATATATAGGTTAAAGCTAGGTTTAAGTAAAGTTAGTAGGTAATATAAAACTATTTAACTTATTATTATTATTATAGAGACGAAGCTTATTAAATACGGCGGAAAGATTACCGCTTAGTTATAAATTAAACTTATTAAGGGTAGATTAATTAAGTTATTAATACCTAGTTATAGTAGAGGCGGCGCTTTTATCTTTACTTATTATACTTAACGGCGGATAACAGAACCTGCGGTAATTATATTAGTAAGTAATTAAATATCCACTGTAGTAGATTTAATAGTATATTAAGTAGATATCCGCTCGCTAAATATAATCTTAAACTTTACACGTAGTGGCCCTATATAATTAGTTATATAGATACTCTAGCGGAAGAGTAAGTCTAAGTTAAACGTTAAATTACTATAAGTGTGCATAAGTCACTTCAGCTCCCTATTAAGTAGCTCGTTGTTAAAATCTATTAGGTAGTAACTATTTTATTTACTATGGTTATTTACTAGACTATTTAATAGGATAGCTTACTAGAGCTTAGAGGAATAGGTATCTATTAAAGTTAACTAAAAGAAACGTAATATTTCTAGTAAATAGTTCTTATTCTAACTATTTATAAAAATAGATATAGATATAGGGGAGTACGCGGCTAAGTAGGCTAATATCTATAAGCTTAATAGCGTGCTTAAGGACCTTATACGTCTCTGCTAATTATAAAAAGCGGATATATATTAGAAACTCTATATTAGTAGGCTTAGGAAGTGTTTATAAGGATATAGCACTACTAGCCTATTTAAGGTAACCCTTTTACCGCGGTTCCGCAGGCTAGGTAGTATAGTTAGCCGCTTAAGAGACTTCCTAACCAAAAACAGCTATATAAATATCCTTAACTACCGCTAATAGATGTTACGGAGATAGACTCTTAAGGTACCGCTTAATATCTATAGGCGACTTAGTATTATAGGAGTCCTTAATCTAAGTATAGAGTAATGCTATAATATAAACGTTAAAGCTATAGAGAATTAGCTCCTCTATATAATAAAACAGTATATACTTAGCTGGGATATTCCTTTAACCTAGGTAGTTTATATAGGTATATAGCGTAGAGTACTCTTAGGCTAATTGCTCGCTACTATAGTAATACCATATAACTATATATAGGTAGTTTAGCTTTAGGTACTAAAGAGCTAAAATAGGTAGAGCCTAACGTAGGCTATTATAGGCGGATATTAACTTAGTACGTTTTCCCTAATACAACCAAATAAGCTTTATAATCTTTTAATTACTATAGATTAGAAACAGTCGCTTTTTAAATACTTTATTAGTGCGTTATAAATTTATTTAATAGAGAAAGATATTATCTAGTACCTTATAGGTTTTAGATATAGAAGCCTTTCTAGTTATAATAGGTCCTAGGTTAAGCCTAGACGTCTATACAGCGGGTATTATATTAATAGTAAGCATATATAGATGTTTAAACCGTAGGTTTTTGCTAAGTAATATATTAAGGCCTAGGTACGCTTCTATAATAGCTTTATAAATTAAAGCTATTAAGATCTACTTTTATATTTTGTTTTATAGATTACCTAGAGCCTCTATAATATCTAAGAACTTAATTAGGATATTTACAAAAAGTATACTCTATTAAAGCCCACTATTAGGTATATATACGCTAAAGATAAGCTTACTAGTTATACGTGAATAAAACGTCCTAGTATCCCTAAGTGTTTAATACTAAACTTGTTGTAAGTA
>Ga0307515_10013285_pt1 | contig 15401 bp, 12 predicted proteins | sample 17_EM_MG_FD_194513 | JGI IMG/M metagenome (GOLD analysis project Ga0307515, IMG submission 194513) | Populus trichocarpa ectomycorrhiza microbial communities from riparian zone in the Pacific Northwest, United States - 17_EM | ecosystem: Host-associated > Plants > Roots > Unclassified | place... | reverse complement strand
AACCAGGCGCCTGCTTCTCAAAACCGGCATAGGCGCCCAAATTTGGCGGGGGAAGTCACAGAACAGAGCACGGCGCCCACAAGTGATCGGACATCTTCCTGATCGGCGCCCGAGTTGCTACGGGCGTCGAATTGAGGATGGAAGGGATTGCCCTCCAAAAGAATTGGCTTCACCCACACCAGCGGGGAAAACAATAAGGAGGTAGGGCTGGCTCGTAAACCCAATCGGAGGAGCATATTATGTAATTGTTCACTCCCGTGTTTCACACCCACATTTTGGGCGAGCGGGGTGGGTCTCGAGCGGTGAGAAGTTGTCGCATGAATGAAATCGTGGGATACTTATCCCCAATCCGAGGAACGGAAGTTGGTCGGGAGGTGGGATCTGAATCCGTAGGTTTGGGGCCTATGAAATGGTATTGTTAGCACTCACTACTGGAGCGTAGGACCTTCAAATTTCGCTCAAGACACTGCAGTGAACGAATCTGAGAGGCTCCTTGGAACTTCCCGAGCTTCGCGCGCGGGGACCTCGGCGACGACGTGTACCATAGACAATTACCTTGTTGGTCGCTGGACAACCTGGACCAATTCGGCACTTCTTTGGACCTGCGACTTCTGTCGACGCATAGACATTTCTGTGGTCGATCCATCGGTGGAGATATTCCCGTTTTTCCTTTGTCGATTTTCACCCAAGGTAGTCAAGGAAAGCTCCACTCGGCCGACGAATCGGTCTTTTACCCCGTGCTAAGGGAGCTGAAGGAAGACTTGATTCACCCATGCGGCCACTGAGCGGCCCCGGGCCTGACCCGTGGTGAGTTCCAAGTGTTGCATTCGAATTTCCGTCGAACAACCTCAGTGAGGGCGTTTCTGCAGGGAAAACAAAACGGATCGATCTTTGACATAGGCAACACATCGCCAACCTCACCTCCCTCATACTATACTATCTCGGGTCGAGGCTGATATCTCCCCTCAATGGGCTCGCAGACCCTCATTGTCTTCGAGAGCACCAGTTCCGCGGGACCACGTGGCCGGTGCAGGCATGGGGTATGGAAACCCACGGCATCGAGTGTCCTGATACACGGGCAATCTCGATGCACAATAATTTGGGCGAATCAAGCCAGGCTGACCACAGCAGTTGGGTGACCCCTCGTGCAAGCTGCAGGGTGGCGGTGAGCTCTGCCTCGTGAAGGACGTAGAGTCGTCGATCAGTACTTCGGTCTTCGGCTGAACTCTCGGCGGGGGGCCACAGTACGAAAGGGAGGGAATGGGTCAGGATAATATGGTCGCAACCCCCAAGTTAGCACATTATAATACACATAAACCATGCGTTATGGGTGGCAACGATGATTGCACACCGTGGATAATTCTACGCGTTTTTCCCTTTAGCCTGACGCCCAGCAACCTTCACCATCGCCAACGAGTCCATGAACTCCGTCGTGGACAAAAGCTTTGAGGCGCCGCTTTCATCCTTGGTAAACTTGAAGATGAACACGATCTCCATGGGAACGTCTGGTCCTTCGTCGTGAAACGCGCAGGTGGCAATCGTCTTGAAGGTAAGTCGTTATATGCATCAGTTTTTCATCTCAGACCGACGTCTCAACAGTGGGCTGGGATGTAGCTCACCTGAAGTGTGATAGAACCAGGGTTATCTATGGTGTCGAGGATTTCGAACTGGAGGGTCGACGAGATGAGCATTTGTGCACGTAGACCACTCGAAATCCGCGCTTCCCACCTTGAGAGACTTGAGTCTGGAGTTGATCCCGATGACATGCGCTCCCCATTGATCTCTCGTCCGTCGGGGAGCTCCCAGCCTGGCCGGACACCGCTCAGAATCAGTACTGATCTCATCTCTAGTCCGTGGCAGAAACCACAGACGTGACAGACTTACTGTGCTGGCAACGCCTGGTGGGTAAAATCATCGACCATGAACGGAGTTGCAACTTCCGGTTTCCCGGTCTCTAAGGCCTCCTTGAGCTTGTAGACGATATCGAGCTGCGCGGACATGGCTTGTTGGCAAGTGCTTCGGCGAGAGACGAGGTGATGGTGGTCTCTCAGTATCGGGCTGTAAACGTGTCTTTTTCATAAGCCCGCCGCCAAGGCCAGCGCTGGGAGATGTTGATGCGAATAAAGTGAATTGAAAATTTCCACAGCCACAGAACGGTGGACACTTGGATAAGGCCAGTGCGGGTGGGTGATATTTATCGGATTAAACACAAAAATACAAGATCTGCCAACCGGCCTCCACGTTGAAGAGGGGAAACCTATGGGGAGGGAGGTTATTCGAGTCCGTGAGCGCGGCGATCGCAAAGATGACGGCTCTTGACATCGGCCCCTACGTCAAAGTCGACCTGAGCGGTGATGCTGCTCTTTATCGATGGAATCGCCGCCCTGTCCCTGTCTCTCGAAATTCAAAGTCAGTTGAGGATATGACGATACCGCGTCTGGCGATCTCCCAATTGGCGACCTCCTGGTTTCGCTCAAGCCATTTCACCCAAGAACCTCCTCTCGGCTGCAGTCTAAGGGTGGGAACGAACACGTCAGGGTGTGCTCCTACCCCCAGCGCACTATTCTGAACCTGGCTCTACTGGTTGCTTGCTACAACTTTCCTCCAGTATCAAGGAGAACACGCGATGCGGTAGAAGAGGTCCGGACAGTTGGCGCTCAAGTAGGAGGTGCTGTGTCGGAGACTCTTAATTCACTCAAGTAATGTGTTGTAAGTTCCCGAACCAATTCCCTCAATTTCACGAACTCGACCGCCTAAATAGATCTCACGTTCCACCCTCGGTGCGCGCGGTACCCACCACAGATGACAGGTTCGTCATTGGCCCTATCGTGACCGCCTTCATGTTCGCTGGTGGACGCAAAATCCGGCTCCCGAGGAATCTTGGACCCTATTCCAACGACGCAGAGTACATGGCTGCGCATATAGATGCAGAAACTGAGGATATGAAGTTTCTACAATCGCCAGAGGCCCGGACGCATGACGACTTCGACGAGGACGTGGCTGAAGACGCGCCGGAAATCTTGGAAGCGCTGAGAGATCTCAGGAAAGTCTGGGCGACGCTTTTCCGACCACGCCCTCGAGTCCTCCCACGTCCATTCACACTAACCCACCACGATCTGTCTCTCTCAAACATTCTCGTGGACCCGGCTACGTATAAGGTAACGGGAATCATCGACTGGGAATGCACCGGTGCACGACCAGGCTGGGAAAACAGGTACCCAGTCTTTCTCAACGGACAACGTGAAATCGAAAAGAAACCCGAATCTCTCAGTCCGGGAGACGAGGATTTGTGCAGGCTGGAACGCTGGGGAGACTGGGAGAAGACGATTCTGCGACGGCCGTGGGATGAGGAACTCAGGAACGTGGAACGTGGGGACGACGCTGTGGATAAAATGAGGATGGAATGGAGGAGGCAACCGGACTGGCTGGAAATTTTTGCGCCGAAGGTGATGAATTGGGTAACAGAAGAGTATAAGGAGTGGAGCTCCAAGCCGCAGGCTCTGCGAGGAAACTCATAGTGAGTCTACCTTCCGTTCGTGAATATATGCCCTCTTTGACCCTTGGAAATCTCTAGATGTTCTTGAATCGCTCAATGGTTTCTTCTGCCTGAAATTCTACGGGGTTGCCAGGTGTTCTAGAAGCCTGATAGGATACGTAGATTAGTGATGCTACCGGGAAAAAACGAACCTTTTTTTTTCATTTGCCAGTTACCGACTGCCAACCCGGCAGAACCCACCTGGAACTGCCATTTGCCTGGCAGATCCCCCGCCGAGCATGCGCAACTGTCCCCAATGCTGGCCGTCGGTCCCCGACGCTGTTGTGACATGTTTGTCGGGGGTCATTATCACGTGGTACGCGTTTGGGCGCTCTAGCAAACTTCCCCGGATAGCAACTAAACCAGAATTTCAATCGCCGTCAGGAACGCCTCAGGAAATCACGATGAGCCCGTTGCAGTGACCATCGAAGAGGGGGACTTCACGCCTAAGCTGTGTCGGGTATGGTGATGAGCTCAAGTTTCTCAGGTTGAACCAGAATCCGCTATGAATTGTTCCATAACGTGGAAGAGGAAAAAGTTAGAGTACACCCCATTCTAGCCGATGCTATACACAATACGCAATACACATCTTCCCGCGCTACCGTTTACCGGCTTGCCTATACACACTAGCTCAAATCATGACCGCGACGCTTCAAGTTGCTCCCATGAAGTCGGCGGCGGCGCAATCCCATCCAAGGGGCAGGCGTGTGTTTTGAACAGTCTCCATATGATTGATGTTTTGGGGGATAGTGGGAGGGCCGAACTGTAGATACCCAGGGAGGATGTGCTGATGGTCTCGAAGAATACGGTTACGAAACGGAGGCACTCGTTGACAAGGTCAAGAGTCGGTGACGCCTGCATCCAGTCTCAGCAAAAGCGGATTTTGGCAGGACATCAAGTGCAGAAATCCGACATACCTCTAACCATTTCGCAACCGCCTCCAGTGCGTCAACTGCTTCCCTTGCGGCACCGATGACGCTAAGCACCTCCAGCCAGAACAAGAACTTTTTCGCCAGGAATAAATGGAGAATGGCAGTGATATTGTCCGTGTCGGTTGTATGTACATCAACGAGGTGTTTTTGCCATGACTTGCAGGCGTATCGCAAAGCGGGATCGAGGCATCGCTCGATCCTCTCATGCAAGTCGGCGACCTCGGAGTTTGGAACTGCACCCGGAAGCTCGCACATGTCCTTCTCCAGTGTCCGCATCATCAGCATGAGGCAGCCCACAGAAAGTTCCGAATGATGATCGGGAGGAGAGACGTGAAACCTTTCGTCGATGCACCGGGTTGGATCGACGAGGAAGTCGGGGAAGGATTTATGGAAGGGCTCAACAGGGTCATCGACATCTTGGAGGATGAGGAGCGAGTGCGTGGACAATAGGAGGGGGAATACCTCTTTAGTGTCGAAGCCCAGGAGCGTAGCAATAGTGGATGGAGAAAGGGGAGTTGCAGCGAGTATCACAGCACCAAGGACGGAGCGGACCTTGGGGTCAATTTCGCTTATTTCAACACCAAGGATGGAGCAGACCTCGGGGTCCACCTTCGGGCTAAAAGCCCCTTGAAGAATTGACATGTAGAGCGAATCCAGTGTCGTGCCCGGCCTGAACCTGGCCCCCCCCTCGTACACACTTTTCTCCGGCGACATTAGAATGCGTTCCAGTTGCCCCCTGGGGGTTCCATACCAGCAGTTGATAAATTCTACCGTTGCCACGGCGAAGGCGAAGAGACCAGCCGCCCGTTCGCAAAGGAGGTCCAGGCACGCTTCGGTTGGCCAGCCGTCTGGTTTGCCTTCGCCGTCCGTAGGCCCCAATAACTTGTGTCTGAGAAACAATCCTATGTCGCTGTCTATTCGGCTTGCCTCAACCTCGTGAAGGGCGAACACTTCTGTCACCTGTGCTACCGGCGGGAGACGGAAACCTGACAGAATATGCCGCTCCGGACGACCGGTAACGAAGAATTTGACCTTTGGAATCTCGGACACAAATTCCCCAATGGCAGACAGGATCGTCGAGTTGCATTCCTCGGTTTCACATTCGTCTAAAGCATCGATGACGATCACAGTTGAGATGCCGGATTCCTGGAGAGGCAGGACGATCGACTTGGCCATCTGGGTACGGGAATCGTAGGCCATCCCTTGGTCCGCCAACCGGACGAAGGCTGATCGAAACTTGGGGTACTTGTGGGCGAGCTGGACCGCAATGGTGGGGAAGATGAGCTTGAGATTGCCCCGGTCCCTGGAGCTTCGCGAGCAGAAGAAGGAGGCACCAAGCCGTCCGTCCGCGGACATCCTCTCCGCGATCGTCTGTGCGATGGCAGTCTTCCCCGTCCCAGCCAATCCATTCAACCAGTAGATGGGTGACCTGTCGAAATCCCTTGTCCAGAGTTCGATCTCGTCCAGAACAGTTCCGCGGGTTCCCTCCAGACAACCTTTAAGACCATCGCGCAAATATTCCGCTCCCTCTGCATGGGGTAATTTGCTGAGGACCCCTGTTGAAAACTCACGTCAGGTGCTTGTTGTAGAGACACGGAAAAACATCCAACCCGTGTCATCATCGGCACTCGGGGTGGTGTTCGGATGATCAAACCCCCCCGTGGGACCCCGTGGGACGTCGTTGAGAGTGGAGGCGCTCCCAAGTGTTGTATCCTGCCAGGCACTCCTCGCCGCTGGTAGGTGTTAATGGGAGTTAGAATGCTACCAGAACACCGACACTCACTGTTAGGATTCCCAGACCCGACGGTGTCATTGTGTGCTTCTTTGCCAGGTTGATCATTGTCGTTCGCGCGTTCCCGTTCTTGTAGCGCCATCCAGTTCATGAGCATCTGGTTCAACAACTATGGTGGAACACACTCACTCGTAATACCATTCTCATGTTCGAGAGTCCGGGTCGGGGCACTCGACGCGTGAGACTGTTGATCCCTGTCAAGGTGTGCGATCTGAGAACCCTCTCCTTTGGTTACATCTGCTACCAAAGCCGAATCAGCCACGTCTGCCTCTAGACTTTGAACGAACAGTGCGCACCTTCGGGAAAACCACCCGGGTCCAGCATCGCACCAAAGCCAAAACTTGCAGCGATACGAGTGGAAATCCCAGAAAATGCAGGTTTTCGGGGGGATTGAGGAGATTTCTTAGACTTTTTGAACCACGACATCTTGGGGCGAGAGAGAAACAAGGCGAAAGGATTGACCATGTTATACCCCCAACAACCCCGGCCCCTCGAACAAAACGTCGTGTGACATCCGCTGAGCTGAGGTTTGTTTGCTCCTGCGATCGCAGTGCACGGTATCGCTGGAAATGAAACCTGCTGTGAGCGCCGCGATCCACGCCGATCCCTTGTTGGTAAGGGGAGGACTTTGTTCACTGGAACAACATCTGCCGAAACGTGGGAAGCATCAGGTATAATCGATAATCACCCGCGCACAACGCTAGCTTGTCACCCGCCTCAGGGATTTCAACGACTGTCGGGCCTGTATCCGTCCTGAGGCCTGAGGATGGTGAAGGGCGGAAAACTCAGATCGCGAAGTCAACGCTCAACGCTCACCCATATATGCCCGTGCCACGAAACCTCCCTGTGTCCACACCCATCTCTTTGGGACTTTCGGTCTTCTCGACTCCTTTCGCCTCGAACTTCGGAGGCGCCGCCTCACCCCTCCCACGTCCGCCGCGCAACCACGGATGTATCGCTGACGGTCGCCTTGACCCATACATCCATCCCGATCCATAACACCCCCGGGTCCTCCCCACGCCTTCTTCAAAGGGCGAGACGTGAACTTCAGAGTTTGAGAGGATGTCTCGCGAACGCTTAGGAGCCACAGCCACGGGAACGGGAATGGTGAGGATCAGACAGAGTACATTATAACCCTGGTTCTACGAATCGGTAAAAGTCGGCAACAAGATAGAGGCTACCCGCGAGCACAACCAACCCATCACCCTCGGAAACATCAGATGCCCAATTCAGCGCATCAAGCAAACCATTCTTTTCTTCGTTGGGTGCCCACAACCTGGCATGTGGACAATGTGCTTTGACAGCATCGTAGATCATCCAGGGTGGTTCGGCTTTCACCCAGGGCATGTCCTCGGGAGGAGAAAACTCGAGAGCGGCGACGTTCACTCTCGTATTGGGATATAACCGAGACAAAAGGGAGGGGGAGAAGAGTGGAGCGAGAGTGTCGATGGGTTGTTTGGGCGGAGAGTGGGATAGCCCGAGTAGATAGGTCAAATTGAACGAATCGTTTGTGGTGTATAGACCGGGGCAAAGGGTAGCAATGAAATCCGCGAGCGTCTGGGCGGAACCCAGGTTGTGAGCTCCGTCAATGAGAACGCTCTTCCCATTGGGCAAAGTGTGGAACGAGAGTCGGCCTGGCCAACTCGTCTCCGCGAGTCCAGCGGCAAATGTCTCTGGGGTGATCCTCCCATTCAACTTGAGATGCGAGCAGGAAGGGTGTGTGAGAAGTTCGGAGACGATTGTCGAGGCGACTCCGAGATTCGATAGCTGGTGTGAACCATGGAGGGGCAGCTTCCCTCTGAGCGGTTCAGGAAAGCAGGGGAGTGGTATGAGGACAGGTGTGGGACCACGAGGATCTTCTGAGGGGAGCCCAATGGGTTCGACAGCTCGGACGAGATGGCCTTGGATATTGTGCCCCAGCACAGTGTTCCTGACGGCCTCCTCAACCTCGGGGAACTTTTGCCTCCCCAACACGAACGGCTTTCCTCTCCTCGCAATCCCCACCTTCTCTCTCGCGATCTCTGCCACCGTATTTCCGAGGAACCCTTGGTGATCCAAATCGACGCTGGTCAGAGCTGATACAACAACGGCGTCATCGGGCATTGCGTTGGTCGCGTCCAACCTCCCGCCCATACCGACTTCCATGACCACAATATCCAACTTCAGCTCCTCAAATACCATCATCGCAGTGCTCGCCAAGACCTCGAACTTAGAGGCGTGGGCTCCGAGTTCCCGATCCAGCCTTTCGACTTCACCCCGGACTTGATCGTACACGTCAGCGGCGACAGGCTTGCTGTTGATGACAATTGAGTCTTTTATCGATAAGAGATGTGGACTGTTGAATCGGCCGACGGAAAGTGGGGGCTTGGAGGCTTGGAGGATGGAGGAGAGGAGAGCGGAGACGCTGCCTTTGCCGTTGGTCCCCGCGATGTGACACGTTGGTCGCCTGTAGGTCGGGAGGTGTGAGAGAAGGAGGCGGATGCGGCTCAAACTTAGGTCAATCGACATGCTGGGGAAAGGTGAACGAGAGGCAAGGTTTTTTGAGCGCAACGCGCATCTGGCGTCGAGTGAATGAGCAATCGTGAGAAAAATCCCGACCAGCTTGTCGAATATGCCGAGGCGCAAGTCGTGGCACACTCGACAGAATACCCAGGCCAGATGGGACTAGGAACCAAGGGACTGGTTTCTATTAGCCTAATACATGGGTGAGGCTTGGTGAGGGATGCTTGTGACATAAATCGGACACCACTATAGTCTAATGAGATCTACTTTGCATTTCTTCGGCATTTCTGAGACTCCTACCTTGAATTTGTCAGCACCAGTTATTAATGCACTTAGAGGATGGAGTCTGAGACAATCAGAGCAAAGAGCTGCAGGTGAGATACAAACCTGGATCTTCCTTGTAGTTGCAAAGTAAATGTGACAAATTTTATGTTTCTCATCTTTTTCACCTTATTCAACCCTTTTGTTAATTATTTGTCATGTAAATAAGATGATATTTCATTCCCCAATAGAGGCATTCAGCAATGAGCCCAAATATCTCAAGCAGGGGATCCAGAAGGTGAGCTACTTGACATGGTATTAGCTCAGGTAGGCCTGATAGAATCCTCATTTTTGGTCTGTGGTGGTGGGTATAAAGGGTATATGAGAATCAATTCCCAGTAAATTCCAAGACACAAATGTGTCTATAGGGGTGCTCCCATCTAATACTCAGAGGCTATACCTATTGTATAAATCTTATTTCATAGTATAGTAAATATCTGCATGATGTATTTAGAAAGTGTGAGCTATCAAAACATATATAGGTACAAGTAGAGATAAAAAAAGGGTACATGGCTTCTGTGGTACAAATCTCCAAAACCCAAGTTACAGTATATGATAAAGGGTGGAAAGGGGACATGTGCATGGGAGGAAGGGGGATACTAATCCTAAGTCATATCCCTAACTCCAGGATGACAGCCTCTGGTAATCTACTGTTCCACACTGTAAGAAACTTTCCACCCCACCTCATTTCTGCCTTCTCTGATCGTAAATGATGGGGCAACCACAAGAGGTGCATCCCACTGGAGCTGAGTATCCATCCATCATCTGTGACTTGATAGCCACAAGAAGAGTGCCAGGGAAAACCACTTAGTGGTTTCTCAGCTTTTTTAAGGGACTTCAGCCTAGTGACATTGGATCCATCATCTTTGACAATAGCCCACTGGTCCACCATACCAGAAGGTGTGGCACACCAGACTTCATGCCTACCCAGAGTAAACCCTGGTAGCCACCCACTTGATCTAGTAACTGCAAGTTTCTTCCCAGTATGTATGTCATAAAGGCACAGCTGTTCTTTTGAGCCTACAGTACTTGCAAGGGCAATATGGTTGAGGTCAGGGGATATAGATGCAAACAGCCTCTCAATGGGTGCTGAAGGTTCAAATGTAGTGGTCTGGACACTGTCACCAATGTCCTTCCTGACATTGAAAACACTGTCCCCTGCAGGGAGGTCCCAAGTGTTAATCTTTCCATCACCAACAATAATGATAGAACTCTCTGTTATCCTCATACCACAAATCTTGGCATTTGTGTCAATGACCAGCAGTATGTTGCCAGACAAAACATTTAGAACAGTAGCTGTATTACTCAACCACTGTGTAACTGCCACCAATGATTTGTCAGGAGAGAACTCCAGGATGACTCCTTCAGTGTACTGGGAAGTTTGAGTTGAAGTGCTAGGGAGAGAGGTGGTGGAACTTGTAGTGTACCATAGCTGAAGCATTGCACCAAATGAGATGATTGACTCTCCATTTGGAGAGACAACTGGGTTGGAAAACCCAGTGCTGGATATAAGTTTTTGATGAGGGAGATAGCCACCAGGAGACTCCTTCCACAGATGAATTTCTGGGCCTTTAGTTCCACATATAAAGAAGCAGCCATCAGGGGAGAAGGACATAGTTGTGGGGTTTTTGATATCCTCAGAATCTAAGAGAGTCTTCTGATGTTGAGCATCCCATACCAGAACCCTCCTTTGATGGATGAAGGCAAGCCGAGAGAGGGCAGGGAGGAATACAAGTCTTTTTAGGGAGAAGTTGACTGGGGTAGGCAAAGAGCCAATCTCTGTTGGTGCATGGCTTGAGGTGAAGCTGACTTCCCATATGGTAATAGATCCTGACTCTACAGTAGCAAACTGAAGACATTTACCATGAGTCCAAATGGTATCAGTGGCAGATTTTGGGATTAAATGGGAAGAGAGTTGTGTGCCAGAGATAGTGCTGTAGGTGATGATGGTATTACCAAATAAAACCCCAAGCATTGTTCCACACCCAGAATATGACATTGAGTTATACTGCCCCTTTGTGCTGATGCTACTGATCAGACCACCTGTCTGAAGGTCCCAACTGACAATGCAGTCATTCCAGGAATAGCCTGTTAACAAATAGCCATCTGGAGAGAAAATGAGGTCTCCCCAAATGATTTTTTGCCTTGGGTCCATGGTACGAAGTTGTTCAAGGGTTACTGCATCCAGGATTGCTATTTTGCTAGATGTGAATGTGGCAATAGCAATAAACATGCAGCATGGTGACCATGTGGCAGCCCCAATGTTACTAGGAAACCCTATGTTTGCAATACTTGAATCCCATGAAGTTGGCAGTCCACAAACAACTCTTGCCAATGGGTGGGCCTGTAATCCATACAGTTTCTGCACAATTGATGTTTGAGGGGACAAAAGGATAGCAGAGTGGTAGATATGTGGAGCAGATGTGCTGATGACTTCAAAGAATCCAGTCACAAATCGAAAGAAGTCATTAGTGAGGTCAAGAGTTGGTGATTCCTGGTACAAATCAAAAAATTCAGACAATGCATTACACACAGAAACTCAACTCACCTCTAACCACTCTGCAGCAACCTCCAATGCATCAACTGAATTCCTTACAGCACCAAGGACACTAAGCACTTCCAACCAGAACAAGAACTTCCTCTCCAGGAAATGATGGAGGACAGAAGTAACCTCAAGCCTGCCAGTCACACACTTATCAATGGGGTGCTTGTGCCATGACTTGCAAGCATATCGTAAAGCATGGTTGATGTACTGCTCTGTCCTTTCCTGTAAGTCACCCACTTCAGAGTTGGTGACAGCATCTGGCAGTTTACACATGTTCTTCTCTAGTGATTTATCCATTAGCCTGAGGCAGTGTATCAGGAGCTCCAGGTGATGGTGATGAGGAGAGATGTGGAATCTCTGGTTGGTGCACCGGGCTGGGTCCATGATAAAGTCAGGGAAGGATTTATGGAAGGGTCGAACAGGGTGATTGATGTCTTCCTGGAGGATGAGGAGTGAATGGATTGATGACAGCCGAAGGAATACACCTTCGGTACTGAGGCCCAACAATGTTGCAATTGTGGATGGAGAAAGGGGATTTGCAGTGAGTATCACGGCACCAATGACAGAACGGAACTTTTGATCACCCTCCGGGTCACCGTCACCAAAAGCCTCCTGAAGAATCGACGTGTAGAGCGAATCGAGCGTTGTGTCCACCTTGAACTTTGTCTTCCCCTCATACACACTACTCTTCGGCGACTGCAGAATGCGATCCAGCTGCTCCTTGGAAGGGTCATTCTTGTTCCCAATGAACTTGACCGTCGCCACAGCATAGACGAACAGTCCCGCTGCCCGCTCACAAAGTAGGTCCAGTAGTTCCTCTGTCGGCCAACCATCCAGCCCACGTCGACGGCGAGCAAGTTCCAGGAAACTCTGTTTGAAGAATAGTCGAATGTCATTGTTGACGAGGTTCGGTTCGACGTCGTGGAGGACGAACACGTCTGTCGCATCCACCAACAGAGGGAGGCGGAACCCTTCCCGAATCCGCGGCTCCGGGCGACCAGTAAGGAAGAACTTGACCCTTGGCACCTCGGATGCAAGTCGGCCAAGGACGGACAGGATTGCGGAAGCGGGTTCCTCATCTTTGCATTCGTCCAAGGCATCAATCACGATCACGGTCGAAATGGCGGATTTCTTGAGGGGCCTAATGATTAATTTGTTCATCTGGTTGTACAGGGATTCGTGGGCAATTTGTGGATCCGGCTGCACCAGCGGAACAAAGGTCGATCGAAACTCGGGGTACTTGCGTGCGAGCTGGACGGCAAGGCTGGGGAATATGAAGTGGAGGTTGCTCCGGTCCTCGAAGTCTCGCGAGCAGAAGAAGGAGGCCCCAAGCCGTCCGTCCGCGAACATCCTTTCTGCAATTGTCTGTGCGATGGTGGTCTTCCCCGTCCCAGCCAGCCCATTCAGCCAGTAGACGGGTAGCTTGCCGAAGTCTCTTGCCCAAAATTCAATCTCATCCAACACGGCTCTGCGGGTCCCCTTCAGACAACCTTTGCGATCGCCATGTCGGTACTCGGCCCCTTGTGCGCAGCGGAAATTGTTGAGGACGGCTGCTTCAGCTGTTGGGGGGATTTACATCAGGCACCCGTTCTTGGGAACGGAGGATACTCTGACCTGCGCTCTGCCAAGAGGTTATTTTTACGTGCTCGGACATAAAAGGGGAACACTCACGATCTCTTTGAGCCTCTGATCATAGATCGCCATTTGTTGCATCATCTACTACCCTCATCAACACCGACAAGGGTCCCAGGGTCATGAACAAACCTGATAATCGGAGGTGGTCTCCCGTAGATCTTCGAGAAGCCCGGAAACCTTTTCGTCGTCTTGAACGTGGTTAGAAAGTCGCTGCACCCCGGGACTTCCGTACAGTAACCGCAATTGTCCCCCGATGGCCTCGAGCTTGCTGGAAGGAACTGAGTACCGTGTCTAAAAGGGGAATAATGGCATACCGTATCACTTCACTCCGACACCTCTGTTCTGCCACGTCGCCTGGAAGTGTTGCGAAAAGTTCTTCCAATGTGGCCACACGTGAGAGGAGGTCTTCAATCTTGTTTCTGACAGGGATGGTCTCCTGCAAAGTAAATAGGTTTGTCAAAGGAGAGTTTTGAACAGGGGGTCGTAAGCGAACTTCGTAATTAACGTAAATGGCAGAGATGGCCCCTAGGATGGCTTTGAGAGGACCAAATCCGTGGGCGTTCTCCTCCGCGACATCGAGGAGAATGGGGGCAGCCCTAAGCACCATTTCTTCCCGGTCTCTTCCCACACCTAGCAGAGATCAACACGAGCGAGGATGGTACCATAGCAATGGCACTCACCCTTGGATTTCCCTAACTTGACGGCCTCGGGTGCGTCTCTGCCGACGTGAGCACCCCCAGATTTGTGTTCAGAAGGTGCCTCCGATGATCGCCCGGCGACCGTTCCATGGTCTTCGCGCTCTCCCCGATTCCCGACCTCCGATTGTGTCTCTGCGTGGAGATCAGGAGTGTTGCGACTGAGTTGCTCGTTCGAAGGACTCGAGGGGACCTCTCCTTCGTGTAGCGCTGTTGGGATCATTAACATCGGTCCCATCTGTTGCAGTAGAATTGACCCACGTGTATTCCCATCCTCACGTTCAGGAGTCGGGGTCGAAGCACCCGGCGGGTCAAGTCGTCGATCCACACTGCTATCTCGAAGTACAATGCGAGAACCCCTCCCGTTGTCTACACCCGCTGCGATGGTCAAATCAGCCCCATCGTTTGCTAGATCTCACTAAACGGGACACACCTTCAGAACCGGTTTCCGGGGCCAGGTCTGCGCTGATGCCGAGAGGCCCTAAGGCGATGTGGGCGGGGATCCCCAAAGATGCTGGCTGTCGGGAGGGTTGGCGAGATTTCTTAAACTTTTTGAACCACGACATTCTGGTGGAGACGGGCAAGGTGAAGTTTATACGGCGCCAAACTCCCTTCCAACGCCTCGCGGCTGGTCGAACGCCATTGGTTGGCCGTGCCACATAATTCCAGCGAACCCAGATGTGCCGCTCATTGCGAGCGACAAGGAGTGCTGGGGAAACGATGTCTCGTGCACAAAACGAACCATGTGGGCATAACGACTTGGGTGTCAACTTCATTGTGAGTACGCTTCATTGTATGTTACATGATCTGTTCCCTTGCTTCTCTCGAAAATCTGCCTGTAAACCTTTCGCCTCTATTCCGCGTGACGTGGTGTACCCCGTTGCCGGATCACCTTCGTACAAGTTTCACCGTTCTTGGGACCTTTCCGATCTACTACAAGGAATATCAACAATAGCAGGCATCGATTCTCCGCTGGCCCCCCCCCCCCCCTCTCACCTTGGTAAATCATTCAGTGGGGAATTCAAGTATGATCTCTCCTACTTCTCTGAATCGTGGCAGGAACATATCCCCACCAGGTATCTCCTGTGCGCGGGGTACTTCCAAGCAAATTATGACCAACTTGAGGACATTCCTGCTCCTCGAGGATGCCCTCAAAAGCGCATCCTCAAAGGTCCGCCACTCCTCCTCGTAGGATAGCATCCTTCTAGCTTTGATATTGATGATGTCATTTTCGAAGGTGATTATGATTTTCTGAAGGTGCCAGGAAGGAATAGCTAATAGGAATGTTGAACAGCGTTGTAAGTCTGATTGAAGACCGCGACTTCGGAGGGGTAGGTTGGTTTCCGTTAGCCCGGTGCATGCGGCGAGGGCGATCACTAAAGGATCCCAACACATTTCGGGCCGATCTAGGATCGAAGGTCAAACCACCGCAATCCAGCAACAT
>Ga0307515_10013284_pt1 | contig 15402 bp, 14 predicted proteins | sample 17_EM_MG_FD_194513 | JGI IMG/M metagenome (GOLD analysis project Ga0307515, IMG submission 194513) | Populus trichocarpa ectomycorrhiza microbial communities from riparian zone in the Pacific Northwest, United States - 17_EM | ecosystem: Host-associated > Plants > Roots > Unclassified | place... | reverse complement strand
GACTGTGGGCGTTGAGACTACTCTGGTGGCGATCAGCAATTCACAAGGGGGGTGGCAGTTCAAACCAACTTGATGCAGCGATGGTCAGGGGGGAGACCACATCACAGGACGTGAAGCTTTGAAGCCGGGCGGAAAACACACCTCCTCATGCCGTCACGCCGTCATCCCCCCCTGCTGCGGATTCAGGCGGACTCTTCGGACGTTACGTCGGGTGACTTGGCGTTTGGAAAAGTCGTGCAGCCTTTTGTTGCGTGATCAGTGATTGTTGAATGCTAAGCCAATCGTGATGGATTTGGAAATTCTGGACGGGATCGTGCTGGGATTTGCGCTGGGAAAGAGTACCCTCTTTCTGACTTATTCCTGGTGAGACCGCGCAAGGGATGACATGGACACCCGCTCGGAGTAATGAAACGACCCAAGCGGGCACTGGGAACCTGTGGCAGGAGTGGAGCAGTAATAGGGAACCACCTTCGGATCTCGGCCATGTGGCGTTGAGGTGCCCAGCCTTGGGTCGTGCTGGCCGAGGTTTGATGGAAAGCTGAAAACGGGCCACTTCTTTCAAGATTTTCTGCACGGATTGTGGACACCGTAAAAGACCCCCAGGTAATGAACTACTACGATGGTTGTGGCAGAAGGGTTTTCCGACCTTTTGAAGTAGGCGGCGATCAACGGATCATTGCTTGGTTTCCTAAAACCTCGAGAGAGTGAACTGCGGAAACGTGTAGGTCATTCATGGTAAATATATACAGGTCATGGCGCATCGTGAAACAGTACGTATAGTAGGAAGCAGTGTAGACACGATTACTTATCATGGCTTTGGAAGAGGGTCTGGGGAACGTCTTGGGCTCTTGTCACGATCTCGGAACTCCTTCTCGATGAAAATAAGAGAAACAAGCACACAGTCAAGGATAGCGCCGCCTTCCGGTGTAACCTCCAGAAATGCGTCCTTGATATTCGGCGGTGGAGACGGAACAGTTCGATGCAATCGAGCGATGAGAGTTTGTTCCTGATCCGATCTGACGAGCTGAGAGAAAACCAAAGGGGTCAGTTCAGTACATGGTGCAATTCAAATGCGTTCGTGGCTCACTTTTGGAGAACCGTCATTGCGGTCACGTCGGATCCACCGGTATTCCACTCCCCGTGCGTGTATGATATAACTCCTGTGGACGGGTACAACCATCAGTTACAGTAACGGGAAAGTCACCGAGGAAATGGCGTACTCTTCCGGACCCGAGCTCGTCTTATGGATGAATTTGTCCTTGGTCATTTTCCGTCCCTGGAAAGTCACCTCATCGGCGACGATCATATTCCAATGGATCCTCGCAATCTCTTCATTTATACGAGGTGTGTTCTCTTCCCCTCGACCTGGTCAAAACAAAAAAGAAAGGGGGAATCAGTCATTCTCATTCCTTCGAACGAAGAGTTAAAGGTCCTACGTACTGAGATCCAGTTTGCGCACGACCGTGATCTTCTGAATTGTACTGGACTCCGTCCTGATCTCATAGAGCGGATGTCCAGTGGTTTCATACATGACCGTCGTGTCCAGAGGCGAACTCTGAGTGAATAGTAGTTTTGAGGACATTGAGAGAGAGAGAGAAGAATTGTTTCGGACTGGCGAAGTTGGCTTCTGTGGTTTTATATGATCACTTGAAACAAGGCTTGTACGTCCAAGGCGATGCGAATGACTGTGCTGGAAGGGTTTTGGAGGTTCTTGGGTCACGACGACTCACCTAATGTGGCTCCGGACGTCAGACCTATGTGGCATCCTATGCTGTGGAGCGCAGAACAATACAGGAGGGGCGATAAATAATGGAAAACCATGCGAGTCTCCCACCATCCCGAGTCGCAAAGCACTCTGCCCCTACAGCGCCTGACGGACTCCACGATGGGTGGTCGGGTTTCGGCTGACTAAGTTATCCGGGCCCGCCGTCCGCCTCTGGTGTTGAACAGCTCATTGATATGATGGCCGCCTTGATCGCGTTCAGATTGTCCGTGGAAGTCAAGATGAGGTCCTACCCAGGGTCCACGCGACTTTTCGGAGCAGGTCAATCCAGAGGTCGGGGGTCCCGCCAAATATCCGGGTCACCATAGTTCTGCGTAGCCACAATCCCCACATAGGGTCCTAGGATGAAGCGCACGGTCGGAATATCGGGCGCTGAGTGCTGGGCATTCATGCACACGGGTGGGCCCCCAAGCAACCTCTCGGCATTCGCCGGTTTAACCTAGAAATGAACGTTGGGCGTTCAGCATCAGTGGAATGGATCCAACCTCCAGGGTCCTCTCGAACTGGTTGGCCACGCTCCACACGGGAACTATACCTTTGACCACAATCTTTTTCGGTTCACCTGGTTTTCACGCTTTATCGAAGCTACAACACTGAGCCGTGTACGCCGTGCACGTCCTGCGGCACGGCAACCCGCACAACACGGTTCAACTCCATGGCTCGTTCACAGTTGGCGGGGATGGTCTTTCTGCTTTATCCTTTGAGCCACCCACGACCATTTCCACCAGATAAAACTCTCCAGTTCACGCTGAAGATGCTTTCTCTACCTCTTCTCACAAACTCGGCCTCTTGAAATGGTGAACCCTATCTTCAACTCACGCAGCGAAGTCCTGATCTTGTCCTACAGGACACTGGTCATTATCAGGGTCGTTACCCGATGCAATGCGATGACTGCGGTCGGGAACTCATAAATGTAAGTCGTTCGCTTGACTTATGGGTCGTACAGACAATGTGAACGCGTCCCTCCGTAGATGGGCTGTGTCAGATGTTCTCCTTATAAACAACCAGCCACTCGACTCGAGACTCGTCTCGCCAAGCGGCTTGAAGAAGTAAACTGTGGAGGTTTTCCCAAATTCGGTCAACTTTCTCCATCTACCAGTGTACCCACCTGGTCGGATGGACCCCCCTCACCCCGGAAAAGGGTTAATGGATACAGGGTCAGTCGCTCCCTAGTCAGTCCATGAACGTCTCTTGAACGAAACCGGCATCACACAGCCCCCCAAATTCTTCCGATATCTCCCATTCCAGGACTTTCACGGAAAGAAAATGAAACTAATGGAAGGCAAACCCCACATGGGTCTAGGCGGAAGAAACGGTCACCACAGGCCGTTCTCGCAGCGCGTGAAGGAGGGTGAAACATTCACCGCGGTAACAGAGTTCAAGGTAAGCCACATACTCCGCCGCTGAGACACGATGACTTACAACTATTGCAGTGGGGATCTCATAAGTGGGAAACTCGCGTAAGCAATGATGCCGGTACTTGATCGTGGGCTTGCTAATGTTGGATATTTTCTACAGGAAGTCCACTATCATAGGGATACCACGGAGGCCGCGATCTTTAAATCCCTTTGCATTTATTTCTTGAAATTCTTGAAGGTGCGTGTTTCCTCCCATCTGACGTTTGAACGACGACGGGGTTATTCATTTCATTCCCCCCATCCAGGAGCACGTGAGAAATGAAGAGTGCAGCAACTCAAGAGTGTGTCTCTGTGGTGGTTCTAACAGTTTAATCACAGAGGAGGACATCGTCATCCCGTACTGCCAGATCATCGACATGAACGAATCGTTCAAGGTTATAGTGTACGCTGATGCGGCCGTATGAAACATGCATTTCTCTGTAGATTCTCTTTTTATCCACGTATGTAATTCAACCCATGACCCATGTATGCAATACCCCCCCATGAATTATCTTTCCCCCCCCCAGTGATGATGACCTCTCCCTCAAGAAACGCGGTAGGCTGGTTGGGAACCTTCCCGACACCACTCGGTGAAACCAAAGCAGTCCTCCTACTTCAAACTCCCAGATCCACCAAACCTCATTTCCTCGATATTCCCTAGCTGCCACCCCCACCCCCACCGTCACCTCCACCACTATCACCTCCCCCTTCCTTATCAACCCAACTATCGTCCACCGACTCCTGCTCCTTCTCCCTCCGTTTCTTCTCCACATACACCAACGAGACCACGATCTGATCCAGCATGGTCAACCCCGCAGGCGCGACCTCCAAATACGCCTTGCGTTTCCTGAACACCCGATGCGCTCTGTGCAATTCAGCGATCAGTTTCTTTTTGCGGTTATTCGTCACGAGCTGTGGAGTGCGCGTATATGGTATGTGTGTGTGTGTGTCGGTCAGTGTAAGGGGTAGAGAAGGAGGTTGAGGAGTGAAAAAGAGATGTTTTGGTTCACCTTGGGGAGGGTTTGGGTTGACCATCGATATTTGGTTCCGTTTGCTTTGATCACGAAGCCTCTGAATTCGGGGTGTCAACTGGTGCGAATGAACGTACTGGAGTATGCTCACTCGCTGAATAGCCCCGCTTTGGGCATAAATTCTCCTCTCTTCATACTGCACCCATAATACACAATCCTGTCAGAAGACCACGTCTTCCACTGGATCTTCGCGACTTCGGTGGAGGTGTGAGGTACAGGTTGCCCTCGCCGATCTAAAATCATCGGGGTTAAACGCAACGCCCGAAAGAACGAAAAGGACGCACTCGTAAAAGGTTTCCGAATAACGGTAGTCTTGCTCATAGACCTCCTCTCAGTCTCAATCTCGTACATCACGAGCCCGCTCGTCTCATCGACAAGGGTGGTGTTCAGGGGAGAGTTCTTCGTGAAAACGAGTTTCATACTAGCCGTTCACGTTGCGTCGCGCCAGTGTACAGATAAATGCCAGGTTGCGACACGGAGAACACTCGAACAGACGAATGGCCAGTCGTAGTCCGATGAGGGGCCCAAGACCATAGTAGAACCAGTACTTATATGAAGCCTCACGTTGCGCAGTGGATCACGAACTTTCCCGCCAATGTCCGTGGATAGAAACATTGCTGCGCTTCGCGATGAAAAACCCGTGATCAAAGTCCAGCCTTGGCATATTCGAAAAACTGAAGAGAACACGGGGAAGTCACCGACCCCGCAGCAGACGGCAGATCCCAAGTCATCCTGGCAAACCTCCGCAGGTGTTTCAGAAGCTTGTTTTGAAAGGGGATGTTAGAAGTTGGCGATAGACACAGCCCCTTGCGGACTCAGTGCGGATCCAATCTCGTCCCCCCGACGGCTTCGGGCTCAAGGTCCCGAATGACGGTGTACAAAGCGAAATACACTGACACAATCTAAAGAATTGAGCGATAGGGTACTATGTCTAACTAATACACATTACACCTCGGCACTAAACACGTATGTACAGTATATGAAGTAGCTCTGCGATCTGGGGCAGGTTGGAGGGGTAGAAGGAGAGCACGACATCGGCGGGAGGGAGGAGGAGATGGTATCAGTGGAAAAGGACGAAGGACCCACTCGCAATAAACTGAGTGAAATAAAACACAGGATTAGGAGAACAGAACAGTGGAAAGAATCGAATCGAAACACTGAAGAACAGATAGAAGGATAACGACAGCGCACAGACAGGAGAGCAAACACGGGAGCGAGGAGAACTGGGAGAGTAGGGGTGACACGAACAGAGTAAGAGGGGAAAGCAGCGGCCACAACCATAACCAAAAGGAAGAGAGACAAACAGTCCGTCCAATCCAAATGCTGGACGGTGAACCCGAATCATTCGATCCATCAAACCCACATCCACACAACACGAATCTCACCTCCACCCACCTCCCCAGTTCTTCGCTGACCAGCTACCATTCGTTCTCTCCCTTTCTCGCTCCCGATCTGCCGAAGGTCCTTTAGGGATCGCCGGATGTCCGTTATTCGGATTCAACTCCCTCTTCAACCCAACTCCCATGCCATTCCCATTCATCCCAGGAAGTCCGTTCCCGTTCAATCCCGAGCCCAAACCTCCGGGCTTGTATCTCGACCCATCAAACGGTACACGCGAACCCAACCCCCTCAACGCCTTAGGCCCACTCGGCGGACCGGGTCGGTTGGGTGAATTAGCGAACGTGTTGCTGAGGTTATTGAGGTTGCCGTTTACACTACCGTTAGGGTTGGCGTTGGTTATATGCGAGAGTGAAGTAGACCGAGAGGGTATAGTAGGAGATGTGATGCTTTTCCAGGCGCTTTGGAATGAACGAGGTTGAGTCGGGGCGTTTAGCGGGGCTGCCCTGAGAGGGGTAGTTACTTGAGAAGAAGAGTTACCCGGTTGCTGGAGTTGGCTCCTCGGAAGTGGGTCCTGGGGGATCTCACCATCTTCTGACTGGGGCGCAGGGGATGGAGACATCGAAGAATTTCCTTTCTCCGACGAGACACGAGGGGTTGCAGGTAGAGAGCCAGGAAGTGGCGCCCGACCTTCTCGGAAGAACGAGCATAGCCAAGGGGGCTCCACGTCAACCACCACGGTTTCTGGGCCATCGAGGCCGACAGATACCACGTCCTTCGCAAGCCTGACAACGTCCCCTATCTTCCCCTTATGCTGGCCGGAAAGGATGACGACGACTTCTCCTTCCTCGGATGGGCGGACAGGAATCATCGTCGTTACGGGTATCACGATCGCGTGGGCCTTCCTACCCATGGGTTTGAACAGTGCGGTGGGGGGACGTCCGGGGAGGTTGACAACGGACTCGATGACCCCATGAGCGCCCATAAACTCTCCGTGAACCCATTCCTGTGCTGAATCTTGCCGAAGATCAACAACAATGCCAGGTTTGAGAAGCTGAGAGTCAAGCAGCCAAGCTTCGGATGGGCCATCGGGCTTGATTTGCGGAGGTTGGACGGTCTCCGGCTCGACCTTAACAGGTTCAAATTCGGGCGCGTAGGAGCTGTTTGTATCCATTTCCGCATCCGGGGGCTCAGTGACAGGCGGCCCTGGGGGTTGCTCGATGGGCGGACCTCGTTTCCTCGCGATTTCCGTTGCATCCTCCGAAGGTTTCGCGATCCACTCTGACCCACGTATAAGGACAGCCGGGACAGTGGGGGCAGGTTCTGATGTTGGAATGGTCGACGACGGAATCACGGGACTCTCCACCTGTTCCTTCTTCTTCCTCATCAAAAAATCCTTGAACGAGGTCTTGACCTTCTGAGGAGCGGGCGATGCCTCGCGAACAGGAGGCGGTGAGGTAGGCTGGCGTTCTGGTTCCTGTTCGACTTCGGCTAGAGGTTCCGCCGCAGGCGTATCTTGTGGAGCGACTTGAAGCGCGCTTTGCGTAGTGGACGGGGAAGAGAGGAGTTCGGGTGTGCTCATTTGTTCACGATGATCAGGAGGTTGTTGAGGGGGAGGTTCGCGGGGAGGTGATGAATCAGTATTGGGGTGAAAGTCGTTGACAGGAGGTGTCTCCTCCGGAGGTATGCTTAGAGGAGCGCAGGTGAGGGAGTTACTGTCCGCGGATAGTTGGGCCGACTCCGCGTTCATGGGTGATGGAGTGGGAGGTTCCTGCATGGCGATTGGTATGGGCTCTTCCTTCCGCCCACGACATAAGTCTGGCAATAAACACAGTAGATTCGGTGAAGCAGAACGGGCAGGATCCTCATTAGTCAGGGGTCCCACCCTTGGTTGCTGAACGGCTTGCAGGTCCGACATTGGAGAGGATTTAGTAACTGTTGGCTGAGTAAGTAAGTTCGTGAAAGTAAGGAGGGGAGATATAGGTGTCGTATGCAGTTTGACGGGTGGGGCGACCGGAGTGGGAGAGGAGGAAGTCGAAGGGGTCGGAGACTGGGGACGATTGTTAAAAGAGGAAGACGCAACGTCGAGAGACGTCTTCGAAATCTCGACGGTAGGTGAGAATAAAGATAATTTAGCAAAGTGTGTAGACGGCGAAGAGACGGATGCGGGGGGTGTAGGAGGGGGTGCTTTCTTTTTCTTCTTTGACTTGCGGCGTGGGGGTACGGGTGGTGGGGGCATGGAAGTTGAATCTGGTATCCAATGAGCACTGGCACAGTACATAGATAAAAAGATAGGGTTACCGCGGTCAATGTCCATGTGTTCTTCCTCGGTTCCACTGGTTTCGTCTGTGTGGGTCGGCCTAGGGGTAGCTTCTTGTATTGTCTGATGGATCCATTGCTTGCGCATCTTGGCTGGGACAGTCCGCTGGTCGACGGTTCGAGGGAGGTCGAGGTTGGACACTTTCGATTGAATCCTTCGTTTCTGCCTCTGGCGGGGAGTGGCTATAGCAGGGGTGGGAATTAGGCCATCTCAAATATAATTGGAAGAGCGTACCTGAGCGATCAACTTCCGAATCGCTGGATGAAGAACCCTGTTCACCGCGAAGCGTGCCGTCGTGTCTCCTCTTGCGTGATATTGAGGACACTGAAGAGGGTTCAGGTATCGAAGTGACGGCCGGTTGTGATGTTATATCACCATCGGTGAGGCGTCCATGGGGTTCGCTATCCGTACTCGATGAAGATGTGGTCCTACTCATCGGCTCCATGGTAACCATCTCCACACCAGTCAACCCACCCGAAAAAGGCACCTTCTCCCGTGTCCGGAAACCCCTTCGATGGCCGACAAGGGGACCCATATCAACGTGCGCGTTCGGCGGTTTTGGTGGAAGTTCCCAATCGACGAATGCCTCCATCACCCGTAGAACACAGTCTTTGGATTTTGAACCGCAGGCACATGTTGTGAAGGTCGAACTGAGGGTGTGAAGCATACAAGACATTTGGTTCCGCAAATGCTTGAGGTGGTGAGGTCTGTGCACAACCGGTCAGCGGGTCGTCTGCTGTCGAAGCGCATCAAAAGTACGCACGCATAAACGCCTGGCGATTCTATGAGTGCCGGTAGGTGATGAACCGCATGTCCATCGTCCCACTCCCAACCAAGAACAACCTCCTCATTCGCCTTCATGTCTCTCAATGCGAAAACACCGAACGATATCCCAGGTTCCTCATCGCTACCCGCGCCCTTCGTCGTATCCTTCGGTCGATTGCAAATCATGGGTCGAAGTACAGCGTTTGGTCGGCATCCACTTCTCGCGAACCGTGCTTCATTTCCTGTGATCCGTGAGTCGAGGGCGAGATCAAGGGGTGGCCCGATCAAATGGACGAAAGGTTTAGGCATCCCTAGGTGCGCGTATGCGTTGAGAGGGTCGGAGAGATAGGTGGAAGAAGGAAGTATGGTGGAAGGATAAGGGGTTATCATTGCTGAACGGGGAATTGGCTGAGCAGTGTGGAGGGAGAACGAAGGCGGTCGGACGTGTGGATTTGAACATATCGAATGGGGGGATTGGGAGATGAAGGAGGGCGGAAGCGGTTGCAGGACAGTCCTGGGCGGGTGGAGTTCGACTTCTGGAAGGTCAAGAGCGGTGACACCTCGCCAGCCACGAGAGGCTCGTTCGAGCCTTTGGCGAGCCTCTCGGTTGGGAACGACGTCCGTTAAGATGTGTACGTAGCCTGCGCTTGAGGGCTCGCAGACGTCTATTGGTTCCTCTTCGATGCGTGTGGGCTGGGGATGGTTGTTGGGGTGCTGAGTCAGGATGGAGCGTTTGCGACGGCCACCGCTACCTTCGATGGCCGGAGCACTTGCTCGTCGCGGTTTCTTTTCGACGCCAGGACTCAACCTACGCATCACCTCATAGTTCTGTCTCTGCCTCTGCTGCTGCAAAAATACTGCCCTCTCCTTATCCACCGGCCGCGGCAGACACTCCCAGCATCGCCACTCCTCCGGGACAGCGCCTTCGATAATGTTGAAACATGTTGTATGACACCAGCGTCCGCAATCGTCGCAGGCGATGGACAGACCGCCGTCCTCGTACGCAAAGCCGCAAATGCAGTCGATGGTCTCGGTGGTTGACGAATCTTCGGTGACCTGTTTCTGCTTCCGTTTCTGAGGTACGATTGTCGTTGCCGTCATGTAAGCCGGGACGGTGAAAGTTCCAGTGGGGGGTAGACCGGGGATGCCAACCATGGCGGTCGTTCTCCCATCGTCGGCGTCCATAGCAGTAAGGGCATTGGTAGGGCTTGGCCTGACCGAATTTTCATCCCAAATCTGGTGGCCAAAGTTCTCACGGTCGCTCAGCTGTTCGCAACGACCGCGCGGTAATTCGGCTTTGATCCACTCATCTTTCTGAGCCACAAACAACAAACGAACTTTCCACTTTCCCTTTTGAATCCACTAACAAACCTCCGGCCACTTGCTGTTTATTCTACGTTGCTGGAAGTATAAGCACAAGGAATCAAACAACACGTCGCTCTTCCACACTGATGCTCGTAGGTGATAATCGAAAAAGGGGCTCTACCGGGATCCTAAATTTTACAATATTCCCGTCCTGCCAAGAAACTTCTGCCCCACTGGAGGTCGGTCAGTACAGCTCACGCATGGAAACAGGACTCACCCTCTGCGAGAACCTATTGGGTTTACTGGTTTCAACCGTTCCAACAAGGGGACCAAACTCCTCACGGAATCCATCCATGTTAGTCATGGACCGGTGATAGTCCGTCATCTTTAGGCACCTAAGCTTGAACCCGGCAGTTTGACGATTTCGAAGACAGTCGGATAGGGGCGTGAGCAGCATGTCCCCAGCGTACGACGTAATCGAGATCGACTCGAGCCTTGGACATGGGACGCCAGTATCGCCCTCTCCAGCCGGCGATAACCCATCCCACAATGACCTGGACACAGACATGGTGCAGAATTCCGCACATTCGATCGAACGGACGTCCGGATGTGACGTAAAAAAATCCCTCCACCCTTGTTCGTCCAAATATGTATAGTCCAGTTTGAGAGTGGTTACAGATGACGGAACTAGCCAGGGGATACAGGACATGACGACGTCCCTGCCGCGTTCACCCTGCGCAAAGGGAAAGTCGAAGCGTAGTTTGATGCTACCGATCTCGATTTCGGTCGAGGCCTGTAACCCCTCATCGTCAACGGTCCTAACCGCAAATGTTGGAGGGTTCGGGAAGAGTCGCGTCGGAATGCGGTCATCGGGGAAGAGGCTGTTGTTGAGAGTCTGTGCTATATCGAAAGGAACACCCGAACGGATCTCGAGGGAGGCGATAACGGGGAGGTCCATGTATGATAAAGTGTACTTGACAACCAGGGAGTCGTTGTCCAGCTTGAGGGACATAAGATTCGGAAGTTGTATGATGCGTTTGGGGGGATCTGGTTCGCCATTCGTGACTGGGACCTCGTGTTCCACTTTCACCAACGACAAGCGCTCCAACTGCGGGGAAGCGTCTAAAATCCCAAACAGCTCATCCTCCGGAATGATCACAACGGAGCTCCGGGCTCCGAAGTTCAGGTGGAGTTCGCGTAGCCCGTTGAAAAGGTGGGACTGGGACGACCAGGACAACGTGACGTTGCTAAGGTCGAGGACCCGCAAAGACGCGTTCACCGGAAATTCCAAAGCCACGTGGACCGGCAAGTCGTCTTCCCAAAACGAACCGGTAACATTGATTTTCAGGCGGTCAAGGCGAGGGAGGGAATGTTTGAGAATCCAGGAGAAGTGATCGAAGCTGGACGGGGTCCCGAAGAACTCGAGAGTGTGGAGTCGGTGGCCTCTAAATTCCCGTTCGTCCTTCCAATGGTCCAACATCTTTTCGGTATTGGCGAGCTGTCCGTCGTTCGCCGAACGAAGGTCAGAGAGTATGACCCGCGGACACCCCTTCGAGCGTACGAATGTGAAGTGCGCTGCCATGCTCCGTGCGCAATCCACCTTCCACCACAACTCGGTCGCGTTGCACATGATCCTGTGAATCCGGTGACAGGTGCTGTAGATCGAGCTCCATATGTGGCCGAAATAGCAGCGGTCCAAATCAGCCATGAGAAACGACAGAATGCGGACGATAGTCTCGGTAGGAAGTCGCAGAAGTGGGGAAGATAGTCGATTCCTGACGCGGAGAAGTTTCTTCATGTGGACGAGCACGGCAACGACCTCCTGCCTGGTTTTCTGCGAAAAGGCGTCGTCGACGGAGGGCGTCATGGACTAATAGGAAGGTTAGATACACCATTATTTGGATCGGTAGATGAGTGTGGCGGACGGTTACAGTGGAAAACAGTGACGATTCAGGTGTAGCTGTTTGGGGACACCTGGAAGAGCGTTGGAGACGAGTGACCTGGTATTGCACCCGCCCTTGATCGGGATATCCAACCTGGACTCCGGGCTTAGTTCGATCCGTACGGTAGTCAACCAGGGCATGGATACAAACGTAACCTTATTTATACACTGCAAACGACCGTGAAGCAGATCCGACTCGCCGGAAGTACTCCACTATACAGAACCCGAGTGCGTAAGTGTGGGTGCGTTTCACCTATTGAGTACAAGTCTTACCATGGACTTCGATTTTTCCCTCAGGGCCACCGTACACGAGAATTCCAGCCCAGGTAGACGCCGCCTGTGTGGGCTTGCAAAAGAGCTGCGCATGATGCACCCCCCTGAGACCTGGCCCTGCGATTTAAGCTTCGCGCCTTACAGTCCCCAGAGTCAAGCAGCGACCGGAAAATGTCGATTTCGACTCCCATCGTTTTCGAGACGAAATGGATGTTAACCACAAGCTCGGGTGAGAAGACCCCAGCACCTGTAACGAAACGTCCCGGAAGGCGGTAGTCCTGGAACGTGTCGATGAGGGGACAGGATCCGAGTCGCCAACCTGGTCGTGAACGGTGGGGGAGACGGGAGCGGGGATATTCGTGCAGGCCAGAATGTGGTGCAGGTCCGAACCGAAGATATTCCATAGGAAGGTCTTGAGGCATGGAAACTTGACAACATATTTCGGGGCCGCGTCTCAATGGTGCTGGGACCGGTCCGTGTAGATGGTAAACCCTCCAACCGGGGACTCGAGAAGTCTCGAAGATTCATTCTCCGTCACGAACATGCAGATCGCACCCAGAAATCCATACCCAGGTTTTGTTGGAATGTCCATCGCGGATCAGACCAAGGGGAACACGCTTCTACAGCAATCGTTGGTCTCCAGGTGGTCGTTTCATGAGGGCTAGTAGAAGGTTGTCCGTCACAGCGTTACGGACGCGAACCTCTCCCATCCTTGTCTCGATCACTCATCACCGAAGCCCGCCACAACAGACCAAAATGTGCCCCGCGTACTGGGGAGATTTTGCCGTCACCTACGGAAAACTACAGACTAGGCGGTTCTAGCACTGCCAAAGGAGCTGGGAAAGCAAAAACGTACACAAAGCACACGAAAAGTCGTGAATTAAATCTATCACCTCCACAAGTCCCCATAGTGCTATCAAGTGCTACCCGCTAAAGAACCGTCCTGACAGGGCGAACATTCGGAACACAGACCATGGATGCCTCCGGGACACGGGGAACTCCGAGCCCCATTCCATGTACCCACGTACTTAAATTGGTTGTTTCCCACGCCGATAATCACCTCTTTCACCCCGCCATCGTTTCTGACCGACTCCTCTCGGTTCCATTATGCTCGGGGTGGCAAACCCGCCCCGAGTGTCACTGTATTAAACCCTCTGTCCCCTTTGTGGTCCATCGATCATGAGGACGATGGGTCTCTGCCCATTTACGTCGTCCGAGAGATGTGGACGAACCCCCAGCGTCGTGGATGGTTTCTGATATGGGTCACAATTGTCGACAAGGATTCGTCGCTATTTATTTGGCCAACGGCGATTCAACAGTATTTTCACTGGGCTCAATGCAATCCAAGGTTGTGCCAGTTCGACCCCGTTGCACTTTATTCCGAAAAGTTGAGTCACCGTACATCTCAAGTAGCCACAGACCCCACCTCTCAACCTACCCCCAACACATGGACAGGGAGCCAATAGCCTGAGAACAGGGAATCAAGAATAGTATAGTTCAAGCTCTATGATGTATAGTGAAGTAAATCGAAAATGTCCGGGTATCTTCTAGGTCTTTTAAAACCACCACTGCCAATGTCGAAACCTAAGGAGGCAAATCATTGGACGGTCCCGGGAGAGCAGGGAGATCCTCCAGATCTTTCAACACTGGGAAGAATTCGGGTAAGTGGAATGTCGTCAACCATGATGTTGAATGATCCCGCTCGTGCTCACCGCGCGACAACAGCTTTCGGCGCTCCCACACAGTCTGTCCCTGTCTTAGCCGGTAATACCTGCTGAGCTCCTTGAACAACATGCGCTCCACATTCCTCCTCTCAAATTCGTCGTCAGCATTTTTCGAACCCGCTGTGGTCCGCTTGCTTTGGCCCGTGAGGAGGCAGGGTTCTAAGTTTTCCAACGGCCGGATCGTCGGAATGATGTCAACCGCGACTGCATTGCATTCGATCGGGTACGGTACGCCATTTCACGAAATACGATACACGCTTACCGGCCAGAGCCTTGTTAAGGCTCGGAACTTCTGGGAGTTCTTTTCGCCGCTGCACCCAGTCGCATAACTTTTTGGCATCTTTCTGCGACGGTCCGCGGTGGCGGCGAGGTTTCCCTTGGCCGCGGGGGCACCTGGTCTGGTTGGTCGTCTGACGCCGAACGTCCATTCAGTTACACGAGGAATATGAGAACAGTAAAAGCTACTTACTGGAGTCTTATCTTCTTCTGTAACGGTTTGCTTTGTTTCGGCGTCGGCCGTTGTCTCGGATATCCCTCCGGAGGTTTGTAGTGTTGGCGGGCCACCATATGGGATGGGCAGTGGTACCAGGGTCAATGGCCCCGCCTCCGTGTACCCACGCTCGTTCGCTCGAGCATAGGACATCCCATACGGTTGGAACCGCCTTGTCGGAATCAACCCAGTCCTAGTCGGACCAGTACTGGGCTGATAGGAAGGCTGCACGCTCTCCTGTTGGCGGGTGTCAGCGGTATTGCGTAAAGGTGGTCGAGATCCAGCACTCACCGAGTAGAACCTGTCGGTGAAGGGCCCGCTCTGGCTGGCTCCCCAGTAGTCGAGCGGGACTGTTCTTGAACGGTCAGTACTCGATTCCTCAATATTCGACGTAGAAAAGAAACTTACCACTACTGGGGGTGGGTACCACAGTGGACGTTTTCGATCCCACCATGCTGGTAAAGGGAACATACTGGCTCAAGAAGCCAGAGTGGTGCGATTGTGCCTGGTGGCCAACTGCCGACCAACGTCGCCCTGAGTGTGGAGGCTGACCATAGCCGTTATTCTGGGCCGAAGACGAGGTCACCGAAGTCACTGACCCTGGAGACTCAAGCGTGAGACACCGATCGGCGGAAAGGTTACAGTTACTTACCGTAGCTGGCCGCAGCACGAAGACTAGTCGGCGAACCGACCTGGATACCCGACCATGCTCCAGCGATCGGCTAAGGTAGAGTAGGTTTGGCTGTCGGCCTCTTCAGTGGCTGACGCCTGGCTCAAGAATGGATGCACGTTGAACTCTGCGGAAGCGGAGGAGGTAGAGTAGAAGTTGGCGTTGTTGTTGAAGTCGTTGAAGCAAGCCATCTAGGTTCGATACTGGAAAGTGATGGGGAGAGTGAAGTGGGAAGCTGTTGTGAAAGTTGGATAAACGACGCTGGGTCTGTGAGGGAAAGGCCCTCCCTCCAATTCTCCGTGGCTTAAATACATCTCGATCTTGCAAGGAGGTAGGGCAGTGGCTTTGTCAAAGACGCCCCTTT
>Ga0307515_10013283_pt1 | contig 15402 bp, 15 predicted proteins | sample 17_EM_MG_FD_194513 | JGI IMG/M metagenome (GOLD analysis project Ga0307515, IMG submission 194513) | Populus trichocarpa ectomycorrhiza microbial communities from riparian zone in the Pacific Northwest, United States - 17_EM | ecosystem: Host-associated > Plants > Roots > Unclassified | place... | reverse complement strand
TTTTCTTTGTAAAATAACTCAGCATGTATCCAGTGGTTTCTTGCTGAGCGAAGTGCTTAAAAAATCACAATGTAATCACCATGTATCCTCTGGATACATGTACCCTTGCCCCCAGTGACACTCCATCGATCTGGACTAGGGCTAAACTGGGAGGACGTCACCACACTGCATGGGAAGAGCTAGGACTTGGTTAGGGATGCGATGAGATGAAATAGAGACTTGTTAGGGATCGCGACAAGACGAGACGAGATTAGACTGGGCTGAACTAGGGACTGAGAGCAGAGGGGAAGAGGATTGATTGGGGTGGACTAACTACTACAGGGGGACTATATATATGAATTGAAAGCCATGGGGGAACAATAGGAACTACATGGTCTAAGTACAAAGAGGGTGGCCAAGGGGAAGTGGCCAAGTGGCCAAACGATCATGTGATCTGAGTGGTCAGTGGACCAAGATGGAGACACGTCAAAATTGGGCTGAAGGGCTTAGACCACTGAGGCAAGGGGTAGCAAAGGGTTAGGGACAAATAGGGATGTTGGTTGGTTAGTTGCAAATCTGTAGCAAACATTAGGGACGTGATTGGGAAGGTGGTTCACTAGAGTTGTTCGCGAAGAGTCCCTCCAAAGTTGCAAAAGGATGTTGATAGTTGGTAAGGGTATTGAGGCATAAACCGAGTGTTTCAAGTGATTTGAGTACTCCCCAGAATGGGAGCAGGCCAACGTGTTGAACTAACCCAGTACTTCGATTATATTGGCCCACAAGCTGGCCAACCATGAACTTTCCAGACAATATTTAACCTGAACTTTCTGGCAACACTCGCTATGGCCTGAGCATGGCGTCCAGGACAATCCCCTGATCCAATGGAATCCAATGGTTGTCACACTCTCAGCTGATGTTACTCAGGGAGTGGGCTCTGCTTTTGGTTTGTCTCAGAGGCTCTGGTCAATGGGAACGCTTGATGCCTCAGATATGATGAATTGTCAGGGCAAACCTCCATGGTTAAGGTCACCCTAGAACTAGGACAGCGCAGGCTGGGTAACTGATGTTGATATGTTCTTCTAGGGACTTGAGTAGGTCTCAGTGTTGCCGATGCATTGGTTAACTTGAGAGGTACGTGGTTGGCCTTGAATGCCAGAGGGAGGGGTTGTAGAAGGGGACAAGAATGAGCTCAGGGTAACACACTGACCCACTCCCATTCTGGGGAGCACTCGAACAGTGCAGTTTAGCTACCCACTCCCAACCAACCAACACCATTTGCCACTCATACCCAACTTGTTGTGACTATTTGCCACTCTTCACTACTCCTCAGTGGCCCAAGTCTCCTGGTCCATTCTTGACACATCTCGATCCCGATCGCGACAATCATGTAATCTTACCTCTCCCTCACTCGGCCACTCGGCCACTTGGCCACCCTTCCTTTGTACTTAGTCCATGTATGCTCCCTATTGTTCTCCCATGTCTCCAGTTTACATATATAGTCCCCCTGTAGTATCTAGTTTCTACCAATCAATTCCCTTCCCCTCTGCTCCTAGTCCCTAAGTCCAGTCCAGTTCTCATCCCTAACTCATCTCGTCGCATCCCTACTCATTTCATCGTGTCCCTAATCTCATCGCGATCACACAGTGTAATCCCTAACCTAGTCCTAGCCCTTCCCATGCAGTGTGGTGACATTCCCCCATCTCCCTAGTCTCGCCCCAGCCTCCTTAGTTGTCCCTCATCATCCCTAATTGTCCCTTGTCGTCCCTAAATGTCCCTCATTGTCCCTATCTCATCCCTACCTTCAGTTACTGCAAACCAGGCGAACCCTTCTCACCCAGCTTCCCCAAGAAGAAGCTGATCAACGTGAATCCTGGCAACTAGAGTGATCTAGGAGGGAGAATCCTGTGTTGATAAATCTAAGGAATACACATACTAACTAGTGGGGCCTATATACTAGTCGAGTGCACATGGACCATGTATGTACATGTTTGGTATCATACATGCGTGTATTGTGTTTATCCTTGTTTATGTACTTAGAATCCTCTTATGGGTAAATAAAGAGGGAGCATGGTTAACCATTGTACCAAAGGGTCCTTAACCGGTATGACCGAGGTGGCCAAGATTGCCGTACTGAGGGTCATGAGTTCCAGTTGGGTTGGGTAGATCCTTTTAGGTATTGGTGGTTGGGTAAATTGGTGTTGTAGTGATGGTGGTGGTTGGTTGGTTGTAAAGACTGATGGTATTTGGTGGTCGTAATGATAGTGGTTGGGAAAGGGAATGTGGTGGTGGGATGATGAGGAAGGCAGTGGTTTCCCTGGATATGGCTTGTGGTGACCATATAGGGTGTCATTTGAGGGAGATGTGATGTACATGTGCGTGTTGAGCATGTTAGGAATAGGAAATTCCTGACATGAATGGGGTATTGCAGGCTCCGTTTTTTATAGAGTGTTCAATACGTACAGTTACTGGGTGTTACTTTAGCAAGGGCTGCCCAGGGCCGAAGGTCCTGGGTTTCCAGCATGTAACTGGACCCCTATGGCCTAAGGCAGTGGGGAAGCTGAGATAAACCTTAACTAAATCTAAAGCGGGCAGCCTCTAGTCACCAGTCTAGGGAAGCTAGTTGTCATGCGGATCAGCAGTTGGGTTTTACCCAAATTTCTCACATTTGCAATGCTGTCCCTCCATACTATCAAGACACACCACCTCAGTGATAAGATTCTCCACCTCGGCTATTCAATACACTTTTAATAGAAGTGAATACATGATGATCGTGTCCTGTTACCAAAATACTTGTCTAACTCACCAGCATCTTTAAATGTTCTGGCTGTGGCTGTTCAATGGATCAGTGCATGTCAGGTATTGGAGACTTGGACCAATAATCAGAAAATCATACTTGTGAACTTCTACAAGTGCATTCCTGCAGTTGCTTGGATTCATTCATGTGGCATTTAATAGTGTCCTAGCCCTACTGAAGTAACAATTGAATGTGCCTCCTGGAAGGTTTCTGTGAAAGATCAGAAGGAGAACATTGTTTGACTGCTCCCTGCATGTTCAGCTTATATTATCAACTCCAACATGAACATCTTGCCCCTTGGTGTTGCAGGCAAACTTGTCTTCAAAGGGCTACTTGTTGCAAGGGGGTATCATCACCTACCCAAGGTTACTGCAAAATTATGCCAATGAAAGGGTGTAGGACTTATAAGACTGGTGACTTGGGTATATTTTTTGCTTTTGTTGCTGGCATATGACTGATATCCATCTACTACAATAGTGCCTATGACTACTGAAGGGACTCCTCATTATTTGTTTGCAGAAAGCAGTGTGACCCTTCAAAAAAAAGGGGAGAGGATGATAGTTTGAGCTGGTCTCCCTCACTCTAATTTTGTTTTTCACTTCTCCATTTTATCTATGACAGTCTGTCCCTGATAGTAATTAGTTCATAACCGATTATGACCACTTTATATCCAATGTCTAATTTCTACCATAACAAGTGTGCAAGTCAAAAGTCATCATTCTGGTGAATTACTCATAACTATTGGAGTACAGCTGATAAGTGGTGTTCTGTTTTGACATACCCAACTAGTAAGGCTTGAAGGAGCATAGAAGTTACTCAGCAGAGGTTCTCAAAATGGGCTAATGACAACTTGTTGGTACATTGATATGGTCAGTTACAAAATACAGCATATTATATATCTCTACTGAGTACATGACCAAAATCCAAAATCAGAACCTCTCCAGACCCATAACCAGCAACCAGGTACTGACCATCCCACTGTACATCATAAGGTTCTGCATATTTTCCACTCAATTGAAAAATATCTTTTCCAGTAACAGTATCCTTAATCCAACATGGACCACCAGTCTGCCATGATGCACCACCAATAAAATCCAGGTGTGGTCTTCCTGTAGATGGGTCAAATGGGATAGGAGAAGAACCTAAAGTCCCAAAGTCCCATCCCTCCTGGGTTGATGAGTTGCAAATTTGAGCCCGGACTTTTGAACTGTCTATGCTGAGGGAGTCTAGATATAGTATTCCCTCTAACTCTAACTTCACCTCACACACAGGCTCCCATATCCACATGGGCCATGCTTGAATGCTTCCATCATGCAGGCAAAAGACTTGGGACCCATCCTCTGATATCCTAAGACCCCTACACCAAGATGTATCCAGTTTTTTGATGAGCTCCTCCTTTTCAGTATCCCATATGTGAATTCTGTCATTTTCATACCAGACAAAGATCAACCTGCCATCAATTAACTTGACATCTCTCACACTCAAGCTTATTTCTTCAGTATTTGGGATTTGGAAGGATGACTTGCAGAGACCAGTTGAAATGTCCCAGGTTTTCATTACTCCATTTTCATCACTTGAGACAGCAATACCAGCCCTTGCTTGTAGGCTAACTGACAGGATTCGAGGTGAAGCAAATGGAGCAGACAATTGATCAACTGTGACTGGGTCTGTTGACAAGGTACTAACTTTCCAGAACTTGATTGATCTATTATGGGATGCTGAGATAAGGGAGGAGGGGGAGGAAAACACAAGGGAGGTGATGTTATCAGTATGGCCAATAAGGGTCTCAACAAGGTGAGGGCCAGGGCTGGTGATGTTCCAAACATAGGCAGTTTTACCAGCTGCTACTGCAATGAGCCTGCCATCAGGGGAGAAACAACAGTACCCAGCACCACTATTAGGTACATGGAATTCAGCCACAATTTCTCTGGAATCAGAGTTTTGAATTCTGACAACCTCCTCATTGCACAAAGCAAACTGGGTATGGTCTGGGGAGAAAGCAATATAGATACCATCATATGTAGGTGGGATCTGGTGACCATTAGCATCCCACTTCCAGATTTTGTTATCAGATACAGAGATGATGTGCTGAGGATCTATAGAAGAGAAGATGATATAGTATGTTTCTTCCTTCTGCTCTATGGTCCAAAGGGGCTCTCCTGTTTGAATGTCCCACAAATAGATTGTCCGATCTGCAGATCCTGAGGCAATCCTGGTGCAGTTTGTTGAGATGGAAACAGACATAACCCAGCTGGTGTGGCCATAGAAGGTCTTGACCACCCCACCAGTCTGCATATCCCAGAGCTTGACAGTCTCATCATCACCTCCAGATACAAGTGATCTCCCATCTGATGAGAAGGCCACAGACCTAACCCAATCAGTGTGACCAGAAAGTACAGCTGTCTTGCTGCCAGTGGTTGCATCAAGGATGATGATGTTCCTATCCCTACACCCAGCTGCAATAGCATTGTTCCAGTGTGAGAGAGCAAGTGGTGTAGCACCTAATGAAACTGTGCGGGAACATGTTCCCCATCCAGATTTAGATCCCTTGATCACTTTAGGCATATGTAACAGTTCTGCAGCATAGTATTTGTGGAGCCAGGAGGAGGAAGGGGAAAAGAGGAGAGCATAATCATATAGCCTGGAAGGAGAGTTACAGATCACATCAAAGTATTCCAAGATGAAACGTTGGCCATCATCTGCCCACTTGGAGATAAAACCCCCCTAAACAAGAGGTGAATATCCATTCAAGTTAACAAGATGTCCATAACTCACCAGAATATACCACTGCTGGATATCATTGATTGAATGGACACTGACATCAAGCTTTCCCATGATAATGAGGACCTCAATCCAAAACAATAGGTGTGTTGTGAAGAACTTGTCAACTGCTTTTTGTACTCTCCCAGCATCAGGGCCACTGTTGGGACTCATCACAAGGTGCTTTGTCCAGAACTGACAGGCATACTCCAATCCATCTCCAATATGTTCCTTCCTGCAGGTGGAAAGATCATCAACATCACTGAGAATAATGCCATTGTCTATGTTACAGATGTTTCTCTTTAATCTCCTTTCCATCAGATTGAGGCATGAGAGCAAGATTTCTGTGTGATGAACTGAAGGGTCCACAAAGAATTGAGCATCTTGACATCTCCTTGGGTCTATAAGGAAGTCAGGAAATGATTTGTGGAAAACCTGAATTGAGTCTTCTATGCTATCTGGGATAAGGAGAAGAGAATGGAGAGAGCCCAGAGCAGTGGAGATATCAAATGGTGTGTCAAAATCATCCAGGAGGTCTGAAAGGCTCTCCATTGAAAGGGGGTTGAAGGCCAGCAGCACTGCTCCAACCACAGACCTGAAATGGTGATACACTTCCTGGCTTTCTGGTTTCTGGTTGTCCAAAGTCACATCATGATATGCATGCCTCAGGATCCCAGTGTAGAGAGAGTCAATACCAGACTCCCCTTCGTGAGTGGTGTTTTGTGGGAGGGAGATAAGGGTAGCAAGCCTCTTTGACGGTTGGTAATGCCGGGATGCCACAAATTTGATGACTGTTGATGCATAAATAAACAACCCAGCTGCCTTCTCACAGAGGATATCAATGTCGGACGAGAGTGGCCAACCCTCTGTGACGTTGCAGTGGCTCCGGTTCTTGGCTGTTTCGGTCAAACGTGTTCGAAAGAACAGTTTAATGTCGACATCCACCAGAGGACGTTCAACGTCATGGAGTTTGAATACTTCCGTGATGGGTCTGAGGGCCTCCAAACGAAACCCGGAGCGGATTCGCGGTTCGGGTCGCCCGGTGATGAAGAACTTGACATGAGGTATCTGGTCCACGTAGCGGGATAGTATCGATAGGATGGCGGAAGCAGGTTCTTCATCCTTGCATTCGTCGAGGGCGTCTATGATGATCAGAGTCGGAGTCTGGGTGGTTTTGAGCGGGCCAACGATGAGTTTATCCATTTGAGAGCAAAGGGATTCTCGTCCGACGTCAGGGCTCGCCGTCAACACCGGAATTAACTTCTCTCGGAAGCGGGGATAGCGGTAAGCGAGCTGGAAGGCAAGGGTAGGGAAGATTTTCCGGAGGTTGCTCCTGTCGTCGAAATTGCGTGAACAGAAAAAGCTCGCGCCAAGACTCCCGTCCGCGAAGCTCGTCTCCGCAAATGTTTGGGCGATGGTAGACTTTCCGGTCCCAGCGAGACCATTGAGCCAGTACACGTGTTTATCCTTTTCGCCGTTTAGCCAGGATTCGAGCTGGGAGAGGACGTCTCTCCTGGTGCCCCTCATACATCCCTGCCTGTCTCCACAGAGATATCCCGCGTCGACGACATGGGACATCCGATCCAGACGGGCGAGCACCGCGCTCTCCTGCTATCCAGTTACTACGTGAGGAAGGGTGACCGGAGGGATGAGACTCACGATGAGTTGGCAGCTCTTATCATAGATATCTTGTTGCAAGGACGTCTGGCGCAGAGGTCAGGCAATGCTGAAGCAAAAACCTGAGGACGAACCTGATAATCCATCATGGCATCACGGATATCCTCGATTAGGCCCCCAAGTTTATCCAAATCCTGGGTGGTGTTCAGGAACCGTGTGACCCTGCCTCGCTGTGCCAATGGAGTGAGATCCCGATGGATATTATCAAGTTTCCTAGCAGGTTATGCACGTCAGACTGGGTATCGGCCCTGAAAAGGGTAAGTTACCGTTTGAGGACCGTCCTTCTCTCTTCCTCCTTAATCTCACCCTCAGGAACCGGTGCGCCCAGGGATTTTGCCAGCCCTTCAACTCTGGGCATCAAAGATTCTATCGTTTGGCGACAGGCGACCGTTTTCTAGGACCGCCGTAAGAATCGTAAATCGTTTCGTTTTGAGAGAGATGTAACGTACGTCGCAGTGATCCAGGATGGCCGAAAGTCCCGCTGCAACGGCTTTGAGAGGGGGAAAGGCATCCGAAGTTTCTTTCACCAGGTCGATGGCTAGCTTTGTGGTGACATACGCGGTGGACTTCCATTCCGATCCGTTCTCGGGCGCTGCTTTTTGGTTGACAGTATGATCTGGGGTTTTCTGGAGGCTGCCTCCGGGAACGGGTAAATTTTGGTTGGAAACGGTGTCAGGGTCTGTGTTACGCGAGGGGGTGCGCTCAGATGAGTCGTCCGGGACGAAATTGTTCACATACCGTTTGATTCCTGATCACGAGAGGTCAAGGGACTGGGCATTGGTAAAGTCGAGGTACCGATCTGAAGATTTGGAGTTGATGCTGTGGGATGTGGTATGGCCAGGTCGGCTTCGCTCTGGTCTTCGATGGGACCAATGTCGCTCTTGGCCTTGCTTCGCGACCGACGATAGCTTTTAGGTAGACGAAGGAACTTTGGCAACTTCATTTTGTCGCTGGGTCGATGCAGATGGTGGTTTGATAACAGACAGCTGGCCTCGTGGCATTCATCCCGTTTCGAGTCAGCACTAAGCGCGGAGACGTTTCGCCCTTCCGCGAATATCCAAAGCAGTGTCTCTGGCCTCGTATTTCCCTTCACCGCGTGAGGGAACTCTCATCTTCTGCCAGCTTCCTGCTTTTATTTTACTCTCGAATATTCTGGCGTAACCAGCCATACACTTCCCTTGGCCTCGTCCGAGTTCTCATATTTCCTCGCGTTTGCGGTACACCCAATATCAACGCCAGTGACGATCAGCCTGGTTCTGTGCCGTGCGCAAGTTCTGTATCCTCGTGGACGCGATCCTCATAATGTCTCCAGACCAAGCTGGCTCCAGCACCACACCTGACGCTCCCAGTGATCGCACTCTGCGTCAATATTTTCCTGTCGATGCTCTACCCTCCCAAGTGGGTGCGACACGACTTGGTACGACGGCACACACCGGAGAGTGATCAGTGACTGGTGACCAGCTGAGTCTTCTGCGTCGCTCTCCTAGATTCCGCGCAAGTACACGTCGTCCGCTGCCCAATATTCTACCAGGTACGCCGAATGACGACACTATTGGCTAGGGACGAATGACTCTGACCAATTCCACAATGAGGAACTTCATCACCACAGCCACGCCGCTCTTTCGTGGACGAGACGGCAGAGAGGACACCCGTCAAGACCAAACTCGTTTCAGTTGGACTATTCCGTCGAGGTCCTCTCCGGTGTTTGGGAGAGATGATGCCTCGGGAGTGGGGAAATCCACGCCCGGACGCATTGAGAAGGTAACAGAGGTTTCCTCTCTATAACCGGCCCGGCCTTCCACGCAACCAATATCGCGACCGGGTCATTGCCGGTGGGATTTCGTTCGAACTCAGGTTAGGGTAGGGGCCGTGGATCACCGACCGCTAGTATGTAAATGCAGACGAAAGCCGTTGATCGTTGATGTAGACATTTGACCAGAACTGTGAGGGACTCAGAAAGCTTCATGACCTTACACGAATACCACATTAATCCACACAAGGTTCACATCCTCCCCGGAACCTGGGGGATAGGTCACTCGCGTCAAGTCTAATATCCCGCGATATCCCAGTACCAGCCGGGCCCTCGGGCTTCAAGCGGGGGTGGGATCGTCGTAGCTCCTCAAAGGGTCCCGTCCGGTGCGACATCAGTACCAGTGTGCAGTCTGGGTTGGAACCTAACGAGATCCAAAGATTTTGTAAACGGCACTCGACGGCAACAGTTGAACGAGTGCTTGAGCGTGGGTTTCCGCACGGTCCATGACCTGACCAAAGGTCACCAAACTGTAAGCCGTTCATTTTCGACCGATGACGTATGTCACACACGACCCATCTCCCAGCCAAACTGCTCGGAAAGCGTGACAAAAAATACCAAATTAATAACTCCTCCTTGACATTGTCCGCTACCTGAGCGGGAGAACCTAACTTTTGTGCGAACGAATGGTCTTCATAGATGTTAGGTCCCAAACTGCCTACCCGTTGAGATTTCGAGGTGAAGTTATTAATCTACAATTTCGAGGTGTATCGATTACATAAGCTGTTAAGTGGTTATTTGGTGAAACGGAAAGCGGGAGGGGATCAGCTCCTGAAGGCCTGAAGTTCCGCCTGTCCCAGTATGCCGCCTCTCAGACGCAGAGCGAAAGCTTATATGTTAACGGTGGTACGGGCACAACAAACCGCAGACACGCCACGCCAGCGAAGCAAAGTAATTCTCAAAGAGCGGGGGCTCGGCGACCAGATCCGCGATCTTAAACGCGAGTGTCCCAAATTTCGTTGCCCCCCTGATCGCACCATGGACTGCTGTATCCGTCGGACACTTTACTCGCAACCCGACTTCCGGGGCGTGACTTCTCTCCTTGAGAAACACTGTGGGAAGTGAGGTTTCGTGTTGTTCCTCCTCGGGTTCCACCCGGAGCTTAATTTTATCGAGTAATGCTGGGGGTGACTCCCGTGTGCGAAGTGGGATTATCGTAAACTCCCTGCTTCGTCAAGGGAGGAAGACCTCAGAAGAAATGCCCTCGAGTCATTGGATGAAATTCCAGTTTACCTCATGCGCCGGTAAGATTTTTCTTTCATCCCCGCAAACCTTGCTCACTCGCTCATTTCAGTTTTTCGAACCGGTCAATCCGGTTCATGGACGCATACCGTAGGGGTTTGGACGGTCTCAAGGCAGCACATCTCGCCGAGTCATGAAATCTAGCTTGCGTTGTTCACCCAGGTTCCTTCCAGTGCACTACGACGTATTCTTTTTTATTTTGTTTTTTGACGTGCCTCGATATATTCAATACTCGCGATATTATACGATACTTTCGAATATTTTTGCCCCTGGTCACACCGGGGTCACGGCTACGTCATCGGTCGAAAATGAACGGGCTCAACCTTATCTTAGATCTAGGATTTTGAGGACAATGCGATCGCTAGAACCGAGAAATAATTTATCATGATTTGAAAATAATCTAACTGGTGTAGCAGTACAAAGTTTTGCCCCAGCCAGGGCAGGAGAAAAAACAGAAGAGCGTGCATGAGCGTCCCTCATGTCATGGAGAATCGGTGAATGTAGTGACCAATAGGCTTTCGGCCTTGTGGGCAGAGCGTTGCGCGGTGTGTATGAGTGTGGTGGGGGGGTTGGTGCGCTCGAGGAAGTCCATCGTACCGAGAATCATTGTCGCCCGACGAGCGTTGGGATTGCAAAGGGTGACGGTCGTAGTAATAGTGCCCCATGTTCTGTCACCAGGGTGTAAAGGTCTCTCTAATTCGGCGCGGACCTGCGAACGTGACAGGGTTCGTAGGATTCTGGAAACCCACTGATCCTTGTAAGGAACGTGGAAGGGGAGAAGAGAGGGAGCCACGTACATGCCGGGGTGGACGCTTCACAATAACAACTTCCTCCATTCCCGGACTAAATCTCCCTTCTTCTTGAGTGTCGAATAATATCATCGGCCCGGACGCCTTACAGATTACAGGTATTTTGGGACCACCCGTCTGTGAAGGTAAAGCTTATAAGACACCGCACGGCCGAGCCACCGATCGTCCCTGAAAACACAACGCGAACGGGGGTCGTCTTAGCGAAGGATTTCGAGAGTGCACACGCAGCGAGAGCGATTGAACATACATGGAAGAGAGAGAGAGCCATCGGCAAACCTCCGGATTCCTTGTCTTTGTCATAGACCTTTCTCGAACGCTCGTTGTTTGTTGATGTTCGCGAGACATTTTGAAGAAGACGGGTTGGTTTCTGGACGGTAGTATTCCGAGAGGACGCGGTCGCCGTCCGTGTCGAGGATGATGAAGGCAGTTGCTGCGTGGAGAGTCAGATTTACTTTCGATTTCGCGGCGAGACGGGTGTAAGTGAGGGTGGGGGGAGAGAGAAAGATGGGAGTCGGAAGATGTCGATGACTCAGAGCTGGCAGAGACCGAGCTTTGGAAGTTGTCACAGATCACCTTCAGTGTTCTGCTCAGGTGCTTGCCCGTCTCCACTCCAACGTGAGCAGGTTACAGACGCAGATAAGACGCAGAGGTCCAGCTGCGAGAATTCTTGTTCCGAAAAGCCGCCGACACTCGGACTGAAAAAGTCTGTTCCTTCAGCACCCCATGTTTCCCCTCTAGCCAAGTCCTCCCCGCGGAATCCACGAGCCTGCAACCCGAGAATCATGGATACTGATATCGAAACAGAAATACCCTTCGACACTCTTCCCCTCGACGACACCTTGTTGGAACTAAACCCTCAGGAAGAAGCCTTCTTCAAGTCCCAAACGGGCATCCAGGATACGGACGAGTTGAGGAAGCATATTGTCAGGGTTCAGAAGGATGCCTACAAAGTAATCCGTCGATCTCGCACTGACCAGACGGGGCAGTAACATTGTGCTTCGTGTTCAGGCCTACCCCTATCCCTGCATTTTCGGGTTCATGTTCACGAGGCTCAAGATCTCCCGTATGCCTGTGTATCCACGCGTCCTCGAATTGGGGAAGAACCGGCCGGATGCGATATTTCTGGACATTGGATGTTGCAGTAAGGATCAGTTCATTCTCCAGATTTGCCTTGATAACTGACCGATAGCTTCGCTCGCTCTTGGATAGTGGGTGCCGAGGTGAGAAAGATTATCCATGACGGGTGGCCGATGTCGTGTGCCATTGCGACGGACCTCAGAGCAGGTATGGTTCTGGGCTGTCGCCTACATTCACCGCACGAAAATAACGTCCCGTCCTCGGAACAGGATTCTGGGATCTGGGACACAAGTTGTTCAGAACCGCACCCGAGACCTTCCCTGTCAAATTCCTAGCCGGGGATGCTTTTGACGATGCGCACCTTTCCCTCACCGCTCCGATACTATCACCGCCTCCTGTTGCATCGGTGAACACTCTCACCGAACTACGAGGTCGCACCTCTGTCATCCACGCTTCCGCTCTCTTTCACCTCTTCAGCGAAGAGAAGCAATTCGAACTCAGCAAACGCCTGGCGGCACTACTTGACCCACGTCCCGGCTCCATCATCTTCGGTTCGCACGGCGGTATGCCAGTGAAAGGCCAACGTCAGCCATTTTTCGTGGAGATGTTCTGTCATTCCCCGGAGTCTTGGACCCAGATGTGGGAAGAACAGATCTTCGAGAAGGGCCAGGTAAAGGTCAACGTTGTCCTCAAGGACATGACCATGCTCGTCAAGGAGTTTGATAGGGGTGTTTCTGTTGAGGAAGGAGCGATGTACTATTGGCTTGTGTGGTCCGTGGAACGGTTGTGAAGGGGGTACTGGGTATGTCCCGATGCACGGATATGGAGTTACACATTCAGATGAGTACGAGATATCCGAGAATACACCGATCATCTATGCGTTTTAACTCAATGGTGTATCGGTGGAACGAAGGAGTGACCCAAGGACGAAGGACCTACATCGACCTGTGATTCTCTATCTGAACTATTTTGAATCCCGCACTACTCGTCATCTCGATTCACCGCCTTTGCACGCCCTTGGCGATTGAACATTCTGCGACGGCCCCGACTCACGCGTCCCCCTTGCACCACGATTCGCTTCAACCCCAGTGTTACACGGATTGGGTTGCGCAGCGTGCCTTCCCGAGACGAAGGAACCTTTGCAACTCCATGTCGTCACTGGGCCGGTGTGGACGTTCTGTCCTTCTGTGAATTTTCAAAGCAGTTTTTCCGGCTTCGGGATTCGCTTCACCGCGTGGGGAAACTCATCGACATCTTCTGCCAGTTTCCTGCTCAAGTTCTCCTCTCACGTATTCCTGCGCGACTGATGGTATACCTCCCTTCGTTTTGTCCAAGTTCTCATATTTTCTTGCGTGTGTGGTATACTCAATGCCAATGCCAGTGACGCTCAGCCTGATGCTACCCGTGCGGATGCTCCACTTCCTCCATTCCCGGACCAGGTCTCCTCTCTTGGGTCTCGAACAAAGACATCAATATCGATCCAGATGCTTTACGGATTTTAGGTATTGTGGGCCCCCCATTTCCGAAAGAAGAGCGGTGCAAATCCTATGAGGCACAATACGGCCAAATCACCAATAGTCCCTAACAAACGCAATGCAAACAGGCAACGTTCTAGCGGAGAGAGTTAATAGCGTGACAAAGAACTTACCACCGGCAATTGCGCCAATCGGGGCTTTCGGCTTCGGGACACTCGTGATGATAACTGAAGTTAGATCTGGCGGTGACGCTGGACCCCCGCATGAGAACCTGGTGATATCATATACGTCCGGGGTGACGCTCACATGATGCGTTGCTGGTAGACTTCACCGGAAGCCACGTGCTCGATTCGGTAGGCGTAAATGCCGTTGTGGGTTCGTCGGCACGCTGTTCAGCTGGCGTTGAGGATGAGTAACAATACCAAACTCGCCGGTAAAAACTTCACTCACCTCCCAATAGTTTTACCATCTTAGGGACGAACGTATCTGGAGATGGTGAATAAAAATGGGGAGTATCTGGTGCTCAAATACAGATGTGGGGAAGGGAAATCCTTGCAAATAATGTCTAGCACGTAGCAAATAGGCAGCCTACATAACCATGCGGTCCGAGTTACTGCTCGTTCAGTGTCTTCGTATGCCCGGAATATCTCCCATTCAAGTTTTGGTAGTGAAAACCATTGTACATTTCACTCAGTCACATCACTCACTGTCGTGAGAGTTTCCTTCAATGGGGCGGCGGGTCCGGATACAACTGCATGAACTCAGCACAAGACAGTTCCACACAAAAATCAACACATGACAAACCTTTCCAGGGTTGAACAAGTTATACGGATCGATGGTTCTCTTGATTGTCTTCATCAACTCGACCGTACCGTACCCCAGCTCCTCATATAGATATTCCCGCTTCCCAATCCCTACACCATATTCGCCCGTGCATGTTCCCCCAAGCGCAATGGCACGCTTGACCATCCCCTTGACAAGGTTCCTTTACCTTCACCATATCGTCGTTCGAATTGAAGAGCAACTGAGCATGGAAGTTTCCTGCAGCAATGTCAGTAGGGTTTCGAACTTGACCGACGACACACACGAAACCCACCATCGCCAACGTGCCCACATATAACCCCGAGCAGGCCGGCTTCTTCGATCTCTTTCTTCGTTTCATACACCAACTCCAGTAGCTTGGAAACTGGAACGCTGAATCCTACTTCAGGAATAGAAGCCAGCTGATAGCTAAAGAAGACAAACCAAACATCCGTAGGCCAAACCTTGGAACCTGGCATAAGAGCCAACCCCGCGTAATGCGCGTTCTTCCTATCCTTCCACAAAGCCTCTGCTTCCTTCCGGTCCTTGGCCGTCTCAAATCCGGTCGCCCCGTGCTGCTTTGTTATCTCTTTCGCCAGTTTAATTGATTCCGAGATCGAGGACTCGGTCGGTCCCTGGAATTTGATGAAGAGCGAATCCTTCTCAGGCCACTTTCGGATCGATTGGCCGTATACGTTGATAGCGCCCATCAGCTTGTCATCAAGGAGTTCGATACATTCTGCGTTCCGTCGCCTATCGGTTCAGCGAGGAAACGACAGGAGCAGGAGCCACACGCACGAATCCCGATACCTTTATCCAGAATGTCCTTCACCGCTGCGGTCGCATTCCGTACATTAGGGAATTGGACCACGGCAACGTCTGTCTTGAGGAGCGGGGCGAGCCTCACCGTCACTGAGGTAGTGAGGGTCTGGTGAGGACGAATTTTCCTCCATGCGGCTCTCAAACACACCTTCGGTA
>Ga0307515_10013282_pt1 | contig 15403 bp, 7 predicted proteins | sample 17_EM_MG_FD_194513 | JGI IMG/M metagenome (GOLD analysis project Ga0307515, IMG submission 194513) | Populus trichocarpa ectomycorrhiza microbial communities from riparian zone in the Pacific Northwest, United States - 17_EM | ecosystem: Host-associated > Plants > Roots > Unclassified | place... | reverse complement strand
GCTATACTAAAAGTAGTATAGGTAGCGATATAATAATAAGTGGGAAGATTTCTATATGTAGCTGGATGAAAAAGTTGTCTAAGACTACCTGATTACGGAAAAGGCTATAACTTATATTAAAGGAGCCTTAATTATAATATTAAAAGATCTAAAGGAGTAATTAGAGGACTAAAGAAGCGAAAGATAAATCTTAGTACCTATAAATAAAGTTGCAACGCTTAGATTAATATAAGAAAGGTTTAAACTTAAAGATAAAGATAAGCTAAAAGTTAACCTAAGACACTAAGCATATTATATACTATTATAGATAGTATATGTAGATAATACGTGTAGTATATATAGGACACTAAAAGATAAGAATTAGAAGTATCTAATAAGAATATATTAGATAATAGACGAGGCGAAATACTAAAATGCTAAGTATATGTATAGCTAGCACCTAGTAGAAGTTTAAGAATAAGGGGACTTAATACTTTAACTAGGAAGATTCCTTACGGAAGAATGCCTAGATAGATGACAATAGTGGGAATGTCTAGAGAATACCTATTTATAGCATATTAAAGATAAAAAGTAAACTAAGTATTGGCCTAAGTTAAACTAAGTATAAATAGGATCTAGTAGCTAATAGTTGGGAAAAGTAGAGGTCTACGGGATTAGAGGAAACTAGTAGTAGAGCCTTAGACCCTTAAAGGAATTTAAGGAAGATACCTAAATTTATAAGTTAAATAATAAGATTAATAGTTTAAAGTACTAATAGATAGTGGAGTAATAAGGAACTATATTTTACTAGTAGTAGTTAAAAGAATAGGACTACCATACAGGAGAAAGGAGCACTTATATTTATTAGTAATAATTTTAAGAAATCTACTAGCCTATAGAGATAGTATTATTAACCTTAAAACAGGACCTATTTAGTTAACTATTAAAGGAAGATAAATTTGGATATCTTTTAATATCCTACTATTAGGAAAGGATAAGGTAATACTAGGGATACCTTAGTTATAGGAATATAATCTAAAGATTAATTAGGTTATAGGTTAGGTTAATATTAGAGATACTTAACACTATAAAGTATAATAATAAGCTAAGTTGGTATAGTATTAAGTAGGAGCAACCTATAAGGAAATAGAAAAAGGACTAAGCTATATACTAAAGAGATACCATAAGTATAGTAAGAAACTATAGTTACTAAAGAGTAAAAAGCTGTTAGAGTATATAGTATGGGACTATAAGATAGAATTAGAACTAGAAATAATTTTAAGGTTCTTTCTAATTTATAAGCTTACTAAAGAAGAAGGTAGAGCATTAAAAGAGTTTATCTAGGAGAACTTATAAAAGGGATATATTAGACTATTGCAATTATTAGCGGGTTATCCAGTATTGTTTGTCCCAAAGAAGAATAGCAAGCTAAGGCTGTGTATTAACTATAGATAGTTAAACAGCATTACTAGAAAGGATAGGTATCCTTTACCCTTAATTAGCGAGATCTAAGACAGGATAGGTAACGTATAAATCTTTACAAAGATAGATCTAAGATAGGCGTACTATTAGATTAGAATTAAGGAAGGCAACAAATAAAAGGCAGCCTTTAAGTTAAAGGAAGGACTATATAAACTATTAGTTATACAATTTGGGCTTATAAACGCACTAGTAACGTTCTAGAAGTAAATTAATAATATATTAGGAGAACACTTAGATGAATTTGTTATAGTATACCTTAACGATATTATTATCTACTTAATAACTAAGGAAGAACACGGGGAATACATTAAATAGGTCTTAAAGAGACTACAAGAGAAACAGATGCTAGTAGCAATTAAGAAATACGAGTTCTTTACTAGGAAGACAGATTTCGTTAGATTTATTATTAAACTAGAGCAACTTAGTATAGATCTAAAGAAGATCGAGGCTATAGTAAATTGGTAAAAACTAGAGAATGTTACGCAGTTAAGATTGTTTTTAGGGTTTTATAATTACTATAGAAGGTTTATAGCGCAATAGTTAAAGAATATTAAGCTATTTACGCGGTTAATAAAAAAAGAAGAACTATAGGTATAGGGAGAGGAATAATAAGAACTATTTAAGGAAGTTAAAAGGTTGTTTACTTAGAAGCCAGTTCTTAAGATCTATTAACTAGGACTAGAGACGGTTGTTAAGATAGATGTATTAGACTTTATACTAGGGGTATACTTTATATAAAAGCATCTAGATAGATGGCACCTAGTAGTATACTATAGTTAGAAGATAACACTACTAGAACTAAACTATAACATATATAATAAGGAGTTATTAGGTATAGTTATAGCACTAAAGGAATAAAGAGCATTCTTATAAGGTATAGAGAAACTATTTATAGTTAAGACGGATTATAAGAACCTAATAGAATTCCTAATAATAAAGGAACTTAACTAAAGATAGGTTAGATGGGCAGAGATGCTTATAGAATACTATTTTAAGATTTAGTATATTAAGGGTATAGATAATATATAAGCAGATACTCTAAGTAAAAAGGCTAAACTATAAAGTAATAAAAAGCCATTAGGGGCTTTATTACGAAAAGATATAGATGGATTAATTAGGTATAATTATCCAAAAATTATAGCAACTTAAGAAGAGTTAGAGAAAGTCTATAAGACACTAGAAAGCTTTTAGGTATAAAAAATTCTAAAAGTATAGCTAGAAGATCTATAGACGGATATATACAAAAACTAAGAAGTAAAGTATATCCTAAGAAGTATAGCAGAGTAATTTATAGAAGATTTCTATAAAGGACTAACTTAAGGATATAATAGAGCTATAGGCTTAGTGTTAAGACTTTAGGAGGAGTATATTATTAATGGAATCTAGAGAATAGCTAGAAAGGTCACTAAGGAGTGTCTAGATTGCTAAAGAAATAAACTAATAAGGTATAAGCTATATAGAGGGCTATAACCTATTAAAATACTAAAGAGACCATAGGAGGTTATATTATAGGACTTTATTATAAAGTTGCTAAAATTAAGAGATCCTATTACCGGATAAGATTACGATGTAATCTTAGTAATAGTAGATAAGCTTATAAAGTAGGGATACTTTATAGCGTGTATAGAAGAAATATTAGCAGAAGATATTGCTAAAGTCTATATTAAAGAAGTATTTGTAAGATATAGAGCATTAAGTAAAATTATATTAAATAGAGATTTAAGATTCATAGCAGCATTCTAGGAGGTATTCTTAGCGAAATAAGAAGTTTAAGTAGTAACTTCTACCGTATATTATCCGCAGATAGATAGTTAAACGGAAAGATTAAATTAGACACTAGAGTAGTATTTAAGACATTATATTAATTATATATAGAATAATTAGGTATTACTATTACTAGTTATATAGTTTATATATAATGCAACACTATAAAAAGGAATAGGTATATTACTATTTAAGGCGAACTATAGATATAAGCTAAGAACATCGCTATCGCTATATTAAGTAAAGAAGATAAGTAGTATAGCTAAGTAAAGGATAAAGATATTAATAAATCTTTATAAGAACCTTATGGAAACAGCTAAGGTAGTATAGTAAAGAATAAAGAAATACTATAATGCTAAGAGATCTAAGGGACTAGATCTTAAGGAGGGAGATAAAATATAGCTACTATATAAAAATTTTAAGAGTCGACAACTAAGTAAGAAGTTAGATTACGTTAGACTAGGACCTTTTAAAATTAGTTAGAAGATTTTACTAGTTACGTTTAAGTTAAACCTACTAGCTAAGATAAAAATCTACCCTATATAGTATATCACAATGCTAGAGCTAGTACACAAAAAAGTTAAGCCACTAGTCTATAAAGCAGACACGTATAGAGGATAAGAGGAAGACAAATGGCAAGTTTTAAAGATCGTTAGTTATAAGGACGTTAATAATAAAACATAGTATAAGGTTAAGTAGATAGGCTATAATAAAACTACCTAGGAACTATTAGAAAATTTAAAGAACGCTATAGGAAAGGTATAGGAGTATTAGAAGAAAACAGGTCAGGTAATATTAAAGAAGGATTATTAAAGAACAAGTTACCTAAGGGGGACCTAGAAAAAGCGATTGCTAAATTACTTAGAATTATTTCCTTTACTATTAGAAGAGAATCCGTTCTTTTATTACTAAGTTCCTATAGACCTTATTCTATAAGTTTCTACTCCTTAGAACGAACCTTCTTACGAACCTTCTTAAGACGAAGAAGACGGGTAGAAGCAGAAAGATGAGCTTTAAGGGTACGCTGTTAAGTAGCCATAGCCTCTTGCTTCGCTTCCCGTAAACAACATAGTTTACCTAGAGCGCTTAAAAGCTTACTATTAAGCTTTGCAGCAGCAGATTAAATATAAAACCCTATAACAAATTACTTAGGGAACTTGACGACTATTAAGAGTTATAGGATGCGTATACTTAGCGTTAGAAATAAAACAAATATCGTAAGATAATTAAACGTTTAATTTAGTGTACTCTAAATAAGAAGAGGGTTGCTAGGATAAAGGGCTCGCCAACACAATATAAACTAACCCCTCTTGCGCATAATAAGAATACAGAGATAGCATAATTTTACCTAGCGATAGTATTAAAGCAACAGTATAAGTATAACGCTGCACCTATAAGGACAAAGGAGGTTTAGAAACCTTAAAAGGTATTATAAGTAATAATGTTAACCAAATTAATTAGACGGATATTATACCTCTAATAAACAACTTAAAGATAATAACGATCTTTAAGGACGAAGCTAAAGAGGAGGGAAATGGTGTTATGGACGCTTTAAGTACGATGCTATAACTACTTGGAGAAGAGTTAGAAGAAGCTAGTTAGTTAATATAGGCACGGTCTAGGATGGAGCCGGTAGAACTATATAACGAGGAATAGTAACTAAGGTTATATAATATAATACGTAAGGAACGTAAGGTACGGGAGGAACGTTACGTATATTACGTATATTACGTATATTACATATAAGAAGGATTTTATAGGAGTACGGTTGTGTATTTAAGGACTCTTAGTCCCTACCTAGATAGTTCCTTCCTTATAGTGATTCTTAGAATATAATTAGAGTTAATCTATTAGGCAACCACTCCACTAGTTATTATTACGTTGTTAACTTTATGCATCACCTACACACCTAGCCCAATAACGAACCTACCGTAGTACTTGCTACAAGGTTCCGTTACACTAATAGCTCTAACACTTTATTTAACTTATAGGCTTTAATAACTAGATATAGGTTATTTTAGGCCACTATTTTGCTACTATAGGAAGTAAGTAAATGGCTTCTGTCGATATAGCCACTTAGGCGTTAATAAAGATTTTTTTAAAGCTCTACCCAAAGGTGCGTATATAGGCATTCACCCCTAATACGATCTACAGTGCCTAGAAAGCTATAGGCCTTCTATCTTATAATCCTACTACTATCTTAAAGACTCTTACCCGTACGGAGCCTTCTAAAAGCTAGGATATAGAGGAATTAAATACAGTTAACTTAAAGGGAGTATAAGGAAGGAATGACTCTACCGGAGCTTGGCGTTACCAATATTAAGTAGAGCCGTTCTAAGCCCCGGTGGGTATAATTAGGATTAGGTTTACCTTTCTTATATATTTAGGTGCAACCTACAGCCTATAAATGAGTGGATTAACGGGTCGTCGATCTAGAAGGGGACGTCGCAGGAATATGGTAGTCGCCCGTGCAATTGGTCGGCGCGCAGGTCTATATCACCACCATAACGTAGTTAAATTAATTTAAGCAATATCGCGATCGAAATAGAAATATAAAAGCTTTAATTTGGCCTATTTGAAATATATATAAGCTCGTTGTTGATTTTATTATAAATTGATCAAATATCACCTGTATGTGGCTCGCTACGTGGGGTGGCTCGCTTCCTGGTCAACTACGTTACTTGGTGCATAACTAGGATTGCATATCAATAATGGGGGTGATCATCATGATCACCGCGAATCAAAGCTCACCTCAAGTAGCTGTGACTAACTGCACGCCTTTGCTCGCTATCTCATATCTTAAGAGTCTTAGATCGTGAAATGGTTAGTAACGTTGTGTTTAACGATAGTCCATTGAGTCCTCCAGAGCGTGTACCGCTGAAGTCATTCGAAGTTCGATGCGCAACGATATATTTGAACCACACTGCACGGCAGCAATTTCATATTTCAGCTTGTCAGACTAGGCTGGCACTTACTATACATATAGTGAATGAACTCAATCATCCCAATACAACCCTTTGCACATACCTGAATGCTAGCTTTCCCCGTTAGTACCAAATATGCATCCAACACCTTACTCGACAAAATCATGGCAAACTCTTTGCTAGCGCCCAGAAGCTCTCCATCTTAGCTCTAGTCAGCGCCTCCTTAGCCTCCGTATCATTTTCGCAAACCCTGGATCCCCATTTCCGGAATGCTCGTCCTCTTTCTTCACCCTCCCATATAAGCGTGCACTTATTGAATGACATATCCTTCAACTGCCCGTCCTCATCCACAGACTGTAGCCATGCTGCTTCAGCTTCCTTGTTCCCCTCGCGTACACTGTTCGGCATCGCGTTCTCGGTCCACTTGATACGGTTTAACATCAGCTTTTTGTAGTTTTTGATGCTGTGTTCGCCACCCTCTACGATAACCAAGTTCATCTTCGGGTGCAATATGGTGATACCGGTAAGCACATTCTGCTTCGCGTTGACATCAACCTGATAGCGGTGTTTCCCGTATGCGAGACTGTCGATCTTGAAAACGCACATATGAATGCCCTTAGCTGCGTCGACCCGCTGCTGAGTGGCAAGCTTCTCGTGCCGTTGTTCTTTCGTGAGCATACGCTCATTGTTGGCCTGTTCGTGCGCCGCAGCACGTTCAGCAATCTGGCGATTGACCAGAGCTTCAACAGCCGTAGGATCTTTCACCGCCTGTTCACCCAATACACGCATCAGATTGCTCTTCTTCACCTTAGGAGGCGGCGGCGGTTCAAGTCCCAGACGAATCTTAGCTTGAACCTCCTTGTGATCAGCAGCTCTTCGCTGGCGGCGGAGCTTCGCCATCTCAGTCTTCGTCAAGTACATCGGTTTTGGAGTTGGGACGAGTTTCTCTTGAGGTGGCTGAATCAGAACCGGATGCTGAATGTACATAGTTACTATCGAATCTTCAGTATCGATTTTGACCTTGTCAGGTGACGACAAAACGCTGTAGTCTTTCCCATCAATCAGCATTTCATCCCACCATTCCACATCTGGAGGTTGTTCTACGATAAACGCTTTCTCGTTGTCTTCGTCAAGGTTGGCCTTCCGGGCCTTCTCCGCGAGCTCCCTTTTCATCCGCTCTAGCGCTGCAACCTTGCGTAGCGCAGCTGCTTGTGCGATGTATTTGCCTTTCTCATTCATCACGAGTTTGCGAGAGATTCTGTTGCGACCGGTAGCGGTCTGTCCACCCAGACTGGCATCGAAATAGGGGTTCTTCTTGATTTCTTCAATATTAGGTCCGGAGAGATCTAACTCTTTCTTTTCCCTCCCTCCTCTATGCACCGGAGACTCCGTTCGTCTATTCGCCATGGTCGTTGCAAACTTCGGCGCCATAGCTTGTTTGCCCTTTGATCGCGCATCTTGCCCTACATCTCCCATCAAAGCCGGGTGTAGTCCTATGCCTAAACCACCTCGAGCCCGTGATAATCCATCATCCAGCTCCGGCGGCTGGTACGTGGGCGCCGGCGCAGGCGCTCGCTGCTGTGATGGTACACCTGCCTTGGCAGTCGCGGCTGCTACTCTCGCCTTCATCGCTTCGATTCTTGCGCGCGCCGCTTCAGCTGGAGACTGGGTCGGAGCCTGGCTTGGAGCCATCAGTCGGGCCTTAGCTGCTTCCGCTCGCGCGCGAGCCTCCGCGATGACCTTTGCCATGTCGGGCTTGTTCGTTGCTGAGCCATTCGTAGCTGCAGCGGGCGAGGCGTTGTTGGATCTTGGGCGCTTGCTGCCATTCTGGAAGCCGTTGTCATCGTCGGGGTAGGGCCGTTTCTCAACCATCACGTCAAAGGGCAAGGCGTCCTGGGGGGAAACAAGACGCGGTCGTTGCGCAGGTGGTGCCGGAAATTAGTGACAGCAACGATGAAGGCTGTCACGCTAAGAACCTTAGCAGGCGGTGAGTGTTGGCAGTACGTTTTATCAAAATTTCCCGTCCCGCCATCGAAAAGTGCTGCTCACAAGCAAGTCCCAGGAAAAGAGCTCCTTTGAGCTTTGACAGGTCCAGTTGCATAGACTAATGGAACTGCGCTGGCCATTATGAATATCTCACAACCCATATCCTCCGCCATCTCAGGCGTCGAGTTTGGCTTTCTCTCCTCCGACGAGATCAAAGCTCTCTCTGTAAAGCGAATAACGAACCCGACGACTTTTGATTCCTTACTTCATCCGGTTCCTGGTGGTCTACATGACTCTGCTTTAGGAGCATTTCTCGACAATCCGTAAGTACGGCAATTTTGTCTATTATTGCAACACTTTTTATTTTGTGGTAAATAACATCTAACGTGGAGCTTTTGCAACTAGATGTTCGACATGCAACCTGGGGAAATTCGGGTGCCCCGGCCACTGTGGCCATATAGAGTTACCTGCGCCCGTCTACCATCTCACTTTCATGGACCAATGCCTCCGTCTGCTCCGAGCCAAATGCTGCTACTGCCATCGCCTGAAGATGGCTCGCGTTGAGGTCAACCGCTTTTCCTGCAAGCTCCGTTTGATTCGATATGGCCTTCTCCAAGAGGCTGAAGACATCGACAACTTGGATTTATATAAGGCAAAGGATAAGACAGCATCAGGTGCAAGAGATGACTCAGAAACATCTGAAGAGGAGGATGGTGACCATGTCGTTGCACAAAGGATCACATACGTTAAGAAAATGATCAAGCAAGCTAGAGTAAGGAGAAAGGCCGAAAACTTCATGGAAAAGACGGAAACTATCGGTGAAGCCCGCCGAGCCGTTATCAAAGAATTTCTTCTCGAGATCACAAAGGGCAGGAAGTGTCACAGTTGCCAAGGGTGAGCTCATGTTCGAAAGTGAAATATCTCATGCTAAGAATTCCTAGTTTGAACCCAGGCTTCCGAAAAGATCGGTACGTAAAAATATTTCGGAAATCTCTTAACACAAAAGACAGAGCTGCGATGGTTCAGGCCGGTAGAAAAATGGAAAATCCCATCGATATCCTGGAAAAGAGGCGCAAGCTAGCTGAGAAAAGGCATGGTATCCATTCGGACGAAGGTGTTGCTGATCTTGCGTCTTCAAATGAGGATGAAGACATAGAAATGCTTGACGCAGAGGATGCGGCAGATGGGACCCTCATTGCTACAGATGTGGCCACAGCATCAACTGCAAATGCCGGAAAATCTACCAAAGACCAGGATTCGCAAGAATATATGACTCCGGGAGAAGTTCTTGCATCTTTAACACTCCTCTTTGAACAAGAAGAAGAAATACTGCGCCTAGTATATAGTCCTCACTCACGCGCAAAAAGGCGCGCGCCAATTAGTGCTGAGATATTTTTCATCAAGAGCGTCGTTGTCCCTCCAAACAGATACCGAAATGAAGACAAAACTGGTGATTCCATATCGGAGTCACCGAAAAATTCCTTGTACAAAAATGTCCTCACAGCGTGCGATCTTATGCGCCAGATATACAACGAAATCAATGCCCAACAAAACGAAGCAGGGTATCGTCAACGCGACTTCCACGACTTACAAAGTGCCTGGGTGAACCTCCAGGGGGCTGTTAACTCTGTTATTGATAGAGACAGCAATCCTATTCAAGGCAATGCAGGGAAATCGAACGCGGATGGGATCAAGCAAAACCTTGAGAAAAAAGAAGGCCTTTTCCGAAAAAATATGATGGGGAAACGAGTTAATTTCGCGGCTCGCAGTGTCATCTCACCAGATCCCAATATCGAGACGAACGAGATTGGTGTACCTCCAGTCTTCGCAATTAAATTGACTTATCCAGAGCCTGTTACTAACCACAACTTTTATGATTTGAAAGAGGCTGTGCTCAATGGACCGGACAAGTGGCCCGGCGCTGTTGCAATTGAAAACGAAAATGGTCAGGTAATCAATCTTAAAAGGAAAATTTTCGAGGAACGACAGGCACTTGCCAATCAACTACTTGCTCCTTCAAACACAAATGTCAATGGCGCCCGGAACAAAAAGGTGCACCGACATCTCAATAACGGTGATATAGTGATCATGAACCGGCAACCCACTTTACATAAACCTTCTATGATGGCACATCGTGCAAGGGTGTTACCGGGGGAGAAAACGATTCGAATGCACTACGCTAACTGCAACACGTATAATGCGGATTTTGATGGAGACGAAATGAATATGCATTTCCCGCAAAATGAAATTGCAAGAGCTGAAGCTGCGACAATTGCGGATACTGATCACCAATATCTTTCGGCAACTGCTGGAAAGCCCCTCCGAGGATTGATCCAGGATCACATTTCCATGGGAGTATGGATCACAAATCGGGATACCTTCTTCAATCGTGAGGACTATCAGCAACTTCTTTATGCTTCTCTTCGACCAGAAGATAGTCATACGACATCTGGAACACTACTCACAGTAACCCCCGCAATCCTCAAACCACGAGCTATGTGGACTGGAAAGCAAGTAATTACCACTATACTAAAGAACATTCAACCCCCAACTCACCCAGGTCTTACACTAACCTCGAAATCTCAAACAAATGCAAAATTATGGGGACCAAAGTCGGAGGAGCAGACTGTGGTTTTCCAAGAAGGCGACCTTCTCTGCGGCATTCTAGATAAGAGTCAGATTGGACCTAGTGCTGGAGGGTTTGTCAATGCAATTTATGAGACATACGGTCATACTGTGGCTGGCAGGCTACTCAGTGTTCTCGGTCGACTCCTTACTAAATTATTGCACATGCGTGCCTTCTCATGTGGTGTAGAGGACCTGGTACTAACTGCTGATGGAGATCACACTCGGCAAGAAATGCTGAAGGGTGCAGACACAATTGGACTGAAGGTTGCCGCCAAGTACGTTTCATTGGACGAAGAGAGTACAGATCCGAATGATTCAGAATTGCGGAGAAGGCTGGAACAAGTGCTGAGAGATGATTCAAAGCAGTCAGGTCTTGATGTATTAACCAACGGCCAAACCAAGGATTTGTCATCTACTATCACGGAAGCTTGCTTACCTACAGGTCTTATCAAGCCATTTCCAAAAAATCAGATGCAGGCCATGACAGGCTCCGGTGCGAAAGGCAGTCAGGTCAACGCAAATCTCATTTCCTGCAATCTTGGGCAACAAGTCCTGGAAGGTCGACGTGTGCCGGTCATGGTCAGTGGGAAGACATTACCATGCTTCAAGCCCTTCGAACCTAGCGTGCGAGCTGGCGGTTACATCACGGACCGCTTTTTGACCGGTATAAGACCCCAGGAATACTACTTCCACGCTATGGCCGGACGAGAGGGTCTTATTGATACCGCTGTCAAAACTTCACGCTCTGGCTACCTCCAAAGGTGTCTTATCAAAGGGATGGAGGGTCTTAAAGTTGAATATGATACATCTGTTCGTGATGCCGATGGTAGCATGATCCAATTCTTATATGGAGAGGATGGCTTGGACACGACGAAGCAGAAGTGTCTCAACGACTTTAAATTTTTGGCGGAGAATTTCTTCTCTTTGTTCCAATCTTTGAACATGAGTGAGGACTTCGCAAAGATTCAAAGTCCTGAAGCTGCAGAATGGACAAAGGCGGCCTTCAAGAAAACCAGGAAAACTGGAGACGTTACGGCAATGGATCCAGCACTTTCAGTTTACTCGCCAAGCCGATTCAGTGGCAGCACTTCCGAAAAATTTTATGCTGCTAGAAAAGAGGTTCGTTCAACTCTGTTAGTGCTTATGGTGCCTTGCTAATATAGCTTTCTTATAGTACTGCGACGTGAATCCCGACAAGCTCCTCAAGAAGAAGAAAAAGGACCCTGAAGGTGTTGTCGTTCGGAAAAACTTTGAAGCAGCACTTGATGTCAAGTACCTGAAGTCTATCATTGAGGCAGGTGAAGCCGTCGGGGTGGTTGCTGGCCAATCCGTCGGAGAGCCCTCCACTCAGATGACACTCAACACCTTCCACTTGGCAGGACACTCGGCGAAGAACGTCACGCTCGGTATCCCTCGTCTTCGTGAAATCGTCATGACTGCTAGTGCCAATATCTCCACGCCAACAATGACTCTACATCTCCATCCTGAGATATCAAAAGAAGACGGCGAAACTTTCGCGAAGAGTATTAGCCGATTACCTCTGTCTGCTGTCGTCGATAAGGCTACTGTCGTTGAAAAAATTGGTAAGGGTACAGCATACGACCAGGCGAAAGTCTACAAAATTCGCTTGGACTTCTATCCATCCGAAGAGTATTGCAAGGAATACGCCATCAAAGTGGAAGATATCACAATGTCCCTTGAAAAGAAATTCATCCCCCGTCTCCAAAAGATAATTCGAACAGAACTAAAGAAGAAAGGTCAAGAAAAATCATTGAAGATAGCCGCAAAGTCTGACGCCTTGCCTACCATCGGAGCATCCGCCGGGGTTGTGGAGCAAGAGGCATCACGCCCAGAGGCGGAGAGAGAGGGCGGTGATAATGATGAAGATAGTGACGGCGGCGAAAATGATGGCGATGCTACAAACGCGAAGCAACGGGGCAACCGAGAAGACAGTGTTGAGTTCGACGCCCCAGATGGTGACGAAGAAGCCATTGCTACCCAAGGCCGCAGAGACGCGTCTCCAGACATTGAGGTGGAGGATGAAGCTTATGGCGGCAGCCCGCATGAAGGGAACACTCCTACTGCCTCTGACGCTGAGTCTGAATCAGACAGCGAGTCCGAAACTGAAACCCAAGTTGTCGCCGAAGATCCAGCTGCGCGGGAAGACCGAATCAAGACTTTTTATCCTGATGTTAGCAAGTTTAAATTCGACAATAAAGCCGGAGAGTGGTGCGAAATTACCTTCGAGTATGACGCTTCAACAGCCAAACTCCTCATGCTACATCTCGTGGAAGACGCTTGCCACTTCGCTACTATCCAGGTCATTCCCGGCATTGCTAGCTGTGTTATGTCCACCCGTGATCTTGTGACGAACAAGGATACTGGCATACCAATCGTCATGACTGAAGGTGCAAATCTGGTGGCCATGCGTGACTACCAACACATCATAGACCCCCACCGTATCTCCACCAATGACATCGCGGCTATGCTACGTCTCTACGGCGTCGAAGCATGTCGTGCTTCTATTATCCGCGAAATGCACGCCGTGTTTAGCGGCCACGGTATCTCGGTCGACCATCGGCATCTCAATCTCATTGCCGATACTATGACAAGAGGTGGTGGATACACGCCTTTCAACCGTATGGGACTGAAGAGCAACGTGAGTCCGTTCATGAAGATGAGTTTTGAAACTACGGTTGGTTTCTTGCGCGATGCGGTGTTGGAGGAGGATTGGGATGACTTGACGAATCCCAGCGCGCGGATTGTGGTGGGGAAAATGAGCAAGGTTGGAACAGGGGCGTTTGACGTTTTGATGCCTGTTGCTTAAGTGTACCTGTTAGAGGCTTCTCCAACGGAGGTTGGCGCACACGGTTGCTGGTACGGACTGGTGTTTTCCCCGGAAATTTTTGCTGCATTTCACTATTGGCAGTAAGTTCTCGCATGTACAGGATGATCTAGCCTAGAAAATTTAGCGATGGCGTAAAATGTAGCGCGTTCCAAGTACAATCAAACCACCTTATTACAAAATAGGGTATATAACGATATTTCCTATATTACGATCTACACCCTTGATCTATCCTTTTTTGGTGTAACATTACGATATTGATATCGTTAAGGTGTTTCACCAAAATCGTTGTCCCTTGCAACGGTGAAGTCCTACAAGAGTTGGACCGTGCGCGAACACCAGAATCAAAAGTACGCGTATGGTCACGGAGCCTTGGTCCAATTAATTCTATTGGCTAGCTCTTATCAATAACCGTAGGACGAATTCCACCGTTGCAAGGGATAAGTAGGTTTTAGGGGGTGTTCGGTTGCAATCTGGAGGCTTCAGATTCAGTTCAGAATCCGTTGATTCGGAGTGATTTTGCCTGCACAGCCTCAAAAATTTGATGTTCCTCTCACCGCTCAAAGAACACCAGAATTGCACGCCAAAAGAACGCTAAAAATTGGCAACTTTACCGTATGAAGCTTCTGAACTGAAGGTCTTGGCGTCAGTTCAATCTGGAGGCCTACGTCCCAGGTTCAGATTCAGTTTCAATCTGAAGCCTCCAGATTGCACACGCCCGTGCTTTTACGAAGCCACAAACGCGTATCGAATTATGGAGGAACGCGTCCTTTTCTGCCGGACTTTCAGTTCAGATCTGATCTGAAGTTTTGCAACCGAACACCCCCTTAATTCGTTAGATTTAACGCTTACTCACCATATATTCAGCCATTAGCACCCATCATATAACGATTTAAATATATTAAAATAACCCTTAGATCTTACTCTCTATGTTTAATTCTACCTTATTTATTATAGCAAGACATTAAAATCCTAAAAGATAGCGCCGTTACAGATTTTCTAGCTTTAAACGCTACACAATACGCGCCTACTACCTAAATTACTCCCACCTATTATAAAACCAGCTTGCCTAATAAACTACCAACTTACATACAAATACGGAATACAACGATATCCCTGGTTTTATGATACGGTCGGCCAAATAACTCGTATTGTTATAAGGGGGTTCGATTGTAACTCTATCACTCCACACCTTCCTATTAACATGAATGTAACAGTTTTCGTTTTTAATTAGAAAAAACACAACGAACTATTTCCCCTTGTGTTTACCCAAATCTTCTCACACATCCGTGATACTCGATTTCGTAAAGCCATTTAAGAATTCGTAAAATAACCACACAGCCTTCCAAGCACACTCCTAATTTTTACATCCAACTGTACATAACGCTTCTAACAGCGGCCAGAACTAAGTTATATAACCGAAGAGCATTCCATAACACACGTGAAAGACTTACAATTAGCAAGCTACGCTAAAGCCTTCCCCTCCCCAAACCAATAGGAGCTAATTTAAACAACGAATCATGTCAACCTGTTCACCGGAGACTAACCGTCGAACGGACTCGTGTGTTTGATTGATCTATGAAATAAAAGAGACTGTATATACATGGTGCAGGTGCAGGCAACCAGGTAACGGCAACTGAGACAACCCGTCTCAGTTCGGCACTAACCGAACTCTACCGACGCGTATACAAGGGGGTAACATGAACGGGTCAGATGGCCCACCCTGCTAGTACAGTAACAAAATAGACGGGTCCAAAGTGACATAGCGGGACTAGGTTATTTTGTTACTGTACTA
>Ga0307515_10013281_pt1 | contig 15403 bp, 11 predicted proteins | sample 17_EM_MG_FD_194513 | JGI IMG/M metagenome (GOLD analysis project Ga0307515, IMG submission 194513) | Populus trichocarpa ectomycorrhiza microbial communities from riparian zone in the Pacific Northwest, United States - 17_EM | ecosystem: Host-associated > Plants > Roots > Unclassified | place... | reverse complement strand
ACCACAAATCGGACAAAACCACCACAAGTCGTGGTGTTAGAAAACACCACGACTTGTGGTGAAACCTGTGGTGTTTTTGCATTGGTGAAATTCACCACACAATCACCACAAGTCCTTTCATCAGTGCACTGCAAGCAGAGTGCGTGTGACCCGTGCTTTTTACAGTATTTCTTTCAAAACCATAGCTCGTTTGCTTGAAACGTAAATACTTTACCTGCAATTGCAGCTGCTTGGCTAGACCACTTGATGATGTCCCATGTTCATTCATTTCAGAGACATTGTACACGCCCACTGATGCCTGTAGCCCCGAATTTCATGGAACTTTCAAGGAAACCCAATATGACGTCAAGGTGAGTATAACACGAAGTTGCCGCATCTCTCAAGAATTGATCAAGGGCTAGTTTACGTGCACTAGTATGCTGGGTTCGTATTTGAAGGCGTCCAACTACCACTGAATCTATCATTTAGAGACCGAACTAGTCAAAAGATTGATATTGAATACACGACGAGATTGCACGTTTCCCTACCGCGTCTGCTCATCCTGAGCAGAGAAGCACCAGTCATTAGCTCTTTACTAACATGGTGAATTGAGCTCGATTGCTTGACCATTATAGTCATGTATTTGCGTTGGAAACGAAAATGCTGGGTCCAAATCCCTATCTTTGTTCACTTAACTTTGTTTACCACCAAGTCGGGGCGTTGAGCCTGCATCCCCAGTGATCCCCTCGCTATAGACTTCCAGAAAATCCGCCGAATCTACCCGTATTACCAACCTTCCCAAGGGTCATCGGGCCGTGCCCTGCGCGAGTTGAAAGCCTTTCGAGGTTACCATGTTGGTCGGGTCGTCTTCCTCGTTTGATGATGGCAAAAGTAGTTTCACGGACCGCTTTCTTGGATTGTGGAAGCACAAGGTGCGTCCCCATTTCGTTTCAACGGGAGTCACCTGACAAGGAGTTTCTGTATGGTTGCCCAAGCGAGACCTCAAGGTCGACTTTCATCAGCAGTGCCACCTTGATAAATGGTGCTCCCACCACCGACTACGCGTCTTTGTCCAACCATTTTCCGATTCCTCCGATTCCGGATGTCCGCCCGTGGAACTCGCTCACCGACCGAGATACCACCCCCAACGTACCATGGACACAAAGGATTGTCTTACTATCCATTTGACGTAGCCGAGTAGGTCGAACTTCGTGCCCACCAACGCACGTTCGACGATGCATACTTGCGCATGATACTGGCTACTCTTTCCTACGGTATTTTGTTACTCAAAATCTTTGATAAAAGGTTCCACACTGGTATGTGACCCACTGGGACTGCGTTTCGTGAGAGAGACTGACCAACGACATAGTAGGCCTCTTGTATACTCTCCTCGTTGTGTTGTGTGCGTTATTAGCGTATCCAAGGCGCATGAATTGGTCACGCTGGTTCTCAGACCAGGCAAATGAGAGCTGTAGGCCGCCCAACTGCACAAGCCGGATCTGGGCAGCCCCTTTTGTCACAGCAGGATGTTCGTCCTCGGCTCTAGCATCGCAGTGGCATGCGTAGAGATTACGCTCCTCGTCATTCTTCTGCATATAAAGGGAGACTCGAACACCCAAGAGTGGTTACCCGTAGTTTGGATCGAAATGGAGAGACCCAGTTATGGGTTGTCGCCAGAAAATACTGTAGACGTTACGAGTAAGACAGGACAAGAAGGAAAGAAAGATGGCTCTCTAATGTATAACCTGAGAACAGGGGCAACTGTTGCCAATGAATCTCGTTATGGGTCACTCGCCGGCTTCGTCATCAGATTGGTAACCAAAGCCTCTCGGTGAATACTCAAGTGGTGACTTGTAAGATTGACGCTCCAAATCATGTTGTCGAGTCGCGTCCCGTAGTTGCAGACTCCGCACGTACTTGCTCGCCCAGCTCCTCGATCTCGGAACGCAAACGCACAGTATTAGAGTCTGAGGTGGTTACCCGTGAGTTATAAGGCCCCGAGGAGCGTCCATGGATGAGGTCGCAGTTGTTCGAGGTGTTCTGCCAGAATAAGAGGTTGAAGCGATGGCAGTAGTCGATATTGGAGGTGACCACGTGTCTGGAGAGGGCTTTTGAGCTATGGGACACGTGGGTGCAACTAGAACAGAAGGTTGGCTTGTCTCCCTTGCTGCCCGTGCGTAGGGATGGTAAGGAGGGTGGGGATCTGGGTGAAGCCTATGTCGTATCAAGACATCTGTACGTGGTAAGGATACGTGACAGAAGATGAGGCTCAAGTTCAAAGGTAGCATCAGAAACCGCTGGCTCCTTTAGACACGTATATACATATAGACGAACGCCCAGAGAAAAAGGTCGACGCCGTATCAATCGCGCAGTAATAATCGTGGTGTACCCTAAACGACGAGAACCCTAGTATTCCAATAATAGGGGTTATGGAAGTAAAGAGATAACACTGAAGCTCAATTTTCCCTCGATGTCATAGCTGTGGCTAGAATACTGTTGCTTCATCAAAATGATGACTTCCAATGCCCGCCAATGCGGGATCAGTAGAGCCAGAAACCTTGCTTGGTACATTACGATGTACTGGGAGCGGATGTTGTCCCTCCAGGTTGACCCGTGGCTTGCTTGTCTGAGCCAGACTCACAAGCCCGAACACGGCCGTATTTTTTGATCCTATGAACTCCGGCCAGTCATGGCGCTATCGTAAATCACGTTCACGACAAATCCTTGACGTCGTTAGTGACGACGAGGAGGCCGAGGGTATCGCACTTGACGAGTATTTAAGCAAGCGACCCAAATCGACAGCTTGTACGACGAGTGTTCTTGCATGGCAATACCTAATGATGTGGTTATGACAGGAAAAGGCCCAAATATAGGCTCTTTGAGGATTAGCAACTGCGACCTTAAGAGCTCTATCCCAAGGTTCATTCTCCGTCAAGGATAATGACCGCATCATCCACCATCAAGTACGGGTAGATTTCTCGGATATTCTAATTTTGCATTCTGATTTACTCACAGAGTCCCCTTAAATTCGATCTTTTGACGCTAGTCTCTTCTGCCTTTCGATCATTTCTTCTAGGGTATATCCCGTCGTATGGAAAGTGTTTAGATTTCCGATGAATCTCTTATAGTTTCAACACGGCACCCAGTCCCTGGACGTGAAACGATTTCGTAGTCGATGGAGGCGGATGACACCAGTAGCGTAAAGAGAGCCCGCAGACTGCTTAACGGCGCGCAGGTAATTCTCGACGCCACGTCACGTTCTTGGCAGGAAGAGGGGCTGATCTGGTGGACTGAGGAGCCCACGGGCCGCCCGTTATCGATTCGTCTGCGAGGTTCGGATCGTAGTCATGAACGCCGCGTGGCTGTCCACTGCTGTTCGGGCAGACGTTAGCACCTCGGCCGTTGCAGTCGCAGTCGCGGTCAAAGTTGCCATCATCCGCCGTTGACGCGCAGTCCAAAATCGGAAAGGCTTTGTTCACCACCCAATACGTGTACTCGGAAAAGCGACAGAGTAAAAAACATCAGATACAGTGGAACTTGCCTAAATGTATGCGGTCGGGAGTCACTCAATCCGTATACATTTAGGCAAGTATACCACTAGCCAAGCAGCGGCCTTATCGTGTCTTAGGGGCTTGTAAAATAGAAAAAAATAGAATTTAGACATTCTATAAGACAAATCAATTATGACAAAGTGCGAATAAGTGTGAATTACAATTATGGTCAATGGATGTGCAAAAAAATGTCACTCAGTCGACCAAAGTCACCTCTCCTTCATTGGTATTGCTATTTACAGGCTCCTTTTCTTTGGTTTCTGTGCTTTGAAAGTAAGTTGTGATCTTCGAGCTCTTGAGTGTGTTGTGTTGTTTGGCTTTGAGGAGTGACTGAATGTTCAAACGAGTATGAAACAAGCCAGAGAATTCTTGCTCATGAGTATGGAACAGAGCCAAGTTGTACAGAGCTCAACAGCACCAAGTGACTCTTTCAATGACAGCTCTTGCAGGCCCAAACTTGTGGGCTCCTCTTCAATTTCATCCTTGATGTGAGGTATTAGTGTGCAATATCAAATGATAATTAAGCACTCAAGACTACAAGTAGTTATACACTAGGGAACAAGAACCAATAATCATGAGATGAGCTACAAGAAATGGAAGAGATGAAATCACAAGCCACAAGAGATGGAATGGAAGACTAGACCGATGCTCAGTGCACAGTGTATCTATCTCCAGCAGGAAGGTGTTTTTTTTGATTGCATCCTGACCCTCCAGCCCTGCTTCGTCCCTGGCTTGCTTTGTTCTTTTGTCGGGCTATGTGTATATTTCACAAAATCTCTTTCACAATAGTCAAATAGAAGGGTATACATTTATTTCTATGGAACCAAGGCTGTTCCAGTGGTTTTCACATACATTTAGGCGGGTATACATTTAGGCATGTATACATATAGGCAAGTTCCACTGTAATAGATACTTTCGATCTCAAACACTCGAATGAGAATGGTACCAAAACCCACGCTACCGCACCCACCGCCGCCCGCCGCTCCATGGTATATCTCATATTCAAGTCTCCCCAATTCCACTCATACCCGAATACCCGAATCCTCCAAGACCCACCACACCCATTCGGGTCCGTTGGGTTTTCCGGGCAAGGCGTCGCACAATCATACGTAGGCGCGCTGGGAGGCCCGATCCCGTTCTTCCAACCCTTGCCACAAATACACTCGTCCCCATTCTCAACTCCAGCCCAGTTATACTTCCTGTCCACTCCATTCTCAGAATAGGTAGTATGCTCGCACCAAGACGCACAAAATGCGGGCGAGTTGACCGGCAAGCTGAAAAGCCGATGCCCTTCCAACACACGCGAGGCGTTATCGACGCTACACGCGCTGGCGACACCCCATCCACCGGGCAAGGCGGGCGTAGGGGGTGGAGAGCGTGTATAGATCTGCACACGGTCTCCCCGACCACACGCTAGATTCGAATCCCCCGCGCAGGGCGTGTCGGACTCGTGGACAAATGCACTCCTTGCCAGCACCTGGTTATAATCGCTGTCGAACCCACAGTAACACCCCATGATGCCCCGCCAACCGCCGTGTACGTGTAGTGCGGTGGGTCGTCCGTGGGCGTTGTGCTACAGTAGGTCGTACATGCTTCTTGAGTGCTATTTAAGATGTCCTATTACACTCCATTGAGGTTTGAGGCGTCGTTTAGGACCATGCACGGCCCGGCGACACGCCAGCCTGGGGCGAGTGGCGCATTCAGGCTGGGAACGCAAATCCGACGTGTTAGGAAGTGCATGGACGCTCACTACTGTGAGGGCGGTTGAGACGATAGTACAGACGATGGATTGGGGTTTCATCCTGGTGTTGGAAGACGAGTGCTAGGGAGGAACGAGGGAGGTCTGGGGATCATATGGACCTCCTGGCGCTACCATTGACGTTCCAGGTCTGAGTAGTCCGTCGCGGGAAAGAAGCACGGCGGACCCAGGCACGGCGATCTAGAGCGATCTAGAGCATAAGCGGGGCCACAGAGAGGCTGTAATGATAGGATCGAGCTAAGGCATGACATGACGAAAACAGGTGACCTACCAAATACCGAGTGTTTCATGTACGCCCGACGTGACTTTGGTAACCAAACATCGCAGTGTAGATTTGTCTGTGTAATATAGACAACCTGACGTTGTGGAAGCTCTTCAAGATCTCCCACCACCTACCGCGCCGCCGAGCTGCCTTCCGAGACGTTCTCGCGTCTCTTGAAGATTCGTCAAGGGTTTCAACGCGGCATTGACGCCCTGGACGTGAAACGGTTTCGTACAGAAGGTGAAGGAGGGTAAAGACAGGGCGTGGACTGCCTTCCTGTTTCTAACGGCGCGCCCAAGTCGAGTTAATTCCTGGCAGGAACAAGAAGAATTGTTGACATTGAACAAGTGCCCTTTCGCGGGGTGTACTCATACCAGGGGTGACTCGGTAAGCTCATTCCAGCTGACCTTGGGAACATACAAGTTGAGAATCGTCGCCGAGACTAGATTGCTGTTTCATCCCCAACGCCGTCTGTCCGCTGTCCGGACAGGCTTGCACGGAAGGAAGGGCCCTCCCTGGCTCCCTGGGTATGGTGGGTCTCATGGCCCGTGTTGAAGGAGGTTGGCCCGAGTATGCGGGGTCCAAAGCCACCGGTTCTTTGTGTTGAATGCGGCCACCCGACTTTATCACAACCGACGTTAGCAAATTTTCGAAGCGCTAAGACGGACAACCGAAGGAATTGGGAACCTTTGCAGACTGAGGGCCTTTAGATATACAAAGCGAAGGAGAATTACGACACACCCGTGACTTGAACGGCGCTCTGCACCCTTCAGATCCAGTACACGGCCGGTACAAACTTCGGTTGGTACCTATACCAACCCATAATGGCATTCATCTCATCTTTCCCACCCGCGAATACCGACATGTGACTATTTTCACGTTGGCAAGGCCAATAGGAACGGTGGCCGTCGGGACCTGGCATTGTAGTCGGGATCCTCCCAACAATGGTCACTAAACATTTAGTGCGTACTTGGACAGGTGATACTTTGTATCCACTCCAAATTCGCTTTCCTCGTCGAGGTTTATACGGGGTTCAGCATCTCTCCGCTCAGGAACGAGTGCAGACTCCTGAATGGGAGAGGAACATATATTGTTGGTCGTAGTGGACGGGAGCTTGGGCTCCATAACCAGAGGAAGAGTCGCGAGTCCACGTGGGCAAGGTTTGTTAATGGTTCGGGGAGGAAATAGAAAGGAAACGAGTGAACCTCCTGACAATGTCCTTCATCCTCTTGGTTGGACGACCGTAAATGTAAGAGTGCATCCTCTTTTGTGCCCAGATCGATCTCACTCGTGGTAAGCCCGAACGATTGCTGAAATCTTGAGGCTGACCTCTAGAGATGCGCAATTCAGCCAGCCTCTCGCTACACCCCGACACTAACTACTCCCGATGGAATCGAAGACCTGAGGTGATCCGCAAATTGCTTTCCGTCAGGTTGGCGCACGACGACTTTGATGTGAATTCCCACTTCTCTCTGGGTGATCTCACGTGGACCTGGCGGGTAGTAGACGCGTGCAGCAACCCCACCAGGGGAGGGCAAGAAGCAGGCCTTTCATGACGCGAGGTGACACGCGAGTAGACCTGTAAGCGATGCTCCAATGGGCCTCGAATGTGCCCAAGTCTATCTGACACCCTTCATTGCATCGATGCAGTCGGGCACATTCCGACCTCACCACCACGACAAGACGACAAGTTGGGCTCGCGCACGCAACAGCCTAGGTCCTCTCCATGGAATCCAACACGAGCCCGTCTTCTGTCCAGTAGTCGTTAGTGTCAACCGATCTGACCCTCCTGCTTTAGTATCTAGGGGGTACAAGTGTATCCTCATGTACCTACCACACATGTGTGCAGGGGTGAACCTCACGGCTCCTACCGCCTGCTCATTCGCATGCCAGGCTTTGGCTGTAATAACAGACCAGCAAAAGATGGCTGGCAGGTACGTGTCGGCGTTGGACCCAGACGGCGACGATGGATTCAGAAACAAACCCTGCTGCGATCCTATTTACAGAATCAGAACGTATTGGAGCGTTCATACACTTTTGGCGACAACGGTACGGGCGTCCGAATTCGTGACATTAACTCTCCCTAATTACTGGCTTAGGATTGAGATCGAGGACACATAGTAAGTGACATACCACGTCCCTCCATGCACCTATCATGATTCCGGTTAGCCTCGACAACCTCAGTGGACTCCGGATTCCCGACCTACCGGGCAATGGACAGCTGCAGGAGCTAGCTCACAAGACACGCGAAATCCTGATGGATGGTAGAAACAACCCCTTAAGGTACATCTGGTGTTCTAAATACCCTTGTAGAGATAGAAGAACGAAGGCGGGGGCTCGAAAAATTACAAGCGGCGTACCAGGCTTTATCAAACAAATTCTGGGCGAAAACGGGCACAAGCTATTTTGAGCAATGGGGTAGCATAGTGAAAGTGTTGTTACGGCGAACTCACTCCCTAGCTGCCGAGGTCAAAACTGCCGAGTCCAGCGCCGAAAGGTTGGCTGTTGAGGAACGAGAGGAGGTAAGCAACTGATATAGAAACGCTTAGATCATGGATGCTATTTCTAGCTTAGAATTCACCAGCGAAGAAAGAAAGCCCGCCTCGCTCCAATGTCATTTCTCGTCTCCTAACAAGTAGAAATGCGCAGCCTCATGATACTTCAAGCTTTCTCAGTGCAGGTAAATAATATAATAATCTCTACATTCATTGGCTGACCCCGCTCAGATTCTGCATACCGGCAGAAAGTTCAACAATTAAATGATGAGATATATACGATTCAAAATGAAATCGTAGCGCAGACTGCGGTTGGTACACTGGTCCTATATCCAATGGTCACTGACCATGGCATGTCGTAGCGCGTTGCAAACCACGACAGGAAATGCATTGTTACTCTGAGGTACATTGTATCCACCTTCTCGGCTGTGCAAAGGTACGCAATCTCATACGCTTGTTCACAACCACCACCTGAAAACCGTCATACCCACGGCGCTCTGCCAGCGACTTTGCCCAGGCTCTGAATGTGACATCATTGCAACTCTGCAATGTATCATCCTCTGTGGACGCATCGGTGGAATCTGCCTCCTTCGCTGAAAGGCTAGACGAAAGCTTTACTTCCTTGATACAACCATACAAGTACACAAGCTATGAAATCTCATCCTCCTTGCGGCCAACGACAATGATATTTGGCTGCCCTCTTCCCGATGAGCTTGATGGCTCCAGTATTGGACAGCGGGCTGTGTTGAATGCATTTGAGACGATATTGAGCTCAGCCGCCAAAAAGCATCGCTGGTTTTTCTGTGAAGCGATGTACGATGGACATAAACAACAGGGCGACGACATCAAGCTAGTAAGTACCTGTGTATGTACCCGTATTCAATGCTCGCTCATGTCGCCGTTCATAGTCGGCACTCCAACTGGAATCATTATGGGACCCGTCTCAGCGAAACGGTGGTCCAAGAGCTGTTGATTACCTGACCAAAGCACCGAGCAATTGTCTTCTAGTAGTGAGTTTACACGCATATTTTGTATGGGGAACCGCCAACAGTATGATAGTACTTCTTTACTCGTCTTCCTACGCCATTTCTACCACTCCAAGACGCAGAAATAAAAAAGCTTGCCAAGTTACCTAGCCGGGAGTTGGATGGAAATTATGATACCAAGGTGGTGGCGAATACGCTTGCCAAGGCTGGTAATGCGATGGGTACAGCAAGGCGTTGCAATCTAGCCAGGCTTATCAGCACACTCCTACTCGATCAAAGCGATTGGTCTTCACAGAAGGGGTACCTGCCAGATGTGATCCAAATTCTCACTCGGGTGGTGAGTCTGTACTATTCCATTAACGCTTTGCTGATCCACTTAAAGACTCCATCGCTTCTTACTCCTCGCTCCGTGGAGAATTTTAAGATAGCAGTGCTCAATACCAAGTTCGTCACTAATAAGTTCTGAAGGTTCGTTGATACTGCCAGAAGACTTTATCGAAGAGTTGAGGCATGCTGGTCTTGTAACAAATATCGTGGTTTGATGTGTCTATGCAAAGACTAACTTGTGTGTACTGAATGTTTGAGAGCATCATAATATACATTCTAGGCATATCTTGATACTAGTACTCCTTGGTTCAGACTAGTTCTTTATGGAATGGAACAAGGTTCACTGCAAGCAGAGTGCGTGTGGCTCGTGCTGTTTACAGTATTTCTTTCAAAAACTATAGTTTATTTGCTTGAGACGTAGATACCTCACCTACAATTGCAACTGCTTGGCTGGACCACTTGATGACTCCAAATGCTCCGTGTTCATTCATTTCAGAGATATTGTGCACGCTCCACTGATACCTGTAGCCCCGAATTTCATGGATACTTCAAGGAAACCCAACATGCAGCGAAGGTGAGTGTAATACGAAGCTGCCACATCTCTCAAGAAGTTTGATCAAGGGCTAGTTTACGCGCACCAGTATGCTGGGTTCGTATTTGAAGGCGTCCAATTACCTTTGAATCTATCATTTGAAGACCGAACTAGTCAAAAGATTGATACTGATTACGCGACGAGATTGCACGTTTCCCTCCCGCTTCTGCTCATCCTGAGCAGTGAAGGACCAGTCATTAGCCCTTTACTAACATGGTGAATTGAGCTCGACTGCTTGACCATTATAGTGATGTATTTGCGTTGGAAACGAAAAGGCTGGGTCCAAAACCCTATCTTTGTTTCCTTATGGTTGTTTACCACCAAGTCGGTGCGTTGAGCCTGCGTCCCCAGTGATACCCCTCGCTATAGACTTTCCAGAAAATGTGCCGAATCCGAGGGTCATCGGGCCGTGCCCTGCGCAAGTTGAAAGCCTTTCGAGGTTACCATGTTGGTCGGGTCGTCTTCCTCGCTAGATGATGGCAAAAGTAGTTTCACAGACCGCTTTCTTGGATTGTGGAAGCACAAGGTGAGTCCCCATTTCGTTCCAACGGGAATCACCTGACAAGGTGTTTCTGTATGGTTGCCCAAGCGAGACTTCGAGGTCGACGTTCATCAGCAGTGTCACCTTTATAAGTGGTGCTCCCACTACCGACGACGCGTTTTTGTCCGACCATTTTCCGATTCCTTCTATTCCGGATATATGTCCGACTGTGGAACTCGCCCATCGACCGGGATACCTCCCCAACGTACCATGGACACAAAAGATTGTCTTACTATCCATTTGACGTAGCCGAGTAGGTCGAGCTTCGTGCCCACCAACGCACGTTCGACAATGCATACTTGCGCATGATACTGGCTACTCTCTCCTACGGTATTTTGCTTTTGATAAAAGGTTCTACGCTGGTACGTGACCTACTGGGACTACGTTTCGTGAGAGAGACTGACCAATGACATAGTCGGCCTCTTGTGTACTCTTATCGCTCTGTTGTGTGCGTTATTGGCGTTTTCAAGGCGCAGGAACTGGTCACGCCGGTTCTCAGACCAGGCAAAGGAGAGCTGTACACCACCCAACTGCACAACCCGGATCTGGGCAGCCCCTTTTGTCACAGCAGGCTGGTTCGTCCTCGGCTCTAGCATCGCAGTGGCATGCGCGGAGATTGCGCTCTTCGTCATTCTTCTGCATATAAAGGGAGACTCGAACACCCAAGAGTAGGTTACCGTAGTTTGGATCGAAAAGGAGAGACCCGGTTATGGGTTGTCGCCAGAACATACAGTAGACGTTACGAGTACGACAGGACAAGAAGGAAAGAAAGACGGCTCTCTAATATATAACCTGAGAACAGGGGCAACTGTTGCCAATGAATCTCGTTGTGGGTCACTCGCCGGCTTCGTCATCAGGTTGGTACCCAAAGCCTCTCGGTGAATACTCGAGTGGTGGTTTGTAAGATTGAGGCTCCAAATCATGTTGTCGAGTCGCGTCCCGTAGTTGCAGAATCCGCACTTGCTCGCCCAGCACCTCGATCTCGGAATGTAAACGGACAGTATGAGAGTCTGAGGTAGTTACCCGTGAGTTATAAGGCCTCGAGGAGGGTCGTCCATGGATGAAGTCGCGGTTGTTCGAGGCGTTCTGCCAAAATAAGAGGTTGGAGCGATGTCAACGAATGCGAATGGTACCAAAATCCACGCTGCCGTACCCGCCGCCGCCCACCGTTCCTCTGGTATTTCACATGTTCAAGGCTCTCCCCAATTCCACTCATACCTGAATACCTGAATCCTCCAAGACCCACCACACCCATTCGGGTCCCTTGGGTTTTCCGGGTAAGGCACGTAGGCGCGCTGGGGGGCTCGATCCCGTCCTTCGGTCCCGTGCCACAAATACACTCGTCCCATTCTCAACTCCAGCCCAGTTGTACTTCTTGTCCACTCCATTTTCAGAATAGGTAGTATGCTCGCACCAAGACGCACAAAATGCGGGCGAATTGACCGGCAAGCTGAAAAGCCGATGCCCTTCCAGCACACGCGAGGCGTTATCGACGCTGCACGCGCTGACGACACCCCATCCACCGGGCAACGCGGGCGTAGGGGGTGGAGGGCGTGTATAGATCTGCACGGTCTCCCCGACCACACGCTAGATTCGAATCCCCCGCGCAGGGTGTGTCGCACTCGTGGACAAATGCACTCCTCGCAAACGCCTGGTTACAATCGCTGTCGGACCCACAGTAACACCCCCACGATGCCCCGCCAACCGCCGCGTATGTGTAGTGCGGTGGGTCGTCCGTGGGCGCTGTGCTACAGTAGGTCGTACATGCTTCTGGAGTGTTATCTACGATGTCCTATTGCACGCCGTTGAGGTTTGAGGCGTCGTTTAGGACCATGCACGGGCCGGCGACGCGCCAGCCTGGGGCGAGTGGCGCATTCAGGCTGGGAGGATTCCGAGAACGCAAATCCGATGTGTTAGGAAGTGCGTGGACGCTCACTGCTGTGAGGGCGGTTGGGACGATAGTATAGACGATGGATTGGAGTTTCATCCTGGTGTTGGAGGACGAGTGCTAGGGAGGAACGAGGGAGGAACGAGGGAGGTCTGGGAATTACATGGACCTCCTGGCGCTACCCTTGATGTTACAGGTCTGAGTAGTCCGGAGCGGGAAAGAAGTACAATTAGGGGCCTTGTGGCGGACCCAAGCACGGCGACCTAGAGCACAAGCAGGGCGACAAAAAGAAGCTGTAATGATAGGATCGAGCTAAGGTATGACATGACGAAAACAGATGACCTACCAAATACCGACCGTTTCATATACGCCCGACATGACTATGGCAACCAAATATCGCAGTGTATATTTGTCTGTGTAATATAGACGATCTGACGTTGTGGAAGATCTTTAAGATCTCCTACCACCTACCGCCCCGCCGAGCTGCCTTCCGAGTCGTTCTCGCGTCTCTTAAGGATTCCTCAAGGGTTTCAACGCGGCACTGACGCCCTGGACGTGAAACGGTTTCGTACAGTCGGTGAAGGAGGGTAAAGACAGGGCGTGGACTGCCTTCCTGTTTCGAACGGCGCGCCAAGTCGAGTTCCTGGCAGGAACAAGAAGAATTGTTGACATTGAACAAGTGCCCTTTCGCGGGGTGTACTCATACCAGGGGTGACTCGGTAAGCTCATTCCAGCTGACCTTGGGAACATACAAGTTGAGAATCGTCGCCGAGACTAGATTGCTGTTTCATCCCCAACGCCGTCTGTCCGCTGTCCGGACAGGCTTGCACGGAAGGAAGGGCCCTCTCTGGCTCCCTGGGTATAATGGGTCTCATGACCTGTGTTGAAGGAGGTTGGCCCGAGTATGCGGGGTCCAAAGCCACCAGTTCTTTGTGTTGAATGCGACCACCCGCCTTCACAACCGACGTTAGCAAAATTTCGAAGCGCTAAGACGGACAACCCAAGGAATCGGGGTCCTTTGCAGACTGAGGGCCTTTCGATGTACACAACGAAAGAGAATTACGACACACCCGTGACTTGAACGGCGCTCTGCACCCTTCAGATCCAGTACACGACCGGTACAAACGTCGGTTGGTACCCATACCAACCCATAATGGCATTCACCTCATCTTTCCCACCCACGAATACCGACATGTGACCATTTCACGTTGGCAAGGCTAGGAACAGTCGCCGTCGGGACCTCATGCCACCAAAACATTAACAATGAACACTACGCATTTAGCGCGTACGTGGACAGGTGATACTTCGTATCCACGCCAAAGTTACTTTCCTCATCGAGGTCTATACGGGGTTCAGCACCTCTCCGCTCAGGAGCGAGTGCAGACTCCTGAATGGGAACGGAGCAGATATTGTTAGTTGTAGTGGATGAGGACTTGGGCTCCATGGTAATCCATACCCAGAGGAAGAGTCACGAGTCCACATGGACAAGGTTTGTTAATGATACCATACGGTTCAGGGAGGAAATAGAAAGGAAGCGAGTGAACCTCCTGACAGTGTCCTTCATCCTCTTGGTTGGACGACCGTAGATGTAAGAGGTGCATTCTCTTTTGTGTCCAGGTCGATCTCACTCGCGGTAAGCCCGAACGATTGCTGAAATTGTGAGGCTGGTCTCTAGAGATCAACCAGCCTCTCGCTACATCCCGACACTAACTATTCCCGATGGAATCGAAGACCTGAGATGATCCGCAAAATTGCTTTCCGTCAGGTTGGCGCACGACGACGACTTTGATGTGAATTCCCACTCCTTTCCGGGTGATCTCACGTGGACCTGGCGGGCAGCAGACGCGTGGAGCACCCCCCACAAGGGGAGGACAAGAATAAAGCAGGCCTTTCATGACGCGAGGTGACACGCGAGTAGACTATGTTCGCGATGCTCCTATGGGCCTCGAATGTACTAAAGTGTACCTGACGCCCTTCACCCTTCGATGCACCGACGCAGTCGGGCACGTTCCGGCCTCACCACCACAACGACAAGTTGGGCTCACGCACGCAACAGCCTGGGTCCTCTCCACGGAATCCAACACGAGCTCGTCTTCCGTCCAGTAGTCCTTAGTGTCCCCTTAACTGAGCCCTCCTGCTTCAGCATCTAGGGCCGGGGTACAAGTGGATCCTCATGTACATACCACACATGTGTGCAGGGGTGAACCAGACTCACTGTTCTTACCGCCTACTCATTCGCATGCCAGGCTTTGGCAGTAATGACGGACCACGCAAAAGGTGGCTGGCAAGCGCGTGTCAGCCTTGGACCCAGACGGCGACGATGGATTCAGAAACAAACTATACCACGATCCTATTTACAGAATCAGAACGTCTTGGAGCGTTCGTACACTTTTGGCGACGACGGTACGGGCCTCCGATTTCGTGACATAAACTCTCGATCCCTAATTACTGGCTTAGGATTGAGATCGAGGACACATAGTAAGTAACATACCACGTCCCTCCATGCACCTATCATAGTTCCGGGTAGCCTCGATAATCTCAGTGGACTCCGGATTCCCGACCTACCGGGCAATGGACAGCTGCAAGAGTTGGCTCACAAGACTCGCGAACTCCTCATGGATGGTAACGGCAACTCCTTGAGGTGCATCTGGTGTTCTAAATACCCTTGTAGAGATAGAAGAACGAAAGCGGGGGCTCGAAAAATTACAATCGGCGTATAAGGCGCTATCAAATGAATTCTGGACGGAAGAGGGCACCAGCTACTTTCACCAATGGGGTAGTAGAGTGGAAATGTCGCTACCGCGAACTCACCCCCTCGCTGCCGAGGTCAAAACTGCCGAGTCTAGCGCCGAAAGGTTGGCCGTTGAGGAACGAGAGGGGGTGAGCAACTGATATATAAACACGTGAATCACGGATGCTATTTATAGCTTAGAATCTATCAGCGAAGAATCGATCCAACGCTCTCTCTCGCCTCCTAACGACCAGAAATACTTCAAGCTTTCTTAGTGCAGGTAAATAATATA
>Ga0307515_10013280_pt1 | contig 15403 bp, 12 predicted proteins | sample 17_EM_MG_FD_194513 | JGI IMG/M metagenome (GOLD analysis project Ga0307515, IMG submission 194513) | Populus trichocarpa ectomycorrhiza microbial communities from riparian zone in the Pacific Northwest, United States - 17_EM | ecosystem: Host-associated > Plants > Roots > Unclassified | place... | reverse complement strand
GTGCGCAAATTTCGCGTTCTGGGTACGATGAACGCGTATCCTTCCGCCAATAGAAGTCATAGAACGCCGTCTAGCACTGCGCGGCGGCTCCCTTTGCAAACGCCTGAAAAGCCTGGAGCGGTTGAGGCCAGAATAAATGTTGAGATATCAGTCAAATAAAAAGTCGACGCTCAGCCTATCACAGACCGACGCGCCAAAACGCATCTTTCAAAATACATATTTGCTTCCCACAGCTCACAATGCGAAATCCAGCCCAGAGGCGATGTTTAGCATGGCTGAGCCCCCACCCTAACTTGGGCTTCTCCCTTTCTCCCAATCCCTCCCATTGGTTTATACAGGAGCCAGTACAAGTTTACCGATCACAGGGAGTTCCGTTACCTTACCTTCCGTTTTATGGCGGCTTGGATGGAGCGTCAGTGACCACTGGACATCCAGGGCATACAACATGATTTGTGGCATCCAATTTATCACACTATATATATACACCAGCCTTTTGCTACTAGGATACCAAGAGAACGTTTGGAAGCTGTTGTATTGTGGCTTGCACCACTATCTAGAAGACCGTCATCGTCTGATGTAGGACTAGAGCTGCTAGCGAAAGTGAAGCCGTGATTTTATTTCTCTGCGCCGATTGCGAATGACCGCTCGACAGTGACAGAAAATACTGTCGAGCGGCGATAAGGCTGGCGTAGGACAGGAATCAAGGAGTAGATATTTTACTGGACGATGCTGGAGCTGATACGAAGGAAATTTGCCATTAAAATCGTATATCTCAAGTTGCGAAAGAAATGTTGGAAGCCAAGGGCCCTGGCGGACTACAAAGCAAGGATCCAGCCTCACTAACCGTGATCTGTTCCACAAATAAGTATCATTTTACTTTACATCATCGAGCATGAACGGGACGTCAGTCTTGAAAAGCCGAGGCGAAGATATGGTCCAACATTGAAGCTGCGTACACAGTTTGGAGGCTCTCTGGCGCTTAGGTAGATCAACGGCTGCGCTGTATATACCCAGATCTCGAATACACGTAGACCCTACTGGTCACGCGTTGTTGACTTTCATGTCTACAGTTTACCCTGTCTTGACCACCCCATTGCAGCGCGCATGTTCATTCGTTCTTCGCATTCGCAACCGTACCAATTTAATAATCATTGCGGTTTCTTTGGCATCCTCTTATACGTCGCATATACTAAGATGAGACCTCTATCGCTTTCCCCACACCTCATCCGCGAGAATCACTGCCCGCCATCCGCTTCCTTCATCTCGCTGCTGTACCTGCAACTCTCAAACTCACATCCAAAATGCACGACGTTCCGGCGACCAGTCCACAGTGGAGGAAGGTATTGGACGACCTGCCTGCGACTCCGGAGAAGATTCTGGCGTTCTTCTTCGCTCATGGATGTATGTTTTCAATTCCTCGGGGCTTTTATTATTATTATGAAATTTACTTATTCGCGTGCATTTCGCATAGGCCCAATGTTGATATGGCTCAAGGAACAACGCCCCCAGCTCCAGCCAAATGGATAGCTTGTGGGACATGTTTGGACCCGACGGAACACTTGCTCAATTCCTGCGATATTCTGAAAAGACTCTCCAATCTAAATACAATACGCGAGCCATCGCTGTCTTCAGCGCGCACTGGGAGACCCGTAGTCAAGCACTGGTGCGTATTTGAAGTAGCTCCCTCTGACGTTCGATTCAATCAATGACCGATTGTGGCGACGAGAACCCTCTGCACATGGATTTTTACGGGTTCCCTCCTGCGGTGTGTGAAACTGGCCCTCTCGAGGTAGAAACACCAAATGATTATCGCCATCACGCCATAGATCCACCGTATTCCGTTCAAGTCGAAGGGAAACTCTGTTTTCTTGTAAGAGATTGTCGAAACGTTGACGAAAGTAATTGTAACTGACGTGGTTTGGAAAGAACGGCGTTCCTTCGCGTACCCCTCCAGTCACTAAGAAACGTAGCCAAGATGGACGGGGTTACAACACCTCTGGGTTCGATCACGGAGTGTGCATGCCTTTCACCTACATGTTCGACGACACCTTCACCGATAGACCGATTGTCGAAATCAGCATCGATAGTCTGAAACCTGAAAAGGAATGGGCTCTGGGTGCGGCCGTTGCTGAACTGAGGTTCGTTGACGTTCCTTCCAAATCACAACTTTCAAAATCCAAGCTAAATGACACGTTGTAGAGAAAAAGGGGGGTTATTCGTGACCTGAGTTACCACAACTTGGGTGACTTCGCTGGATTTGCACTTGCGACCCCTGCGAATCAAGAATTGCATGATGCAATTATCAGCGCGCTACAGAAGACAGTGTAAGATCCTCTTACTTCTGACCGATGCAGGTCATCCTTCTCACTTAATTATAGTCTACAGAACGTAAAACCGCGCTCTGTGGCCTCATTATACAAGTATTTCCGTCTCGTCCACCCACGCGCGGACCATTTTGCGCCCACATGGAGATGGTCAAGCGAAGACAATCTTTGGAGAGTGTGGGTTGGTCTCTGCAGTGTTTGACATGTAAGAAGTTGAATTACATGTAAGGCCCTAGGAGGGAATTCACATACTATATATTATACATCACCAGCCATGCGTGTGGGTACGTCGATCCGTGCATGGGTAGGGAGGAAAGGCACAGAAATGAATCGCACATAACCACGAGTAGCTAGTCTCAATAAGCCTTGTAAAGAGGCCCACTCATGAAGGAAACTATACACCAGTTCCTTGTTCAAAGTCTGGCGCCCTCTACCAGCACGCCTCTATCCACCATGTCCCCCATCGTCATTACTTCCACAATCCTTTGCACCCCCTATCAACTTCTTATTCCCAACACTCGAATTCTTCCCCAACTGTAGGAAGGGAAAAGAAGGACTAGACCAGGGGACTCCCAAACTCTAGAAGCGTGCCTTGCCACTACACTACCCAGTAAGTTGGAGGAATCATCAACTCCAACACCAGCCAACTGCTCTTGCCAAACCGGCTACCCTCAGGTTTCGCCTTGAATTCATCCCGACACACACAAAATGGAACCACCCAGTCTCGCCCTGGTTATGTATACAGAGTTGTAGTCTATCGTTGTCTGGGTCAATTATTTTCGTTGTTGCCAAGGCTTTGCGGGTGAGGAGTCTTCGGCTACTATTTATGGAGAGTGTGGATTGGTGCGTTGAGGGTAGGTGGGAGCAATGAATGAGGATCGTGGCACGCTGGTAGTGGAGGCATAGATGGATTCGAATGCGTGCTCACTCCCCAGCTTGGCAGACAGGTGGTAGCACCAACTTGGCTGGTATGTAACATGCCGCCCCGGTGCTTAAGTAGTGCATTGCTTGCGGAGGAGGACCGGCTTGATCGTCAAATGGTGTTGACGTGAGCCATGGACGTTCGAAATACCTAAGGGGGCAGACTCAGGTGCCCCAGGCTTGAGTGAGAGTTACCATCTCCCCTGGAACAGAAGACCCAGTCAGAGTGTACTACAATACCACTAAAGTCACCCGAGTTTGCACGATGGGTGGGTATTCCCAGAGTCAGGCGACATAGGGATAAATGAGTGCTTGGGTCCTTTCTGGATAAGAGATCTGGTCGGACAAAGGTTGCTCAGCCCTGGTTACTGTATGCGACCGAGGGCTGAAGGATGGGTGGCTTCCGTGTATGTATAGGTGGTAGTGGTACACCGATCAACGAACCGTGGACCATCAGGTGCTTCGTGAGATGGGACTGGCCCACACCCGGATTTCGGCCACGGAAACCTGGGAGGGGTTGAACAGAGGTTGCTGGAGAAGTTGCTGGGGTTGCATCGGTATGGCTGTACTCAAATGTTAGAAACCACTATGCGACGACCGCAATAGGAAATGCTTACAGTCTGCGGGCGGTACACCATAGCGGAATGAGGGCGGCTGAGCCACGCCGCAGCATAGATTCATCAGTATCGTCTCTTGCAACTGGATTTTCTTTTTCAAGGGCGGTTCGATGACACTGGAACCAAGTATAGACATGCGAGTGCCTCGAGCGTGGCCATTAGCGTGTGCGCGTCGAGTTGATTTTCTATTCTGGTCGTTCAATCTAACATTGAAGTGCGAGTATGTCCTGGAGGTGCAAGAAAAGGATCTCCGGACCGGTGATAACATCGTCGCGCTGATACCTTTCGAAAGCTTGTCGAGCTCCTTCTCAGGGCCTATCCCAACAAAATGGTCCACTCGGGACCCCCAAGCAGCGAAGTCCTCCCTGTTCCGGTTCCCACGGCTTGCATTTGAACACTCGACGTTTCCAGCTCTTCCATTCGAATTTGCAGTTCTGCGGTGCTTTGAGTCCGCCTGGATCTAGACAGAAACTGGCGGATCCTTGACCGTCGCGGGGAATCCCTCACTCTCCGCGTGAGAATTCAGTTCCATGTTCCATGTCCTCCCAGTCTTCACCAACTCGCAAAGAGGTGCCACACCCAGTTTCTCTTCCTGGGATCGGCGTAGCGATCTGGCTGTCCAATATGATTCTCCTCCTTATAGGTACTGTGACGGCATGCCGGTGTAACGTCAAACTGGATGACATCAAGATCGCTGATAGTCGCTATGGCTAGAAGGCATGGATATTCATAAACAGGCGAATATGACTTGTTATTTTCAAACAAGGACTCCTGGTGGTTGCTACGAGTGACAACTCTAGCTAAGTTCTTCTGGAAGACGCCATTCTTGAATTTCCTAGCCGCCTCTGAGAGTGCGTATGCCAGGCGGGTGTTATACTGGCTCACAGATGCCGTGGAACTTGAAAGTCTGCATCTCCTTGTCCATTGCTTCCATACCCAACCTTCTCAACCTGGAAATGATAGCCTTTCTCACCGCCTTCCTGACGACAGGATATAAGACGTGGATGCAAAAGTCATCGTCGTGATGCTCGCCATGCATCTCTAGCATATAGAGATTGAGACCATCATACATGCGTGCCCCATCCGTCTAGAGTGCGCCAACTGGAGTCTTGCCCATCTCACTAAGCTCTCACTCAGGTATATTCTGCATCCATCCAGTGGGTTCTCGTCGACCATGTAGAGAGAGCTTCCGGCATGAGGTCGAACGTTCGGATCTTGATGTCCATCGGCAGAGGTTCAATATTTGGTGTCTTCGGTGTTGAATCTCCTTCGCTAGCACCGTGCATGTTTTGATCGCCTTAGGAGGGGGAATGAAGCACTTGGCCTCGGCATTGACAATCTCGTACACCTCTTGCATATCATTTGCGTTCTCGTCAGCTAAATGCCAATCGTTGTAGTGCTCAGCCGGCTCCGCTTCCCCAGCTCGATGGATGGCAACGGAGTCATCCCGTTCAGTGAGCGACTTTGCACATGCCTGTCTCCAGGGTCCTGCTGAGCCGCAACGACCTGGACATAGTCGTCAGACCAGCCAGACACAGTCTTGGCTCGGCTTGTATGTGTGGTTCCATGGAGAGTACCGCCTTGATGTCCTGGAGGCATGTCCTGGACCGTTACTGATGCGACAGCCCGTCTGCGAGAAGGCCTGCTGGGTCGACTCTCCTGCCCTGAAGAATTCTAATGAAGCCGGAAGACTTTTGCGGCCAACATAGAATTCTTTGGCGAGCTGGTGTCAGGAACTGCTTTACAATGGGGGCGGCGGGGGTGGAGGACGCGGGGCTTGCCCGATAGATGATTGGATAGGAGGCAATGCAGAGATCGCGGAACCTCAATAATAGCCTATCTAATCTTGCTGGGTACCAAATGAGATAGGCACTTGGCGCATGGATGGAAGGTGTTGGGGGAGGGGACCTGAGTCTAATGTGGGTTTTGAGAGGTGGGGCAGGATTTCTCGAAGTGTCGGATTGGACAAGAAGAATTGGGAGCTGACCCTCCTCCAGCATGATAGCCATATAGCCTATAGGTCTTCCTTAGGAGCTCCGATGCTAGTTTCCCGCGAGCAGAGGACATCAGTGATCCGGCCGCGGCTCGGAGTGCACGCTTTCGGGGAAGATGCGTCAGGAGGAATCGCCTATAGGGTAATCGAGGACGTGGCGCATGTTCGGGTCGGTGGGGGCGAGACCCTGCACAAGACTGGGAGGGTGGTTTGGCGATGCCTGACAGGGCGCAAATGGAGACGGCGACAATGGCGTTTAGTATATAGTATCGAACAACGGAAGGAGGCCGTATACCATTGGGAAGGCGGTTTCCTGAGTGCATACTAGCACGAGGGCTTGCGGGTGAGACGGTCCCAAGGCGTCAAACTTTGGCTGGCTCAACAAAGTGGGCAGCCACTCACCGACCTGCGCGCTCCTGGGTTCTTTTCCTACATGCGCATCGTTATCCTCGCCCAGATAACTGAGCAGGAAAAGCCACCCCAACCGAGCCATTCTCTACTCATGACGCGACCTGGCGTACTCCCCCCCGCACAGCACCATGCATTCCATCCTCTTTGTCTCCTACCCGAGTCCAGGTACTGCTCGTGTCAGCGGGAGCACCAGCTATTCACCCCCAAAAGGATTTCTCCGGCCGGAACCTTCTCTGCATCCAGCATGTCCACCGGAGTCGCAAGGCCCCATAATCCGCGACAGGTGACTAAGCATTGCGATGCCGTCTAAAGAATGAACGCGACATGGGTCAAACATGGTGAGCCTTTGTTTACCACTTGCGCATAGAACGAAGGATCCTTTTTACACAGCAGGGCAGATAAACAATCATCGGTAGGAATTTTGGGTAGTATTTTCACGATACTGCAGCAGTACCAGTGGTTCGTATCCAGAATGCCATACATCTGCCTCCGTCTTCCTATCATCTGCTGGTCACCTGCTGTGGCACTCTCAGTAATATAGTGCGTCGACCTGCACAGTGTGACAAACCAGAGACACACTCCACCCTACACAGCGTGGATCGCAATCGCGTCCAGTTAGGACGGACGTCGACCTCAGACTTGGAAATACTGCGCATTACATAACGATTTGAACAGAGGATGGATCCAACACTGTCAGGGAAGCTTCTTCCATGCTATCAGTAATATTTCGACAGCCGGTATCAACATGTGAGTGCCCGTAGACCCCAGATCTAGACTCAACATATTTGTATCTGGGATGGGGACCAAACGGACTGCAGAGCAGGACGGTAAATAAGATTCAGATTTGGTTCATTGGTTTTCATACCCTCGACGCTAGGCCCATGACCTAAGCACAAATATTCAACCTCTCGCCGTCAGCTCGCCCCATGTCTTGGATTGTACCTTTGTAAACGCTTTGAAACACTACCACAATTTGCTTTAAACCGCTGGCGCTCTGGGGAGGTCTGGTGTGTTCAGGAAATCAGTCTATTGTCTGAATCATCTTTCCTCTTAATTGGAAATTTCAAGTCACAGGTGTTGAGTGAGCATGACTCAATGTCACGTCTCTGTGTTTGTTGTTTGGTCCCTCTTCTGTGGATATAGCGTGATGTGTTTGCCAATATATATATCACGGCTCATCCTCACCTTTTGTGTGCTAGGGTGGTCTTCAACAACAAGTACATACGTTTGGTCTGCAAAGTCGTCCATATCCTCCTCTCCTCGGGTACAGCATATGCCGTGCTGTATACTCTTACAAAAGAGAAAGAGTATAGAGGAAATCATGTGTGCATGACATTATTAATGGAGGTTATCAGGCAATACGTGACAATGTGAGAATACGAAGAAGAAGCTGCAACCTAGCACGAGCACGAGCAACCAATATAGCAAACAACAAGCACAGAGTCGAGAATACAGAAAGGCTAGGGCCGTGTAGTGTTAGAAATTTGGGTCCAAGACTTTCCAAAAGCAAACTCGTCAAAATGAAGAGAAACTGACCGAATAGGGGATGTGAAAGGGATGGTGAGGAGAGCAGGTGAATTTAGGCCTGCACGACAGTCATGGGGTACCCAATAGAGTAAGCCGCCACCCGGGTCTCTGACCCAACCCTCTTGGTCTGGCCGTTCAGCCTCGATGTATGAGGTGAACCGGGAGTGAATTTGTGGAAGTGAGTCCCATAAGCGAATATCCCCGTCACTGGATCCAGAGATGATATGCTGCGCATCAGGAGAGTGTGCAACGGACGCCAGAAGGCGACTGTGCCCCTCCAAAGGCTTGTCGACTGCAGAGCCAGTCTCAGCATTCCAGATTCGAATTGTGCTATCTTCAGATCCAGAGGTAATGTGCTGCCTGTCGGGAGAGTAGGCAATTGAACACACCCTGCCAGCGTGTCCCTCCAAAGGCTTGCCGACTGCAGAGCCAGTCTCAGCATTCCAGATTCGAATTGTCTTGTCAGATGATCCAGAGATGATGTGCCGCCCATCGGGAGAGTAAGCAACTGACCATACTGTGCCAGTGTGCCCCTCCAAAGGCTTGCCAACTGCAGAGCCAGTCTCAGCGTTCCAGATTCGAATTGTACTATCTCCAGATCCAGAGGTAATGTGCTGCCCGTCAGGAGAGTAAGCAACTGAACACACGATGCCAGCATGCCCCTCCAAAGGCCTGCCAACTGCAGAGCCAGTCTCAGCATTCCAGATTCGAATTGTGTTATCATATGACCCAGAGATGATGTGCTGCCTATCGGGAGAGTAAGCAACTGAGGACACCCCGTCAGTGTGCCCCTCCAAAGGCTCGCCGACTGTAGAGCCAGTCTCGGCATTCCAGATTCGAATTGTCTTGTCATCAGATCCAGAGATGATGTACCGCCCATTGGGAGAGTAAGCAACTGAACACACGATGCCAGCGTGCCCCTCCAAAGGCTTGCCAACTGCAGAGCCAGTCTCAGCATTCCAGATTCGAATTGTCTTGTCAGATGATCCAGAGATGATGTACCGCCCATCGGGAGAGTAAGCAGCTGACCACACCCCGCCAGTGTGCCCCTTCAAAGACTTGCCGACTGCAGAGCCAGTCACAGCATTCCAGATTCTAATTGTGTTGTCATCAGATCCAGAAATGATGTGCTGCCCATTGGGAGAGTAAGCTACTGAGCACATCCCGCCAGTGTGCCCCTCCAAAGGCTTGCCGACTGCAGAGCCAGTCTCAACATTCCAGATTCGAATTGTCTTGTCATACGATCCAGAGATGATGTGCGGCCCATCGGGAGAGGAAGCAACTGAAAACACCATCCCAGTGTGCCCTTCCAAAGGCTTGCCAACTGCAGAGCCAGTCTCAGCACTCCAGATTCGAATTGTACTGTCATATGATCCAGAGATGACGTGCCGCCTATAGGGAGAGTAAGCAACTGACAAGACCCCGCCAGTGTGACCCTTCAAAGGTTCGCCGACTGAAGAGAAAGTCTCAGCGTTCCAAATTCGAATTGTCTTGTCACCTGATCCAGAGATGATGTGCCGCCCATCGGGTGAGTAAGTAACTGACCACACCCCGCCAGTGTGCCCCTCCAAAGGCCTGCCGACTGCAGAGCCAGTTTCTGCATTCCAGATTCGAATTGTCTTGTCAGATGATCCGGAGATGATGTACCGCCCATTGGGAGAGTAAGCAACTGAACACACGATGCCAGCGTGCCCCTCCAAAGGCCTGCCAACTGCAGAGCCAGTCTCAGCATTCCAGATTCGAATTGTACTGTCATATGATCCAGAGATGATGTGCCGCCCATCGGGAGAGTAAGTAACTGACCACACCCCGCCAGTGTGCCCCTCCAAAGGCCTGCCGACTGCAGAGCCAGTTTCTGCATTCCAGATTCGAATTGTCTTGTCAGATGATCCGGAGATGATGTACCGCCCATTGGGAGAGTAAGCAACTGAACACACGATGCCAGCGTGCCCCTCCAAAGGCCTGCCAACTGCAGAGCCAGTCTCGGCATCCCAGATCCGAATCGCCCTGTCATCCGATCCAGTGGCAATGTAGCACCCGTTGGGAGAGTAACTCGCGCACTTCACACCGCCCTTGTGTCCGATCCATTCTAATGGCGGTTCTGGCCATGACAACAATTTTCCTCTTTGCATCTGGATGCCTTTAGTGAAATATATGCTAAAGATCGTTGATAAAGGCGACTTTGAGGGCAGGAATGGTCCTGTTGAAATATAGGTGTGCGGAGTGCTCATGGAGATGGGAGTGCGGAAGACGTTCATGAAACGACAAATATCCTGAATTCTTTCTAAAAGTTTGTCGTCCATATCCTAGAGCCAATCAGAATCACTTCCGAATCCCCATCACCGCAAACCGGGGCTGTACTCACCTTGACCAATTTCAATGTCAGTTCTCGGAGACTTGGAACCCCAATTCGCAACATTCCCATAATGCTCAATGCCTCAACCCAAAATAGTGCATACGGTCCTTGAAAGAATTTCCTCAGCATGTCCCACAGACGCCTCTCGCGAGTGTCGGGAGTAAAGCAAAGATGATTTGACCAATACAGAGAACTATACTGCAAAGCGTCGGAAATATTTTCTCTGATTCGCGATGCGAGTCCTTTCACATCGGCATTCGCAAGCCGGGAATCTTCGAGCCCGCAGATGTTGAAACGGAGCTGCTCGACCATCTTCTCGAGGCAAGCGATACCCAGTTTCGCATTTGCATCCCGGAGGTCAACCTGATGGTCACCCTGACAGCAACCGCTCACAAAGAAGTCCGAAATGGACAAATGCCGGACACGGATCCCTCCACTGGCTCCTTCGTCTCGATAGAACATAGAGCCAAGATCGTCTACCCATATTTTCACCACGTCAGGTCTCACTCCTGCCAGCTCTGCAATCGTCTCCTCGCACAGTGGACGGTACGGCGCCGCTAGAAGAAGCACTCCAATCATCCGCCGAAATTCGGCATTGCGTTGCACTCTCCGTGCTCTGACGATACTGGAGTACAGTCCGTATAGAGACGTCAAGCCAGGGTGGCTTGAGTCTTGCAAGGTCGCCCTCAATAGCTTAATGGGTTCATGGCAACGTTCAAGGGCAAGTGCGAGAGTCTCGATGAAGATGAACAGACCTGCTGCTCGCGAGATGACTCCATCCAAGAGCAATGGTTCTGGCCAAGGAGACTGGAGGGACCTGCTTGAAGCCACCCTATTGAATCGGTATTTCGCGAAGATTCTTAGGTCGGAGGAGGTCTCTTTATCTACGGTCAAATCCCGTCGCAAATGCGGCAATTGGGTGGGAGTATCAAAGAAATGTTGGATATCGACTTCTTGTCTACTCGTGATGATAACCTTGAGCCACGGAGCGCATGCGGTCGCGTCTGTCAGGGCCTGAAGGACGCTTGGACGACTCTCAGGGCTGCCGCACTCATCAAGTGCGTCAATGACAAACACGAGAGTCTTTTTTGGGAGACGAGGAAGTTTTCGGATGAGGTCAAGGAAGAGAATGGGTCGCATTGATTCTGGTCTTACGTTTGGATCGTTACGAAGACACTCTGCGACAATCCTTCGAAAAGGGGGGAAGAGTATCGCGAGTTTGTGGATGAGAGTCGGAAGGATATTTCTGGGCTCTCTCAAATCCTGGTCATCCCTCTGGCAGAAAAACGCTCCGGCGAGCTGCTCTTTATCGTGAAGGCTCGCACAGATCGAATGTGCCAACGACGTTTTGCCGATGCCAGGTAAGCCGTAGATCCAGTATGTATTTGGTCTGTCTGTCTGCTCCAATCCGTCGGACACCCAAGCTATGATTCGTTTGAGGATGTATTTGCGGGTGCCATCCATACAACAGAGATCCCGGTCATAGCCGGTCTTGACATCTTTGAGACGACTAAGCAAAAGTTGCTGCTCTGCACGGAACTGTTGAGAATGATCTATCGAAAGCTGGAGAGAACGAGTGCTCACCAGTCTCCTTGATCCGGAAGAGAGTTTCGACATTCACTGCACGGTCGAAGTCATCGACGACCCTTGTCAACTCACTCTCTATTTCTTTGATCTGCTCCTGGTAGGCCGACCCGCCCGCCGTTCTCGCTGCAATTATTAGTACTTGCCACCAAAGTCACAGATGACGACCTACCATGGGTGACGTATTCGTACGAAAATTTCGCGACCCTGTGTATCACCTCATACATTCGCGGGATGATCTCCTCCAAGAGATCCGTCTCTTCGCAGACTATTTTGTCCTCAACTATTTTGTCCGCGACAATGTTCGCGAAAGGTAAAATGCGCTTCAATCGGTCCAGAAGACCCGATGGTATCTGGTCGTACTCGTTTTGTACCTTCAAGAGCTAAATGACAAGCATTATCCCTGCTGCTGATATGCCAGTAGCGAACACGAACCTCAAACGTAACCTTGGCAACACCAAAGACAGCCTTTGTGATTGGATTCAACTATAAGGTATCAATGTTCTGCTAGTCTCTACGTAAAGACACGAACCTCTGCGAACACAGCCCCATATTCAATAGTGTTCTCCACAGCCCTTTCGGTCGATCCACTCATCAGTGGAGGGTAATCTTTTAAACAATTTTCGAGTTCATTGAGCGAAGAATGCAGAGATTCCCTCTATGCGAAGATTATTAGCTGACCAAGACGGACAGTTGCAAAGAGACGAACGACAGTGATCGCGGAGAATTGTAATTCTAGAGACCAATGATACTGGTGGTGCTTTCCAACGAAAATAATGTCCTCTGCGCATCGCCATTAAATACGAGCGGACAGTGGGCGATCATGACTGACTCGATACTGTGAATACGTGCTTGATGGTACTCCGATAGTCATTGAAAATCCCTTGAAGATCGATTGGCTCGCTCGGCCGTCGAATTTTGGTCCAAAATGAATGACCGCTCCTCATTTGGATCTCAGCGCGCATCTCGGATGTCGGAGAAACACCTCTACACATGCATCGCCATAGGTGAGTGGGTGTAGTGGAAAAAATAAGGGACATACGGGGGTTGGGCTGGTGTCCAGGTTCTGTTGTCTTGCGTCTGCAATCCTAGCTCCTGATTGTCTATAAACAACCTAAGTGCATAGTCCGGATGTAGGGTGTCCTGAAGTGTGATTTCTGCGTGTTGCCCGAAGTCAGCGGGAATGGACCAAAACTGAAGCGAAGCGCCGCACTGTCTAGAACGAGGCTCAGATGGATCGTTAGCCACCATGATAATGCCGCGCGGTATAGTCATCGCTCACAGGTTCTCTGTCCTGGTTGGTAGAGTGGCCATGTTGTTTGATCACTTTGTCTGGGAGGAGAAGGCAAGAGGAACGTGGGGACAAGCGCGCGGTTGACGCTTTGCACGGCTGAATGCAGTCAATGACATTCTTCTTGCGCAGCGTGTAACACGGCCTATAAGCTATTTATCTCACAGAGGCCATAGGCTATATTCCACGCAGATATTATAACTCTACCCTTAAGATTTGTAACAAGCACATCCCGCATCGGTTCGCATCTTGAACCATCTGCCATCATAAAGCTTCCTCATTGACCGCCTAATGCCTTCGTTGTTATCCTGTTGTGTACGTACGTCGCTTCATTGAGCGCCTCTGCCCACAGGAATTTGGGGAGCTCGAGCCTCATTAAGCTACCCTGTTCGATTCCGGGCTGCATCGTACCGATACATGACGCTTAATACCCTCCCGCTCGCAGATGTCTTTCAGTTCTCCCATACACAGCTTGCGCGATACTTTGAAGGCTTCCGACTGGAACCGTAATGGGCGCGTGTGGTTGTAGTCGTCCCCGAGTACTCATTTGATTTCACTTGTATTGGCCTCGCGATGTGCTTCAGACCCAGTCACTAGTTCGAGTATCAACTTAGTTTTGACCTCTTGATCGAGTGGCTCCGACCCCAGAAACTCAGATGCTTGAACTCTTGACCCCGGTATAGCCTTGTTGCAACCCCGAGCGCAGACCTCTGCTCTAAGTTCGTCCGCCTTGCCCCTCTCGCCTCTTCCTCTGGCTACCACCCACAACGTCTGACGTGACGCTCTTGAGATATACCCGAAGTGGCTAGGATATCTGCAGCACTGGGATGGCCGTTTTTGAGGCAAGAAGGATACCAGCCAGCACGGATCACCCCCAGCACTGTAGGGGAGGATGAACAGATACGTGGGATGTCCTAAGAGGCCCATAAAATATTTATCAGGCCCCGAGGAGCGGAGGTGGCCAGTGTTTTTCCAGTGTCTGGCGCAGATACCACGGCGTCTTATAGACAAGTCGGTTGCTTGATTAGTGAAATGAGTGGCATTCAACGCAATTGGTCAACACAGAGAAGGCACAAGGACGAAACAAAGACTATTGGTCTTGAACCGAACCACAACACCACAACCACGGCACCTGACCGCGCTGTAACAATCCCAACGTTGACTTATCCGTACACTGCAGCGACGTATACTGTCGAATATTCTATACCATGGTCGGCATCCTCTCCACTCAACGACGGGCTGTCGGTGCCTCTGGTAGCCCCCAGTGTAATCTTCGGACATGTTACTTAACATGACATCACAGGGACTATGTGCTAAAATTCGTAATCATTGGTGACACCTCGGTCGGTAAATCCTCAATGTTGGTTCGACTTACCGACCAACGCTTCTTGAACAACCCAGATGCCACTGCTAGTACGTGCTCGTCCATACATACGCACCATATGGCGTCTTGGATGTATCTGGCTACTGGGAAAGGGAGCTCGGTCTCATGATAGTTCGGTGTGGAATCTGGAAGCAAATTGATATACTGTACATTCAAACTGTCAAACCACAATGTGCGTGTTCGATCTCCACCTCGACTGTTAATTTCTAGCCGTGGGCCGGTCGTTGTCTCCTTACGAATATCCAATCTGACTGCATTGATGGCACTCCGAGACGGCAGGAACGGAATACTCCCGCTCAATCACGCGCTCGTACTATCGTGGAGCAGCTGGCGCGTTCGTAGCGAACAAGATTGAATTGGTTCCCGAAGAAGAGGAGAGTGCGAGCGTCATCCATCGCGGAGGTAGACCGAGAAAGGGTTCAAGACGTAAACCAGCCCCCAACCACGCAGGCGACCGACCTACGCAGGAAACACAGAGTGTCAGCGACAACGACAATGAGGAGTCAGCGCCGCCGCCGGAGGGAAAACTTACATTTCGTGTACCCAGCCGCTATCACCCTCGTGCACCTAAACCCATTCCGTCGCTGACCGCTCGCAAAGTTATGTTAAGGGTAAGACGATTCCTTCCGTGTTGACCGCGATACTGCTGGGGATGCACTGTGCGGCGTAATCGCCCGACATACTCCGCGTTAGTGTTATTGTCCTTAGTTCTGTCTTCTTGATGACGCGTAGTACATCAGAGCCCCATCCATCCTCCACGAGGTCCAGGTGAAGATGTCGGATGTTACCCTCCCAGGTTGTGATGGGGAGATACCCCAGAGCGTTTCGAGCCCAACTATCGTCTGCAACGTAGAGGCTCGTGAGAGATGGAATGTGTAGAGAATCAAGGAGGTGACGATGCACTGGTCCTCTCAGCCGCAGGATAGAGAGGTTCAACAGACGAACTCGTGGAAGCTTTGTATCGCTCCCAAGTGACCATAAATCTTCTCGAACGT
>Ga0307515_10013279_pt1 | contig 15405 bp, 17 predicted proteins | sample 17_EM_MG_FD_194513 | JGI IMG/M metagenome (GOLD analysis project Ga0307515, IMG submission 194513) | Populus trichocarpa ectomycorrhiza microbial communities from riparian zone in the Pacific Northwest, United States - 17_EM | ecosystem: Host-associated > Plants > Roots > Unclassified | place... | reverse complement strand
AACATGTATTACTGTCATTTACATTATTAAAAGACCATTATACAACCCCCGTGGTACACTTTCCCGCATAAGATCGCAAGTTATCTCCCAGCGGTAACAGCGAAAAAGAGGACGAAAATGCAAGAAGTAGAGAACGGGGATGGTAAGCATTCGAGTTGGTAGTAACCGATTTTCGGGGGACGAGGAACCATTCAAATGTCGTGGGTTTTGGTGCGAGAGGGCCATAGAGGGCCAGTGGAATTATATGTGGGACGTAATGAATACGATGACGAGACGGGGTGTCTGGGGAAAGGAGCTTTCACACCCAGAGTCTCTGACGCCCAGCCGCGAGGCCGCTTGCGATACGGAGCGTGAAGACGATCCCCGTTAGGCTTGAGAACTAGAAGCAAAAAAAAAAAGAGCAAGTGCTGATGAGAACCAAAGATCGAGAGAGAGAGGGAGTTAATGCACTTACCCCGTTGCCAATAAACACGTCTGCTTGCTGGCCAATCATCATATCCACAGCCTGAGCGACGAACTTCTGCTCCCAGTTGACTCGCATCTGCAGCGAACTCGCTATCTGCTCCCACGGATGGTCCCCCATCAACGCCTCCCCGAGCTCCTCAATCCACTCCGGCGAGCCATTCGTCATGATGAAGATGTTCTTGAGCCCTTTCCCTTCCTCCGTCATCCTGATCTGTCGAACGCGTTCGACGATCTGATCCACATCGGGGTAGCAAGCCCTCTGGAATATGTCGATCGAAGCTTGGGTTAGGGAACCAGTCCAGTTCTCTTCGAGTTCTATGTTTTTGTCGATGGTCCCCGGTTGGGTGTTCAGTCCGGTGAATCGGTCCCCCGAACGGCGCAATTTTGGACAGTGAGCTTCGAAGTCTCCTCTGCGAACGTGGAGGGCAAGGAGGCCGGGTATAGGTGGGTATCGAAGCTGCGGAGTTGGAGGAGGGAGGATGGGAGAGAGAGCGAAGAGGTGTTGGTTGGCTTTGAAGGCATCTTCGACGAGTGATGACCAGCCGAAGAGTTTGAGGATGGGGTTATTGAAGAGAACAGGGAGGCCATCGTGTATACGCCAGCTACCGAACACGCTGAAAGAGTGCAAGGTAGCGGTTAAACACCAGGCCACACAACACGACCCCAGAAACAACTCACTCGACATCGAAGATCCGTTCGTCGATCTCAACACACCGTGCTGGCTCTTCATCCATCATCCTCACCCATACGGCGAGGAGATGCAGTGCTGTATACTTTTTCGGGAGCTTCGCTCTGATCGCAGCCTTGCTGAGAAGTTTCGGGTGCGGGCAAACTTCGTCGAGGTACGACTTCCGGACGGCCCGAGGTGACAAATCTTCGGGTGGAAAAGAGCCACCAGCGAGAGGGCCTGCAATGGGACAAGAGGTGATAAGAGCCCTATGATACGGTTGGGGGAGTGGAGGGAAGTACGAACCGCTGAGGAATGCACCCATTGGTATGTTGACCGGGACGATAGTCCCGTTCTCATCTCTAAACGGTGGTCCATCACTGGTGCCGGAGAAACTATCGAATGCATACCTGCGGAGTCACTTAGAGGATCAGAAACGCTGGCCGAGGACAGGGGCTCAACGAGTGATCACGCACGATCTTCGCCCAAGATAGGCCAACAATCCCTGGAAGAAATGCTCCTGGAGTACGTTCCCCCACCCCGCCGCTATTACAGCGCAGGATCGTTAATTCCCGCATATTCCAAGAGATAGGACAGAAATTAGGATACGAATGGACGCACTTTTCACGTGTTCTGAGAAATACACGTATCTGCCCTCCTTGCCCTCGGGGAATGATAAATTCTGGTTGTGCTGAGGAAGAGCCTTCTCGAGCTTGTGCCATTCCGCGTAATCCGGTGGATAGTCAGGAGAACCTGTGAGGTTCGCTGCCGAGGTGTTGACGTCGTATGGCGGTCCTTGTTTGAACGGGGACCAGTTGCGAACGGTTCGAACGTCGTCCCAGCCGAGGTCATAGAAGAGCAAAAGAGTTGTGAGAATACCGAATATGCAGAGGAAGTAAAGAGCAGATTTCCAGTATCTCCTTGGGATGAAGATTGTCCGGATAGCGTCTGGGGAAACCGTGGGCAGGATGGAGGAACTCATGCCAATCGTCACGCGTCCATTCCGGCTCAGTGGCTTAAGCCGCAGTTGCTGCGATTGAATACCACGTTCACTCTCTTTTCCCTCCCTTAAGCGAGGCACGACCGGTCCAATTCCCAGCTTCGTGGTCGGGTCCCAATTGGACCCATGGAGGGTCGTGTGGGGAATTATTTGCTTCCGCTAGTTTCTACTCTGGACGAAAGCCAACTACAACGAGACGTGTTTACTTGTAGGGTTTCTATACTCGACGCAGAGGGACGCGTTTGCACCACAAGTTGTACGCGCTGGACCTGTGGTTGATTCCCCTGCCCATCGGTTGGTCTGGGCACCACGCAGCAACGGGGGGTGGGTGCTCAGCCATGGCCGGTGGCCACCTTCCGCACCCAGGCCACATGCGCTTTTATGACTAGCAATCTATTTGCGCTTAGTTCCGAGGTTTTTTCTCAGCTCCCCGTCCGCTTCACATTTGCTCACTTGTTTTCATGCTCTGTGGTCTTCCCTTGAACTCAGTTTCCTCTCTCCGGCCCATCTCCGGGAAATACGCGTGCCATGGTCCTTGCGTCGCTGTCATTCTATTCGGTGTGGCTGCACACATAATTCGAATCCTCCGGGAGGCTATACTTCCGTCCGGCAACCGACAACATGCACAATCAAACTGTACCGACTATGTCACCGCTGATTACGGCCTTCTTGATGTAACAAGAAAAAAATCGGAGCGATAATCGGCCCGCACCTAACTGGTCGCTTACGGATAAGCGAAATCCTTGGGGATTATTGGGGATTTCACCAGTTTCAATACGCATCATTTTGTTCTTGCTCAATCGACGCTTGAGGACGGGGTGCGGAGGCACGCGCGCGCGCCGCCTAGCAAGGGGAACTCTCCAGCATACCTCTCACCTGCGGTCGACCTCCGACGAAACCTGATAACCGCAGCCTTGCACTTTTCGTCAAGCCTCCACGGTCCGCACGGAGTTGAACCACACGTGATGAGTTTGTTGAACTTGTGGCTGACGGTATTGAAGAAGTTCGCCACTCGGAGGAGGGATTTCGAGAAAATCGTCACCTCTTGCAACAAGGTCCTTCGATGTGAGTGACACTTGCTGGGATTACATGGACAAGGATCATCGTTCTTGCAATTGCGTTTGGTGGCGATCAATTGCTGATGCATGATGGACGGTAAATCATCGGTATTCACTGATCTTCGACGCGTTCATCGGCTAAGGGGCAGTCCTCCTGTGGGACAGGGAGCCGCAGAGGAAAAGCTTACTGCTAACCATGGCATCGTTGCCAGATGGTCTTAGCGGGTATCGGGTACCGTGACTGGGTTTTGGTACAAATATGTATTTTTATATCATTCCACCGAGTCTAAGACTGTATCTATGCCCACCACTATTCTTGCAACAAAAAACCAACGTGCTCGGTGACTCAAGCGGGGGAGCTTGTCACATAGAGGTAGCCTGTGGGACTGATCAGGGCGCAGATCCAAGAGGGAATCCCAAACTCGTACCAACATATCATATGCCCGCGAATTTCACCGCTGCCACTTCCGTGAACCGACCCAAGAATTCCCCGAGATCGATACCTTCTTCATCGTAAATCGGATTCGCCATAAAAATGAGTTCAAATTTCGATTCGGAGTCGAGCTTCAAGGCCAGTTCGTAGAGCATGTCCTCGAGACACTCCCATGTTTCCATATGTACTTGATCGCCGATGTCCGGAGAGGATAACTGTCGTTGAACACTTAGCGTAACCTTCTCGAACTTGGTGGCTTGTGCGTTGATAGTTGACAACATCATTTCTATCCATGGGCTCGGTCGTTTGATCGCCACGGTGTTGGTCGTGAGCTCCCTAAGAGCACAGCAGGGGGAAAGATTAACAGGAACGGGGTTTTCTTCTTTGTCTGATAGGCAATGCTCAGTGAAGTGGTCCTGTACAGAAAAAGAATATTGAAAGTACCAGAGGTCAAGTGAGCCAGTTCCACCTTCTTCAAGGTCGGAGCACACGCCTCGATTAGCCGATCGAGGTCCCCCGAGTCGGCGATTTGGCTACGAGTGACGGACAACCCCTCCAATTGGAGAGGGAATAGGGCAATTCCCCGCAAAAGAGTGGAGCTCGCCACCCCAAGTCCACTCAATTGAAGCGTGCCCCGAAGAGGTAGGGCCCCTTTCGGCACCTCGGTCTCTCCACCGGACAGTATGGGCGAGCTGATTGTCAGGTGGTCGAGGTTCGGGAACAGGTTGATGAACAGGAGCATAGTGCTGGTATCGGTCATTATTCCATGTAAATGAAGCGACTCCACGGAAACTCCAAAATGTCCAAAGCATTGGGTGAGAGATAGGCCATCGAAGAAGTCGTCGAAGCTCACGTCCTGGAGAAAGAGAGCGTTCAGTCGCCGAAACGAGGTGAGGTGATCCATGATTCCCATCAAGGTTTCAGGTTCTAACGAAACGATAGATCGTGCTTGTCGTAGCGTGAGGGAGCGGACGTAGGCTGAGATTCCGTTCGGTCCTGGAGTGATGTTCTTTTGCCACTGGTCGAAGTTCCACGTGTTGAGGGAGACGTTAGCGAAGAGCTTACGCCTGCTCCCCTCTAGCCAGTTGGAAGAAACCAAACTACAGGCGCGTAAATCGCGAGGGTTATTGAGATTGCTGACAACCTCGTCGACCAGTTCTTGAGGGAGTTGCTTCGACATAGCGGGGTGGAAGTCCATTGGTGAGGGCAGTCGGGATCTCCCGTACACCTGAGGTAATTTATACGTGCGGGAAGGCGTCGGAGTCAAACTTCCACAAAAAGTTCCCTGCCCCGACCGTTGTCCTGGTACCTGGAATGGCCCGCTATTGGACCATGACCCGACATCCGGCTGTCCAGGACCGCGTGTCGCAAGATAGGACATGTACATATGACATCCGTGTCAAGCTCCTGCTGATCAGGTGTCCATCTTCGAGACCTGTCAGTCCTACAGGACGAAGGCAAGGACTATTATTGTTTGGTAGAAGATGAATTATATTACGGGAAGTAGGAGTATGATATGGTGATTAACGATTTCATGTCCGGAAACCCTATACGTGTCAGGGTTTAGCCACAAAGGAACCGAAAAGGTAATGAATCTGATAGGGATTCGTGCAAGAGGAGTTGTGAAGCGTTGCATGCCTTGTGGGATGCATGTGTGAGCTTCAAGAACAGAGGCAAATACATCGGGGGCGCATGATCATTGAAACATAGCGACTAGAAGCTCACTTGGACGCACCTCGCGGCTTGAACGACTTCCCGTCGGAAATGAACGAACACAAGAAGCGTGTGTCACAGGCGGTATTGGGGGGAAACCTGCCGAGTAAGGGCCTATGTATCAACGTTCGACGGCCGATCTCACCGTTTGGCTGGAGCCAAATCTGATTATTCGGTTTCTTTGGCGAAGGGATTCCAACCGCGAGGCAGTTTCACCCTTTCAACAACTTGGCAGTTTCCGATGAGAAGTGGTTTTGGCCAGCCGAGGTAGGAACCAAGAAGTGGCCCGCTTGCGGCGGATGGGCGAGTCCCTTTGGCAGACAGGCTGGAGCCACTGTAGGAACTAGCGGGGTGACACCAGACCTATGCGCGAGTAACGAGGATGGGTAACGTCCCAGACCGGGAATTGAGCCTGGAAGACCAGGGCAATTTCGTTCCAAGTATGGGCGTTGGTGAATTGATGTTATGGAAGACTTGCCGGGCAGTTCCAAGGAGCGGGATCGGAACGCACGCCTTTCATACATCTGTGACATACTTACAGCTCCACTCATCAGCTTTCGTTGATGTACCACCCCTAGAGAAAGCAGCAACTGGAGATTCAACACGGCCCAACCTCGTGGAACGACGAGTAGAGAAACGCGACGGGACCCGCCGACAGAGTGGAGCAAGTGAAAAAAGTCGGATTTTATTGGATATTTGATTCATTGAAAGAGCGCTCTCAACGGGCTGAAACCCGCTCTCTTCAATATGCAGAAGATGGCAGGGATGGAGAGAGCACACACAGGAATTATACCAACTCTAAGATCTAATGGAGCTTCGAGAAGAGCTTTGGAGCAGCGCAACCCTGTTATATGCGTATGAGTAAGGGATGAGCGGGAGGTGTAGTGGTCAGCAGTGTACATACGTCCGCACAGTGCATCATGCTGTTCGACGTAAGTGATTAGACTCACTGTGCATCACGTGAGAACAGTAGGGAACTCACTGGACTATCGTTCAGGGAAATTCGGAATAGCCACGGGTCAGACGTGTCAACCACAAAATAGAATGCCAACTCACATCTGCAAAACGAAAATCTCAGTGTCAAGTTTAGTTGTGTACGCGTGAAACAACTTACAATTCCTCAACACAATCCTCTCCCTTGAAACCTTCGCCGTTATTGACCTTCTCTTGGCAGTGCAAATAGTGCTTCGTGAACGGAGCGCACTGTGCACTGTTCTGACATTCCTCTCGAATCTCGGGATGCGGCTAAATGGTCCACGTCGGTCGGCATCGCGCGTCACACCCAAAAAAATATTCGAGGCAGCAGTATACTCACGTCTTCCGGCTCGGGTTCTTCCTCCTCTTCAACCTCCTCTTCAACCGGTTCTTCAGAGGCCTCCGGAGTCTCCTCGGCTTTTGGCTCCTCGGCAGGAGCGTCGGCGTATACGGTGGAGAAGAGGGAGGACACGAATGAAGTGAAGCTCATGGTTGCTTTCGGAAGAGTCGCGATTGGTCAACGCCCGGTGACCCTCTTCGCTCGCGCCGGCCTCCGGCACGCGACCTGAATCCGAACCGATGAACGTGACTGGTATATTGGTGAGGAGTTTTTCTATGGTACACGAAGCTAATGTCGTTCGACTGGACGAATAAACCTAAGAGAGCGGGAGAAATGCAAGAATAACGATACGGGGAAACGAGTGTTGTTTTGGATACTTTCTTCACAGTAACCCAGTGACACCATGTAAACAGCGGAAAGCGAACGGAAGTACAACAAACAAATAACCAGAGAGAGAGGGAACGAAATTTACGGGATTGCGGGCGAGGGTGTAACGAACGAAGTTTCGATATGTTAATGTTGTTTGTGGTCCCTTCTCCACAGCGAACGCGAGCGACAACAAGAGGTATACCGGACGGGAGAGGTCTATGTGCAAAGCTATGTGCAAAGGAGGAGATTCAGATCTGCGTGGGCAGCAGTTAGTCGAGGGGGGTGTATCCAGGTGCCGTCCAAGGACGTACTGCCCGTGCGGCGGGTGGTGGCTTGATGTGATTCACTGAAATCGCTGAATCGTTCACCTGTAGCGTATGAACCATGGAAATCGGCTGCATCGGATATTCGCTCTGAGCATGACCAGGTGAATGATCAAAAACCATAGGAGTGCGTTGTCTGCCCCACCTTCATAGACACAGGGGAGGGCAAAGCCGACAACGGTCTTAGGCGTGGCGAGGTTGGCGCGTTTGAAGGGTTAGACCGGGTTTGGTTGATTGAGATCTCCGATCCTCCTTCCCGGATGCTTTTTCGGGCGTTCAACCTATAGCGGACACGGGATTAGTACCGGATCGCCCGAACAACCTCCTTCCTTACATAGCCAACAGCGAGTTCATGTAGACTATCCCGAAAATGAGAACAAAGGAAAGGTGAGGATTGAAAGTGGGCATAGCGACGTACGTTTTGTGAGCAGGAATTCAATCGCCAGGAAGTACAACTTGTGTGGGAATAGAGCGTACTAGGACGATCCCCCTTTCGCGTCAGAACCGAAAAGAAAACCGAGATTAATTTCGGCTTACGGCAATCAGAGCAGCGAGTGAGCAGACGCTGAAACGTCTCCATGTCAGCCAACAGTCAAACGTGTCGAAGGACGCGCAGATCCGACCACCGTACCTTGTAATGACGCCAGTACTCAACGTCCAAAAGACGAGCTTAGCGATCCTGCTATTGGTGCTAGGGTCAAGTCAGACCCTGTATTTCTGATCGCCATCAGACGAAACGCCTACGTCTCGAATTCGCCCCTCGCGCGCCGCAAGTAGTAGACGGTGGCCGCAGCCAAAATTGAATCAACTACGGCGGCGCTTCCAAAGGAAGTGTACGTGATCCACTGCGCGTGGATAGTTTGGTAAACGAGCAAAGCGTATAAGGGCAACGTAACTTACCGCCATGGATGGTAAGTCCGTAAATAACTTGAGTTGCCAAGTTCTGACGGCAAGAACTGTGAACAGGAAGAGCAATCAGGTCACACGGAAACAGCATGGGGTCCGGCCACATACTAGTACCGATAGCTTTACACCACAGGAATGGCTATTTCAGTGACTGGGGTCCACATGTCGAATCCTAGAAGCTCACCAGTAGCGAACAATATGATCAAGGGCTGGAGAAAAGGAATTAGTGCCCAATCCCTGCTCGAATATTAACATTACACACAATCAGGCGCGGAATCCAGTCTCGGCGATAATTGACTTGAGACGGATGGGTTTAGTACATCAGAGAAAGGGTGTGATTGGGGGGACTTACGTCTCCACAACCTCAAAACATATAATCCCTGGACCATGACAATTATCGGAACATTCATGACCGTTTGAAGCTAGAAGATCGATTCAATAAACAAAGGACCCTCCCATGTCAGCGACTGTTCGAACCTTGAAACTCCTGGATATGAATTTAGCACAAGTCGGTAATCGGAGGAGTAGGTCGGACGTACCACACGACGTGATTGAGGGCGTCAATGTTTAGGAAGTGAAGAACGAGGTAGTGGTACATCGCGTGGATAGTGAGCGCTAAGTTGAAAGCGTCGAGCACCCTGTGCAGGTTACTCGGTTTCACGTTTGTTACTCAAGTTGAAAGAAATAGTACGGACCATAGCAGGCCAACCTAAAGTACGCAGATTAGGGCGCGCCCCTCAACAATAGCAACAAACGCGACTCACAGAAACCTTGTAGACGATCCAATCGCGCGGATACTGGATATAGTATATGTACGTTTGGAGGTTGGATACACCGAACAACCTTGCATCGTGGTCAGGGCCAGCGCTCTACGTTGACTTAACCTGCGTCTGGATAGGACTCACAGAGTAGCAATGACCATACCGATGAAAGCGGCACCTAACGTGCCGGTGAGGTCTACGTTGATCGCCATCGTCGGAAGGAAAGAGGGAAGGGGACGGAGGGAAGAGGCGATAAGGAGACGCTCGGCCTGCTCCTTTTATCTCAGCCAATTTTCATAAACATCGCATAGAAGACTTACCCGAGCAATTGTCCAGCGTAGGAAGACAGGCGTGGAAACGAAGCTGTCAAGTAAGTATCAGGGATGATGAGCAGTAGTTTCCCGGGTCCTTTTCTTTAACTCGGGTACCAACTCATTGTTCAGTCCCGAGTGTCTGGGATGATATCGGCTAGAGTACGGGGAGCTGTTCACGAGAAAGGATATCCGAATGACGGCGGGGATCTGAATCCGGAAAGCCGGCAGGGCGGTGGAAGGACGGAAGGCTGGGCGAATAAGACTCGACATTTAATTTTACTCCAAGCCCTCCCGGTGCAAGGCTTCGGACTCCACCCCCACGAGATAATAATAAAACCTGCCACGTTGTCGGTTTCGACCACCAGGATGGCAAGATAGCGATGGAGACTTGGTTTCGTTCAATATCGAGGCAGTGGGGTCATGTTTATTGGAGATCGAATCGAAGCGATGGGGCTAACCAGTTCCTGTACTTGCGCGGTAGGGGATAGGGTGAGGTGGGGAACCGTAATATTATGGGGGTGTTGACGAAATGCCATCAGGGTTAGTTGGGGAAGAATCGTGGTGGTACAGGGCAGTTCGTCGGCTCTCACCCGAATAGCACCGGATTTGGCGATGGTCCATCGTCTGCGTAAGCAATGGGCGCAGCAGAAGTGAGGTGAGCGGCGGGAGTGGTGAAGGGGAACGAGGACGGGCTCGACCGGCCAGGTGTTATGCCGAGTAATGAAGTGGTACGCTTCAGCATCGTGGTCCGGAACCAAACCCGGGCAGCGCCTTCACGTCCTCGTGGGTGGTGGCTAGGGGTGGAACGAGGCCCGGTGCCTGACCAGACCGTGTCCAAGAGCGATGTCAGTTCCCTCGGTTGGCACTGCTCGGTTCACGGGTGTCAATGGGGCCTAGAGGGCCTAGAATTCACATCTTTTCTTGCGGGACCTGAGCGGGGCCGGAGAGCCGGGGGTGGGAAGATCGGAAGTCTCCGCCAGTTCTTCGGCATCTTCCCTTCGAAATCTTCCAATCTTTTCTGGACCTTTGACGCACACGATAAGTCTGCGAGGGGAGATCATGGCTGAGATCCACGATCAGTTCGACACAATCCTTATCCTAGACTTTGGGTCCCAGGTCAGAAGTCAACTCACACTCGTACCGAAAGACCTCATGAAGGATTCGACAGTTTGACCCCAACAACCTAGTATAGCCACCTGATCACAAGACGCTGTCGTGAGCTTAACGTTTACGCTGAGCTACTGCCTTGCACCCAGAAACTGAGTGAACTCGATTTCAAGCCGAAAGGTCTGTATGAACGCGATAATATAACCGCCAGCCGGTGGAAGATGTCTGATTCCGTATCCACAGGCATCATCTTATCTGGGAGCCCATACTCGGTCCACGACGATGGATCGCCTCATGTAGACCCCGATGTCTGGACACTTGGCGTTCCAATCCTTGGGATTTGTTATGGCCTGCAGGTTTGGTCACTCAACTATGTTGCAGGTCGGAATTTCTCAAGGTAGAAATATAGGAAATGGCGTGGCAACTGAAGGGAAAAGTGGCCAAATGCGACCATCGAGAATATGGATTCGCCCAGATCCACGTCAAGAAGCTTGGAAACGGTTCGGATGTTCTTTTCGAAGGACTTGGGGATGAACTCGAGGTCAGGGGGGTGGCGTATCGCTGAAAAGTCATATCGACTTACCCCGGAGTGCTTCCAGGTCTGGATGTCCCACGGGGATCAACTATCCGAAATCCCTGCAGACTTCCACGTCATCGGGCATACATCCACTGCCCCCTTTGCGGCCATCGTCCACAACGACAAGCCGTGGTATGGTGTCCAGTTCCATCCCGAGGTCACCCACTCTCCACGCGGGCGAGAAGTTATCGGAAAGTTCGTTCTCGATGTCTGCCAGTGTTCTACGCACTGGACCATGGTTAGCGATGAGGTATCCTGAGTGTGGTAGGACATTACTGACGATTGCCGGCATCGACATCAGGAGGAGTTTATCGGCAAGGAAATCGCGCGCATCCGCGAGGTCTGTGGGTCGGATGGGAGGGTGATTGGGGCAGTCAGTGGTGGTGTTGACAGCACCGTCGCTGCAAAACTCATGCACGAAGCCATTGGGGATCGGTGAGGGTCTTCATCGCCTGACCTTGCGGTCTCTTGCCCACACTGAACGTCGGTCTTGAAGCTTCCACGCCATTATGGTAGACAATGGGGTTCTCCGTCTGAATGAAGCTGCTCAGGTTGATCAGATGTTGCGTCAAAACTTGGGGGTCAACCTCACGATCGTTGATGCCTCCGACCTGTTCCTTAAGCGCCTTGAAGGCGTCGAGGATCCGGAGCAGAAGAGGAAAATAATTGGGAATACGTTCATCCACGTTTTCGAGGATGAAGCGGCCAAGTTAGACGCCGAAGGTGAGAAGGCTGAAGCTGAAGGGGGGGATAAGCAGGGGAAGATCGAGTGGTTACTACAGGGGACGCTCTACCCAGACGTTATTGAGAGCGTAAGCTTCAAAGGACCGAGCGCTACAATCAAGACACACCACAACGTCGGAGGGTTGTTGAAGGACATGAAACTGAAACTCATCGAGCCACTCAGGGAATTGTTCAAGGGTTGGTTCTCCGATCAGTTGTGGCCTTGGCTGGATTTTTTTTTCAAATTTATTTTGCAGACGAGGTCAGGGCGCTGGGTCGCCTGTTGAATATCCCTGCTCCGTTAGTTCAACGTCATCCATTCCCAGGACCGGGTTTGGCTATTCGTATCCTCGGACCTGTGACCCGAGAACAGGTCAAGATCCTTCAGCAGGCGGATTCTATCTACATTGAGGAAATCAGGAAGGCTGGATTGTACAATCAGATCAGTCAGGCCTTTGCCGTCCTATTACCCGTTCGAGCCGTCGGTGTTATGGGAGACAAGAGGACGTACGAACAGGCAAGTGCCCTCGTTTCTCTAGTAGGTTTTACCCTTAGGGCATCTCTGACCAGACGCTACGACCAGGTTATCGCGTTACGTGCGGTCCAATCAGAAGATTTCATGACCGCCGACTGGTGAGCCCACTGCGCTGCTCTGTCTGAGAATTCTCTCTCCCCATTGCCACATGCCGGGGGGGAGATGGCCAGGTGTTTGAGCCATGGTGTTTTCGTCCGTGGCCCTTTGTCTAACTTTTCGCTCCGTTTGTGCTTCGCAATTTGACCTGGAATCTTTCCCTCTTGGGTAGGTATGTTTTCCCACCTGATGTGCTTCGGAAAATATCCTCCCGCATCACGAACGAAGTCGCTGGGATTAATCGTGTGACGTATGATGTTTCGTCCAAACCACCTGCCGTGAGTCTCACCCTCACGACCTGGATTGAGACCCTTCTTCTGCGGAGCTCTGATGTTTTAACATAACCCGATCGGTTTCAGACTGTAGAATGGCTCTGATCTGAACAGTTCCTCCGAACCTGTAGAATTTGGAGTGGTCCAGATGGGGGAGGGCTTTGAGACGTTGGAGATAGAGAGGAGAGACAAAGGGAAGGGAGAGATCCGATATTGTCGTTGTCCCCTTTGTGTTTCTTTGCTCGTGTGTCGCATCTGTTACCAAAACAGAGGTTTTGACTTGAACCTTGGGGGAGAGAGGGACCAGATGTTTGGGCGAATTTCTACCGTACCGTGACATGATGCTACCAACATCCATCACGTCGCAGGATCCATGAGTCTCAGGGAAATTTCGTATGTATTTTGTAGATCCGGCGACATCGCATGCGCGAAATAAGGTTATGTCCCTCACGCTGATCTCGGATATCACGTCAAGTTTCAGGAGAAAGTGCGCTCCGGGGGGCACCGAATCAAGTAAGTGCGCCCCGGGCTTGCCACGTTTGGAGGTCGGTCTATATCAGATGGGGGCGAAGAGACATCAGGATCTGAAGAAGCCCAAGTTTTTTTAGCTCTTCAACTGTGACCGGGTTGGTCCTTGGAGCAGGTTACGGGGCAGTGGTGGGTTCTCGAATCAGATGGCCGAAGGTGAGGTTTATTATACCAAAGGTACGACCCCGTATACGACCAGCACGAACAAGCTATTTTCTTCCTTCATCTCAGGAGCAGGTGGGGTTCACGGAATGCAGAGATGAGTCGAACGACGGATTTGCCGTCCGAACAACGATCCCGGGCCGAGACAGCGCGCGAGAAGAAGGGATGTGAGATGAGGATCGTGGTGAATGATCGCGACAGAACTTCGGGAATTTCTAAACAGACGCCCTACAGAGGAACGAGAGAAACGAACCAATGGCCGGTGGCCGTGGGAGTGCGCGTCCTCCCGCCCGATAGACGCCAGGGGATCTTTACCGTAGATTGGGGACGTCCTTGTCGTTGGGAGGTGCGAGCTGGCGCGAGGGGAAGGAGAAGGGGCGGTAGTGGCGGGGGGACATTGACCGGTAGACATCTTGACAGTTCAACGTTCAACTCGGCCCTCGACCTTCTTCCGTCTCTTGGACACAGACAGCTGGCGTCGATCAATTCCTCCAGAAGAAAAATGATCATTGGGACGCGCCGGGGTGTTCCTGTGTTCCTTCCTTTTCGTTGTTGTCCCAGTTTGTGACTTCAAGCTTCAGCGCTCAGCCTTTGTTCGGCCGTGGACGGCACTGTTGCGAGGAACCCCCGCATACTACATACGACTTGGGAACCGGAGAAGTATCCGAACACCACTAAGGTTTCCTTGGGGCCTGAGAGCTCGGCGTATAATTAATCCCCCGGTATCCCCTTCTGTGTTTGTTTCCACTGCTGATTTCTTTTTTTTTGTTGGCTGACAGGGACCCGGTAGGGTTGTGTTTCGTCATCGAACGTCTGTTGGATCTGCATCGTACCATATTAATCCATACCGAGGGTGGTGAAGCGCGAGCATACGGGTGGGGAAACCACGGATAAGAACCGCACTAGGCACCGTGGAAACAAATGCGGGAGAGGTAAGCGTGCGTCTCCGCAGTTTAGGTCAATCTCCCGTCCCAACATTCCAGCTGTCATCAGTTCGTGCTTTAAAATTGTAACTTGAGAGGGGGAAGACAGTGCACAAGCGAGGTACGTAGTGGGACCGTCCACTTTATTTCGGCCTTGCGGGCATTCCCGAAAGAGGGGTCTATCCTCTCTCAAAGATTCTAACAACCTGCTTTTCCAGAGGGTGCACAGCGTCCACGTCCCCTGCGCAGCTAGGTGCAAGGTACGCCGCAGATCTCCGATGGCCCCGAGTCTATCTGATAGAAGTGTAACGTTCGAGGTTCCAGATGCACCCACGCGCGAGAGAAAGGCCTAGGTGGTTGGGAAGTGGGTTAACGTTACCAGCCCCATCACGAGGGGAGGAAAAAATCGAATTGGTGGTCCATTTGTTTTCCCATCATCCAAATAGCTCGGACGCCAGAACCCAATTCGATTGGTGTCTTCTGCAATTCAAAACCCGCGAACAGGCTAGGGCGGTGGAAGTCTCTGGAAAGAAAGCCCGAGGAAACCCCATGAGATCCCAAACCAACCGTGTCCATTCGAGCCAAGCGCGAAGGGGACGGCATTCTGCATCATCAGCGTCCATATCACAGAACCACCTGGACTCACCACGGGTTCTAGAAATCTATGGACTCCATATGGCGCAGGCGGAAAGACCCGCAAGCTGTTCGCACCCGGATGCAGTCGCCAAAAGGAAAGGGAGAGATGGGACTGTGACATTGAGTTAGCAGATGCTGCGGGACTTTGCTTCGAAATCTCTGGATACCGTGTGTATGGCGTCTCCGAGCTCGTGATCTTCATTCCACTCCTCTAAATACGAAGGGTGCAGGAGTCCATGAATCAGTAGGAGACTGGGCCCGATAAACCCGGATTTTGAAACGGCGCGAGGTTGGAAGTTTACCCACCCTTAAACCGTGCAGTAATACAACATTCATAGTCCACCCGGCTGCGTAAAACATTTCACGGGTGCGAAATCAAACAACTGCGGCATCAAGGGTGAATGTTCGTCGGTGTTCACAATCACCTATTACGTGGTCGTTGCCAGGACCGAGAACAGAAGCGTAAACACTGTATCAATAGAGAACGGAGACGCACCATATATTCATGTCCCTGTCCCTGAG
>Ga0307515_10013278_pt1 | contig 15406 bp, 13 predicted proteins | sample 17_EM_MG_FD_194513 | JGI IMG/M metagenome (GOLD analysis project Ga0307515, IMG submission 194513) | Populus trichocarpa ectomycorrhiza microbial communities from riparian zone in the Pacific Northwest, United States - 17_EM | ecosystem: Host-associated > Plants > Roots > Unclassified | place... | reverse complement strand
GTGTGCCGACCACTTCTCGAGGTCGGTCTCGGCCACATAGGCGAGCGGGCGGATCACCACGTGCTCGCCGTTGTCGCTGACCAGCTTGGGCGGCATGCCCTTCATGCGCGAGCCGAAGAACATGTTCATCAGCAGCGTCACGACCATGTCGTCGCGGTGGTGGCCGAGCGCGATCTTGGTCGCACCCAGCTCCTTCGCGACGCGGTACAGGATGCCCCGGCGCAGCCGCGAGCACAGGCTGCACATCGTCTTGCCCTCGGGGATCAGGTTCTTGACGATCGAGTAGGTGTCCTGCTCTTCGATGCGGAAGGGCACGCCGCGCGAGCGCAGGTAGTTCGGCAGCACCTCTTCCGGGAAACCCGGCTGCTTCTGGTCCAGGTTGACGGCGATCAGCTCGAAGCGGATCGGCGCGCGCTGCTGCAGGTTCAGCAGGATGTCGAGCATCGCGTAGCTGTCCTTGCCGCCCGACAAGCAGACCATCACCTTGTCGCCTTCTTCGATCATGTTGAAGTCGGCGATCGCCTGCCCGACCTGGCGGTGCAGCCGCTTGCTGAGCTTGTTGGTCTCGAAGGCTGCCTTCTTCTCGGCGGCGTGGGCGACGGCCGTGTCGACGGCCGCGGTCTCGGGGGAAGTGATCGTGTTCATGTCGGGGGGAGGAGTCACCAAAGGCCTGCTTCGCAGCGGATGGCGACTTCGCAGTCTTCAAAAATTTCCAGCTTGGCCACCTTGATGCGCACGCCCAGCACGCCTGGCAGGCGCATCAGGCGCACGCACAACTTGGCCAGCAGCGATTCGAGCAGATCGGTGTGCTCGGCGGTGCATTCATCGATGATGATCTGCCGCACCTTGCGGTAGTCCAGCACATGGCCCAGGTCGGCATCGCGCGCCAGTGCCGGCTGCTGGCCCAGGTTCAACTCGGCGTCGACCTGGATAGGCTGCGGCCCATCGCGCTCGTGCGCCAGCACCCCGAGGTTGGCACCGAAACGCAGGCCGTTCAAGTGCAGGATCTGGCTGTTCAGCGTCGAAGGCGGTGGCTTTGGCGTGGCATGGGCCAGGCTGGCGCCTGCTGGGTGCAGGAAGGCGGCCACCTGCTGGGCTGCGGTCACGCCGTCGGCCAGCGCCGTCTGCACGCAAGGGTGCCAGCGGCCGCTGGCGTCGCCGGCGACGAACACGCCCAGCGCTTCGGCCGGCCGCCCGGGCGCCAGACGCGGGTGGGGCTGGTCGCCGGCCTGCAGCGCATCGGCCAACCAGCCCCACGGTGCGGGCTCGGGCTCGTAGCCGAACAAGACCGCGGCGGCGTCGAAGACCTCGCGCCCGAAGGCCGCTGATTCGGCCTCGATCCGGCCGTCGGCCAAGGGTCGCAGCGCAGTGGGCAGCACTGTGTGCGTGCGCTGTTCCAGCCCCGGGTACCGGCCCAGCGCCGCCACCAGCGCGGCCTGGCCGCGGTACTCGCCGCGGGTCCACAGCGTGACCGCGTGGTTGCGGCCGGCCAGGTGGGCGGCGTTTTCCAATGCGTTGTCACCACCGCCCAGCAGCAGCACGCGGCCCGGCGGCAGCGCCGTTCGCTGCGTGGTCAGCGATTGCGCGTCCAGCACCCCGCCAGCGCCGAAATAGGCCGGTGGCCGGATCGGGCGGACGCCCGTGGCCATCAGCAGCGTGGCGGTGTCCAGGCGCCCATCGGCCAGTTGCACCTGCCAGCCTGAAGCCTGGCGCGCCAGCCCGGTCACAGCCTGGCCCAGGTGCCACTGCAGCCCGGCGAGCCCCAGCGCATGGGCCGCGAGCCGCTCGCCGATCGTGCGCAGGCTGGTTTGCGGCTGGCCCAGCACCCAGTCCTGCGGGAAGTCCAGTGCGGCCAGCGACGCGCAAGGCGCAGCCGCCTGCTCGACAACCGCGACGCGCAAACCCATCTGCGCCGCCCAGGACGCAGCGCTGCAGCCGGCCGGGCCGGCGCCGATCACCACACAGTCGAGCAGGGCAGGAGGGTTCATCGCGTGAGGCCGGCGGGTCAGGGCGGCGAAGACAGCGGCGCAGGCGGCCGGGCAGGGCGCTTCCTACAATCGGACGATGCAAGCAAGCGAAGCCGGCAGTGTATCGGCGCCCCTGGGCGAACACATTCGTGCGGCCATCGTCGCCGCCGGCGGCTGGCTGCCGTTCGACGGCTACATGGCGCTGGCGCTGTACACCCCGGGCCTGGGCTATTACGCCAACGCCCGACCCAAGCTGGGCCGCATGCCGGCCGACGGCAGCGACTTCGTCACCGCGCCGGAGCTGTCGTCGCTGTTCGGCCGCACGCTGGCCGCGCAAGCTGCGCAGGTGCTGGAGATTGCCGAGGCCGACGAGGTCTTCGAGTTCGGCGCCGGCACCGGCGCGCTGGCCGAAAGCCTGCTGGACGGCCTGGCCGCGTGCGGCCACCCGTTCGCCCGCTACACGATCGTCGAAGTCTCGGCCGACCTGCGCGCACGGCAACAGGCGCGGCTGGCCCGCTTCGGCGACCGCGTGCGCTGGGCCGACCGCTGGCCTGAGGCGATGCACGGCGTCGTCTTCGGCAACGAGGTGCTCGACGCGATGCCGGTGCAACTGCTGCACTTCGACGGTGAGAACTGGCAAGAGCGAGGCGTTGCGCTGCAGGACGACCGGCTGGTGTTCGCAGACCGGGCCAGCGAACTGCACCCACCGCACGAAGGGCCTTTCCTGCCCGGCACCGTGACCGAGATCCACCGCCAAGCCGAAGCCTTCGTCACCAGCCTGGCCCAGCACCTGAAGCAGGGTGCAGCTTTCTTCATCGACTACGGCTTCCCCGAGGCCGAGTACTACCACCTGCAGCGCCATGGCGGCACGTTGATGTGCCACCGCGCCCACCTGGCCGACACCGACCCGCTGGCCGACCCGGGCGAGAAGGACATCACCGCCCACATCAACTTCACCGGCATTGCGCTGGCCGGCCAGGATGCGGGCCTCGACGTGATCGGCTACACCAGCCAGGCACGCTTTCTCGTCAACTGCGGCATCGCGCCGCTGCTCGAAGCCGCCGACCTGCGCCAGCGCGCGATGGCGCAAAAGCTGATCACCGAGCACGAGATGGGTGAGCTGTTCAAGGTCATCGGCTTCGCGACGACGGGCCTGGTCTTCGAGCCGATCGGATTTACCGAGGGCGACCGGCTGCACCGGCTGTGACCGATGCCGCGGCATTTGTGCCGCCGATTGCGCCTCATACGTGATCGATCTGCAGCTTCAAACGTCACAAATTGTTAGGATGCGCGTTTTTCGTAACTTCGTATCCTGAGGGAATGATGATGAGAATGCTGCGTGCTTGGATGGCGTTGGGCGCCTTGGTGGCCTTGGTGGGTTGTGCAACGGCGCCGCAGACGCCTGTGGCACTGGAAGCCAATCGGTTGAACGCCAGCAGTGGCAAGGTAGGCGTGCTGATGGTTGTACCGACCGCCGACACGCACCTGCCGGGTGCCGGTTGCCTGTTGTGCCTGGCGGCCGCGAGCATGGCCAACAGCTCGCTGACAACCCACACCAAGACGCTGGCTGGCAAGGAGCTGGCCAGTATTCAGGGCGACGTTGTCGATGCGCTGCGCCGTAAGGGCGTGAATGTCGTTGCGATCACCGACCCGGTGAAGATCGAAGATCTGCCGAAGGGCACCAGCACCGCGCCGAACGCGGCCCGACGCGACTTCTCGTCGCTGAAGACCAAGTACCAACTCGAACGCCTGCTGGTGATCGACATCACCCAGCAAGGTTTCGAGCGGACCTATTCGTCCTACTTCCCGACCAGCGACCCGAAGGGGCTGGTCCGCGGCACCGCCTACCTGGTCAACCTGACCTCGCAGGCCTACGAGTGGTACGCACCGATCAACGTGGTGAAGGCCACGGACAAGAAGTGGGATGAGCCGCCGCAGTTCCCGGGCCTGACGAACGCCTACTACCAGGCGGTCGAAGCGGCACGCGACACGGTGGTGACGCCGCTGGCGAACTGATAGCTCGCCATGCGCATCGGCAAGATGAAGCTGACGCGGTGCTGGCGGACGGTGGCAGGGGCTGCCGCCGCCTTGTCTGCAGTGACGTGCGTCAACGCGGCTGATACGGCGGCCGCCACCGAGCAGGCTGCGCTGCAGCGGCTGCGTGAAACCGCCGCGTCGCGTGCATGGGTGTGGCGGGAGGCGGCCGCCGACGAGCGCGCTGTCTTCCACGGTGTCGTCAGCTACGACGCCGCGGGCGGTGGTGCTGGAACGATGATGTACGGCCCGGGGCCGGCAGGCTTCCTTGTCGCGCTGTTGACCCATGCTGCCATCAACAGCAGTGCTCGCAGCGCCGAGGCCAAGCGGATCGAAGAAGGAGCCGACAAAGTGCTGCTGCCGCTGAAGGATCAGCTCGATCCGCTGCGGCTGCGCGACTTCCAGCAGACGGCACTGCCACGGTGGGAGCAAGGCGGAGAACTGCGCCTGCTGCCGCGTGACGGGTCGGCCGACAACGCATGGGTCGTGGAGACGCAGCCGGTGTTTCTGATGACGCAGGACCGGCGCGCGCTGGTGGTCGAAGCCATGGTCCGTTTCTTCGACGGCGCCGCGGCCAAGACACCGGCGATCGAACGTGCCGTGCGGGTGGTCTCGCCGCCGGTCAAGGGTGACGTGGACGCCTACTGGCGTAACTCGGCCCAGAACCACCTGGCGCACACCGGAAGCGCGTTGCTGGCCGAGGCGCTGCGCGTCGCGGTGCTCGACACGCAGACGAGCGGCGAGCTATCGCCGCGCACGGTGCGGTATGTCGAAGGCGGCGCGGACAAGATCGAACGCGCGGCGCCGCTCGGCGAACGTTGCGAACGGATCGCCCTGCGCACTTTGCGTGGCGGCGTGATGTCGGTGCCAGCACGCACGCGTCCGTCGGCCACGACTGACGCCCCTGTCGAGTCTGCCGCGGCACCAACCTGCGGTGCGCCCTGGCCCGATGTCAACGCCCCTGTCTTCGCAGCAGCGCCGGCGCCTGCCGGTGAGACGCTGACAGCCGGATCGACGATCGAAGCCACCGCTGCCCCAGCGGGTGGCGAGGCCGTCAAGGCGACTCAGTAGTCGCCGCGGGGCCGCCGTCGGTTTCCAGCGCTTCGGCCACCGCCCGCACCCGGGCGTGGTGAATGGCCTTGGCGATTTCGTCGCCTTGCGCGCCGCGGGCGATCGCCGTGGCGGCCACTTCGGCCGTCGGCATCGCGGCCGCCGCAGCGAAAGCCTTGGTCAGCAGCGGGCGGCTGGGGTAGTCGCGCTGTTCCAGGCCGAGCCGGCCGCGGGCGTCGAGCTCACAGGCGAACAAGGCTTCGGCGAAACGTTGTGGGCGACGGAAGGCATCGCAGCGTTCGAGCAAGCGGGTCAGCGCGGCGGGGCGCAGCTCGGTTGCCCGGTGGATGTTGGTGTGCTCACGCGCGACCACGGCGGCCAGCGCGGTCGCTTCGGTCGGCGCCTTCAGGCGAGCCGCCAGCTTGCGGGCCAGCTTTTCGCTGCGGCCTTCGTGGCCGATGTGGCGTGGCCATTCTTCCTGCGGCGTCGTGCCCTTGCCCAGGTCGTGGCAGAAGCAGGCGAAGCGCACGGTCAGCGGGGCGTCCATCACCGCAGCCTGGTCGAGCACCATCTCGAGGTGCACACCGGTGTCGATCTCCGGGTGGTGCGCTTCGGGCTGCGGCACGCCGTACAGACGGTCAACCTCGGGCATCAAACGCGCCAGCGCGCCGCCGTCACGCAGCACCTGCAGCATGCGGCTGGGTTTCTTCTCCATCAACCCGGTCGCCACCTCTTGCCAGACCCGCTCGGCCACCAGTGCGTCGACTTCGCCGGCCCCGACCATGCGGCGCACCAGCGCCATCGTCTCGGGCGCCACGGTGAAGCCTTCGAAGCGCGCGGCAAAACGGGCCAGCCGCAGGATGCGCACCGGGTCTTCGGCGAAAGCGTCGCTGACGTGGCGCAGGACCTTGGCTTCGAGGTCGCGTGCGCCGCCGTGCAGGTCGACCAGCATGCCGTCCTCGTCGCGCGCCATCGCGTTGATCGTCAGGTCGCGCCGCAGCAGGTCGTCTTCGAGCGTGACTGTCGGTTCGGCATGGACGACGAAGCCGCGGTAGCCCGGCGCGGTTTTGCGCTCGGTACGGGCCAGCGCGTGCTCTTCGTGCGTCTCGGGGTGCAGAAAGACCGGGAAGTCCTTGCCGACTGCCTGGTAGCCAGCGGCCAGCATGGCTTCGGGCGTGCTGCCGACGACGACCCAGTCGTGGTCGTTGACCGCGCGACCCAGCATCGCGTCGCGCACCGCGCCGCCAACGATGTAGCGCTTCACGTGTGCTGGGCGCGCAGCATGTCGAGCCGTGCGCAGCCGGCCACGCCGCCGAGGTAGCCCGGCGCCACGCTGTCGAGCGCCGTGGCGCGAATGCCGAGTGCGGCCAGACCCGGCCGCTCCAAGGCAGCCACGCTCGGCACCTGCATCGAATCGAGGTTGTCACGGCTCATCAGCGTCGTGCCCGGCCACCATTCCATCAACGCCGCCTGCCAGCGCGACAGGGTCGGCGGCAAGGCGACGATGTGGCTCGCGTGACCGGCATAGCGGCCAGATGCACTGACCAGCTCGGCCAGCGTCATCACGTCCGGTCCGGCGCATTCGTAGATTTGGCCGATGGTTTGCGGACCGGCCAGGCAGCGGGCCAATGCCTCGGCCACGTCGCCGACCCAGACCGGCTGGAAGCGTGCATCCGCGGCCGCCAGCGGCAACACCGGCATGTGGCGCTGCAGCCGGGCGAACAGGTTGGTCAGCCGGTCCTCGGCACCGAAGATGACCGATGGTCGCAGGACAGTGAGATCCAGACCCGCGCTGCGCAGCGCAGTCTCGCCACGGCCCTTGCTGCGCAGGTAGTGCGAAGGCGCGTTGGTGGACGCACCGAGCGCGCTGACGTGCACCACGCGCCGCACGCCAGCCTCACGGCAGGCGGCCGCCAGGCGGCGTGGCAGCGCGACATGCACCTGATCGAAGGCTGCCTCGTTGCCATGCAGGATCGCCACCAGGTTGATCACCGCGTCGGCGCCCGCCACCAGCTTGGCCAGGTCGCCATCGTCGTGCACATCCGCCTGGACCACGTCGACCTTCGGCAAATGGCCCAGCCGCAGGGCGTGCGCGCGCTGGCGCGTCGGGATCAACAGGCGCGGGCCTTCGTCGTGCGAGGGCCGGCACAGGGTTTCGGCCAGCGCCCGGCCGACAAAGCCGCTGCCGCCCAGCACCAGCCAGTAAGCGGCTGCTTCAGGCCCCATCACTGGCGGCACATGGGTTGCTTCTTCAGACGGTTTCGGTAAATCGTGCATGACTGAGCACCTCCGTGCTGTTCACGGCAATTCCGAGTCCACTGGCGGCGCACTGGCCGTGCGCGGGCCAATTGGTGCCCCCAGCCGGGCTTTCAGCGAGGCCGGCTTGCCGCTCATCAGGCTCGAGTAGATGGTGGCGTTGGTCAGCACCTTCTTGACGTAGTCGCGTGTCTCGTTGAGCGGGATGTTCTCGGCCCAGATCGCCGGCTCGAGCACCGGGCCTTCGCGCCAGCGGCGCGGCCTGCCGGGGCCGGCGTTGTAGGCCGCGGCGGCCAGCGGTTGCGAGCCGCCCAGGTCGTCGAGCACCAGCTTCAGGTAGGCGGTGCCCAGGCGCAGGTTGGTGTCGCGGTCGGTGATCATGCCGGGCTTGTAGTCCAGGCCGATCTTTTTCGCGGTCCACTTCGCGGTCGCCGGCATGATCTGCATCAGGCCCGAGGCGCCGACATGCGAGCGCGCGTCCATGATGAAGCGCGACTCCTGCCGGATCAGGCCGTAGACATAGGCCGGGTCGAGATCGATGTCCTTGGCCTTCGCCAGCACATCAGCCCGCATCGGCTGCGGGAAGCGTTGCTCGATGTCGATCTCGGCCTGGGTGCGCTCGCTGGTGTTGATGCAGCGGTCCCAGACCTCACGCTCGCAGGCCAGCTGCGCGGCGGCCAGCAGCTCGCGATCGCTCATGCCGATGAGCGAGAAATTCCACTCGCGCACGCCCTCGCCGCGCAGGCCGGTGCCGATCGCGGCCAACGCACGCTGCAGGCCTGGCGCGGCCCGGGCCGCATTGCGCTCGGTCTCGCTGGGCGGCGTGCCACGCACCGGCAAGGCCTGCGGCGTGCCCAGGTCCTCGGCGGCCAGCAGGCCGTAGAAGTGCAGCTGGTTGGCCAGCGCCGCCAGCGTCTGCCGCGCTTCGGCCCGGGCTGCGTCGCCGGCCTCGCCGGGCTTGGCCAAGGCCTGCTGCGCGCGTGCACCCCAGTACTGCCAGGTTGGGTCGTTGCGTTCGGTGGCGCTCATCGCATCGATCGCGCGCAGGGCCCAGCGCCAGCGCTCGGCGCCTTCACCCTGGCGCAGCGCGGCGCGGGCCAGCCAGCCCAGCGTCTCGTCGCTCCAGTCCGGCTGGTCTTCGATCTTCTTCGGCAGGGTCTTCCACGCCGTGCGGACGTAGGCCAGCGCATCGGGCTTCAGGCCCATCGCCGCCTGCTTGGCCACTTGCGCGCGGGCCCAGGCGCCATGCTCGTTGCCGAGGATCTCGCCCCAACGCTCGTCGATCATGCGGGCGGCAGTGTCGACGTCGTTGGCCGCCACGCGGGCCACGGCCAACGCGGCCAGCTCGGTGCGCAGGTGGCCAATCGCATTCGCCTTGACCGCCAGGTAGCGGGCCGGGTTGTCGAAGATGTCGGCCACCGCCTTCGCGGCCGGCTCGCTCAGCAATGCTGCTGTCTGGCGGGCCAGCTTGATGCGGTTGTGCTCTACGGCATGGCGCAGTTTGCGCAGCACATCGTCCTGGCTGAACAGCTTGGCGTCGACCAGCGTCTGCGCCAGCAACTGGCAGCCTTCGTCAGGCTCGCGCTGGGCCATCCAGGCGCGGCGGGCGCTGTCGCGAACGTCCTTGCCGGCGAGGTGGTCGATCAGCTGTGCGTAGCAGCTCACCTCGCGGTCGTCGTTCATCTTGAAGCGCGGCAGGTCGCGCGAGAAGGCCTCGAAGTCGCGCCGGTGGCCGAGTTCGAGCAGCCAGTCGTTGCGCAAGCGGTCTTCGACGTAGCTGCCGGGCCAACGCAGGTAGAAGGCTTCGATCTCTTCGCCGCGGGCTTCGGTCAGGTGGGTGGTCAGGTCCCAGTAGTCGACCCAGGGCGCGAGCGGGTGCTTGGCCTCGGCGACCTGGGCACGCAGCACGGCCAGCTTGGCCTTGTCTCTTTTGATGAAGGCGTCGCGGGCGGCGCGGATCGGGTCGTCGCGGTCTTGGGCGAGCGTCGGGGCGGGCGCGAGCAAGGTCGCGAACAGGGCGGCACTGCAGAGCGCGAGCCCCATGGCGGTGGCCCGGCGCGGCACGGCGCGCGTGAAAGGAAAAAGGGGCATGCGGTCAATGTACCGCAGCCCCCTCGCCCTGCTGTGCGCAGAGCGCCCCGTCGCTGAAAGGCTCAGCGGGCCTGACGGTATGGTTCCTCGAAGGCGAGGAAGTCCTTTTCGGCCAAGGCGTCGGCGACCCAGGCCTGCACGGCGGCGGTCGCCCATGCGCGCTCGGCCCAGGCAGCGGCCGCGGGTGGCAGCGGCAAGCCGTAGGTGCGCGTGCGGCTGATCACCGGCACGAAGAAGGCATCGGCCAGGCTGAATTCACCGAACAGGAAGGGGCCGCCGGAGGTGGTCAGCGCGTCCTGCCACGCGGCGGCCAAGCGATCCAGGTCGGCGCGCACATCGGGCTGTTCGGCCAACAGACGCTGGCCAATCTCGGGCATCGAGGCCTCGATGTTCATGCCGCAAGCACCACGCAGCGCCCGAAAGCCGGCGTGCATCTCGGCGCACAGGCTGCGGGCGCGGGCCCGGGCGTGCGGCGCGCGCGGCCACAGAGCGTGCTGCGGAAACTTCTCGGCCAGGTACTCGGCGATCGCCAGCGTGTCCCAGACCGAAAAGCCCTCGTCGACCAGCACCGGCACCGTGCCAGCCGGTGACACGCGGGCCAGCGCCTGCTTGAACTGCGAATCGTCGTCGAAGCTGTCGAAGCGCAGCTTCACCTCTTCGAAGGGGATGCCGAAGTGGCGCAGCGCCACCCACGGGCGCATGGACCAGGAGGAGTAGTTCTTGTTGCCGATGTAGAGCTGGAGGGACATGGAAGACTCGATCCGTTGCAGGAAAACGCGGCCCCCGATGCTAGGCGTTATGCCGGCCTCGCGTGATGCCGTGTTGTCATCACGCTGATGACTCGGGCGCATCAGTCGGCGCCTCTTCGCCGATCGCGCGGCGTGTGTCGGCGGCGTGTTGGCGCACGAACTCCAACAGCGCGCTCAGCTCGGGCCGTGTTGGGCGACCCGCGCCATGGGCGCCTGCATGGCCCAACGCGACCATGAAATAGGCAAAGGGCGAACGCAGCCGAAGCGCCGGGCCGAAAGGTTCGACCAGTTCGCCGCGGGCCAGCGCGTCGTGCACCATCGGCAGCCAGGCCAGGCCGACACCCTGGCCGGCGACGACGGCCTGGATCTGCTGGTGGTTGAAGTTGACGCTGTACCAGCGCCGGGGTGCGAGGTGGCCGAGGCCTTGGGCACTCAACCAGGCAGGCCAGGCCAGCGCGTTGGCGCTGGGCGTGTTGTCTTCGACCTCGACCAGCGCGTGCTGCGCCAGGTCGGCCGGCTTGGCCAGCGGTGGCACTTCGCCACGTGCGATCGCGTCGGCCATGCGGGCGCCGACGACCGGCGTCAACACCTCGCCGAACATGCGCTCGGCGCCAGCGGGCGCGCGCTCGGGCCGGCAATGGCGCAGCAGCAGGTCGAGCTCGGGGTCGTCGGTGTCGGCCAGGCGGTCGGTGGCCGACAGCCGGATGTCGATGCCCGGGTGCAGGCGCTCGAAGTCGGTCAGGCGCGGCATCAACCACAGCGTGGCGAACGATGGAAAGGTCGACAGGCTGATTTGCGCCCGGCCCTGCGCGATGCGGATCTGGCGCACCGTGCCGTCGAGCCGGGCCAGCATCGGCTCGACCGCGCGCAACAGGCTTTGGCCGGCGTGGGTCAACTCGACCCGACGCGTGCCGCGGCTGAACAGCATGCTGCCCAGCTCTTCTTCGAGGTTCTTGATCTGGCGGCTGATGGCCGGCTGGGTGAGGTGCAGGTCTTCGGCGGCGGCGCTGAAGCTCAGGCGCCGGGCGACCGCCTCGAAGCTGCGCAGGAAGTCCAGCGTGAGGGGCCGGGCGCTTGGTTTATTCATAACGTAATCTGATCAATCGAGGCCTTCGAAAGCATTGGTGCTAACCCGGACTCCCGCGCATGATGCAGTCCATCGGGAAAACGTTCCCGACTGACAGGAGATTGATGATGAGCACGCATTCCTTCGCTTCCTTGGCCCTGCCCCAGCTGGAACAGCCCAGCAGCCTGGCGCTGCCGCAGGCGCGGCGTTGGGTGGCGGGCGATGCCGGTTGGGTCACCGTCCAGGCCGGCCGCGCCTGGCTGACGCGTGATGGCGACCTCGACGACCATGTGCTGAAGACCGGCGAACGGCTGTGGCTGCAGCGCGGCGATGTCCTGACGGCCGAGGCGTGGCAAGCTGACGAGCCGGCGTGGCTGGTCTGGCGCCCGGAGCCGGCTCAGGCCTTCTTGACGAGCTTGACGGCCTTGGCGGCCGGCGGTTTGGCCCGCGGTGCGCGCGGCTTGGCCGGTGGTTTGCTGGCCCTGGCGCGCAACGCCGAAGCCAGCGCCTGCCGCGCCCAGGGCAGCATTTGCGCCGGCGACTCCATGGCATCGGCTGGCGCGCTCCAGTAACTCATCGCCACCTTCTTGCCGTCGGCTGTCTGGAACTCAAATGGCCGGCTGCCGGCGGCAACAAAGGCCGGGCGATTCTCATCGTCCGTCTTCAGGAACAGGTCGTCGCCGATGATGATGGCGATGAAGACTTCGTCCACATAGAGGCCGTGGCCACCGAACATGCGCTTGACGCGCACCGGGCCCAGCGCGCCGAGTAACTCGCTGCACCAGCGGACGGTTTCCTGGGTTTGGGGACTGACGGGCATGGCGGCAAGTTTAGGTGCCGCTTCGTCGCTTTGTACTTCCACGGTGGTGGCGCAGGGCGACGGCGGTGCCCCCGCTCTGCGGCCCGCTCGCGGGCGACTGTTTGAGGTGAGCAGCGGGCTGCCCATCAACACCGTGGTGCCTGAGACACGTTGGGGCGACCGCGAATGAAGGCCGCCGAGCGGGGGCACCACCATCACCCTATGGAGCCGACTGTGGCGTGGCACGCCGTGCACCGGCACCCGATCTGCAGGGTCGGGTGCTCGGGGCATATTCGGAGGCTCTCATTCGCGGTCGCCCCCGCGCATCCATCGCCGCCACACCTTGTTGATGGGCAGCCCGCTGGTCAGCTCAGCCAGTGGCCCGCGAGCGAGCCGTAGAAGATGTCCCGGGCGGCCGACCCTCGCGCCGACCTTGGCAGTCAGACCTTCACAGATCGGCCCACGCGACGCCCATGAAAAAAGGGGCCACCCGTGAAGGTGGCCCCAACATCTCTAGAGCACGCCGGACGCTGCGTCCCCACGCAGCAGCATGCTCGAGACCTCTGAAAACTTAGTCGTTGATGCTTAGATCGGTCGATCAGAAGTTGTGCTTGATGCCGACGTCGTAACCGGTTGATTTGAAGTTATCAGGGACGTCATCACGGCCTTCGTGCGTGACGTCAGCATAAATCGTTGTGCGCTTCGACAGGGCGTAGTGATAACCCAGGCTGAATTGGCGATCGCGGATCACGTCGGTCGTCGAGTTCTTCAGCTCGCCCCAGCTGGCGCGCAGCTCACCTTGGCCGATCGGCGCGGTGGCCGACACGAGGTACGAACGGGCCTTCTGGTCGCTGCCGTCACGGCCGGTGCCGAAGAAGGCGCCCAGCTTGACGATGCCGAAGTTGTAGCTGCCGTTGATCGTCGCCCAGTAGTCGTCTTCGTCGGCCGGGTTTTCGTAGCCCACGCCCAGCACGATCGGGCCGTTGGTCCAGGCGCCGCCCAGGCTGTACGGGCGCTTCTCGGCAACGCCGCTGACCGGGGTGTTGCCGTCAGCTTCGGCGACTTGCGCGCCGACGGTGAAGCCGTTGGCGCTGAAGCGGTAGTTCACGCCATTGCTGTAGCGGTTCGTGCCGATACGGCCGTTGATGATCGAGCTATTGGACGCCACGGTGTCGGTACCCCACGGGTCGGCGACGATCTGGCTCAGGGCGTAGGCCGGGTTGTCCTCACGGCCCAGCGTCACGCGACCAAAGCCACCTTCGAGGCCGACGATCGCCTTGCCGTCCCAGAAGGCGGCCTTGGTCTGGGTGCCGTCATCGGCGTTGAAGCGGTGCTCGATCTGGAACACGGCCTTCAGGCCACCACCCAGGTCTTCAGTGCCGCGAAAGCCCAGGCGGCTGCCCGAACCGTTGCGGACTTCGTTGTTCTTGACCGCATCCGCCTGCTGGGCGACCGACAGGTCGACCCGGCCGTAGACGGTGACGGACGATTGGGCAAAGGCGCTGCCGCTGAACGCAGCGGCCAAAGCCAGGGCAAGGGGAGCCAGGGAGCGGATGGTCATGGGTACTCTTGTCGTCAGAGGGGACACGGGGTCCGGGAAAACCCGACTCTAGGGGGCCAGTGGTACGGCACCAAGACGCGTCTGGCGAACAGTCCATTGCAGAAACAGGAATAACGGCGGACTTGAATTCCGTAGTTCTTGCGGATCCGTTCTGAATCAAGGCCTTATGACGTTCGGCTATTGCACCCCGGGAAGGGCTCGGCGCCGGCACAATCCTCCTTCCGTATCGCCCACGCCACGGACCATGACGCTGCCGTTCAAGCTGAATCTGGAGCCCTCTCGCGACAAGGCCACGCTGCGCAAGCAGCTGCAGGCCGAGCGCATGGCCTTGCTCGACCGCCACCAGCGGGCGGCCCATCTGCAAGAGGTGTTGCAGGTCTGGATGCTGAGCCGCCAGGAAAAGACGATCGGCGCCTACTGGCCGATCAAGGGCGAGTTCGACGCGCTGCCGGCGCTTTACCGCTGGAGCGAAGGGCATGACGAGCGCCGCATCGGCCTGCCGGTGATCGACCGCCAAACCAAGCAGCTGCGCTTCCACGTCTGGTACCCCGGCTGCCCGATGGAGGAAGACGCCTACGGCATCCCGAAGCCGAAGGACACCGAGGAGTTCCACCCCGAGTTGTTGCTGGTGCCGTGCGTCGGCTACGGGCCGGGCGGTGTGCGGCTGGGCTATGGCGGCGGCTTCTACGACCGCACGCTGGCGGCGATCACCCCGAAGCCGGTGACCGCCGGTCTGGGCTATGCGCATGGCTACGTGCCCTGGCTCGAAGGCGAGCCGCACGATGTGCCGCTGGATGCACTACTGACCGAAGAAGGCGTGGCTTGGCAGAAGTCGTGAAGTATTACCGGCGGAGTGTTGGAAGCAGCGCTACTGACTAACTAAGTTAGGTGTGGGCGGCACGCCAGGCAGCGGAAATCATCGGTCGGCCAAAACCTTTGACAGGGACCCGATGATGAAGACCCCCTTCCAGACCTCCATCCAGCTCGCTTGCGCGCTGGCCCTGGGCACCGCCGCCAGCAGCGCGCTCGCCGCAGTGCGCTATGAATGCCAGGCACTGGAGACAGGCCACTATGTCTTTGCCTGGGCCTTGGCGCTCAACTCGGCCGGCGAGGTGGTCGGCTCCAGCGACTTCGGCTCAGGCCCGAGCAGCCGCGATGCGGCCCGTTGGTCAGCCGACGGGGCCGTCACCCGGCTGGGAAATCTCGGTGAGTTTGGCGCCGCCTCCGACATCAACGACAACGGCGTGATCGTTGGCTACAGCCAGACTGAGAATTTCACCGCCTTTGTGCCGACGACCTGGAACGGCACCATCGCGACGGCCCTGCCATTGCTCGGAGGCGACACGGATGGCGACGCGCACGGCGTCAACAACCGTGGCGCGATCGTCGGCGATTCCAGCAAGATGTTCGGGCACACCCATGCCGTCCTGTGGCGCAACGGCAAGGTGATCGAGCTCGACACACCGGGCGGTCCGAATGGGCGGGACGCGCGCGACAGCATCGCTTATGGCATCAACAGCCAGGGGGCCATCGTCGGCAAGAGCGACATCGGGGAAACCGACAACTCCCATGCCGTGTGGTGGGACACGAACCTGCAGGTCCACGACCTTGGCACGTTGGCGGGCGCGGATCGATCAGAGGCGTCCGCCATCAACGACAAGGGCGTGATCGTTGGCTACAGCGAGCGCGGCGTCGGGGACGTGATCCAGCACGCCGTGGCCTGGGAAAACGGCGTGATGCGCGAACTCAAGATGTTGCCGGGCCACCTGCAAAGCCATGCCACGGCCATCAACCGTTCGGGCACCGTGGTGGGAAGGGGCACCTCGGACGTCA
>Ga0307515_10013277_pt1 | contig 15406 bp, 17 predicted proteins | sample 17_EM_MG_FD_194513 | JGI IMG/M metagenome (GOLD analysis project Ga0307515, IMG submission 194513) | Populus trichocarpa ectomycorrhiza microbial communities from riparian zone in the Pacific Northwest, United States - 17_EM | ecosystem: Host-associated > Plants > Roots > Unclassified | place... | reverse complement strand
AAACCCTGTTATGACCCTATGATATAGACTACACACAAAAACTACGGGGTTATACCCCGTACCCTATCCTACGACCCGCCCAACGACCTCGTGCACTATGATGCCACTACCCCACAACCCCGTTGATAGTGTCTTATTTTAATGGTAGTAACTGGGCAAATTGTAAAATTCAGACTTTGTCCATGGACATGGGGTATTTTGGTAGAAATATGCTGCTATAGTCGACTAGGTTTGAGCTTGCGCTCCAGACGTTAGCAGGCGGAGTAACCCTCAGCCCTAATCGCTTCGCTGGGCCTCGGTAACCCCTGCTGGTTATAAGCGAGGTACGAGCGAGTAATTGAACACACTAAATTGGGAAGGATGGGTGCGAGACAACTTGCGCACCACAATACTCCTCAAACTCATCCCTCTTATCACTTTATCAGAAGCTTTTATCACTTCAACCCCTACTTACCATTCCACAACAAAATCAAACATGCCCCGATACTGCCTCCGCCAATACATCCCAGCTTGTCTCGTTCTGCGGCGATTACAAACTAGTAGCGATCGTTTGACACATAACCAAGGCCAGAAATCCTGAAGATCAGCCGTCCGGCCGATCTAGTAACCCTTCAACCCTAAGCTCTAAACCCCATGCCACTCATTGGAATAAAGTAACCAACGACCTTATATGACCTTACTTGCTAAGGTATTATGGTTGCTACAAAAGTACCGAACCGCCCGTTCCAATTCTTGATCTCAACTTTGCTTATTCACCTTACTGCGAAGTAGTTACTTGTCGATATCAAGAGTCCCCAGATACCCTATTTCACGTAATAATCTGAGTCATTGCCTAGGAGCACCAGTTACAATGAGGTCGGATATAGAAATTTCGCACGGACTCGCTTTTATGGAGAGTAATCTAATCTAATTAATCTATTCGCTTATGTAAAAGTCTCTGGACACTCTGAAGCTGCGAAATGTCAATTATTTGTGTATAGTATAGTTAAATGAGCACACTGGGCAATCAACTTGTTATAAGCGTATAATTGCTCCGCTCAATACATGATACATTAGTCCTCAATAGGACGATATGGCAGGGATAATATTCATGAGACGCGGGTACCTATTTCGAGCTGCGCAACTAGCTGCGGCGCTTAATATCTGGCAACGGCGAGCCCTCAAGCTGTTTAGAGGAAGTTGCCGTTTGCGTTGGGGTTAAGAGCAAACTCTCAAGAAGTTCTGATGTAATTGTGGAATTGGGATTATGGGTGTAGGCTTTGGTGTATGTGGGGTTGCAATTGATGATCCTTCGGATCTAATATGTACAGTGTGTGCGCACCGCAATCTCACTGCAGCCTACCAATGAGTGGTAAGTAAAACATTCATGCTCACCCAGTAGAGTAGTACTGCATATCCGGTAACTTTTGATATCGATGTGTAATCTCAACCAATAATCGCTCTAGGCTTTGACGTTGTTATTAATGGAACTGAACAAATTTCAACAAAGACAGTTTGGGCATTGAGTGAGCCTTAGTCTCCGTTTTTGTGTGGAATCATGTGAATTTACTCCAAAATATAAGTACATTCATCGATCGCACCAGGGTGCCTGCTCTCGTGCCCAGACTTTTTCGCCTCGCTCGCAAGCTCGCTCGGCGAAATAAAACCGGAAAGTCTGGTATACGAGAGCACAGGGTGCCGAAGACATGCAAAATCGGCAACATGACAACCAGAATTAGTCAACGATGAACCAAATTTCTAGCGGGGGGTATTAATAAGTCTGCGCATCAGGTAGTCAGGAACAACTTCGTCCATCGATTCGTTGTTCTTTGTCATCATCAACTGATCCAATGCCTTTTTAGCTCCAACAGTAAGTGGGCCTCGATGTTCGAAGCCAAGATACTGCATCATCTTGGCAATCGATATAACGACTTTCTCGTCACGCAATCCTTTCTCCCACCTTGACTGTTTCATTGCTTCCCCTCTCTCCTCACATGCCTGCAGGGGGGCTATAGAACCTCCCATACGTTGAAGAAAGTTTTCCCACCAAACACCCCTGCAGTGACAAGACTCTTAAACCATTGACAGCTGTGGTATCACGCTGGTGATTCATAATATGCAGCCAGGCAATTCCGGAATTAGGACAAGCGGGTAGGAATTGGATTTGGACTCTCCCTGCACTACCGCTATAGACTGATTCACCGTTGGTGTAGTGTTCGAAGTTCGAATTATTTTCCTTCAGCTTGTCTTTGTACTGCCCGGGTATTCATCCTAAACCAGAATGTCGACATCGTGCGGCGGAACGTCTCGTGTAACTCCGTGTAACACTAGGGCAACAGATCCTCCGATTGCTGCTCCGACACCGATATCGGTAAAATACCGCAATACATAGTAAGAAGCTTCGTGGTGAGAGGGATCCATTGGGGACAACGCAAAGAGAGATGGAGTGGCGGGAGAGACGATAATTAGGGAGTGGCTCAGCAATTGTGCTGTGTGTGAGAAGGGCAGTGTGCAAGAGGACAGTTATGAATATTATTGCGCGATGATTAGCAGGCTGAGAGTGATGGTTGGCGTAGGGGGTAAAATAGGAGGCTGAGAGAGAGCGGAGGTCTTCCCGTGGGCTTATATATGCCAACTAGAGTGGCATTCGTAGTGTCCATCAATTTCTATGAATTCGCGAACAGAATCCCAACTTCGTACGTGCAGGATGCATAGAAGACCAAATCAATTGCTTCTATTCGTACTCTACTACTAGTACATATCCCAGAGTCTGTTAAACGTCCCAAAGATGGCAAAGACAGTTCGTCTTTGCTTTTGTTTCACAAATATAAAAGATTTATTGATGGAAAACTTCTTTTCCGATTTTCGGGGCACTGAGTGCTCGTCTTTTGGGTGTTCTAAATGATGACGTACAATTCCCCAATGAAAATTGATATGGATATTGGACATCAACCATGTCGAGCCACGACAATGCATATATAATGACATAAAATCTCACGATAATTAAACTTCAAACCTCGCAACAACTGCGTGACATTTAAATTCAAATCTCATGATGATTGCAGGACTGTCATATATAATTATTATTCTATTATACCTTTTGGACCACAGCTTTATACTCTAGGGTTATAAAGTATTGAAAAACCGGAAACCAGAGAAGGCTCGACATGTAGAGATGATTACGGGCTCGAGAGTGAAAGAGATAACCCCAATGAAATGAATTATCATGAGTCTAGAGGATAGCATCTAAGAAAGAGAAAAAAGAGCAAAGAACCTAAAAACTATACTCAATCGCCAAGACGAGACTTTTCAAGCTGAACAGAGCCTCATCGCATCTATACCACCATACGTCCCACACCATCTTTAGGTAGATCCGTCAGATATAATCATCTTTGATTTAAATACCTCTTCTATTACTGGTCAATTTTTTACAGTCGAGGCCGACTTTTTTTGTGTCGCATATAGGCTGCCGCCAAGGTCGTACCCTTAAAGGAAGGTTGATATCATCAAAACTGGTTAGTGACCGTGCGCTTGTAAAGTAGTTCCTCTCTCCAAATCTGGGAATTTGCTAAACTGAGAATTCGCTGCTAATCCTCCAGAGTACTTCTCTACATCCCAATATCTCACTCAGATCTTGCAAATCATTTTTTGGTTACAGTTGTCGGTTGTTACGGAATAGGCAGTTGCCTGGACGCGGTCTTCACTCCATGGGTGTCAAACTTAAAATCCCGTTTGTGCTTCTTTCTTCATCATTGCACCTTGCTCTCACCCCCAGACTTTCTGACATGCTTATTCGTTTCTCGCTAGAGTTAACCAGTTAGTTAACAAGCGCAGTCTAGTTTACTAGAGTAGATACACCTCTCCCTATCCATCTCCTTCGCAAACACGGTCCATAGGCCGAAACTCTGGTATAAGCTTAGTTAGTAGCGGTCACTTCAAAATCCTTCAAAATAATCTACGCTATTTCCTTTGAAAGCTCAATCCTCACCGGCACCTTACATACCAACATTCCCCATTCTTTCTAACACATCAGCAAAAATACACATGTGGCGTTTCCTCCAAAGCTACCTCAACCCGATTACAGTAGTCTGCCTCAGCGATCTCACACCCTCAGCCTACCCGCCATACCATCCGGTGACATCCTCATAGTAGCCGGCGACTTAAGCGAAGGGCAACCTCACCAGCTCCGGAAACGCCTCGAGTCCTTCCAATCCCTACCCCACCACATAAAGCTCATCATCGGTGGCAACCACGACCGCGCCCTCGACCCCTCTTGCGACGATCCCGACGCAACTATCCATGATGATCTCCAGGAGCGGCACAGCGTCCGCGACGCCTACTCCCGCCGCGGGGTAGGGAGTTCTCTATCTCGTGGACCAAACCGTGGTGATTTCTGTCCGTGGGAGGAGGTTAAAGGTCTACGGATCCCCCGGCAGCGTTGCAGCGTCGTCGCAAACTGCGTTTGGATACTTGGCTGGAGAGAGGAAGTGGGAAGATATTGAGGAGGATGTTGATGTTGTAGTCACTCATGGACCGCCGATTGCGTGGCTGGGCGGGGAGCGGTATGGTTGTGCAATGCTGATGAGACAGTTGTGGAAGGTGAAGCCGGTGCTGCATGTTTTTGGTCATGTTCACCAGGGATATGGCGTTAAGACTTTGTGGTATGATGACGAGCAGAAGGAGTTCGAGAGAGATGTGGAACGGAGGCATACGAGGGAGGCGGAAAGGAGGTCTGGGAGCGGGGCGATGTACCACCTCACCTACGGCGACGTGCTGTAGCTGCCGACCCTGAAAAAGCTGTGGGGAATGCCATGAATGTCGATGCAGGTCACCAGCGCCAGTGGGGATGTGACTTTTGGCTCCGGGGCTTCCTGGTAAGGGCCGTTTCTGCGATGGCGATGTGGATTCGTCAGGTTGGAATGAAGAGGACGATGTTGGTAAATGCTGCTATTAAACTGGGTGCTGGGGAGGGCAGAGCACCTATCGTCGTTAGAATCTGATGGTCGATTATCGTTGGTTTCGTAATCGCTTGGGCGTGTAAAACACTACTTCCGTACAGGGCTCGTAAGAACCATCTATCCTACTATCTATCCAAGAGTTTTTACTGCGGTGAAGAGCGGATGAATTCCTATGACCAGTTTGAATGTGTTGGAACTTTGTGTACATTGAGAGGATTTGTGCTAGATATAGTAGTGTGTTAGGTGAGTGCTCTGCATTTTCTGTATGATATATTGGCAAATATATGGTTCTGCTGTTAGATATACCTTGGAATGTCTAGAACTCTAGTTGGCTTTGGATGGAGCCGCTATACGCTGACAACAGACTATATGTGTAACATGTGAAGAGTGTGGGAGACCTTGAGGGCAATATCTAAAGTCAAGCTCTTGAGTTCACACAAGAAGCACGCTCCGGCAATGGGATTCGCCCACCCCTGTGTTGCGATTCTACTCGTGATGGTGCATCTACCCTTACATGATCTTGTCAGATTGCTACGTACTTCTCTGTAGGGTGACAGCCGGTAATAGGTGCCGAATAAGATCTCAGCCTACTAAGGCGAAGCTATGGATACTAGTAGGTGGATATCATTGCACCATACATCTGCCCTCATCTCATAGTCTTTCATATTCCGTGTACTGATAAATAGTAGTTTGTACGCTATAAATAACTTTTGCGAACAGCATGCTTTTGATATCACTCGATTCCCTCGTATGGCATAGCGGCAGCCTAATATCATGAGGCCGCTCTTACGGAACGTCCCAGGTCAGTATCGGAATTTGCTAGTACTGGATTTCAATCATGGGATTTTCTGCACGATATAGAGTGCTCTCCCTACGAGTTTAAAATCGATCCAGAACCCGAGTCGCGATCGGTGCGGTCAGATCAAGCCGCACCGATAGACGGGAAATCACATTATATTCACTTCCCTCAATCCGGTATTATGGCAGAGTATAGAACTGGAGCTCAGCTCCAGCCAAAGGAGGATGGGCCCAGCTTCGTCACCAAACGTCCAAAAAACCTTCGCCACTGGTATCTAGGGTCCTCTCGCTAGAGATTTTTAGTTCTGAGTCTTACACGCATAAGTAACTCAATGCTTATTTCGACCTCTTCCGGCCCTTCCGAGTGGCTGAATACTTGCATGTTTGCCTTGCCTTGCCTTATGTTCATCTCATCTATCTCACCCATACGGCAGTTGAAACGAAACCTAAACCCCTCCTCGGGAACCCTCCCTTCCTCCCTCCCTCTCTCCACAGTTTATCCGGGGTGGGATTGAGCTGAGCTCTTATCGATAAGCAAAACGCGTATCCGCTTCGAGTATCCGAAAGAGATTTTGGGGTGGTACTTCAGCCTTCAGGCGGGCGGTAAGAATATCACTTCCTATGCAGTTGGATATTCGGCTGGTCCGAGTACTTATGATGTTAATCAAGGCTTCACTCAGGTACTTCATTATTGGCAGAGAGAACTTCACTTCGCATGCAGTTGGTTGTTTGGTCCTTAAGGGATGAGGTGTTAATTAATATACATTGTCCGTTTCATATCAGATCTCACATAGGGCAGGCATCACACACCACCAACATGATTGGAGGCTGGCCCGCAGTTCGCAATCTTGCATACTATTATGCCAGATTACACCGAGGCAAGGGGAGAGGGGTTTATTAATTGCGGCCTGGATTCTTTTTTTTCGACGCAAGTTCATCCGCTCGTTCATGAGGATTCACGTCGTTTCTTTTGTTAAAACACGCACGTTGTGATCTGGTATATCACATTATCTTCTCTATCTTTCTTTCATCATGGGAGTCATCGGCGACCCAGATTTCTGGCACCGCTTCTCGGTCGCGGTGCATTTGCATGAGCGCGAGGGACCAAAAAGCGAGGATTTATCGTACGACCTTCCCCGCCTTGCATCCCCTGATTTACGATAACTACTGACAATAAGTAGTGACGAGTGGCTGCGATCACAGCAGCAGAAACGGAGACGGGTTAAGATGTGGATTATAGCCATGCTGGTCGTGGCGACCGCGTTGTTTGTCGGTGGTGTTGTTGCCTGGAAGGTGGTATTGAAATGAGCCGGGGGGAGCTGTACGAGTATATATGGAGTTCGGAGTATCTATGGATTGTGGATGGTTACCATAATGCAGGGCGATAACGCAACGGTGGGGTTAGACCAGATGTGGTGCGGGGCTGGAAAATCATTGTCCAGGTGTCCGAGGTTGTGGATGCCACTCTGTCAGACCGAATATAATATGATATATCTAGCGTCTGAATCCCCTCATTCTAGAACTATAATATTTGTTTCCACGTATGTATCAACTGCCGTTCGTTCGTTTCGTTATTGTAGCATCTAAAGCTGTGATAATTTTTTCTTCAGCGAATCGTTTGCAACGCACCGGAAACGCCCGCGATAAGCCGCACCAAGTATATTGATCAACGCCTCGGTCGGAACCCAAGGGATCGCCGGCGCACCAATCACCCCCAATGGCGAATCCACATGTTGTCATTTTGCAGTTACGTTTCCGGGGAAACAAGATACATGTGTGGTGCGGGGTGGTTGCTTCATATTTGCTGATATGATAGCGTGGTGAATTGAGCTGAGATATATTTCGCCGAGTGGCGGTGCGAACCCCAGTACCGGTCTAACCGCGCCAGCAGCTAGGTCATGCACGGTGGGTTGTTATCTCAAATTTTTTCCAAAATTTTCATATTCATTCGAATTGCTGTCAACATACCCCATATATTTTTCCAGCTGTGGGTGTGCGTGAAAAGCAGAGTTTTCATCCTTCACGATAGATACGGAATGGGCTCATGTGGGGCAGGCGGGGCAGTTATTGCTGGCTCGACTTGGTAAGCGAATTCGGCAGAAGTAGAGCAATCTTGATGCATGTCGGCCGTTTGTGGTAGTGCAGGTGGCTTGAATGCGGTGGTAGTGGTAGTCGTTGAGGTCCCGGTGGCTGCTGATGGCAACCAATGGAAAGCCGTAGAATTCAGTGCTTGATGGAAAGGAAACTGCAAGAATTGAAGTGAGATCGCGGGGTTATAATAGGTGTTGTTCTGGGGAGTGCGCAGGTGAGTTGTCGGCACACACATCTCTGTGTGGGACACGCGTCATCCCGTGCGCACGGGCCGTAACTAATTAGCTAAAGTCAATTCCAATTCTGCACCAAACAACTGCGAGGTTGAGAAACAAGCGAGAAGAGGAGGGGAAGCGAGGGAAGACGAGCACGGCTCAAGTTGGGCAGTAGCTACCGATGAGAGCTGCTGCTCTTCGGCTCCAGTATGGCTCGTCAGTGCCTAGGTGCTCGCTCAGACAGTGTCGCCGCTGTTGTGTCCGTCTCAAGCTGTGTAACTGCAAGTCAATCAGAGGCGCTCGGGCCTGCTGTCAAGCCACTTTATTTGTTCGTGGTATAGCTTCCAATTTCGTCAGACTATCGGGCCGAGCTGCAATCCCCCCAGCCAGCTTTGCTCTGCTTCCCCAACGTGGCCGAGAGCAAGGTTCTTCTTTCTCTAAAGCACCTCTCCCCCCCTTCACCTCTGTTTGCTATCTCTCCTCCTCTTCATTCCGCTCAACACCGTTACACACACCTCGCGATATTTCTCCCCTCCGCTAAACCATCCGATTTTATTGCAGCTGGGTTTGCATTGCATTGAAAATCCTGACGTTTGTGCAACCACCTGCACGAAACTTGTTCCTTGTTTTTTTGGTGGGTCGGCCCCTGATTCCCTACCGTTTCAATACAAAGCCTGCCCCACTTCCCCTCCATAAACACAAACAATCGAGCCGAGCATTGCCAGCTTCTCATCATCAACTCCCATCAATCGATCAACTATACAGTTGTCTTCGAATCTCTTTTTCTCAACAACCCTTTTATTCTTGGACCTCAGAACAACCACTAAATGACATCTATCAAGGATCTTGCTCTAGGGAAAGAGAAAATGGGTGGATTGGACGTACCAGGCTCTGGAAGAAAACACGGGAAGTCTCAGTCGTCGTTTGTGAGTTGAACCCACTCAACCCGGGGGTCTTGAGAAGAAGCTTTCTTGCAGATAACAGCTAACGATTTGTTTCCGTGGAATTAGGCCTTTGACAACACTTCCACCTCCGTGGCTGCGAGCCAGATGAGAAATGCCTTGAACAAGCTCGCCGACTCTGTTGAGGACCCTGCGGCCAAGAAGGTACGAGCTCCTCAAGATCCCGAAATAACAGTTTCGAATTGCTGTAATTGCTCGGCTTTCTCGATGACGAGGTGATTATATTCTAGACCACGGCTAACCGGAGGAATGGGTGATGCAATAGAAATTCGAGACCGAAATGGATAACTTTTTTGCCCTGTTCAGGCGATATCTTCAGGACAAGGCAAAAGGAACTACTCTGTAGATATCCTCCGTTTCCGTGAAAGTTGTGTTCCTTGCTAACGGCCAGCAGTGAGTGGGACCGCATCCAACCTCCCCAACCTTCCCAAGTCATCTCTTATGATACCCTACCAAGGCGGGAGAACCCGGAGCTCCTCTCCAAGCTCGCTGTGCTCAAGCTCAATGGTGGACTTGGTACCTCGATGGGTTGTGTAGGTCCCAAGTCTGTTATCGAGGTTCGTGAGGGCATGTCCTTTTTGGACTTGTCTGTCCGACAGATCGAGTACCTGAACCGCATCTATGGTGTTAACGTTCCGTTCGTTTTGATGAACTCGTTCAACACCGATGATGATACCCAGAACATCATCAAGAAGTACGAGGGACACAATGTCGACATCATCACCTTTAATCAGTCACGCTACCCTCGTGTTGCGAAGGATTCGCTGCTCCCCGTACCCAAGGACTCAAATTCACCCATCACCGATTGGTACCCTCCTGGACACGGTGACGTTTTCGAGTCCCTCGAGAACTCTGGTATTTTGGATGAGCTGATTGGCCGCGGCATCGAGTATCTCTTCCTTAGTAATGTTGACAACTTGGGAGCCGTTGTGGATTTGAGCATTTTGGAGCACATGGTCGACAGCCAGGCAGAGTACATTATGGAGCTTACCGACAAAACCAAGGCCGACGTCAAGGGTGGTACCATCATTGACTACGAAGGCACTGTTCGTCTACTTGAAATTGCTCAGGTACCCAAGGAACACGTCCAGGACTTCAAGTCGATCAAGAAGTTCAGGTATTTCAACACAAACAACATCTGGCTCAACCTCAACGCCATCAAGCGTGTCGTTGAGAACCATGAACTCGAGCTTGAGATCATCCCCAACCATAAGTCTATTCCCGCAGACAAGTCTGGTGATTCGGATCTCGGTGTCATCCAGCTCGAGACCGCTGTTGGTGCGGCCATTCGGCATTTCAAGAATGCACACGGTGTCAACGTACCCCGCAAGCGCTTCTTGCCCGTCAAGACTTGTTCCGACTTGATGCTCGTCAAGAGTGACTTGTACTCGATGAAGCACGGTCAGCTTCTCATCGACTCCGCACGCTTTGGACCCGCTCCATTGATCAAGTTGGGATCCCACTTTAAGAAGGTGTCGGATTTCCAGAAGAGAGTGCCTAGCATCCCCAGGATATTGGAGTTGGACCACTTGACGATTACTGGTGCCGTAAACCTTGGGCGAGGTGTTACACTAAAGGGTAAGGGGGACATTCCGTTCCTATGCATCGTGGATGTTTCTAACTCGGACATAGGAACCGTTATCATTGTTGCAAATGAGAGCAGCACTATCGACATTCCTCCCGGAAGTGTTCTCGAGAACGTGGTTGTTCAAGGATCTTTGAGGTTGGTCCCCGGCTAATTTCCCATGGCTTTACATCACAATGCTTTCGTCTCCTGCTCCTTGCATTCGTGTACTTTAGCCAGGCTCTAGCCGGCATTGCAGCATGCTATTTTCCTCCATTGCCTATTCGTTAGGTTGAGACCAATATCTAACTCGACTGTTTGCAGACTATTGGAACATTAAACGACTTATTTCCTCATCGAAAAGAGCCAGAATTTTTATGGCTTGGTATTTCTTATTTGTTTTTTCTATCACGTAAAATCATGTGAATGAAATCAGTCTCGGGTTGTTTATGTGGGGATGAAGGCTGGACAGGGAATAAAGGGGATTGCTTCTGTTTTTTTTTTTGCATGGCGATGACGGGGCTCTTGACAAGACATCGAGTACCCGCTATAAGTGTTTGCTTGCGTTCTTTTTATATCCCTAGATGAATTATTACTGCAAGTTTTTAATGGATGCCAGATCAGAAGAACTGCCTTGATTTTGTGTCTTGGAAGTGAGGGGCTGCAGTTGGTTACACCAATTACGCCGACGGCCACTTGTTACACTGACGAGATACTTTACGCGTGTGATGCGTGGACGCGTCTGCTTGGTGCATGCAGATACGAGAAAACGTGACCGTGAGTCAGAAGGCGTTTCGAAAGTTCCGGATAGGGAAGCAGGAAAAGAAATATACTTGTTGGAGTGGTGTGATGGTGGAGGTCTGAGGGTTGGCAGGAGGAGTATATGAAGACGCGTATTTGTCTAGGAAGCTGTGAGTTTCTTTCGTTCTCCTAACCACGCGCCTTTTGTACTGATTACAATACGAGTTCTTTATCGCCAGACTTCTATCTACTCCCGTCGCCACCGAATCTCAGCGTCAGTTCCACCACCACCACCACCACCACCACCATCACCATCACCACCACCAGCCACACCTATCATTCAATTCTCTCCCACCACCCATCATGCCAATCAGCCACATCGGTCTCAACGTCCGCGACATGGATGAGGCGACGTCCTTCTACTCTGCCGCTTTAAAGCCGCTGGGCTACAAAATGCGCATGGAATTCGTCGACGGCGAAGTCCGCGGCTTTGGCGCCTCTGCGTGTGGGCCCGATTTCTGGCTTGCGGGCCCGAATGCGCCGGGTGCAGACGGCAGCGAGACAAGGCATCAACGCGGTGGCGTAGAGGGGAAGACGGAAGTCACGGAAGAGGCTCGGAGGAAGTTGTCGGGGCCGGTTCATGTCGCTTTTGCGGCAAAGGATAGAGGCAAGGTTAGGAACTTTTATGAAGAGGCTTTGTAAGTTCTCCTGTGTGCAAGTGTGTGGGTGGGACTGATACAGCGCAGGAAGGCGGGCGGAAAGTGTAATGGCCCCCCCGGGGTCAGGGAGGAGTATTTCAGCACGTATTATGCGGCGTTCGTGCTTGATCCTGAGGGGAGGAATATCGAGGCGGTTTGTATGATGCCTGCGTTTTGGGCGGAGAAATGGGGGTGTGTTGGGTGGAGTGCGGTTGCGGTGGTGGCAGCGGCGGTCGGCGCTGGGGTCGGGAGGTGGTGGGGGATTTGTTGAAGGGGAATATCAATAGCACTGGTGATTAGGTTTGTGGAATGCGTATATGGTCTTACTCACTCGATTCTTAATGTCTTGTGATTCAGAGTCGAGCTCTATTTGTTTGTTCTTGAACCGTAATAAAAGACTTCTATCAATCCATCCTCTCTGTATTAACTTCTCCTGCATTCGCTATAATATACCAACTCTGGTCACCGATCCCAACTGTGGACACCCACCCTACACGAACATCTGCATCAACGGTGCCTCCCTTCACCTCCCTACGCAGGACCCATCTGTCTTGTCCCAAACCCGAAACTTGGATATCAGATCGCAACCAGAAGGGTTTGTTTGTCGCCTGCCGGGGGTTGTTGGCGCTGTTGTCGGTTTCAATCAACAGGTAGTAGCACCAAACAAAAGCTTGCTCTATCTCTAACAAATCCACCAGGATGCGCCCAAAACACACCCTGCCCAACCCTCACGCCCGCCATGACCACGGTGATGGCGGGACGAAGAACTATTAAATACTCAACAACTCGCAAGGGAGGAGTTCAAAATCGCACCTAAGATGAGTGTCAGGCACGGGATGGGACAGAACGTTCTTTGAGAGTAGGGAACGGGACCAATCGTCCCGTCCCGTGGCTTTTAATCTCGTCATTCCGCCTTTACATGGTTGGTTCTTCTCATTCTCCCCCGTCAGGCCACCTTCCTGCCGCCACTGCTTTTTATTGCCCTAAACACCCCGACTGCACCTATATGGCTCCGGGAAATTGGCATGAGCGGTGCGATGGGGAGCTGCGCGTTTGGAAACCTCCCAACGATCACATATCATCATTCATGGAGTCTCCCGTGCCTAAACGTGAATGTTGAGCATGTATTTTACAACCTTCGTGGGCTCAGTGACTTGGGTGCCCCCCTTACTACAAAATAACCTAAATAACCTAAACAACTTAAAAGTAGGTCCAACTGACAAGGATCATTGGATGGACTTAGGCTCGCAGAAGGATTGTATGTACACACACATCTGACACATTCTTCAATGGTGCCGTAGTGAATCCAGCCATTTTTCGTTTAAAGAAATGGGGTCAGGTCTTCTGTGTTTGCTGTCCTGAATATTTGAGTTGGCAAACGGCAAAAGTCTCACAAATATATCATGAATTTTTGTGGACGCAACCAGAAATATCAAAGTGAAAGATGCCAACGAAGTAACGCTGCGAAAAAGAGCAAATACCAGAGACAACGTACTCAAGTGCAATTATCTCGGCACTTACAACTTTATTATTCGGCCTTCCGTTTCAGTTGATACAGGGTATTTACCTAGCAACATAAGGTACTGCCGGAAACGTAGGGTTGGACACGGGCTCGCTCGTCTGCTTGATACACTCCCTCCAAGTGAATATACCCGATTATCAAGAAGCTCTCGCCCGCTCACACATAGCGTGATCCTTAGTAGTATAGTGGTTATCTATCTAACCTTTCCTTGTGAAACATTGAGACATGTGGCATATCACCAAACTATTTAAGTATTTCATCGTATCTTCGTTAATAGTTACAGAGTGTTGTGAAATAGATGCTGGGTTTAGGGTTATCTGTTTCGGTGACTCCACCCAACAGCACCTCAACCACACCTTGTCCATCCTTGGGGATAGTCGAGGGTCACGACTTTGCTTGTTTCCTTTGTTGGTTTCAAGAAGTGGCAAGGAATGGGGAAAATGTATGTCATGGCCGCAAGCGGCCGAATACAATATGATTACAAAAAAATAAATACCTCGTCCATCCATTCTGACCAACCTTTCTTCCTCACCTCTCGCCTAAAATCTACGTTCCCCAAAACTACACAACTCACTGTAAAGATTCCTCACTGTTCCTCGATTACTAGACATACATTTCCTGTATACACCTCCTTTTTCAAATTCAAGTTCAAGCAATGGTGACAAAGACAGCAGAGCTAGCGTAGAATCGAGGATTTGATGGAATGCTTATGGAGACCAGTTTTAGGTAAATCTCACTTGTTGGGCTCGGTGATGCTAATGCTATTCCATCAGCGAATGCCCGTTCGACATGAACTAGGTAAAGACCCGGTAAAGACTATCTCAACTTTTGTATTAATTCCTAGGCTGTTGCGTTGTCTTGTCTTTTCTCCTGTGTTTTTTCTTTCTTTGATTGTATAGCGTTATAGGGTCTGATAACGTGAGGCAGACATCTTAATTGTTGTGATTTGTGAGATACATCTCGTAAAAAAATCACAAGTCTTACTCCTATTACTTCATTGCACTACTTCCCCTATATATGTTGTGACAAGGACGAGAGATTCTCTATATCACTCTCTCCGATACCCCATTTATAGCGCAAGCAATGATGAAGACTCGTATGGCATGCATCATAAGTAATCCAAGCGCACCTCGGGGAAAAGAGGCCCTAAGTACGCTTTAGGTGGAGTCAAATGCGGTTACAAGTGTACCTGGGCATGCAGGTGCATCTGAGGGTCCAAGCGCACCCAACCATATCCTTCCAAAAGGCCATGGCGGTGGTGATAATGACATGTTGACTCCGTGGCGGGCATGACGTGACGCCTTTATCCGATGGCATACTCCGCACCTGCTGATGTACTTCCATACCGTTGCATCCATTGAGGTCTAGTAGATATCCCGAGACATCAACTCCATAGCTCCGAAATGACCAGATTCAGGGTTATCATGAAATATAGTAACTTTACCGCAGAGAGAATCGTCCGTAGGGATGTATATCCTCCCCTTATAAGTCAGAACTCCCGTAATGACTCTCCATTGACTCTCTTCTGCAGTAGGAGATTTGGTAGATGCGTCCAAGTCTCCGAAGATTGGCGTGTCGACTATCTTTGGGCTAACATCGATTGCCAAAGTATCGGTCATCTAGACTACTGTACCGGCCACTGAGGTTCGGATGTCAGCAGTCAGCACGGGGTGTCTGTCCAGCTGTTTTTATGCCTCTGTCAGCGTCAGCAAGCCAGTGTCCAAGCAGTAAAAGTTGTCAGCACCCTCAAGCTTAATTCTGTACTAGACTCTACACTTATAACAGGTCCATATTGAGGGTATTGTCCCGCTGGGTCCACTCTTTACCCCACCCGTTCTTCCTGCACTTCTTTGACACGCCCCGAATTGAGAATATTTT
>Ga0307515_10013275_pt1 | contig 15409 bp, 10 predicted proteins | sample 17_EM_MG_FD_194513 | JGI IMG/M metagenome (GOLD analysis project Ga0307515, IMG submission 194513) | Populus trichocarpa ectomycorrhiza microbial communities from riparian zone in the Pacific Northwest, United States - 17_EM | ecosystem: Host-associated > Plants > Roots > Unclassified | place... | reverse complement strand
ATAGTGTCATAGAAATCAGGATTCGTAGTCTTTCGGAGTCGCTGTTGCGGTCATCGTTGAAGGTGATCGCCGCTGATCCTTTAATCAGGCCTAAGGATATGGCCGGCCAGTTCCTGAGTGTGGTTTTTGTCCATATATTCGTAGTGATTTCCCAGGTCTGTCTCTGTCCGTTGTGTTCACATGTTAGCCATAAGTGTTGTTCAGTTTCTATCATGTCAATTCCTGTGGTTTTCCTGCAGAAGGAGCAGAACGCTCTTTCGGTGTGGCCTGGGATGTTGCTCCAGTATGTTCCGCATTTTATTTTTCCAATTAACATGTTTCTCATGTGGTCCTTGAGGCGAGGTGGGACACCTAGCGATTTGATTCCTTTTAGGAGCTTTTCGTTGGTGGGACGTAGGCCCGTTTCCGCTTCTACCCTGTCTTTGGACTCGATAATAGTTTCCTGGTGAGGTATTGCTGTGACTTGTTTTGTGTGCCATCTAAGTAGCGCCTTGTAGATATGACTCGCATCTAGGGCTTGTAGCCTTGCTCCATCTTGAAGGGCTTCGTGATTTTCGATCCATTCTCTATCGTCTTCTCTCATCTGTGCGTTGATTTCCCTGCCCGTATTTGCCAGTGCGTCGGCTCTGATATTACCGTAGTTGTTTTCGTGGCCTTTGACCCATTTGAAAGCTGTACGAGCTGGCCTCGTTCTTAGTTTAATAAGGATACTTTTTAGTAGGTCTGAGTTCGATACTTCTGACCAATTTAGGTCTTCGTATTTGTCCGCGTGCGTGCAAATCGCTCTTAGGCTAGTCAGGGAGTCTGACTCAATTTCTAAGTCGTCGGATTCGTTTTGCCTCAGCGCTTCTAGGATTGCCCCTAGTTCTGCTCGTGAGTTTGAAGGTGGTATCGATCCCTGTCCGTTCATGCTAAGTTTGATGTTCCGTGCGCTGCCGTCGGCATACCAGACGCCTATTCCAGCTGTCGCGTTTTCCCACCCGTTGTTGACCGCCGATCCGTCAGTACTAATCTTGGTATGCCATCCGCTTGGTTCGATTACGGGGTTTATTCTCGGTGGGGCCCTTCCTCTCAGGAAAGGGTCTCTTTCTTTCGACTTGTGTCCGGGGAATTTTCCGAGAATTCTGATTCCTCCTAGTATGCAGTGCGTAGATCTCGTGTCCGGGTTGAATAGTATTGATATTTTCGCAGGGTCTTTCCCTTTATACCTCTTGATTCTCCTGGGGGTGTGCCACAGGTCATGCCTCTGGGGGGTTACTTGGTTCGGGTTCCATTTATCCTCGATTCGGTTTATCAGCTCGCGTGCCTTCTCTCTGCAGTCGGTATTTCGTGGTCTACGGCTCGTACAGTTTGCTATGCGGAACGGCTCGTTGTTCGTTGTTATTATCGTGAGGTCCCTTATTGACTTTACCTCGTGGTTTTCTTGTAGGCATCGCATTACTCTCGAGTTCGTTTGGAGATGTCTGTTTTTGGCGAAGGGGTGATGGAAGGCGGGCATCTCCAGTCTTAAGTTCGTAGGGACTCTCATTAGGGATATCGTAGCGTTGTACTTTTGCGCTGCTTCTATCATCTCTCTCATCGATTTGGTGAGTCGTTCCGATTTGATTTTGATTGGCCACGTTTGGTATATCCATTCTTTTAGTGTGTTGCGTGTGACCTCAGGTTTCTGTTGAGCACTCTGGAAGACCAGTTTGTTCGCTATCCATGCCCAGTCCGGTCTGTCGGGCCCTGGGCGCCACCACCTTCCGCCATCTTTCCCAACATTGATGGACTTGCCTTTCAGGAAACCCGAGGAGCGAGCAACACCCGGCAGCATCGCATCGAGATCGACACTTCTAACGACCAATTCAAGAACGAAATCACTGATCCGTGGATCATGAAACTGAAAGACGAATGAGAGAAAACACGTCTCAGGACCACCGACACGAGCGTTGTGGCCACGAAGCAATTGATGACCTCTGCTCTTGTTGAGAGAGAAGATCGATGCAAGCGGGGGCTAGATGGAAAGGGTAAATTTGTTGGTGAAGAATGAGTTGAGCGTCTCACGGCCATATATAGCAACCTCTTGGCGGCTGAAAAGGCATTGCAGAAATTGTCCTTTCGCGGCGAGGCTCTGCGAACATGAGGCGGGCAATGAAGGGTTCTGGAATGCTCTCATGATTCATGCATTCGTGTCCATTGGTATGTGTCAGGCTTCGAGTCTCAATGTATCTATAACCGCAAAGTACGGATCACCACCTCTGACTCGCTGTGCTCTAAGTATAATGTACTATGTGGTAAAATAGTAGAGATATGGGCGAAATGAGCGGATTTCTTACAGCAGTTACGATGTTCGTACGCTATTTCTAGCAAATCCCAACAATCGCATATATACAATAGCGGGGAACAACTGACTATAAGTGGTCTATTACATACTATCCCGATGGGGCGGCGCATCATCTTTGCGTCTAATAACAAGACCATTCAAATCAGGGATGCCAAGACGGGTGCTGCAGTTGGGAAAGCCTCTGGTGGTGAGGTATACTCTTTGTGTGGTCGGTTGCTTGCACTCCTGATGGACAGCGTTTTACCTCTGGATCCGAGAACAAGACCATCCGTGTGTGGGACTCATTTCCACATTTCTCACCTACCTCTCCGCCTCTTGTACGTATACCAATTCGTGCCAACTTTTATACACCACCAGACCCAGATGGCTATGTCAGACTCGACACCCAGAGGATCGCGCGCTGTATTGAATATACAGGCTTGCACTCCTGTGCTCTTCTCATACTCTTTCTGACATCTCATAGCCGATCAATTCCTTTCACTTTGAGGACTTTGCTGTTGGACCCTGTTGGACCTATATTCTCATTTTCGACGTTGCACAGCCCTAGTATTTCATTCCTGCCTGCAGTCTAGTGGATCGCCGGCTCTTAGGTTTGCAGTCAAGCCACTATACTACTCTCTTTGTCAATATATGTTTCTTACGTGCTTCCTCTCAACAATCGAGAACTATGGCTCTGCACACAAGTACTATCAAATACCGTCTTGTAACAGCCATACGATTGTCTGTTGCATGACTGGCCTACATGGAATTGTAAATCATTTCTCTAGATCCTTATAAAGTCAGGTTGTTGGCTTGGGAAACTTAAGGGCATCGTTAGGTGGTGCAGATGGTTTGATTTCAATTTCGAAGGGACTGAGGTGTGCTAATCGTTAGGTTCGGTTCATTCAATGACAGGGAAACTGCTGAGATCTCGTTACGTTTCGTAGTTCAACTGTAATGAAAGTAACGTCTAATAGCCTGGGTCTAAACCTGGGGACTCTTCTTTCAGTCCCACGGATATACAAAATCTAGTGCGGACTAGTTACGTATACACATGTTTGATAGTATAGAGCAAGAGCCTGACACTGTCCAGCAGTGTTGGATGAATAGAGTGAATAGGGCGAAGGGAATCTGAGACTAGACAAATGTACAAGGTGTTCTTTAGGTTCTAGACCTCAGATGTAACTCAGAACACAGTATAAGAGATGTAATAGAGTGTGTAGTGTGGAAATGGGGCAGTGTGCGCGGGGGACAATGATATCTTTAGTACCAGTTCTTTATTCTGGACCTATTGTCCCTTGCACTCTGTATCTCTTATTAGATAGGATTGCTAGTGGGCTCTTAAGGTGCTATGGATAAATGGTTTGTGTGGTAAAAAGGTGATATTCCAAAGGTCCGTCACGGAGGCCCATTATATAGGAGCGCGTTCCACAGTGAGACATGTGTCCACATGGATAAGGCCACGTAGCCTCTCCAGATGGTGCGTTCCAGCAGCGCCTATGTAGTCACAGACCTTAGGTATTACATATATTTTTCCGCGCCTTCCCAATTGCTTTGTGTGCCACCGCAGTGGACAAAGCAAGATGGTCCAGCGTGATACATGTGAACGATCAGCCCAAGAACAAGCAGTAACCCATTACCCTACCAAAGGGTAATACTCAAGAATCACTTACGACCAGTCCCAGTTCCCGACAGGCATCCCGTTCTTCCGCTGACTCGTGCGTTCATCAAGTCATAGCCCTCCGCCAGTACCCGTTCTATAACAGATCTATGATTCAATGTGATCATTCAAACACTCTGAGATGTGTGGATTACCTATTTGGCTGTTCAATAGTTCATTATCTTCTGGTGAATTGTCAGTGTTCAATTTGGGATCTGAAATAGCAGCCTTTTGAAGACCATTTTAATTTTCAAAACTAGGCAGTAGCTACATATATAAGCCCCAGTGGAACTGTAAACCAGTCTCATGCTGGCTGAGAGGGGGAAGAACCGTAGGCGTCTTCCTACCTCTATCTGCGCACTATAAATACTAGCAATGCTACAGTTTCGAGTCCCTATATATACGAGAACACGAGTGAGAACACCTACGTCAACGCTCAACGGGACATCTAAATAAGGAAACGCAAAAACACAAAAAAAGAAAGCACAGAGACACAACACGAGACACACGTAGCCGATACAGAACACAGACACACTAAGGGCTCGCAGGTTTCATATGAAATTAGGTTAAATAGGAACGCAATCTGGGAAGGGATGGAGCCTGTCCATTGTATTGACGATACTGGTGGCCGCTCAGTGGGGGAAATAACCGTGAGGTTCCTCCCACTGAGCAGCGCACCATATATATATACCCCTGTCCCCCTTCTCCTGTCTACGTCACAACCAAGCGTCATAGCCAAGCGTCATCACCAGCTAACAGCGTCATCACCAGCTAACACATTGTGTTCTATCCCGCTGTATATCCATACTGCTAGTTTGTTTTATCGTACCTACGGGTTCGACCCGACCACATCTGACTCGCGTCTGACGATCACTGCGCAGCGCAGTCCCAGTGCGGAACATCATACTCTGACATTAGAACCAATATAACGGGGAGTTGGGACTAAAAACCTGTCGAACTACAAGTATTTTCGTGTCTTATCGCGAACTATGGAAACCGCCTTGCGGCCTTGCGGAGGAGGAAACACTGAAATATTTCATATGTGTGTTTCAAGGGTCTAGAACGTCGTTAACTACTGTAAACTCATTTGTCCTGAACATTTTGGTTTATATACGGATAGTATCGAGCTACGCATCCGACCTCTTTGTTTTTCAATGTCCCGTGATTATTACCAACCCTGTGACTCTCAAGCAAGCTAGAAGTGTTTCTGTATAGATAGAAATTGCCGTCCTTACTTCGGTTATTTCCATTTCACACGCACGGAATCTGCTACCCTCGATCATTGCATCCGACACATTAGTTCCGACAAATCGTCAGCTTCAATCGTCCAGCAGCTACCGCGCCTATCTCGATATTGGGGCCTGCACTTTGAAGGACAAATACCACTTTTCATGGACCCAGCCCCTGCGACGGCGTCCCTTGGTAGCGCCAGAGCGCCCCTGGCCGACGTACTACTGCAATCTGGGAGAGACGTCAATGAATGAAGGGGACAGTGAGATGGAATCCATGCTTTCGCGCTTATCCTCGGCTGACATTGTTAGGAGGAAATCAATGGCATATGGACTTTAAATACATCAAATGAAGCGTGAACGGCACGATACGCATAAATTCCAATTCTTGGTCAGTCTCCTATGGATCAATCTAGGTTCGGATATATAATTGATTGGTGGATGTCGAGACTAAACTGGTCAACGGTAATGGGGATTTCCCTAGTGCGTGTTTGTCCGTTTATCTGTTCGATCTGCTGAACTCGCAGCTTCCCCGACTCATCTATCCCCAGCAGTCGGCACATCGTCTCCCCACTATCACGATGAAGTCTGATCCGCCCGCGCCACCCGCTGCGTCACCAACCATTAATAGAGCAACACAAAAGTGATTGGGCCACAACTCGCCTATGAATCCACGCGTTTTTATACCGTTCTTCAAAGCCAGCGAACGAACCACCGGCCAGTAGGAACTCGTCCCAGTACTGAGAGAGCCGAGCCATGAGATGGGCGAGCACTCCCTCCATAGAAACGTCTGTAGCAGCAAGTCGCGATAATGAGCATACAGGCCCATCCTTGCGCAGGTTGAGACCACATCCTATTATCGCATTAAAACATGTAATTCGAAAGGGGGTTCCTCTCACCAATGAGGATTCGGCTTTTTGACCCAGGAGGAGTCGGGATGTTATCGACAACAATTCCTCCAATTTTTTCCAATCGGTTGCCGACCCTAGCATAGATGTCATTTGGCCATTTTAGAGCAATCATAGAAGCGGTGGTATTCGACAAGTAGCGACGACAAGTCTCCACGACGGTCAAGCCGATAAGATGCATGAAACGATCCAATTTTCGGGTCAGGTCTTCAAGGCCAGGTGGCAACTCTAGCAATAACGACCATTGCAAAACGTCATATGGGGACAACCAAGGCCTGTGGTTCCGACCGATCCCTTCCAGTTGGAAGGTTGCAAGCGAGAGCAAAGGGCAGGGAAGGAGGTTGGCGATACTCGGATTACTGTATCGTGGTAAGTGTAGTATAATTCAGCTGCATCCACTTACAGTGTCAGTTGTGTTTGAGTGCTTGTCACTGTCTCTCCATAGAGGACGTTATTCCCTAGGAATGTATTGGGACGCCAATTTCCTCGAGCGTTCCCAAGCAATTCAAAATAACTAGCGAGATTAAAGTGGGGAGCGCGGGACCATCGGTGGGGCACTTCTGCAGGGCAGATTACCCAGATGCGACGCTGTCTGGTAGTTGCCTCGCGGTGACGAGCCTCTCTCCTGGCCCAATCTGATGAAGTTACCCAGGAGAGTGGCTGAAACTCGAAATCTTCGTGTTCTGCCGATACTACGCTAGTTTGCAGGTGTGAAAAAGGGCTTTGTGGTTGTGAAGTCGGAGTACTAATGAGGTACTGAAGAGGTGGTGATCGTTGTGGAGTAATTTCAGCAGCAGGTTGAAGTTCCAGATGCTGAAGTGTTTCTCTAAGCACCCGGAAGCGGCGGCATTCAAGTGTCTGCAACAATATTACCATTCGCTCCCGAGAGTTGTAAATAACCTTCAGAACATACCTCAGCATCGTACGGTTTGGAATAAGACCTCCGAAACCCATGCTCTACGTCTCTATTTCGGAAGGAGCGTTCCAACTGAGCATGCCAGAGAACCGCGCAGCCGGTGCCTACAGTACATGTCACACCAGCACACATTTTTGTCGAGTAGCGACCCATGAGAGTAAATTGTGTGGAATCGCAGTCGCCCTGGGGGATGAACGCGCCTCCATGGTGATAATGAAGATCGCAGTATGGGGCCGGATTGTTTTCCTGCCGTCCATTGGCTGCATATTCCCCAATCAAGAACGGTAGAGTGAATTCGTGCGTTTGTGCTCCTCCCTGCAAGTATGGCCCTTTCGACAACCAGGGCCAGAAAGCCAAATTTGCGCTTCCCCACTGGTTGCCATACCACTCTGCGGATTTCGAGGCAAAATATGCACCGCCACAAATACCAAGAAATGAGCCGCCGTCGACAACGAATTGGCGTATGCGTCTGATGGTCGGAAGATCGACATCGAGGGCGTCGTAGGGCTGGCGGCGGGTGCAATGAGGAAAGACCAAAAGTGCGCATGAATTGGTCCAATCCTCGACACGAAGCCCCTCATGGTCGATGGTGCCTACCCAGTAATCGGAATGAAGGGTGGTGCGGAGACTGTCCACTAGGTCATCCCTAGACAATGGACAGATCCCGGGTCCGTTGAAAACAAGTACCTCGCGTTTCGATGCGTTTTCTGCAGAGCTGGACATTGGAGTCAAGGTTGCTGGGCCGTATGAGATAGGAATGGAATATCGATGTGGCACATACTCTACGGGGTCTACCCAACCCCCTTTGAGGATGTCTACTGCTCCTTCATGCGTATGGAGTTTAGCGAAATCCAACGGCGTCCATCCGTTGACATCTTTTGCACCTATATCAATGCCCCACTCAATGACATCCCGAAGGAGTCGGTTGTAACCAAGTTGAGCGCAAAGATGTGCGAGATTCTGGCCGCGCGCATTGACGATGTTTATCGTGGCCCTGTCTTCCACCGCCCAAGGGTGTGAACCCAGCATCTCCATTATGTTTTCTTCTCTAGAGTATTCACCGGTGGTATCAAAGGATGAAATGTTAACTTCTCCTACTCCGCTACTCGTTGATGGTACCGCACTGAGGGCGACTTGATGAATGGGAAGGGGAAGTGATCCTGGTGAGCGATTCGAATTCCCATTGGGTTCAAGAATCCGTGCAGCGACCACATCCGCAGGAAACCAAACCCGCCATTTTCGATAGCCATACAATTTGAGTGCAGTCTCGCATCTGAGAAGCCATCAATTAAATGAGCCTCTCGTATAAATGAATACCTACATATCCCACTTGCTCCGGTCCTTGTACGTGAATATGCTCTCATGCTCATTCAAGACTGATTCGGGCTGACTGGGCAAATGGAGTGTCACAATAACGGGACCTTCTGTATGATACGGTGGGAGAATGCATTTGAGAATATTTGGGGCAACAAAAGTAGTCTGTGTGGGCGTCTGGTGATGACCGAATCTGATACGTAGATGTTGTTCTGCGCCAAAGCCACTCCCAACTGCTAAGATCTTCTCCCCACCACTAAGAGGACCATGATCGGGAGATACTTCTGTGAGAGTAATAAACGACGGACTAGGTGAGTGTGGGTCGGAAGGGGTTTCGTCCTCGGATGTTGAAGGAGTTGGATCATCTCCGCGAGCGAGAATAGATAGGTGTGATGAAAGAGGGGTGCTTTGTGGTGCCAGGGGGGAGGGTGGTCGTTGGGGGCTTGGCTGACTCTCGTCGACTCCAGGAAGGGTCTCTACATCAATCGGTTCAGAGTTCGCAACGGATGCTATCAGTATAGACTGTCTAATAGAGCCTTCATCTATGTTTCGAAGGGGATCAGCGGAAGTATGGGCTGGGAAGCAGTCATCGCTGACAAAGAAATCCGCAATGGACAAATGCCGGACACGAATCCCTCCACTGGCTTCTCCGTCTCGATAGAGCATAGAACCGAGATCTTCCACCCACGTTTTCACCAGATCAGGTCTCACTCCCGCTAGCTCTGCAATCGTCTCTTCGCACAACGGGCGGTACGGTGCATTTTTGATAAGGACTCCAATCATTCGCCGAAATTCGGCATTCTGTTGCACCTTCCGTGCTCTTACGATACTAGAGTACAGTTCGTATAGCGACGTCAAGCCAGCACTGGCCGAGTCCTGCAAGGTCGTGTTCAAAAGCTCAATGGCGTCATCACAATGCTCAAGGGCAAGGGCGAGAGTCTCGATGAAGATGAAGAGACCCGCGGCCCGAGAGATCACGCTATCGAACAGTGATTGTTCTGGCCATGGAGATTGGAGGGGCCGAATGAGAGCCACTCTCTTGAATCGGTCTTCGGCGAAGAGTCGTAAATCAGAGGTGGTCGCTTCATCCGTGGTCAAATCATATTTCAAATGCGAAAGCTGCGTGGAATCATGAAAAAAACGTTGGATATCCACTTCAGGTCTACTGGTGATGATAACCTTGAGCCACGGTGTGTGTGCGGCGGCGCTTGTTAGGGTATTTAGAATGTCTGGACGACTCTGAATACTGCCACACTCATCAAGTGCGTCAATGACAAAGACGAGCGTCCTTCCTGGGAGGCGAGGAAGTTTGCGGATGAAGTCAAGGAAAAGAGCGTGCTTCATTGTCTCGGGTGTCACGTATGGATCTTCACGAAGATGTTCTGCGACAATTCTTCGAAAAGGGGGAAGGACTATTGCAAGTTGGTGGATGAGAGTCGGAAGGATATTTCTAGGCTCGCTCAAATTCCAATCATCCCTCCGGCAAAAAAATGCTCCGGCTAGCTGCTTATGGTCGTGAAGGCTTGCGCAGATCGAATGAGCTAAGGACGTTTTGCCAATGCCAGGTAAACCATAGATCCAGTACGTATTGCTATCGAGAGCATCTCTCTGCTCTGATCCACTGGTCACCCAGTCTGTGATTTCCTTGAGGAGGGCTGTACGGGTGCCATCCATACAGCGGCGGTCTTGGCGATAGCCAGTCTCAATAGGTTTAAGCTGTCGAATCAAAATACCACGCTCCTCTTGCTCTTGCTCTCTTTGGTCTACACGAAGTCACTGAGACTGCACTGTCGTCAGATTGAGACAATGCGTGCTTACCACTCTTTTTGGCGAAGCGGAGGGTTTCGACATCCACTGCATGCTCAAACTCCTCGATGACCTTGGTCAACTCTCCGTTTATTTCTTCGATCGCCTCCGAGTAGGTCGGCCCGCCTACCATCCTCGCTGTGATCATCAGCGCTTGCCAATCCAAAACATGACCACCTACGACGTTTGAGATACTCGCACGACACTTTCGCGACCCTATACATCACTTCAAACATTCGCGGGATGACCTTCTCCAGCAGATCCGTCCCTTTACAGACGATTTCTTCTGCAACAATGTCTGCGAAGGGCAAGATGCGCTTCAACCGGTCCAGAAGATCCAAGGGTATCTGGTCGATCTTGTTCTGTTCTTTCAAGACCTGAACGGTCAAGCATCACCCTCCGCTGCTGACACGCCAGTACCGAGCACAAACCTCAAATGTAACTTTGGCAACACCGAAGACAGCTTTTGAGATTGGATTCAACTACTAACCATCAACGCCCTGCTAGTCTCGATGTGGAAGAACGGACCTCTGCGAATACAGCCCCATATTTGATAGCACTCTCCACGACCCCCTCGGTCGATTTACTCATCAGTGGGTAATATTCCTTCAACAATTCTTCGAGTTGACGGAGCAACAGGCGCAGAGATTCCGTCTACGCGAAGATTGTCAGCTGGCTGGGATGTGCACTTGGAAAGAGACAAACAGTAGTGCTTGCAGAGAACCGTAATTCTAGAGACCAACGATGCTTTCCATCGAGAATAATGTCCACTGCGCTTCGCTATCAGATACGAGCGGACGAGTTGGTGGTCATGACAGACTCGGTACCGTGAATTCATGCTCATTGGAGCTCCAATAATCATTGAAGATCGCTTGAGGGTCAATCACCCCACTCGCCTGTCGGGTCTTCGCCCAAAGGGATTTACCACTCCTCAGTTGGATCTCCGCGCGCATCTCGGATGTCGGAGAGAGACCTCTATACACGCACGGATATCACCGAGTGTACATAGCTAGGAAACAAGGGACGTACGGGCGTCGGGCTGGTGTCCAGGTGCGGTTGTCTTGAGTCTGCAATTCCAGCTCCTCATTTCCTATAAACAGCCTAAGCGTGTGGTCCCGATGCTGGGCGCCTTGTAGAGTGATATCTGTACGTTGCTCGACGTTAGTGGTATGGGCTTAAATGGAAGTGAAGCGCCGCACGATCTAGGTAGAGGCTTCGATTGATCATCAGCCACGATAATGCTGCGCAATATAGCCGTCGCTCACAGGCTCTCTGTCCTGGGTTGTTGAGTCCCCATGTTTGTTCACTTTAAGGAGAATATTGGGAGGTCGGGGGGAGAGAGAGAAGGAGGAACACGGGACCGGCGCAACAGGCTCGGAGAAAACAATGTCGTGCACTCGGGCACCTCTTGAACACGACGCCAATACTCCAAACTGGCAGCTTTGTTAGATAGGACTCTGTAAGTGCCAAATGGATAGTCGGATATCATAGAACTCGGGAGAATAGGCGCATTCATTTGGCGCTTCTGAGAAAAACCGTTTTTGATTGAATCTGGCGCTCTCTCTTGTCCGTGGGGCAGCAATAGACTCACACCAAATTCACGTTCTCGCCCATGGACCGTCTGGTCCTCCTGAGTTATTATTTCGTCTTTAATACGGTGGGAGCCTTCTCCCAAGGTAGATAGTTCTGAACCGGTACACTCGACCTTACAGTACTCTAGGTATTCAAATAATTTTATTCATGTAATCACAGAACTACAGCGCTGAAATCAAACGATGCCGAAAGGCTGCCGAAGATCGTCTATTTGGTGGTTCCAACGACCTCCCGGAAGTCAGCTTCGGTCAACACGCACTGCACTGCATTTGTTGCTAGCTCCCTAGGTTGACCACACAATTGGGACCCATCCGTACAATGGGGCCTGCCTGGCTCAATGCTGCAGGGGCATTCGTCGCGAATTTGATGGATGAAGTCAAAGGTGACGCTTAGTCCTGGATTTACTTTTACATTTGTATCTTTCCTTACAGTCCTACGGATTAACCCTTCCCTCAAGTAAGAAAACAGGAATCCCAAGTCCAAGCAAATCATGATCAATATCGTACGATCTATGTCACCTTTGCTTGCAGTCCCAAGTAGGTATAGTACCAGGCTCTCTGGACGACTTTGAGACGAATGTTCGGGTTGTCCTAGAGTACTTGAAAAGTACATTTCCGTAAGTTCATCTCCAACTGCTACCATTCCTTGCCTTATACCCCCCCTTCGTATGCCAATGCCATCCTAGGCCTTTCAGGAGTATTCAAGCTCTGGTATCGGGAAATTTTGCAGGCCAGATATCATCCCACTGATCTTCGATTACAAGGGACGCTTGACGAACCTCACTGCGACCGGGTGCTGCCTTTTATCTGTCACCTCAGCTGAGGGTGCCCCGTGTTTCTCTTCTTTCCTTCCCGATTACCCGAATAATTCCACGTGCGGTGCGCTGCTAGTGGCGACATCAGCCATGCTACACCGAAGGAAATAGATGATCTTTAAGCGGAGTACAATGACCGTCTGCTCAAGATCGTCTCAGACTACCAACGCGCACTTGAGCTAACCTTTACCGTTACCTAATACGGCCCTATCGAATGTGAATTGCCTCCACCAGATCAACCAGTCTTTGGCTTTCGCATTGATATCGCACTTAGGTTACTTATAGTCTAGTAGTCCGGATACGTTTCTAGGTGTTCCACGCACAGTACCTTTTTTCCATGGGGGTTATTTATCTCATACTAGATACTGCGCAACTGTAAGGCTTATTCTCTAAATTGTAACAGTCACGGTGTTCATTACGTTCATATTCGCAATAGGGAGCGTGTCGCTGCACACACACACGGAGCATTTGTTACTCCTTCCAAGACTCACTACCTTTGGATCCCCTGGCCCCTGGTCCGACATCCTCCAGTCTCTTTGCCATGAGCGCATCCTGATTACTGTAAGAAAAACCATATATCAACGCGTAGCGTAACAGGGGGTTGCTAGAGGACCTACGAAGTAACATAACGCAAGGGGGTCTAAGGTAGGCGACAGCCTAAAGGCCCCACCACAGCCACCCCCAGCCTCACACTGCCAAAATCTGGTGGTCCGAAATTTTTTTTTTGTACCCGTAGCTAGTTTTATATTTCAAAAAAGTTGATAATTGTAACACTGTTTAAACGCGTGCACTCGCCTCCCGCAGAGCGTCTGGCGGCAATGTACGGTGGCCGTTGTACTTTTTGCATGCCCAAGCGGATTCCTCTTCGCCACTATCATCCCACCTGTCTTGGTCGTCGATCCAGTGAGTATTTATTTCAAGAACGTTTGATATTTTTTGTAGGTGCCCGATCGTCTATAATTCTATTATTCCACTTGTAACTCGCACGCTTTGAAAGGTTGATCCTTCGTGCTATTGTTGAGTTCTTTGGGCGTCCCATGGCCTCGGTTTAGTGGTTCATATGTAAATTTTTGTTGTCGATCTGAATGAAAATACAAAGCCAGATCGACACAAAGCAAGATCGATACAAAGCAGCGATACAAAGCAAGACCACGTGACAGGACTGCCATTTTTTGCGATCCGGAAAAGGAAAACTCCCCAAAGGGCTGTTCTCGCCTAAAAAAAACCTTTGGGCCGGCAATCAAATTTTCCGTAATGGGGCCGGACTGAGGGGGTCGGGCACGGTTTGGACCACGCAGAAAATTTTATTTTAACTCTCTACATTGTTTACAGTATTTTTTCTAACTACATAGTATGGGCGCGGGGCGGAATTAGCCCACCGGCCAAGTCGGTGGCTGTGGTGGGGCCTTTAGGCTGTCGCCTACCTTATTATATCTGGGCAAAAACACTTATAAATAGAGAAATTTTCGAATAATTGCGGGAGCGTATTTAAATAAGGGATGTTACAGAAGAATTCGAATGCATTGTGTTTCTGTGGTTTCTTTTGAGTCCAATCCATCAGCCTTCCATATGAACCACGATTTCAATGGTTGTCAACAGGCGATGCGGTTTGCGTAACGTAACGCGCCTTTCCGATGTTGTTGCATCCGACTTGGTGCGTGACATAGGGACATTAGATTGGCGCTCACCGGGGTCTACTGTCTTCGGCGCAGCAATGCCCATTCTGATCGCGGTTTACGGCACCAATCATCCCAATGGAACTGCACAGGTATGCCGAGGAAAAGAGATATTGCAGGGAGCGAAGCCTTGACTTGCTTTGCTTTGCTCGGGCTTGTCGGTCCTCCAAGTCTGGCCTTCATTTGTGTGACCCATTAGCCAGTCAACTAATTCTGAAAGGTTCGAGGTGGCTCTATATTGTGTGATCGGTTCTAGCCTCTGGCGGTCCACGGTCATTTGACAGTCCTTTGGAACGGGTGTTCTGGAAACACTGCGCGCGAGTTCCGAGTCCGGAATGTACGGGAGAGTCGCGTAATCGCGTCATTGCGGACATTTATAAGTCGTGGAACCGTGGAAACGTGGAAAATTGTGGGTCTGTCCAAGGACGTAGCCCAAACACCAGCCTCACTTGGAACTCACAAACGACAGTCAGCGAAGGACGAAGGACGAGAAAATGTTTACGGTCGCTCGTTCATCACGAATAGTATGCTCGCACATATCCGAGTCGGTATTTTTCTTGCTAATTTTATTATTCATGCTCTTACAGTCATTACGTGCGAATGTGTTCCGCGCACTGGCCCGCGGCGTCTCAACATACGACACTATCATAATAGGAGGAGGTTAGATGAGCGACATATTGACTACAAAGACGCGAGTGCTCACTTTGCATTTTCCTGTCACGCAGGCCCTGGAGGTTACGTCGCAGCGATTAAAGCTGCTCAACTCGGTCAAAAGGTAGTCTTGAATCAGCACAAAAACAACACCTCTCACTCATGAACCTTGCAGACTGCTTGTATCGAAAAGCGTGGCTCTCTGGGTGGAACATGTCTAAATGTCGGTTGCATTCCATCGAAAGCCATGCTGAACAACTCGCATATTCTACACCAAACACAACACGACCTCAAGGGACGGGGTATAGATGGTAGGTTATTTGTCTCTGTGTTCGTCTCGCTCAGTCCGGCTCTCCGCACGGACCAACGGTCCGCCCCACCGCCCACCATCACGAAAGTTGTATAATCTCTTACTGCAGACCGCTGAGATGCTTTCTTCTAGTATCTCATGTGCAGCTCAACCTCCCTCAAATGCTCAAAGCGAAGGAGCAAGCGGTCACAGGCCTGACAAAAGGCGTCGAGGGACTGTTAAAAAAG
>Ga0307515_10013274_pt1 | contig 15410 bp, 7 predicted proteins | sample 17_EM_MG_FD_194513 | JGI IMG/M metagenome (GOLD analysis project Ga0307515, IMG submission 194513) | Populus trichocarpa ectomycorrhiza microbial communities from riparian zone in the Pacific Northwest, United States - 17_EM | ecosystem: Host-associated > Plants > Roots > Unclassified | place... | reverse complement strand
ACTGCATCGGTGATGGTTGACCCATTTTGATTAATTATCATATCTCATAGTTAATTAAGATTTTTGATCATAGATTAGGGGTAACTAATCGAATCTATAACAAGAGCTGAGATTCATTCAAAGACATAACATGGAGATTCCCATTAGCGTCGCTGGGAAATATAACTGAATTTCATTAAAAGACATAATGGTGACCATGTTTAATCGTTTACTATAAAGGATTGTGACCATTAATGTGTTTGTACCGTGAGCATCTCTGGCTGGCAGGCATCGTAGTTTAATAATCACTTGCAAGTTCTTCGACATCGTCGGCCATTCCATTGTTATCGTTATGTTCTTGAGGGTGGCCACTGGCCCGTATTTTTCAAACGCAAAGGAAGTCAAGTCCCAGGAAAAAGACTGTTCTAAGCTTAGTCTCTGACTTACAGATATATACAATCGAACAGAATGTCTGTACATGCACAGGAGGTGGATATTAGCCAAAAACAATTCAGGAAATAAGTGAATACCTAATCTCTGTAAGGACCAAAATTGTAACGGGAAAAGTCCCCGAACTCCTTGCTTTAATATCTACAACAAGAAATTTTGCTAATGGACACTTTACAGGTTGCCTTCCCACAAGAACAGGATTCTGCAGACTCCTCTGATCTGTACCAAAGATTGTAGTAGTGTTTGTGTTGGTTACTTCAGTAAGAGTGAGAAAGGGCAAAATGCATGATAGGGAGAGTGGGGTAGAGACTCACCTTTAAAAAGACGAACTCAATCTCAGAGTTTGCAGCACGTTGTCACTTTATATGATATACCTACATTTCTGACTCAATCTACCAGCCAAATTTATGTTTTTTTACCGACAGCGACAAGATATCCCTATTCGTCTTCTCAATCAACTGTATCGGATGCCTCTGCTACGCCAGAGTTCTCCCTAGAAATGAAATTATTAGTTGATCTCACTTGACACTGCCTCTCTCTATTCGAGCATGTAACTCCTTGTGAGCACCTATCTTTGACTTCTCACTTTCTGCTAATTTCTTCATTTCTATCTCTAGCTGCTTGCAGTTCTCCACGTGGGCTTTGTGGAACAGTCTCACAAAATCGAACAGAGTTGATACAACTGCAGAAGTATTTTAAAGACTTAAAAGAGATGGAAATTACTATGAAAATGAATGCATTGCCAGCTCCTCAAATTAGGCACTAATGCCCATTTATGTAGATAGTTGGAATAAAACTGATGAACTTTCAGATGAAGCTTTGTCACATAACAAAAAATTTGCATCAAGTCTTCAGTGCATAAAACAGTGTAAAATTTATGATCCAAAGGTGGTAGCAATCAGGATCAATACAAACTACAAAGATAACAAGACTGGGTTTAGAAGTATCCTTCAGATAAATTGACGTGACAGATGATACAATTATGATTAGATCACATAAAGGGTCAGCTTTTGAGCTTCCTATCACTTCGCATCGATGATGGGTGGATCGGCTAGACACATAGACAATGAGGTTTATGCTGGATACTGGACCAATCAATTTAGCACAAAATATGGCATCTAGGTCGTGCTTGGTCCGGAGTTAAAAATTGGATTTTGGTGTCAGGAGTGTAAAAAAGTAGTTGAAGGATGAAGCGTTAAGGATGTTTGGCAGGTGTGCAAAATTGTGTAATGGTGGAGCCCAATAAATTTAAATTCAATATCCCACTCAAAAGTTAACACTTAAATCCTTTCAGGGGTTATTTGTTAACCCCCTTAAAAATCTCCATCCCCAAAGCTTGCCAAAGAGAGTTAAGGGAGTTCGCAGTTACGTGTTAACCCCCTTTAACCCAAACCAAACACGACCCTGATGCAGTCCATAAAGACTTCCATTCAAGTATCAAAACCCAAATAGACAGGACCAATTTTTGTATTCTAAAAAACAGCAAGTTTGAGCCAGTATGTTCATTAAATAGAATTAACTAACAATAATCTACTGCACTAGAATGGATCAAGATAAAGAACAAACGCTGCCATATTATGAAGATTTCTTAGGCAAAGATTTCAATTTTTGTTCATCAGAAATAAAAAGAATGATATCACAAAACTGTTGTAGGTAACAAATACCTTGTTCGAAGGGACAGCGAGCTGGATCTTCTCCAAAATAAAGAATCAATGCATCCACATTTTTCCCCTGAAATAACATCAAATTCCAGATTCAAAAAAATAAAAATAAAAATCGAGAGTACTAAACACTAAATTAGCACCACTCTCCAAGCAAAGTTTTAAAACCTACCACTCCAGAGTACAAAGAAGCCAAAGACCTTACTTCAGCTTCGGCAAAACAAAGGAACTCCTTTAAAGTCTGAACAATGGAAGATAAGCTACATGAGAAAATTTGTATGGATATGCTCACACAAATGTGTGCAGGCATGCCTGTGTTAACCAACACAAGTAGATATGCTTGCGCTTGTATAAGGACTAGCAAACACACACACACACACAAAGAGCTTCTAAGAAATCTATAAGATCACTATTTGGGTGCGGTGCAAATCATTCCCACAAATTCATCTGTAGTTTTTAGCTACCTTACATCTTCAGTGTTAGAAATTCTGACATTTAATCATTCAAAATCAAAGCTATATTCTCTCTTTAGAGAATCTGAATACAACATTCTGTCCTCTATGCACCATGGTTTCATTAATTTCCCATTACCAGTACCTGAATCAGTTCTAATTTGGAGTTCATTTTAACATCACATTAGATCATGTTATTCTACAATCAGTTACAGAAACTGGAGAACAATCCAAAATCACCATATGAATGGATCACTAAGGGTAAATCTTTGCTAGGATTAGGTTTATTACCTGATCTAGTAACACAATAAATTATGTCTGGCAGCCATATAATAATCATCTCAATGTGTACATCTTATATAATAAAAAATATATCCCTCCTCAACGCACAACTGACCAAAAGAGGAGGATCTTTCCCTCCAGATATGTATCTACCAAATTCTATAGGATTGTTCCTCCTTTTCATCCTTTACATTTCCAAATTGCCTATTATTATATCTAAGGAAAAAGTTTTCTTGCATTGAGGCACATATATTATCTGAATAGATAATGTAAAGTCCAAAGCTTGGTTTAAGAAAAACAAGTGATCATAGCAGCAATTTTTTTAAGCTCGAATACTGGCAAAGGGATAGTAATCTACTTAGACAGAAGAATTAAGAATTGCAATTGATAAACAAGTAATAATGGACAGATTTTTTTTCTCCTATATGCATGACAAAAAACATCAGCTGATTTGCAGTACCTTACAGAATGTGTCTGATATAGGACCATCGCTTTCCGAGGCAGACAGTTCCTGTACAACTTTTTCCAGTCCTTTGCTTATGGCTTGCATTTCCTCCGCCAAAAATTTCAATTGTATCTAGATGGAAATCCAACATGTTAGTCACAAGATACTGGCTCTTCCGAATACATTGAAATGATCAACAAAACCAACAGTTGTACCTTTGATGCAGGTTCCAAACTGGCAAGGTCTTTCGAAAAATCTAGAAGTTCTGGTAGCTTGTCAGCAAGTACCTACAACATATCAAGCAGAATGTATATGATTTGCAGAAAATTCTCTGTGAAATAAGAAATAGAAGCTTCAATCCTCAGTATGGCAGTAAAGATAACATCTATAAATTTGATGCACATAACATAATCTCATTTCCATTGACAAGCCTCTGTAAACAAAAATTAGAAGCTTTGAGCTCAAATAAAATAATAAGAGCAGAACAGACCTCTTGGTTTAGGAAAAATGGGAATCAAAACTGGACCAGAAAAACAAAGAGAACAGAAACGAATTATTGGGCCAGTTGAGTTCCATGGATAGTTGGCAACTTGACATAGTTCAAAACCATGTACTGACTTCATAACATAAACAACAGCATACACTTGTACAACTTTGTACAATCATATAAAGCAAACATACAAATACATTAAGTTTTAGATCTGTCTTGTTATGTTATACATTACTAGTACGGAAATATATGCTATGAAAAGTCATGCACAAAAGAACAAGATGAGAAAATGACTGCAGGTCTCCATAGAATTCTCAAATCATTATATTAAAAGTTAGTAGAAGTTAGTTTCATAGGAAACTCATGAAAGTAGGAATTTGTACCTTGCAAAGATAATGCATGAGAGTCATCTTGTTGTTCCTTGCCCGTGTATCCGTTAGTTTAAGAAGGCTATCCAATCTAAATCCAATAGCCGAACCTAAAAGAAAAGGGAAAAAACTTTCTATTCAACATAAGGAATAAAATGCAGCTACCAACTGAAAGGGAAAAACAGAGCTACAAAATGAAAATTAGGTCATATGACAAGATTTGATAACCCAAGGCGTCTCAACTCTCAAATAATTTCTAAGAAAATAAACAAATAGAAAGAATTCTCAAGTGATCACAGGGTAAGAGGTCGAGGAAATCTGTACACAGAATGTAAAATAAGACTTTGGTATCTTCAGATACAGAATTCTAATCTTGTGAGTAAATGAAAAATACCAAAAGTTCGATCTCCAATCATCATAATCCATGGACTCTGCAAAAGTAATCCAAAACCTAATTGATAAGCATGTTGCCAGTGTTCTCATAGAGGACTTTTCATAATGGCTGTGAATGGTTGCTCTTTGAATAAGGCTTAGATAATCTTAGTACCAGTAGTCAAAGCGAACAATTATAACTTATCTGATGAGTGGTACATTGCTGGTCATGCATGTATTTCTCTCATTTTCATCCAGTAAATAACAATCAACAAGCAAAGGTTAGAAGAAATGACTAATCATTCACAACAATAATGACAAACATGCCATCATAAACTATTTTAAAGAAATAGATACTGCTTCAAGGTGCTATTGAAAGTGTGGGATGAAGTAACAAAATTTCATGAATAGTGTCAAAAGAATACCAATTAGCAACCTTCCTATTTTATGGAAATGACTTAAGACTATAAGAGATAGGAAAGAGTTTTCTCTGATCAAAGAAGAAATATTTATCGAGAAAGGAGAAATGCAGAAGTATGACAATAGGGAGATTTTATAAGAAATCCTTCTAGATAAAACAAAATTACAAAAATGAAAGGGCTTTTCAAATCAAATTCAATATCAGCTAAAAGAGTTCGTCCAGGAATAAAAAAAAAGATAAAAAAACAGAACAACACCACCTCAATAAAAAAGAGGAAACCCCTCTATTTAACATTAGTTTCTTCCAAAATAGCGGATCTCAAAAAATTAAATTACTCTTTGTCCAAATACACCAAATCACCAAAATCAGCGCGCATGTTTCCAAGAAATCTACAATTTTTCTCCATTTCAAAATCCATTAATGACTGCATGAAAAATATTTAAGAGCTTGTATCATTCATCAGAAAGTCCAGATGATGGAGGACACGCTAAGGATCTCATTATTTTTATGCTAGAAAGCAAATGCATGAATTGAATATTAATTATATATTTTTCAAAGCATCTCATGTTATGTTTTGAGGCAGCTTTGGATGTTATTGAAATTTAGCTCTCTCATTCTCTATTGCTAATCCTTTCTCCCTCATCTTCTCTCTTTTCTCTCTCTCTTTCTTGTCCCTTTCTTGTTCATGATCAGCAGAAAGACTATTCCACATGTTCTAAAAAGATAATTCCAAATGCTCAGAAAAAAACCAGGTGCATAATTGACCACCTAAAACTAGGAAATGAAGTGAAGTCCTTTAAAATTTTCTACATGCAGAGGAAAGCCCTCACAAGTCTACGATTTCCCATGAAAATAATGTTCCCGCAGGCAATCATGGAAGCAGCAGATTTTTTATAGCTCCAAGTATACAAGAAACTACACCACAGCAAGATAGTAGAGCAATAAAAGTTTCTGCTTACCCCTAGCAGTTCCCTGATTCAAAGCATTTCCTAGCGAAAGAATAGTCTGCATGATTCTCTTCAATTTGGCAGAATTCTTTATCTGATAAAGCACCAGAAACAATGATTCCAATACTTAGAACATGTGAATTAGTACCCAAAACACTAACACAAATTAAAAGAGTGAGTAATATAGTCTAACTTGCCTCTTCTGCTGCAGAGTTCACAACATTAAGGCTTTTTCTGAGGTCAGAGACCTAAAATTGCAAACATATAATGACAGGCTCAAATCTAACACAAAACCAAGCATAATAAGTAGCAAACATTTGAATGCATTTCCTAACCTGGGAATGAAACTGCATCTTGAATGAGAAAACTCTGAGTTTAGATTCTACTCTTGGCACCTTCATTAACTCTAAGAAGAACTGCCAAAGAGATCCATAAACTTATAAAATAAGAAATAGATGCCAAAAACAGATCATTTCAATTAACACAAACTCTCTCATTCTTAGTCGACCCTTTCTAAGGAAAAATGCTGGGTGCCCTCTTTATCCATGCTAATTAAGAAAATGAAGATGGGTTTGAATCATAGGAATTATGTCAACACTGCAACTTCAGACTTGCATGAATGTTTGGTTTGACATAACGAAGAACAAATATACATCTAAAACATACCCAGTTTACCTTCTCATACATCTAACCATTGTTGACAAAAGATGTGATATCAATATACAAAAAGAAAAAAAACCCCGAGTCCATCCAAAGTTCAACCAAAAGAGGTAGCAATTTTGAAGTATCATAAATATCCATGTGTAAGCTGTGTAGTTTTGAGAAATACTTCAATTTTTCTACAAAAGACAATAACAAACAATTGTAAAGACAAAAACTACATCTACTGACCTGTTCACATTTCCCTAACTTTTCCTTTTCTCCAGTGTATCCCTGGACAAAGAAATGAAATGGCAATTATAGCCCAAAACACATGAAACTATCATCTTGAAGCTCCTGACTGAAATCAATTAGAGCTCATGGGATAACAGGACAAAATTACTGAGTTGAAAACTATAACCATAAAATACAGAGCAAAAGAAAGGGCTATCTCCCAGTTATGAACCCACCAAAATGGAGTCATAGAAAGAAGAAGTTGAGAAAATCCCACTGTTGAACATTTTTTTAATAGAGTGGCTGGCCCAAGATTTGAATATGCACCATTATGGTTGCAAGTGCAAGATATCATAACATCATACCTAGCAATAGCCCCAAATGATACATGATAGAGCATAATACTAACTTAAAAAAAGAAGAAGGAATCACCTTAAGCAGTTCCATCTCCTCTTTTGTTGGACAGAACTTTATGAGGTTGTCAACCTGATCAACGTCTAATGCTGAATCCTCAAGGGAAAGTACTAAACTCTGTCAATGCATCATGCAATGGAATGAGGGTAGCAAGTTATAAAATATTAGCCATATGGGCTGTGACTGAAAGCGATAAATAACAGAAAATAAATAAAATCATAGCAGACACGGAAATATTTTATAGAAAGTGCAAGATGGAAAGAACAAAAAAGGACAGGAAAGGAAATTTCAATAATGCTTATTATGTGATTTACAATTCCTAGACCTCAATAACGTAATCTGACTTTCATTGCAAGGGATGAAATTTCTTTTCAAAAACTATAAAATATAGGGCCTCTAAATAGATGTTACTGGCATAACTATTGAGATGACAATGAGCAGGGTGACATTAATGTAAGCTACAGAAATGCTTGTATTGGCATCAGGGGCATCATGATTGTTTAAGAAAACATGCTGATGCAGACAACAAAAGAAGCAAGATTGATAACTTTCTTTAGACAAGGGCATTTCTGTAATTTCCAGATCTGCTGAAAATTCTGGAAAATTTGTCTAGGTTTTGATTTTATATTTAGCATTCTATTATTATAAAGTAATTAGCTTTATTAGGTTTTTCCTATTCTAAATAGATTTCTTATATGGGAAAACAAGTCCTTGGACTAGAAGTACTAACATCTCTATAAAACGGCCATGCAATCTTTCAATATTTTAATTACAGTTTATGAATAAAAATTCTAGCAAATTGCTTTTGATTGTGTGATTCAATCTTCCTTAGGTGTGACTCCTAAGAACCCTAGGTGTGGAGCATAGGTTTTTCTATCCTCTAGGTGTGACTCCTAGAATCTTATCCCGCCCACATCCTTCCTCAAATTCCAGCTGAAATCCACATAAATACAGCTCTAAACAGCCCTATAACAGCATCTAAAAGTCAGATTAGAACAGCCCATAGGCTGTCCTGCATCACATGCTTTTGATTGCTCTATATATTACCTGTAAGGTGTTCTTATGGCTGCAAGAGAAAACAAAAAAAACTGTAGCTACAGTAGTTAGGATATGTTTGGTATTGTGGTCTTGGTCCACAAAAGCCAACTGTGGTGGTGTCCCAAAGCATTAATTGCAATGCTTTCCCCGAAACACCTAAACTGCATTCATGGTCTTGGAGTATGCCAAACACAACTTCAGAGAAGGACATGATTCCCAAATATTATCCTAGATATGACAAAGTATTTGTGCTGCCGCGCTTATACAGGTAGATAAAGGGACAGTGAAGTTGGCTTCTGTATTCATCTAAACTAGGAGGCTTTGCTCTGAACATTAATTATAGCTTACCATTAATTCATGTAGTGGCACTTTCACCTTTGAAAGCATGATTTCACAATTGTATGCCCGTCTGTGGTCAACCTGCAAGAAAATAATAATGAGGAGAACATACAAATACTTAGACACACACATATTATATAACTTCTCAGTTTCATTCCCATAATATAAAAGCTGAAATGCTGAAATTTTTCATAAAATAGTATGTTATCAATTAGCAAAATAATGTATTACTCATATTGTCTTAAGATCCATGACAGGAGATTGCTTAGTTTAGCCTTTAAACTGTGATGCTTGAAACACTAGAATGACTAAGATGGTAAATTTTGAATTGACATTTACAACAAAATTCCCCAGAAGTCTGAATGATAAAAGAAGAGGTAAATGTAGACAATTTCAAGAAACAAAATAAATTGCAGCAGTCATGCATTACAGTTATGGGTTTGAAGTATTAAATTTGATCCCGTGACTGTCAAAAAAGATAACAGCAGCAGTCTGAGGGTTGAAAGGAAAGGATTTATGCACACTTCTTCAACTGAGAGAAAAATGGCAGCAATCTAGCACTGCATCAATTAGGACAACATATTCATTTACCAGTTGCACTTTGTCAACTTTAGGTCCCCGTGAGCCACGCACACTTGATTTCCCGCCATGATCTGTATTTGAAACTGCCGCGGAAAAAAGATTCTCAAGTTCTGACATGTCAATCTCTGGGGCCCTATGTGAAGAGGTCACAAAAGAAAAGGCATATGAGACTTAAAAGAATATGAGAGCATGGTATGGCAGAATGTTTGGAAAGCAGCACATACTTGGAGGCTTCACCAGACTTTTGCGCCTCAGCCCACAAGCTTCCTTGTACAGCTCTTGTTAACTTCAACCAATGCAATGGCTTCAGCTTTTTAGTTTGATTGTTCCGTGAACTTATAGTACGCGACAAACGTCCCTTGGAGATGGAAGGAGAACCTAAGGGAGGTGCAGGAGTAGGTGGTGCAAGAGATGGAGACCCAGGCGATTTAATATTTCTATTGTTGCCTGTCTTTAAAGTGCCCTTACCAGAAGGAGGAGGAGGTGCAGAAGGGGCATGGGAGGAATTGGTTGACATAATGGGAGGAGGCGGCGGCGCTGGTGGCATCGGAGATGAAACAGTTAGGCTGGTTGTTGGCCCTGAATGAAGAGGAGGGGGAGGAGGGGGAGGTGGACGAGGTCCAGATCCAATAACATGATTCTCCTTCAAAGGCGGAGGTGGTGGTGGTGGAGGAGGAGGTCCAACTCCAATTTTGTTATTCTCCTTCAAAGGTGGCATTGGAGGAGGTGGTGGTGCTGGAGGAGGTCCAGCTGCAATGGTGTTATTATCCTTTAAAGGTGGCGTTGGAGGAGGTGGTGGTGGTGGAGGAGGTCCAGCTGCAATGGTGTTATTCTCCTTTAAAGGTGGTGGTGGAGGAGGTGGTGGTGGTGGAGGAGGTCCAGCTCCTATGGTGTTATTCTCCTTCACGGGTGGCTTCGGAGGAGGTGGAGAAGGTCCGGCTCTAGAGGTGCGAATCTCCTTCATAGGTGGCGTTGGAGGAGGAGGTGGGGTTGGGCATTCAGTTTTGAAAGTGGAATTATCCTCCTTAAAAGGTGGATGCGGTGGTGTTGTTGGAGTAGTAGGTTGAAGGCCAACTGATAATGACTTACCTCTGCTCTCTAAATAGGTTTCATTCTCTTTGATTGATGAATGATCTACTGATTCTGAAGCTGAAAGATCAAGAGTTGGTAGTGGATGAGGAAAAACTTTTACAGCACTAGATGTCACAGCAGGCCGCAATGGTGGAGGCTGTGCAGGTGTTGATGGTGAGATAGAACCACCTTTGGGTTCCATGAGTTCAATTCCAGCTGAAACTGTCAAAGCTTGTTCTGAGGAGACTGTAGATACAGTGGTGTGAGTGACCATAGATTGGCTGGCAAGTTCCTTTCTAGGACTCATTTCTTGCTTTTGAGTGCTAATCTCTACTCTGTGCTGCAAATCTGCATTTGAGTCTTCCTGAGCAATATTCGATGCACTAATTTGTTGGAGCAAATGAAGTGCAGCATCTGAGTTGGGATCAGACCAGTCAACAGAGCTAAAGATCTCTTTAACCTTAGCAAATGCTTCCACAGGAAGGCCTTCCTTCTCCTCAAAGCCAGTGAAATCTTCTGCAACAACGGATGCGGCTGCATCCATTTCAGAGAAAAGAATCTTCATCCAAAGAATAAACTCCGTGTTAGAAGGAGAATAAAAATATCAACAAGCAGCTATGCCAAATGAAATATGGTGAAATATTAAACCTCTGCCCTGAAGTCCTTTGGAAATCGATCTTTTGCATCCCATAACATGTCAATTTCATCACGGTTAAGCATCAAGATATTTGACCTAATAAAAGCTGTGTTAAACACAGCTCGAAACATCATCTCTTCATGTTCCATGTCATCATTTAAACTGATACACTCCAGCACAACATCACCTTGTATATGGCAATTAATGTCAACTTTAACAAGTTCACATTCTATCTGCAATAAATTATAAGGGGTTCAGAAAATCATATATGTAAAGACACCAGTTTCAGTGTTTGTGGAGAGCATATGCCAAAATAAATAGCAAATAGAACAAATGAAGAAAAGTGAATCTTACAACAGAAAGAATAGGAAATGTGTTGAAACACAAAACCAAATTTCTCATGCAACTTTAATGTCCCTGGGACAAAACTTAAACGTAGCAGACTCAAGCTCACTGCAGATTAAGCCTCTGAAAAATGAGCTCGAGAAGAGTACATCATGAATTAATCATAATCCTTTGTCCACAACAGATCAGTACAGGGACTGACAAAAAACATACTCTTCTGGTTAACATCAACCATATTTTGTCAATTCTAGATTCAAAAGCCACTCAAACTTTCACCTTGTGCTGCTTATTATTAAATTCTCACACTATTAGGTTTCCTGCACTTATAATAACCAGACTGATAATCAGGGTGTCTACTATCATCTTGGGACAGTAGATAAATACATTCCACTAGTGGGAAGGTGTCATTGAACAAAAGATCCCAGGATATAAGTGCTTATTCATAAATGACCTAATTTTTTCCCTAAGGATAAGCCTCTTAAGAACACCTCCAGAAAGATTCAAGAAAATATTTGTTCGCCAGTAAACTGATTGAACAAAAAAATGTCTGGCTCTAAATATTCAGAAAAGAAAGGTCTTACTTAGTGATTAAAGTTTCCCAAGAATCAGGTTCATCAGGAACACAAGTGTCTTGTGATATTTTGGTTTTCTCCATCCATTCTGACAGCTTTCATGGGGAAATTACCTTGTTGAGATGAACACTGCTTGTTCAATTGAGCAATTATGAGGCTATTTTGGTTCAAGTTTATTTCTTTGAAAATCTTAGTTGGTGGCCAAAGCTATTCTTGTTCTATTAAATTTCACAATCCAAAGACATCATCACCATCTAAGAGTGCAAAGTGAAGCAATAATTGGAATATAAATGCCGTCACATGATGTTTCAACAATTGACTAGCACAGATTAATAGATCTTTGTGGGAAATGGCGTGACGATGAAGAATGTACAAAATAAAAAAGCAAGTATATATAACATAGAATTACGAAGTTACCTGCTTATAAGCCCGAGGAATTTTTCCTTCCTTTTGAGTTGAGTACAGAAGTTTGGAAGTTCGATCAGAAACAAGAAAAGGGTCCTGCCCGTATACCCGAAATAGTGGACGGCAGCCCCCCTCCCCATCAAAATTAGGAATAGATCTTAGAATGACACAATCCAATGTGAGAGCTCTATCCAATGGAGGCCAATATGAGGCCACATTCCTCCTTGATACATATTGTAGATACCTCAGTTGAGAAGGTACAGGATTCAATGCTGAGAACAACTGCAAAAGCTCTCGGGGAGCCTGCCTATGAATCATGTCCAAGGTCTTCTGCTCTCCACTATACTGTTTCCTATAAATCAACAGTCCAGCCAGCATGAAAGCGAGAACCGGCCAACCACCATGTTCACAGTGCATTAACAGAATATTCTGCTGTCCAAGGGAGAGCCAACTTTCACCTGATCTTAGAAAATGGTGAATCATCTCCATCGTGAGCAATGGGGAACCCTCGTATTGCCAAGGGTACTCCATTAAGGTCATATCATACTTGAATAAAGCATCAGCAATCTTGGTTTGTTTCTCTCCCTCACGGAAATTAAACACCAAGAATGAAGCATCAGGGAAATGTTCTTTAAGTTGACCAACTGTTCGACCAATGTAACCTTCATAATCTTCTTGCCAAGCATCAATGTTAAAGCAGCAATCAAACACTGCATTCACACAGAATGTGTAAATGTCAGCCATCAAATTAATACTTAACCCAGTTGTTGTTTTAAGTCATAACCCCCCCACAAGGCACCAAAAAATTATATCTTTTCTAAACGATCCCAAACATAATCCTCTTGACTCAAGCCACCAAGCCCCAAAAATTTTCAAATTTCAAAATCCCTACGATATACAAATGAATTCATTACTTTTTAACTTACTGCTGTAATTAAGCTAATGAGTTTCTAATAGACGTCTAAAAATGAGTACAACTCAAGTAATAATCAAAATCCACAACCCCGAATTGCATTCTCCACAATACATTTTCTTACCATCCTAACACAAAAAGGAAATTTTTTGAATCAAACCCACTTCAAAACATGACTCAATTATTCAAACACAATCAACCAATTCTCTCCCTAAATAAAAAATGAACTTAAAATTCAAAAAGAAAAGAAAAATTGCAATCTTTCTTAAAAATGAAAGAAAACTGACCATAAACACGCTCGGAGATCTCAAGAAGGCCATCAGGAGGTTTCCTATAAAACAATTTGCGAAACAACGACATCTTTTAATGATTCCTCTATCTCTCCTTCAAATTTCCAAACTTTTTTCTTGCAACACAACCTTTTACGTAACAAGGAGGAGTTCGGTTGGGTAGTAACTAAGAAAGAAATGAAAAAGTTGGCTTCAAGGGAAAGAAAAGTGGAAGTCTTTGGTTGTTAGTTTCGTTTGTTACCATAAAAAAGCCAAGCTGAATTGAATCAACCATCCATCCGGTAGCTGTTGCCCCTTGGCATGAAATTTATTTTATTATTATCACCTAACTGATAAGAGGGGATGGCATGACGGGTTGCTTGGTCTTACGTGGATGCCATTAACTATCGACATCGAGGAAATAGTTGAAGTCATCATGCATGATCCTTACGACTTTTTCAGTGACTTGGTTTTTTTATTGTTATTGTCAGTATGACAAAAGATTTGATTGGATAAAGTTGAATAGTCTACAAATGGGCTACTTTCTGTTGACTTCTAGCAGTGGGCTAATAGCCGAATATCATCTGCTTAGGCCCCAGATTATCTATGGGCCCTCTTGGAGATAACGTGTCCCTCACAATAATTTGAAGTAATTTTGCAAAAATTGGATGTATTTTGGGTATAAAAGAAGTTTTTTTCCTTCTTCTTCTTCTTTATGATTTGGGAAAAATCACATCAGCGAGGCCTTCAAGCGCACCCCTAGTTATAAACTCATGGACCCATAAGTTGAACTCATGGAAGAAGGGTGTTCTGCCTAAATGATATTTGTCTTTTCTATATCAAAAGTTGGTGTAAACTCAAAAAGTTTTTTTTAAAAATTTTCAAGTTGATTTTAGATTTTTCATCTGGTTTTTTAGATTATTTGAGATTATTGATTTTCAAGAAATATATATATATAAAGAAAAAAAAAATCAAGGGGGCCAAATTAAAAGAATTATTCTAAAAGGAGTTAAAATTTCAAGGGAGGGGCTGGAAAAAATTTTCCTTGCAAGGGCCCTGCCAACCCCCCGTCTCCGCCACTATATATATATGAAGAAAAAAAAATCAAGGGGAGCTAAATTAAAAGAATTATTCTAAAAGGGGTTAAAATTTCAAGGGAAGAGCTAGAAAAATTTTTCCTTGCAGGGCCCTTGCCAACCCCCCGCCTCCGCCACTATATATATTCCCCATATTTTGAATAAAAAACATATTGAGAAACAAGTTTTTAGAAAAAAAAACAAAAAAAAATCATAACTTGAATTTTCAATCACCCCTTAGCCTGAAATTGGTCCAGCAAGGGATGCATTACCTTTTTTTCTTAAAAATAAGAGGGCGAACAAACTTTAAAAAAAAAGGAAAAAAAAAGTCAACTCAGGCACATGAAATTACGCTAAAAGACCCCATGACTAGGCTGTTTTTTTCCTTCCAATTCATTCTTTAGATTGTTTTATTGGATGTTTTTTTTTCAATTTTTTTTTACATAATTTTATCAAATTTTTATGATGTTATTTAATTGAATATGATTTAATATTTACTTATAAATACAATTTCAAATATTTTTTTATATTGAAAGGCATTGCAACCCTACTTAAAATATTTTTTCTTTAATTTTATTCAATCGTTTTTCTATAAGTTTTTTTTGTTTTATTAAATAAAATATTGGTTCCAAAGAAACAATGTTATTAAAACAATTGAGTTTATACCCGTGTTTCGGGATTAGATATCTACTTCAACATTTATTTCTTTATTTTTTTTAATTTAGTATTTGGTTAAATATCATTTAGTTTTTACTTGGCTTTCATATATAATGATAATATTTTTTTCTAATATGTATAACCTTGCCTAATATTATTTTTTTTCTTTGATTTTATTCAATCTCTTTCATGTGTGTCTATTTCTATTATTATTTGATTAAATAAAAAATTAATTCTGATAAACAAAGTCATTGAACACAACTAGGTAAATGGTCTATGTTGTGAGATCAAAATATTTTGATCTAAATCTATCTCATGATTTTTCTAGTTTAGTATTTAGTTATTGTTAATG
>Ga0307515_10013273_pt1 | contig 15410 bp, 1 predicted proteins | sample 17_EM_MG_FD_194513 | JGI IMG/M metagenome (GOLD analysis project Ga0307515, IMG submission 194513) | Populus trichocarpa ectomycorrhiza microbial communities from riparian zone in the Pacific Northwest, United States - 17_EM | ecosystem: Host-associated > Plants > Roots > Unclassified | place... | reverse complement strand
TTAGTATAAGGACAATATTATCCCACATAACTAGTTAATTAGTGTTAGTAATAATAGCTAAATAATAAATAAGATTAGCCTAACCTAGTTAATAAAGGTCTTTAATAAGTATATAAAGGATTATATAGTTAGCACGCATCGGCTATTAGTACTAGATGGCCACAATAGCTATATATCGCCTAAATTTAATTAGTACTACCTAGATCATTAAATAGTCGTCCTCTATATACTAGCACATTTATTATATCTACTACAGCCACTAAATATAGGCTATTTCTTAGTCCTTAAGCAATTATATAGACGCCCTGTTAAATAGCATTTAGGTTATAGTATTAACTATATTAATAAATACAAATTTCTGCTACTATATAGGTAGGCTAGGTATATAGCCCTTTATCAAAACAATATATTGGTAGAATTTATAGCTACTAGCCTAGTTTTATATAGCCCTAATTATATACTAGTATACGGAGGTCATTGTTATAAGTTCTTGCACCTTCCTAATTAGGAAATTAAGAGACTGCGCACGCGCAATCACGGGTGCGCAGCTATCAGCCTACCCCACGTAAATTCAGGCACGATCCCGCTACAAATGCGTAATTTTCAGCACTGTTACACAAGCTATAATACCGGCTGCGTAAATTACAGTACTAATAAATTTTAATAAATTGCAAGTTATAATAGCTAGTTTAATACTGTTAATCGTATAATAGCTTTAATCTAGAATTTATATAAAACTTATAAAATTTTATATAAAAATATAAAAATACTTATTTAATAATGTACTAAGAGAGTTAGTAACTTAACTTCCTAATTAGGAAGGTGCAAGAACTTATAACAGCGACCTCCATAGCTACACACTAAATATTAAACGCTATTACCCTAATACTGTCTACAGTTAAGTATATCTTAGGTAGCTAAAATACCCTATAATATTACTAAGCTATAACAGCAAACGGCCCTACTAAGGCGCTATCTTAAGCGGCGTATATATAGCCTAGTAAGTCTAATAGAATAAGCCCTTAGCTAGCTTATTAAGGGCTACAAAATAGTAATATTAAGTGCTATTCTGCTTGTAAGTAAAAATAAGAAGCTATATATAGAAAACTAGTGCTAAAAAAGGAAGAGAGTATAGTGTCGCATGTATATAGTTAAGGGGGGTATTCTATTAGGAGCAGAAGGCCTATCTTGTATATAAGCTGCCTAGAAAACGGCGTAGAGGGGTAGTAAAGGCAGTGGCTAAGCGACTATAATAGGTAGTACGTAAGTATAGTATGTGTAAATTAATAGAATATAATGCATATATATACCCTAGACGTTAAATAAGTAGCTAGTAAATAGCTACACTAAATATTATAGTGCTGTAATAAAGTAGACTAAATAACTACGTTATAGTATAAAGAGGAGAAGAAGGTAAAAGGGGGTATTATATATAAATAAAAGGGCCAGCCGCTAAGGCGCTAGTGGTAGGCTAGCTAATAGTAGGAAATAGTATAAGATAGTACGAGATAGTATAAAATAGTATACGTTAGGTTAGTGCCGTAATAGTACTCTCCTCCCTAAAAGGTTTGGTCCCTAAACTAAATAACTTATTTTTACTATAAAGATATTACTTTTACTTACCACTCTTAACTAAGCTAATAGCAATTTTCTATACCAGGTATAGAAAATCCTAATTAGTTAGTTTAATAAATAAAGTCGGTAAAACTCTATACCGCTACCATATAGCGCTTTTTAGTAAAAAAAAAACTAACTAATTAGACAACTTTAACCAGCGGTTAAAGTTTTATAAAATCTTAACCACTATAAATTATCTTTGTGGTTAGTTATGGTTTTAGTATAACTCTTCCTTATCTTATGCCTAGTTTAGGGGTCCTAGCTTTTTAGGGTATTATTTATAAAACTTTAATAGTACGCGCTTATACCCTTTTAGGGATTTCTTAGGTTTCTAGGTTTCCTTATTATAATACTTCTACTTAATATAATATATTAAGCCGTGCTCGTCTATTTATTTATTATATATATTAAGGATCTTTATAAATTCCTACTTATCTGTAATATTGCCATCGTTATCCCTTTTAGCTATCCTGCATATAATATTATAACGTTCCTCTTTATTAATATATACTTAACTAGAGATCTCTTTAGGGAACTAGAGGTGGACTTTTAAAGTATAAAAAGACTTATTAACATATATATTGTTTAGGAGGTTAATTATAACTACTCCTTTATAGGCAGCTAGGACAGGCTAGGGTCCGTCTTAGTTATTATCCCACTTCCTCTTAGGCTAGTTAGTCTTTATATTTTTAAGGCCAACTATAACTATGTTATCCTTTTTAAATATTATACCTTCATCTCGTTTTATATTAGCGTTATCTTTATAGCGTTACTAGAAGATATAAGCTAGGGCTTTAAGCTAGGTTAAGATACGCTTAAAGTGGTTAGCAATAATATTAGCTTATAAGTACTTCTTCTTTATATATATAGATAGGGCTAATAGCTAGGGGCCTACTAATTTAATACTTAGATATAGGTTATAGCTATAGTTAGCAAAGAACGGTAAGATTCCCGTAGTTTTATTAACCTAATTATTTATAGCAAACTTATTAAGGGGGAGCCAATCTACCTAGTTATCTTAAGTAAAGCTTATAAAGGCGCATAGGTACTTATTTATTCCTATATTAATAATCTTAGTTTAACTATCTATTTAGGGTGCTATGCGGAGCTAGGGCTTAGGGTTATTTTTAGGCGCTAGTTTAGGTAATGTTAGAAGTTAGAAATAAATAAAGAGCCTTTATTAAAAACGATAGTATTTAGAGCGCTATATAACTTATAACGTATTCTACCAGCGAGCCGGCCACCCCACCGAGCCGGCCACTTCAAAATACACCAAAAAGCCGATATTTGAATCTTAAATATCTTAACCACTACTTTATAATATTTTTTGAAAATTTAAATATAAGCTCTTATATACCTATTTTAGTGTATATTATAATATTAAAGCGTACAGCTTGGTGGTTATTATAATATAGAGTTTAGGGGTTAAAAATAGCGATATTTTTAAATATCTTAACAACTACCGGAGCGCATTCTCTTATATTGTAATAAGTACTAAAATAGGTATATAAAAGCTTATATTTCAATTTTTAGAAAATATTATTAAGTAGTGGTTGAGATATTTAAGATTCAAATATCGGCTTTTTGGTGTATTTTGAAGTGGCCGGCTCGGTGGGGTGGCCGGCTCGCTGGTAGAATACGTTAGATAGTATAGATAAATACTTTAACAAGCTCCTTAGTATTTAGGCTAGTAATAAAAATAAAGTGTCTTATCTTTATTAGGCGGATAATAACAATAAAGATATATCTATATATTTTACTATTATAAAGGCACTTAAGTAGGTTAATAACGTAGTTAATAGAGATATCGGTCTATGGGTGGACTAGTAGTTTTAGTAGTTTTAGAAAACCAGGCGGTGCTAAGCGTAGGGTTTTTATACGGAAGTAAAAAGCGCAGTCTCTTATAAAGGTAGCCGTGAACTATAAAATACCTAGCCACTAATACGTTTAATTAAGGAGGTTTAGTGTTTTAACGCGGCCTAGGTAACCTATAGGGCCTAAACTGTATATATAGTGTATAACTTTTAGTTAGAGTTTAGGTAAATTAAAGACAAATACTTAATTCCTATAATAGATTAGGCCGTTAACAATTAAATATTTAGATTTATTATAGCGGAGCAGCTTCCTAATCTACTTGGGCTAATGGCGTACTTTATAGTCTTCTTATTTACGTAGCGCAGCCAATATATTTCTAGCGAGTTTATTTTCTATATAGGCATTCTTAATAAGCTCCTTAAGGGTTTTTTCTTAGGCTTTAGGTCTATTACTGCGATAAAGTCTTTAATGCTCTGGTTTTAGGATTTGCTTAATGGCTCTTCTAGGATAGTAGGGTTAACTTTCTTTAGTGGTAAGATAATACGGTCTCGGTGTTATAGACGTTTATTATTAGTATTAGTAGGTATAACGCCTAAGAGGCGGCTAAGAGCGTCTAGGATTATAGCTTTAGTGCTAGGCCTATAGGTAATAATAAAGTTAAATTAGGAAAGGAACTTAGCCTAGCGAACTTAGCACTAGTTTAATTGTTTTATTATTATAAAGGTCTAAAGGTTCTTATAGTCCGTAATAATTTTAAACAGCTACTTAATTCTTTATAGTTTAGGGCGCTATTTTTTTAGTGCCTTAATAATTGCTAGGAGCTCCTTATTATATATTTTATAGTTATATTTAGGGGCTAAGTGCTTAGTAAAGAAGAATGCGACTAGCTTAAGCTTATTACTTTTATTAGCTTAATAGAGTACTCCACTTAAAGCCTAGTTTAAGGCGTCTGTCTCTACTATAGTCTTCTTTATATAGTCGTAATACGCTAGGACCAGTGCTATAGTAAACGCTATTTTTAGGGTTTAGAACGCCTATGTTTGGTTAGGGCCCTATAACTAGCTAATACTCTTCTTTAATAGCCTAGTTATAGGCTTAACTACCTTAAAGTAGCCTTAGATAAATTATTAGTAGAAGTTCGCGAAGCTAAGAAATTGCTATAGTTCCTTAACTAACGCTGGGTCCTTTTATTCCTATAAGGCCTGCACCTTCTTAGGGTCTATAGTTATACTATTAGTTAAGATAATTAAGCTAAGGTATTTTATTTTGGTAGCATAAAACTTAAACTTATTAATATTAATTTAGAGTCTAGCATTACCAAGTCTCTAGATAATTTTATTTATATATTTTATATACTTAGCGCGTATTTTTAAGAAATTAAGGATATTATTAAGATATGCAGTATAGTAGTTATTAAGGGCGTTACATAGAAAATAGTTAATATAGTTTTAAAATATAGCGGGTATATTATAGAGATTAAATAGTATAACTAACATTTTATAGAGCTTAAACTAGGTAATAAATGCTATAAGCTACTTATAGCCTTTCGCGATCTAGATCTGGTTTAACGTAGTAATTACGTTAAGCTTAGTAAAGTACTTAGTACTATAAAGTACGTTAAGTATCTTATAAACTAGTGGTAATGGATACTAATTATTAATAGTAACTATATTTAGGCCTTAGTAATTATAGTAGATTTATATACCACCGCTAGGTTTTATAGTAAGGAGAAGTAGTATAGTAGCTAGTAAGGTTAATTTGCGGATAAAACCCTTATCTAGTATCTTATTAATCTACTTCTTTATATAACTAAGTTTAGTAGGTAAAAGTAGTCTATTTTTATAATATAAGGCCTACTTTTTGGGTATAATCTTAATTTTATAGTCCTATGGTTGGTAAAGGGGTAGCTTATCTACGTTTTTAGGGAGAAAGTGTTTAATATATTCGCGAAACTCTTTTAGTAAGCGTTATAAAATATCTTTACAGGTTAATCCTAGTTTGCCTTTTAGAAATTTCTTAATATTAGTATTAACTATCTTTTAGCGTAGAAACTTAGAATTTATTTTTAGGTTTATTTTAAGAAAGTTATAAAAATAAGGGGGTAGCGCTTTACGGGCTTTGTTTATTATAGAGTCGCCTTCTACTAGCCAGCGGAAAGACCTTTCTAATAGGTTTGGTACTTCTATTAGGCCTATAGGCAGCTCCTTAAGCAGCTATTAATACTCTTCTTATTTAACCAGTTCTACTAGCTCTGCTATATAAATCCTTATTACCTTTATATCTTTTTATTTATAGAACTAAGTAAAATTAACGGTATAAATGTATCTAATATCGTCTAGGTTAGGGCGTATTTAGTTTTTTAGTACTACAGCTAGGCTAATATAGCTTAGTTAGCCTAGGGGCGGAAATAAAACGGCGGCTTTATATAGTATACGCGGGAAATAGGTATAAGGTTAGGCGTTATAGGGGGGAGGTCTTAATTACTCTAGTTTCGGTCTTAGCTATAACGCCCTTAGCTATTATATATGTGGTTATATATATATATAGTAAATAACTTAGGATTAAGTGTCTTATTAGCTAACCTAAGTTAAGCGGGTATATATAGGGGACTTATAGTTCTAGCGGTGTTTATTTTTTAGAGAATAAGGTAGTAGTCTAGTCTTCCAGAATCTCTACTTAGTTTACTATATATATTAGCTCACTAGTATTAGGCACCTTTTTTACTATTAGCTAACGGTATCTAAGCGTTGGCTATGTGATATATCTATATAGTGCTACTTAGTTATAGTTAGGAATATACTATAGAAGGCAGTTATAGGCATAGTAATTAGAGTTAAACTTAAGCTCTAGGGTAGGGAAGTCTGTCCTTAGGTTATGCTTTTTAAGCTAGGGTATTTTAAGAATTACTAGTATAGAGCGTAATAACTTTATAACGTAGAAGAGTATAAATTCTATATAGTGGCTAATTGTTATTATTACTATAAAGTAGTGGGTAATAAACCCGGATGGGAGTTTATTAGTAAGGTAGAGTGGCTTTAGAACTAGGAGTCTTTTTATTATAATATTATGCTTTTTTATAAGCGAGCCTTTATCTATAAACGCTGGTGCTATACTACTAGTATTAATAAGGCTTACTATTTTAATAAGAACTTATAGGAGTAGGTTTATCGGGAAAATATTCGCAGAATGAGATTTAAGTAGACTTTGTTTAGCGCGTTTCGCGTAATTGACATGCAATTAACCAACTTAATATGCAACTTAACTAACTTGATACGCAATTGACTAACTTAATATGCAACTTAACTAACTTAACACGTAATTAACTAACTTAATATGCAATTGACCAACTTAATATATTAAAAAGTTAAATAATATGCAGTTAACCTACTTAATAACTTTAAAAGCTAACTACACATTCCTTAACATGCAATTAAGGTAATATAATATATTATTTTAAAGTTGTATGTCAATTGCGCAAATGAATTTTTACTATTTTCTTAGCCTGTAGTATGCTAGCTTATAATATATATTATATACAATCTTATATAATCTTATATAATCTTATATAGTCCTATATAGTCTTATATAGGTTTATTATTATATTATATATTACAGGTTCTATGCTAGCTTAGCTACTTTTGCTATTTATCCTAGCTTCTATATAATAACGCAATACGAATTCCTTTTTTAAGAAAGTTGTCCAAGTATAGAGTATTATATTAGTCCCAATTAATATAATTATTAACGTAGTATAAATCTAGACAAGAAGTAGCGGCTGGAATAATATGCGCGCTTCGTAAAATAGATAGTATTAAATAAAAGCGACTACCTCCAAGTACTTGCCTAGTATTTACGCTTAAGTGCGGCTACCTTTTCACCTTAACTATGCCGTGTATTAAATGCGGTAGTCTATAATTTAATTGCTAAAGCAGCTCTACTATAGCTCCAGTATACTGTATATATATACCGTACTTATCTAACCTTTTAATATCTAGAATAGTAACAATTAGCTAAAGCTAGCCTATAAGTCTTCTACCTAATAGCGTGCGGCCCTTTTTAATACGGTTGCCGTTATCTATATACTCCTAGACCCATTTATAATTATACCTCCACTAGTTAAAATATTGCCAATTTGGTGTATAACGTACTACCTCACTAATTTGGCCCTTAAGGTTGGTTGCATTTTTTCCGTCTTATTTTTAATAGCGAATAAATGGATGTATTTTAATAAGCAGGCGCTTAACCTATAAGGGGTCCTTCTCTTTCTAGTCTATATTGGAGTTCTAGGTATGTTTACCTTATAGTTTTCGCCTACACTCTTAGATAAATACCGTAATGCCGTCTAAAAACCCTAGGATTTTGTAGCAGTTTGCTATATAAGATATATAAAGCCATGTCTTTAACCTAAGACGCCTCTAGATAAGATCTATTGCCCTATTTATATCTTCTAAAGGCTACTAAAGCTTTATAACTACCAAATGCTATATTAGTTAAGTAACCTATACCTCTAGACGCTGGGAAGACTATAGTACAGAATTACTATTCGTAAAAGCTACTTCGTCTTTTATTGCTAGTACTACTACCTATCTTAAATTATAAGAGCAGATTTAAGATAGCAAATCCCGTTTATTTATTAAGTTATAAAATGCCTTAATAATGTAACGGTATCCAGCTTCGCTATTTGCGCCAGTATAATACATATCTATACATCCGTATAGGCGGATATTTTCCTTAAAATATATAAGGGCATGGAATTTTAGTATATTAAAATGGCCTATATTAAAATCCTTTACCTTTAGACAGAAACTTTAAAACACGCCTTTAAGCATATCAATTCGATATAGGGCGTGGTGCATATATTGTAGTGTCTTCTTATTATAGGTGCGATACTAAGCTATAATAACAAAGTTGTATACAGCTCTTGTAAAATGTATAGTATATAGTTCCCTAGACGACAGCAGTGGGGCTAGTATAGCGACAAGTTGACGAACCATAGCTTTTTGTTTATTACCTATCCATTAAGTAACTTTACTAAATAATAGGTTATTAAACTATTTTAGCCTTGTAAAAGCCGGGACTTATTTAAAACGCTAATTAAGCTAAGCCTCCGCAGATATATTTATTGTAGTTATCTTCGTCCCTCTTCTCTTTCTTTTTAGCTAGACAATATCGCCTACTAGTTTCCGTACCTATTCGATAAGTTATATAATAATACCCTTTAGAAGCTAATATAGAACATCTACTATTATACCCTTATAGATGTTAAATAGGCGGTAGTGCTATATAAAACATTCTACTAGGTATACCCAGTTATCTAAGAATAGAAGAATATTTTCTAGTTTCTGGCGTTTAATCTATCTTCTTGTCTCCTTATAGGTGCGTAGCGGGTATTATTTTTCGGTTAAGTTCTTGCGCTTTAAAGGGGGGACCTAGTATATAGTGCAGTGCTGTCGGCTTTTAACACCTATAAGCAGCACTTATTCTTTATAGTCTGCTATTATTCTACATATAATTAGATAATATTATTATATAAAATTATCCGCATATTAAAGGTCTACGCTGCTTTCTATAAGATGCTTAATTACTATTATATTTTAGTTAATGGAATATAGCGTTAGAATACTAAAGTAGGACTTACGTTTAAGTATAGTTCTTATTACCTTATAATATGCTTTACTTTTTATATTATTATCTTTTTCTTTAATAACTAGTATAAAGCCGATAAGGATATTTGCGGGGGATATCTGTTGGCGCCAAACTTATTAGTTAAGATTACTAATAGTAAAATATACTGGCCAGGCTGATTTATTGCCATAGTGCATTATTAGCTAGGTTTTATTAACTGCTATAAGTATAGGAACTACTATAGTACCGCTAGGAAGCTTACCTTATGTCTCCTACCACTAGTTACCGCTGTATAGCTTATTATAGACTTAGTAGTTTTCGGCATTATAGAGTCTCTTTAGTGTATATACTAGTGTATCTTTAAAGGGTTAATGGCTAATTAGAAAGGCAATTATATTTATAATATCCTAGTAAAGAATATAGTATTCCCTCTACTTAGAGCCTTTAATATTTAATTCTACCTTATACTCTAATTGGAGCTATTATTCGTCTTATATACTAAATAAAATAGCGGTAATTAGTTCTTCCTATTAATTTATAAATTAAAAGCTAAGTAGGCTATAAAGTGGGCTAAGGCGGGTGTCTTTAAGTAGTGCGTTAACGTCTCCCTTTATGCAGCAAATACGGTGCAGCTATATTAAAAAGGCGTAATTAAACTCTAAATAAAAAGGATTATATAGTATACTTTAGCTATTATTGTGTTATAATATAGTAATATCTAAAATTGTCTAGCTAACTTACTACACATTATTATTAGTCTCGTATAAAATTGGTTTACCCGCCTTTATATTCTTAGTTGCTTTAAATATCTCTACTCTAAGTAATAATAATAACGATATAATGCTTTTCTAATGTAGTATACCGCACGGAGGCACTAGATGGGTATTCCACTTATATTCTACCGCCACCGGAGCGTACTTATTGGTATCCGTATTTATACCGTCTAGTTATAATCGCGCGTTATCTAACTAGTAAGAGTAGTGGAATTAATTGCGAATTATAAGTAGTTAGGCCGCAATAAATATACAAGTGTTATATCTCTCTTCGCGTGCTTTTTTGTAGACGTGTTAATAGCTAGGTAGCCGCCTTTTATAGCACTATAGGTGTTGGTAAAGGCCGTTATAACTCTTAGGGATATAAGAACACTATAGACAGCTCTGCTGTATTATCGCTAATCGTATATTAAATAATGTGGTATTATTTCTAGGCGTAAAGAGTGCGTATTATAGTACTAACGGTTAATTACCGGTATTTAATCTATGTAAGTGGCTTGGCTTTATAGCTGCCAAGAGTATACCTCTTATTTTCTTACTAGAACTAGTTATGCTGAAGTATAAGTATAACTAGCCTAATACCGAGTTTAAGGACTTAAAAGAGTCTAAGGTAGCTAAAATAGACGCTAAAGCGTAAGTATAACTAGCTTAATACTAAGTTTAAGGACTTAAAAGAGTCTAAGGCAGCTGAACTAAATGCTGAAGCATAAGTATAACTAGCTTAATACTAAGTTTAAGGACTTAAAAGAGTCTAAGGCAGCCGGAATAGATGCTAGAGCGCAAGTATAACTAGCTTAATACCGAGTTTAAAGACTTAAAAGAGTCTAAGGCAGCCGAACTATACGCTAAAGCGTAAGTATAACTAGCTTAATACTAAGCTTAATACCAAGTTTAAGGACTTAAAGAGTCTAAAGTAGTAGAACTGGATACTGTAAACTAAAGACTTAATAGTACCCGAAAAACCTTTATCCGTCTAAATAATAATATACAGTATTTTTAGGCAATGGCTATAGAACCACAGCTACGGCGAAGATATTATTTACCACTAATGTTATAGAGCCCAACAATATTAGCTATCCGGACTTATAAATTCTGTTATTTCTATATAAGCTATAGCAAGAAAGAAAGGGAAGTTTAAGGGTAGTGCTAGTTAAGTTAAGATAACTAAATAAGTTAGTATTTAAAACTATAATATCTGGTCTTAGGTATATAGAGTTCTAACTAATATCTAACTTAAGCTGCCGCCCGGAAGTTTTATATTTGTTATTAGGATAACGCTAAAGGGCTAGGCCAGATAATAGGTATTGGCAATAATATAGATAATTTAAAGCCCGTAAAGTAACTAAATAGAAAGCCCGTATCTCGTAGGCTAACTACTTATCTTTAACAGCTTTCGAAAGTTTATTTCTAGAATTCCTTTTAATATCTCCGGTTTCCTATTAAATAGATATATTAGTATAAGCCTATATACTACTAGGGTATAGAGAGCTAAAATATAGTTAAAGCTCTTTAAATAATTTACCAGAAAAGAACGGGTTATTTAGGTTAGCCTATAAATTAGCTAGCTTAACCTTAATATCTTACCCTAGCTTGTGAAGATTAGGGCTATCTCCACCCGGTATACCACCGTTAATCTACGTATTGGCATCTCCCTTATTTATAGCGGTTAAAGAGGCTTTAGGTGTCTGGTCTCTAGAAGGCATTATAATATAGCTTTTAAGAGAGCTTACTCCGCGCTAGGGCACTAGACGCTATATTGTAGGTAGAGCTTATAGTAGTTATATAAGGTGGGATATATTTCTAAGTAGTATACGTTTAAAGAAATTAAGGCTAAGGTAAGCTTAATGTAGCTATATTTTTAAAGACAAAGAGGCTATAGTATTGGTTTAGGCGGCTATAGAAGTTTAAAAGATTAAGCGAATAATAGCAGGAAATAGAAGAAAAAGGCGCGTAAATAAGAGTACGGTGTTATAGGGCTAGAGTAACAATAGCTGTGTTATAGATGGCTTAATATACAATTCGGACTACGGGACCTATATACAAATAAGTCTAGCGAATATCTTTAATATAAAGCGTAGTAGCTATAAGTAGGATCTAGAATACTAGTTTTAGGTTACCTATATAATAGATGTAACAGCTTATCCAAAAAAAAAGTTGCTTTATTAGTGACATAGCTTAAAAATAGGTTATACTTTAGGTGAAAGGGTATCCTAAAGCCTTATCTTACGCTTATAGGATAAAATACTATATTATATTTCACTTTGTTTCGTACAATCTTAGACTTTTTATAATGTCTTAGATTATCCCCCTACCTCTCTCTACTATGTACTTTACCTTATCTTGCACTTATAGGATAAAATACTATATTATATTTCACTTTTTTTTATACAATCTTAGACCTTTTATAATGTCTTAGATTATCCCCCCACCTCTCTTTACTATATATTTTACCTTACCTTATACAATCTTAGACATTTTTTAATATCTTAGATTATCCTAAACTTATTCCCTTACCTCTCTAGAGCTGCTTTACTAACTAGTCACAATACAAAGAATAGAATTATTAGCTCTTTTATTATTATATATCTAGTCTAGTTGCTTAAGTGTACCTATTAGGACACCTATTATCCTATCTATAACTCTTTGGCTTTCTATATAATATATACAATAACTAACGTTTTAAGGCTTCTACTACGGATTACACTTATTTTTATATGCCTTGCTATTTACATCTTACAATTTTATTTACTTAGTTAGCAGCGTAAATCTTATATCTTATCTTACTACGCACCTTTTATTTTGTTTCTTACTCTAAGTTTTATATTTTATTCTACTGCCTATATTAAAGCTTACATCTTATCCTACTTCTTATATTAAGACTCGCATTCTATTCTATTTCTTATATTACTCTTATATCACTCTTATTAGAATCTGCTATTATCTTAAGTTAATACTATTAGCACACCTTCTTATTATAACTGTTAGGATTATCTTATTAGATTATTGCTAATTATCTAATACACTATCCGCTTCACTGTCTTTGTAAGTTACTCCATACTATTCTATATAAAACTTTTACCCACTTATAAATATATAGGGTCCTTAACTATAATAGCGGCGCTATACCTAGACTCTAGTTAGTACTTAACTACTATAACTAATAAGAACTTATCGTAAATAAGTGGTCCAAAGCTATAGTAAGGACTCGCGATTAACGAAAAAACATATAAAGAAATCCTCTAATACTATACTAGCGAAATTAACGAAGTGTTTAGCGGTAGATTACTAGCGTCTAGGCCTATACAAAATAGAGTTAAGCATATAGTCTTTAACCTTCTTAACACCAAGTATGGGTATATATTTAAGAGATCCGATCTACTATTAGAGTTTAAAGCTTTCGCTATTACCGCTAAAAAATCTATATAGCGATATATAACGACTAATAGATATAAAGGCGTAGAGGTTATAATAGCTAATACTATTCTAAAGTATAGCGGCTTGTTTTCTAGAGAGCAGTTTATTAACTTATTTAGATTAAGGGCAGCCTTTAAGGCTGCCTAGGTGCTTAGTAGTCTGTCTATTAAAGTCCTATAATAGCTAAATACTATACCTATACCATTCTATAAAATAAGCTTTACTATATATAGTTACCTAAATAAAACGCTATTAAATAGGGCCCCCATTCTATACGGATTTGCATTAAAAACTAAGTATAAGTATCTATTGTCCGATTCTCTAAAGAAAGTTAACACATATTACTATAGATATAACAAGCTATAGGCCGCGATAAGTATAAACTTCTTAGCGGATAAATATAGGGATAGTTGGGCTATAGTAGATCTGACTACTAGTATATTAATTCTTAACTATATAAACCTAGCATTTATAGTGCTTTTTATAAAGAAGGCTGGACTTAATATAATTATAATTAGAGTTAAAAATCCCAATCGGATTATAAAGTGTAAGAGACTTTATAACTTATATAAAATTATATAATATTATATAGAATTGTCTAATATATATTTATAGGTATAAGATTTAATAAGAGTACTTCCGAGTCTGACTCTAACCCTAATATTATATAACTGGTGCTAACTAGGAGAAGAATAGGTATATTTACCCTAGGTTAAAGTAGTTACGAACAGTTAATTCTAGAGTCTACGCTACCTATATCTAAGTAGTTAAATCTAAAGCCTATATCAACCCTAAAGTCTACGCCACTTATACCTACTAGTGCATTATTAGCCGTACGGCCGGCTATAATTAAAACTACTTATAGCTGGACCTGTAGTAGTAAAGACTAGCCCCTACTAGATAAATTGGAGCTCTTAAAAGGCGTAGATCTAGATAAAGTATAAACATTTAAGATAATGCCATAGGATAAGATAAAAGGATAGTATAATAAATGGCCAAAGTCTAATTACAAAATGTTTATCGATATATTATTTAAGGATATAAATAATAACCCTAACCTAATTTATATTGGGGAAATTAATCTTAACCGCACATAAGAGCGCCACCACTTTAACGCCTTAATTAACCCTATTTCGACTAATAAGGAACCAGAAGATAAGCACAAGGATAGAATTAAGGAGGTTAATTAGGAAGTTAATTACCTAAAGGACGTATAAGAAGTATATATTAACCTAATATTATAGGTAAAGGCGCTACAGTTCCTCTTATTTCCGTTAACTATTTATAATACTCTTTAAAACATAACCTTCTACTTATACGGTATAAAAAAGGGTAAAGCTATATAGATATATTAGCTGCTTAGTATTACCTATACTCTTCGTAATTATATAGCCCTAAGTAGGACCTTTCTTGCGGATATAATAGGTTTAGGTAAAATACTTTAAATACTCTTAATCTGGTACACTAGCGTGTTAATAACTAAGATTAACCTTAACTAGCTTAATTGGAAAAATTAAAAAGGTAGAGATAAAAGTCTCTATCTTACCCCTAGTATAAACGAATACCTATAGCCGCCTAACGCCCGATACCCGAGTTAAATAGATAGTATACTATAGTGCTATTATGTTAAGGGAAGTATTACCAGAAATTTTCTTTACTGGCTAGTAGGACCAACTATATATATTACTAGATAGAATATACTGCCCTAAGCGGTTAAAAACGTTAAATTATAGTTTAAAACCTTAGAACTAAATAATTATATTCTTAGAGGCAAATTATAAGTTCGCGTGCGCTATTTGGCTTTTATTAGGTCTAGTATAAAGAAGTATAATTTTATAAATAAAGATAAAGACATTCTTAAACCTATAAAATATAAAAGAGAAGGTAAAAAGGTCTAGTGGAAAATAGACCTAAGATCGGCTTTATATCTTATAATTATAATATTATAAACTTGGGTAATAACCTAGACCGCTTAGGAATAGTATCCCTTAACCCGTCGGTTCTGGCGCCCAGTTATCGATAAGACTTTAGCCAATAAAGAGCCCTAGATTGACGAACTTTTGGTGTTCCATACACACGGACCATCATCTTATCGATAACAGAGGACACCGGCGGGTTAAGGGATAAAACTATTTTTAATCTCTATAAAGACGGTGGTCCTTATTA
>Ga0307515_10013272_pt1 | contig 15410 bp, 17 predicted proteins | sample 17_EM_MG_FD_194513 | JGI IMG/M metagenome (GOLD analysis project Ga0307515, IMG submission 194513) | Populus trichocarpa ectomycorrhiza microbial communities from riparian zone in the Pacific Northwest, United States - 17_EM | ecosystem: Host-associated > Plants > Roots > Unclassified | place... | reverse complement strand
GGGGCAAAAATGCGGTAGCTTCCAGTTCTACTACTGGCAAGAGAGGAAAAAAAGCGCCACCACAACATCCCCAGTGCCCAGCAGAAGGCTGCACTAAGCAGTTCAAGGGAAAGGACCCTGAGAGGGCGAATACCTTGCATCTTAAGACTGTTGAAAAGAATGGGCGCGATTTTTACACCAATATCAAATTCTCTGGAGGAAAAGGGGAATCTCATTATGATGCACATATGAAGGAATTCGCAGCTAGAGCTGCTGCACGAGGTATATTCCCTGGTACTGTACTATCTTTCACATCTCAGTAGCTGATATATGTCGCTACATCTGCGGAAAAAGCTAAGGCAGCTCAAGCAAAGTATAGGGAAGCCAACAGAGGGAAGAGAACAGAGTCTGCAAAGCTTTCACAAGTACGAAAGAAGGTACTGCAGACAGGCATCAGAAATGAGGTGGTGATTGCAAAGGAAGTTCAGGAAATTCGTAAGCAGATAGGGCAAAGAAAGAAAAGATAAATAGATACCTAGGAACATAGCAGTTGATAAAAGCCAGGCAAGTGATGCAACAGGCAATGCAATATATATACCCAAAGCAGAATTTCTAGGCAAACAGGCAAGTGGTAGGAACTACTGCAGAATAGCACCATGTCTCTACAATGCAGCTGCTAATGTAGCGGATTTTGATGCATTACTCAGATTTGCGCTCAATGCAGTGACACGTAGCAGAGATACATGTAGAGCCGGAGCATGAGTGAATCAACTTCGAGTAATCCAAGTCCTGGAATATGTTGTTGCAATTGAGTTGGGATTGATTGCTCTTGTAAAAGCTGCATATATAAGAACACAATCTGCACCGTTAGAAGAGTACAATCCGTCCACACACTGTCTGTTCCAAATTTCAGGCCACTCTACCTCCCAATCACATTCCCCTAGCACGTCATTCTTGCCTCGATTTTCTGGACCTGTCACGCCTATACAATGTTGTTCTGCATTGCTGTTGAAGACTTTCATCATAGCTCTCTCCCTGCTGGAATGGCACAGTGTCCGTTATGTGGCCAATCCCACCGGCTGGGTAGCAACCTGGGGCAATGACTAATTGGTAGCTCTGGAGGGGTTGGGGGCCCCGCAACAAGTGCCACCACATACTCAACTACTCCTGATGGACCTTGTATTATTGTTCTCGATTCAGATATAGAGAAGTTGCCAGCAGGCCAAGCACTACCAGGTCTACTACAGCAAACTCAGTACCAAAACAAACCCCACTCTCAGACTCAAGGTGCACGTTGGGATCCCTTCCAAGGAGATCGCAAGGAAATTGAACAAACCCGTGCAGAAGGATTCAGTTCAAAGAAGGACAAGTTACGTCCTAAGGGCAAATTCGAGATTGGAAATCGCCGTGAGCCTAAAGTTTTGGATAACTGTACTGCTGATATTTGGGTTGGTATTGATAATACCAATGCAAACCTCTTTAAGCTTCGCGGTAACACTATCCTGTACGCTGCTTGGTGGCTGGCGCATAGCTGATTGAGATAGGTTCCGTTTCACTTCACTTCCAAGATATCAAAGAGGTTATTCAGGACATCGAGATATTCATAGAGAATAAAATATTGAAAGAATCAACAACATTTCAAGCGTACATACAGAAAAGCCAACAGGGAGCCGGATATACACCATCGTATATCTCTTATCTTGCCACGGGAATCAGCAATGGCCTATTTATTCCAATTGGAATGTCATTTTTCTCGGAACGTATCACAATCTTGGAACTTCTCAAGCATTTTCCGTCAAAGAAGAACATGCTTGTTGTTGTTGCATTCGAGGGTACAAATGAGAGCAGTGATGAGGTTGAGGGCTCTGGTTCCAGGTTGTCCTATCCAGCGAAGAAGAATCAAAGAGGAGCTGGGACTCGGGAAGTAGCTCGGAAACGGTCCCGCTCTATGAAAATGAACAAGGTAATATATTTCCCAGTATTCAAATTGTGTATATGATGTACTGATAAGACATTAGGCTACTCAATCACCTGAGAGTATACACATGCCCGGCCCAATCGGCAAACGCCTCCGTTCCAGCTGCAGCAATCCGGGACTATTGAAAGTGACGCATGATCTTGCCGAATTGATGTCACCGTCAAATAAGAAACCGATCAAGCAGGAACGTCGGAAGAGCCTAGACAGTATACGGCATAGTGCAGATCCTGCTGCGTTGGCGGACGATACAGACGGAAAAGGACAGGGTAGAGGCAAGGGGAAGGATATCAAGAAGGAAAAGAAACTTCCGAAGGGGTACGTGTATTAGGCACTGGGGCCTAATGTAGGGATGGGAAGGTCCGGAAAGGATGGGCAATGTGAGCGCGATTGGACGACTGAGCTGGAGGAATATGAATCTGAAGCAATGGAAATTGACGAGTAGTATGTTCTGGGGTAACAGTCGAGTATATTTGTTGTTCAGAATATACTAGTAATGTAACGTCGATTACGCAATCTGAACATGCCCGTCGAGATCCATCTCCTCAATTCCATTTTCTAGATCTACTTCTGGACCTTCCCAGTTGTATGCACCTCTGGGTGGCTCGAGACGCCTCAAGACAGAAATATTTCCGGAACTCATATGCTGCCTGATCTGGTCTCTAAGATAGCTGATATCTGTGTCAATGGTGCTGACGGGATTTGAATGTTGGAAGCATTATAATAACTTCATCCCATGTGGAAAGGTGATTCCACGTACATGTATGCTGCATGATGAAGTGTTTCCCCAGCATCATCATGCCCGGTGATTGATATAGGCATTGTAATGCCTTTTCGGGAGAGTATATCCGTCCACCACTCAGCTGTTTCTTCTGTTATTGAAGTCTTGGAATCTACCATCAATGAAAGCGGATTAGTCTATAAACTATAGAAGTGAAAATCCATTAGGGTGGAGGATATACTGTATCCATGGGGTGGAGGATATACTGTATCCATGGACTGCATCCTGCAGCCATTGCAGAACCACAGGGTCACATGGCTTTCCACGGAATTCCATGTCCGGATTCCGATGTTGTGCGTGTAAGTTGTTCAGTCCAGGTTTTCCAGCAATTAGATAAGGCCAGTTGTGTTGCTTCCTAATAGAATGTATATTCCATAGGTGTGCAAAATGCTCGACCTGCTCCCGTATGATTGGAAGATATATGACAGCCATGGTTATGAGATCGCTCTCGGATGCGTTATCAAAATGACCATCATTACGTAGTATACGGAACCATGTCTTTGGGCCCATTAGCTAGGTATTCCACTCGGGGGTGATGTTCCTTTATTGTGTATACATACCTGCCATTGCCTCGTTTGGCCTTTTGTCAACTCATTCCACCACCCCTCGATACGGTTATTGGATTTTGATGTACCATATCTGAATGCGGAACTAAACAGCGCCTCTGCGTTGTCGGCTTGTTCAAGCTGCCACTGGGCATTTGCCATAAGCATGGTCACTGTACCGCGATCTGCTTGAATTATAGTTGGTCTGATATTATCATTCCCGGAGAGCGCATCAAGATACTGCTTCAGGATACCAACTGCGCAGGTGAGCGAAAGACCAACATGAATTGATGTAATATACCGGGAATACGCATCAATGAAGGTGTAAATTCCAATTCCGTAGTCCCGGAACTTGAGATGACCATCGACGGACTACACATGATCTGGTCCAGGCACAAGGTACTTTCCAACCCTATCGCGGCCAGCTTTGAACGTGGGCTTTTTAGCAGCAACAGCTTCCGGATCAAGTTCCTTCATGATGGCATCCATTCTATCCCTAGCAACAGGATTTCCACGAATGGATAGATGCCGCCACATGTATTCCCGGCCATATTGGGCAGGCATTCCCGAAACAGGCTCTGCAGTGATTGCTGTCCATCGATTTGCATTAGTGTCATGCAATGCATCGGTGCCCCAGACCCGGTGCAGTAGTTCCATGCGTTGTCGTAGTTCCTGTACGTTTTACTTGGTGACTTGAAAACCTAACAGAATCCATATTAGTGTATGTCCAGGGTACCCACTTCAAAAATACCTTCATCTTGCAATACGTGGATTCTCTAGGAGTCTTCTAGGGCGTCAAGATAATAACACTTGGAGAACTGACCATACAGCTCAGGAGTATCAAGAAATTTTGCACGCTTTGTAAACCCCCATTCCACAATAGCTCCGTTGAAGCTGCGCTTGCTGATCGTGAAGTCATGCTCGTCCTGTAGATACATGATGACCTGTGCTGCAGAGTGTTCCTGAAGAATGTATAATTCGTAAACGATGTCCTGGAATCGTTTGACGCCCGTACCGGGTATCCCTTCCTTCGACGATGACATTTGTGGTAGTGTATTCAATGTTGATTTCGTTTGATGTTACTTGGCTTGAATATTTTGTAAGGGCAGTGGATATAAAACAGAGATGAAGAAGGCGATTTCGGGACAGAAGGTAGCACATGTTTTATAGTCAACAGTAGATATACATGTCCAATGACTACTATTTTTTCCTTCGTAATGACGCTGCACCTCAACAGTACCAATTTGAATTTGTGGCATCCAGATCCAGTTCGGGCTGCCGTTTTGCGGCCGGCCGGCTCCTGACTGGGGATCTATATCAAAAATACCCAGCAGGTGAAAGGCTGATGAGAAGCAGCTTGATATGCTTGAGATTTTGGGATGGCGGGGCATTTTTCCGTAATGTACAAGTAGTGAATGTATCTTAGAGAATGTGTGAACAGTCATAACAGTTAAATTTCCGCGATCTTATATCAGTTATCTAGGTAACCATGACTCTAATTCAACTGCATTCCCAGTTCAATCTCAGCTATGTCAAGCTCGATAGCACTATCCACAGTTCCGTCAGACTTCAAACGAGTGCACAGCTCATATCTCTTTGCCTCTTCCAACCAATTCCGAGTACCAAAGTTCACCGCCTCATTGAGATTCCAGCCAGTATTGATACCCGAATGATATACACCAGGAATGGTGATTATCATGTCCCCTTTCTGGTGCATAAACTTGTTGCATCTATACTGAGCTTGAGCCCAACCCTCCTAATCCAAAGGTAGACCTTGTTCAGAATTGATATAAGCTTGATGCCGTAGAAATTGAGGACAGGTGACTGGCATGGTTTCTGTAGATTCGAATTGCAGCAGCTCTATTGTTGGTATTTAGAGAAGTACGTATCTCGCTGAAGGGTAATCTTACCTCTCTGGTGATGAAAGAAGTTTTTATTATACAACTGGGGAACAGCATATCAAATCTTAGCAGCTCCATCGATTTGATAGTTGGCACTATACAAATGGTAATCTTCAATGTGCCAGCAGAACACGGTGCCCTGGGTGCCTCCATAGACATATGGAAAGTGCAGGCCATCCATCTTCTCTGTTGTGAGATTGAGAATATTGAAGCTGCCTTGGAAGACATTCAATGGAGATCTCAGACGCTAAAAATGTGCAGCTATGTGACAGTTAGCCATACGTGGATTGAATCAGCTGTACAGTGTTCAGTAGACCCACCTGACGCATCCACACCATAAGGTTTATTCCTTTGGCCCTTGCCTTCAAGTTCTGTTGCCCAGAGCTCCCACAAATCCACTGCTGTTGATTGCCACTCTTTCTTATCTTTTAAGGCTTCTGCCCAGTTCTCAAACGCAGCTCTTTTATCTCTCCTAGCTGTAGCATCCCACATGAGCTGGAAGGCCTGGCTTGTTGGAGGACCTCTGGGCTGCAGGGTCTGTAATCTGGTTTCGAAAAATTGCGTATGGGCCTTGCTCATGGATCCTGACTTTGTCCTCTTCCACCATGAGCCATCCTCTTCAGTCTGGGCAAATCGTAACTGTATAGCCCCAAATTTCACACCAGCCCACCCAACCACTTCAAGGAACTCCCCCAAGTTATCCATTGCGTATTGAGAGGGTAGAAAAATGGGTGGTTGATATGTGACTGGTTGAAGCACATCCCCAAACTTTGAAGCAAGTGCTAACCCTTTGGGACCTTTGGCAAGCGGCACAATTGCAGACAGCGTCACAATACTCTTGCTACCTATTTCGCATCAGCTGTATGCACTCAATGAAATGTCACAAGTACTCACCAGCTTGTAGTGCTCTCATCTTTCTATGAGACTCAGCATTAATGTGGTGGCTTGAGCTTGCAAAAATGCGTTGAGGTTTTTTGCCTTTAGCCATATCATCTTGGGTTTGATTCACCCAATTAAAGGTTGACTCTTTAGGGGGCATGGTAATGGTTGGTTGTTGTTGTAGTAGTTGATAGCGGGGGTGTGGAGTTGCCAGCAGCAGGGAAAATCTTCTGTGAGGTTGTAGAGTGGTTAGGGTTGCAGGGGTGGCCACTCGCCATATAACTCTTTTAGGCATAGATTGCAACAGACCTACCGGTACACTGCCAGGGACTCCAGTACTCAACACCAACTACACTTTTGAGAGACCTCCTAACAGTTAAATTAATTACCTAACTACCCTCTCTATCGCTTTCTCTATTTTTTTTGTCGCTAGGGATGAACTTATTTTTGTCTGGGTTGCACCAGTGCGCTGTTGCGAGGTTTTGGCACTTACACCTTAACAGGCTGCCACCATAGAGTTTGTATTTCATTGCATGGTCCAAAGATACATCTGCAAAAGTACAAATCCACTATACCCTGCACTATACATTGATGTGTACATGTGCAGCTCATAGCAAGCTTCCCGTGGACCTTTGTACAATGTGCAGTCTATAGTCATCTACAGTGCATTCATAGAGGTGTGCACCTGTACCTATGGAACTATATAAGACTGGTGGCCAGAGATGCATGTATACCTGAGTTTGCAACATGGTTGTAACAGCAGTACAGAGTCTACTGGTGAGCCTGATGGCACATGAATGGCTTATCAGAGCATACTCTGAAGCCTGCTTGATATCCTGCTTGAAATGCTGCATTATAGCCTCCTTGAAAGCCTGCTTGTTCTGTGCATAACAGAGTAATGCTTGAGAGCTGCCCCTGAGAGATGAGTACTGCAGGAGGGGTTGAGTTATCCACATAATGCTTTTGGCCGATGAAAATCTGTGAATTTGTGGAAGGTTTGACAGGAATGTTCAAAAACTGAATCTACTTGTCTAAGTCCTTCTGATACAATAATCACCATCACCAACACCGTCATTATCACCATCATCACCTGGGTCATCATACCACTGCCATCATCACTATCAGCCCTGGACTGAATGTGTACACATTCACCCACAATCTGTAGCCTGCGGGCAGTAGAGTTTGATAGATAGTAGGTGTTCCAAGATTCAATTTTCTACTTTTTCTACGGAATCCAAAATTGTGATTGACAATACCATGACTATGAGGCATTGTGAGATTTCATTGTAATGTGAACAGTAAAGATAAGATTCACATGTTAATATTGACTGATAATATGATTTCTGCCACAATATGCCACCCACTACCCACTACCCACCATCTGCCTCCAGGTGCCTGGTGGCTGCAACTCTGCAAGTCTCTGGATCCAAAACCAAGAAGCATACATGGGTGTATATAGTCAGGTGAAATTGAAAGTGTCTTGCCTATCGAGAGTGAACTTGAAAGCATAGAGCCAAGCAAGCTGGGAGTGAATCTTGTAATGCAATTGGCGACATACTTGTGAGCATACTTGGGAGTGTGCTTGTGGACATCTTGAGAGGCAACACAAGACCCTATATAGGTCCAAGTAAACCATCATGTGCGATTATGTGTCTTTAAGAGCATACTCGGAAGTGTACTTCCAAATGTACTTGGAAGTGTATCTGGAACTGTTCTTGGAGTGTGCTTGGAAGCATCTTGAAAGCTTACCTAGGAGCATAGAGTCAAGCAGGCTTAGAATGAATTATTGAGAGTGATTGGAAGTATACTTAAGATTGTACTTGGGAGTGAACTTAAGAGTGTGTTGAGAGCTTACTTGGGAGCATGCAATAGAGTGTACTTGGCAGTATTGTTGAATGCAGCATGATGTATAGTATTAAGCACACAAAATTGTATGCATATCATAGTAATGTAGTCAACACGCAGATTCATAGGAGCTCTTACTGCCATGCATCAAATATGCTAGGGATTATCATTTATGATTTCAGAAACTGCTGCTCTATCAGTTATAGATCATGTAATGTGATTTTTGTCAGTGTACCTATCTATCTCAGAGTCTCCTAAATCTACACACTCCCCATCACCCAGTCCAGGTCTGTTATTCCTGTAAGTCAGTGTACCACCATCCCTCTGCTGACTTTTCCTGCCAATGTAAACAGTGGAGATAAGATATGGATTTTTCCACCACCCTGTGTATACTCAACTCCAACTCCTACAGTATACCCACTGTACAGATCCCAAGCCCACTAGTATATCTCTCCATGTCTCTTTAAGTTGGTACTATTTCTATGGCCAGAGCAATTATTGTCAGCTGAAAAGAAGCTTTCTGCTCAGCTATTTGAATTATTTAAAATCCAATGATGTCATCAAGTTTTGCTCTGATCATAACATGTTCTAGGGATGAAACATACATAAATAGGTTCTATTTCACTTCCCAGTTGCCAATTTACTCCATTGCAAATTCTCCTCATACTACTGTACAAAAACATTACAATAGAGGTATTAATCCACAACTACTTACCCAATATTAAAAATATCATGAATGTCAACCTGGGATGTGAAAGCAGGGAGAGTTATATACATTTCATGTATATCACACTTTGTTGTCAGAGTGCAACTTGTAGACTTCAACTAGTGGGTCATTTTTAATTTGAGTTCTTGTGGTTTATACATGCCACTATCAGCCACTCAGCCACTCAGCCACAGAATTCTGATCGATAAGAATCGAAAAGAATACATTCCGTGTCCTTATATAGATAAAAATAATAAGTGATTGTTCATGACAATGGTCACGTAACAATATCCTATAACAGTAAAGAAAAACTCTTCAACTGTATATAAATACATAAGTACTATAAAGAATGTAACAGAACCATCTAGACATGTTCTAAAAGATAAGTGCTGATAAATCCCTTTCCAACAGAACTAAACAGAAGGTTCTAGACAAGTTCCAACTGGAACTTTCTAGACACCTTGTAACAAAAGATAACAAAAGTATTAAAAGTTATTAACACACCACATTATTCTTATCCATAACAACCTTCCATAATAGGGAGAATAAAACCAAAGGTACAATTATTAATAAGAGAAATTTAGATACTTCCGTATTTTCAATAAAGTATACCTTGACAGGCATCTCAATAATCCGTCCCATCTGGGCAACACTCTGCCTGGGGCTGGACTATGATTTTTTGGGCAGAGAATTCTGGACCGCTTGAGACTAGGGTAAATGGTTCTTGGACTAAATACCTACCGGGCCATGCAGTCTCTATGATGTCATGACATACAAAATCAACTATGTGAAGGGGAGAAAATCATGTTATTTTATACTATTTTTCATACTCAGGCCCTCTACTGGCATTGCACTACCCGAAACTACTCGCTTTTAGGCCTACTCTAACTAGTTTCAAGGCATCACGGCACCCCCGCAGCTAATTTTAAGGTTCACATCGAGCATAAACACCACCACTACTACCACCGAATGCAAACTCCCAGTAGCCGCCAGTCCCCTATAGGTACCTGTATGGGGCCCTAGGGTAACCGACACCTGCCCCGGACGGACCAGTTCTCCGATACTAGGATCTGGACGGGACGGTGATGTCGGGCCTCGAATGACTATAGTCGCCCCAGACCGTTGAGACCGCTGTACATTGAACAAAAACAAGAGAAGGTGGCATATAAATCCATATCTACCAGTCAAGTTATCATCAGCATGAAAATCGTCGTTTCATCAAGAGTATGACGGTATAATTCTTTATATATCAGCATTAATTCGTCCGCTTCGTACTAAGGACAACAAAGACTAACTTCAGCAAGATCAATCTGCCATTTACCGAGAAACAAATCAAGATAGCAGCTTCCAACTCAAACAGAACATATTCATCATTCATTTCTCTAAAAACACTACATTTTATTTAAGAGGAGAACACGAGTCTACTAGAATCTGAAAGGAAGAGAGAAGAAAGGAAAAAAAGCTGGATAACAATGCCCGTCACCCGTCATGAGTTCTGATAATCCCTAAGAAGATTTGCAACGATATAATGTCCATTCTGGGTTGCTGAATCCACGGCCGTTTCATGAGGTGTTGCTCCAGCATTGAGCAACAGTTGCACCATATCCAACCGACCATGTTCTGCGGCTGCACCGATAGCAGTTCTGCCTTCATACGCTGAAGGGGGTGCATTCACGTCTGCCCCAGCCTTAAGCAGCACGAGAGCGATACCAAGGTGGCCCTTAATTGCTGCTCCCTGAAGCGCAGTGATCCCGCGCATCTGCGCTGCCGGTGCATTTACGTCTGCATTTGCATCCAGCAGGGTCTGAACCACCTCAATATTGGCGCCGTATGTTGCTGCTTGTAGTGCAGTTCTTCCGTATTCGCCTTTGGAAGCCGGTGCATTGACTTCTGCATCAGCCATTATTAGGATTTGGACAAGCTTGATATTGCCAAGATGTGCAGCTTCTTGGAGTGCTGTTTTTCCGTCTCGGCCATCGTGAGCAGGTGCATTGACATCCGCACCCGCATTTATCAGGGATTGTACTAGCTTAATATTGTCGCGGTACACTGCTGCTTGGAGTGCAGTTTTTCCGTGTACTGCAGTTGAAGTCTGCACCCGTGTTGATTAGGAATTGAACCATGTTATTCTTTCCCATGTCCACTGCTGCTTGGAGTGCAGTTTGTCTGCCGTAGTCGCTGGAGGCTGGGGCATTGACGTCTGCACCGGCATCAATCAAGAATTTAGCCAGGTTGATATTACCAGTGGCCGCTGCCGCCTGGAGTGGGGTTTTGTGGAACATAGCGGGCGTTGGATTGATGTTCGCACCCGAGTCAAGCAATATTTGAATAAGCTCAATATGGCCACGGCTGGCTGCTTTTGAGAGTGCGATTCCGCATTTGTCATCCACACCTTCATCAATTAGCAGTTTAACCAGCTGAACATTTCCGTTACCAGCGGCTGTTGAGAGTACGCTTTCAAATCCGACGCAGGCATTGACATCTGCTCCTTCATAGATCAGAAATTGAACCAACTCGATATCATTATCTTCAGCTGCGGCTTGGAGTGCACTGTCGTTTCCGTTGTTGGCGTTGACGTCCGCGCCCGCATTTATCAGGAGTTGAGCAAGCTCAATGCCACCGCCCGCTAGCACTGCTACCCAGAGTATATTTTCATGTCCGTTATCCATGTCCATATTGACGTCCGCACCGGCTTTAAGCAGGATTTCAACCAGCTCGGAATCGAGGTGTAAATAATCCATGGCTACCCAGAGTGCGCTTCTATCTCCTGTTTCTGCATTGACATCTGCGCCTGCACCCAGCAAAAATCGGACCAAGTCATTGTTATGACTTTTTACCGCAGCTTGGAGTGCTGTTCGTCCATCGTTGCCGGCGGCGGCTTCAGCATTGATATTGGCACCTTCACTCAGCAGAATTCGAACAATAGCTGCGTCCCCATTTTCTGCAGCTGCCTGTAAAGCAGTTCTTCCGCCATCGTTGGAAGCCGCAGCATTGACATCTGCACCAGCAGCGAGCAGAATGTGAACAATTCTAGTGTCGCCTGATGCCGCGGCTGCCTGTAGTGCGGTTCTTCCATCTTCGGCAGCCGCAGCGTTGACATCTGCACCTGCATCTAACAGAATTTGAACAAGTCTAGCGCTGCCTACTGCCGCCGCTGCTTGGAGAGCAGTACTTCCGCCATAGTCGGCAGCCGCAGCGTTGACATCTACACCCGCAACCAACAGAATTAATGCTAACTCGCTGTTGCCGGACTCTGAGACGACTTGGAGTGGTGTATCTCCTCTTCTCGTACGTAGATTCGGGTCACACCCTGTGTCGAGTAATCTCTGAACAACAGGCATATCCTGAATTCTCAGAGCGCTTTCGAAGATGTGCCTCGCGAATACTTCAAGTGTCAGGATCTTTGCTGAACAAAACGTGGTGAGCGTCGATTGTAGATTGTTGTTAATAATCCATCGAAGGATTCGATCAATGTGGTCATCAGGTAAAATGTTGTTGGACGACAGATACGAGGCAAATTTGAGGTACTGCAACATGGCATCTTGGGTAAACCGCCCAATAATTTTCCCCATACTGCTCATAAACTCTCCCTCATATCGTTCTAAAAAAAGATCTCGCACCTGCGAGTAGATCATAGAAATATCAGTCGTTACTGGAGCGTTAACGCCTGATTTTGTAGAAACAAGCCAGGAAATCTCGGGTGGAGATATTGTTGTGATTGGTTGTACTTTATCTGAGGTAATGGTGGCTTGAGGACACATAGCTGAGCTGGGTGATCGTCGACTAAGCCTGGCGCCTTGGACGGTGGCGTTCACAGCTTCTGAACCTTGAAAGTCAATATCAACAGTAATTCACCTCTAATGTAAGGGAAGAAAATACCTTGGGATTCAATAAAGTCTTGGAACTGGAACCAAGGAAGATTGTCAAGTTTGCTTGTAAAAGATACTGGATACCGGGTGGAGATGGTAATTGCTTCTGGGCTCTGCGTGCTGGCAGCTTAGGAGGCGTCAGTAATCACCTTGATAACAAACCAGGTGATAAGAGTGTACCTGTAACAAAGCTTTGTCTAAGGGTCGGGCTGCAGACGGCAATTACTTCTGGGCTGGCAGCTTACGAGGTGTCAGCACCCATCTTGATATCAAACCAGATGGTAAGAGTGTACCTGTAAGTACGCTTTCCCTAATAGTCGGGCTGCAGACAGCAATTCCTTCTGGACTTGGTGGGCTTGCAGCTGAGGACGTGTTATCATTTTGATGATGAAAACTGAGGAGAAAATTATACCTGTGACCCATCGTTGTCGAAACGTTGGAGGGAAGCGACGCGATATCTCTCTCTTGACCTTTTTCTCTGGAATCTCGATTTCACCTGCGTAGACTACGTATTCCTTGCCATCGCGTTTGCGTTTTTCAATCCGACGATGAATGTATTCCCAGTCGGATTGTTTCAGATATTTCCGGACACTCCATGCTCTGAGGTGGCGTTCATATTCAGATTTACTACCGAGCCTGTCAGCAACCAGTATTAACCGTTGGAGAAGGCACCTACCTTGGTGTAAAGCTGTGCTCTGTACTCATGTAGGACATCACATCCTCTAGAGACTCCTTATTTCGCACATAGAGCATCTCTATTTCTGCACGGTGAAGATCCCATTCCGCCTCCATTCTTTCAAGGTTGGACAGTAGTCTGATTTTGTGGACGGAGTTGGAGTATTCGAAATAGCGTAACTTAAATTTGGGGTCTGTTGGATGGTGGTGGATTGGTAGGTATGGTTTGGAGTTTACGAATTTGGGGTTTGTTGTATGGTGACGGTGATTTGGAGAATGTGTATCTGATGTGGAACTGAGATTTCGAGGATTTCAGAGTCGCAATTGCTGAGGTATTTATTCACGCGTGAAGTCGTACAAGGTTAAGAGGGCCTTTCGCTAAGATCGAAGCTGATAGGGTCATTGCAGAACCTTCAACCTGAAAGGCAATGCGCGTGGATTTCAAAAAGCAACTTGTATGTACACTAATGCCGAAGGTTGTGGATTTTACCAATCAGATGAGTGCAAGAGATGACGTGCCCTGCAGAAAGTACAGATGTGGCTGAATAGCCAAGCCCGGTTAACATCATTGGTTGAATCCAAAACATTCACCGTTACAGTGACAGGGGTTCGGCAACGGGAACTTCATTCGGGTTCTTATCTAACTCGAGCTGATTAGCGGAAGCTGCCGTTAAGTAATAATCCAACTATGCAAACCTCACTTTTGCAGGCTCCCGCTTCTTGTTATTGATAGATGTGGAGCAAGAGCCCTGTATTGGCACCTGCGGGCAGGAAGGTCGCCATAGTCGTGGAGATGATAACTGCTTTCGTGGCAGTGATAGCTGCGATGGTTGTGATAATACGGCTGAATCTTGTAAAGTGCTTACACAGAATACGGGTGAGAAAAGGCAATTGTCACACCCCACCCCACCCCTTTCGCTGGTTCCGTCAATTTCTTACTAGCATTCGCTCTCGAAGCCAAGTATTTAAGTCCACGACTTATACTTCACTTCAGTCAGTTATATCCCAGTCACATCGTGTTCTATAAATGAAATGTTGCTAGTTATGCCTGCTTTGCCTCCCGGTCTCCGACTTATGGTATATTAAATATTCACTATGGAAAAAGTGTGTTTTTGGGCAACTGAGTGGGTGAATGCATAGTTTTAGAATTAGTGGTGTATTGACAAGATAATTTTGTGTTGGCGCTAAGGTATTAAGCCCAATCGCAGACCTTCCACGCAGAGTTAAGTAGTCTGCAAACGAGTATCGTAAGTTAACATTAGTTAGCATGCGGCTAAACGTGATCTGAGGCTAAACTAATACTTCACCTCAAACATGATGTTCTCCTCTAATCTAATCAATATCTCTGCCCTTCACTGCAGTCTCTGATAGTCTTAATACTACCGTTGTATGATAAAGTTCTTCGATAAGTTGTGGCGTAACCATTCGCAACCCTACCACACGGTTCTATAGACGCCGGTTTGGTCCTTCTGCTTTTCATTGTCTTCGTCTATTAATAGAAGAGCAACCGCAGGTATTTTAACCTGCGGCATTGGTATTTTCGCAGTGTTTCGAACCTGCAACCGGTGTTTGCAGCACTGAGTGCGCAAGGGCTAGGTCGCTACTTCTCCAAAAAGAACGATGCAGCATATCCAACCAACTTGTCGGAAAAAATACTCGGCAAATCCCACATCGAAGAATACAACCGACGTCTGCAATCGCCCACAGTACTGGAGTAAAAATTCAACAGCGGACAAAGAGGTAAAGAATTGGTGGTAAAAGTTTTAAAACCTAAATATTGGTAATTCTAGTACCTAATGTACTCTATAATGTACTAATTACCGCTATCTATGCAAATTAGTGCTTGTTTGTTGACATAAGGGCATCCTATTATTCATATAAGGGCACGACATGTGTCTTTTTCGATTCTGATTGGTCGTAATTCTGTGGCTGAGTGGCTGATTGTGGCAAGTACCTACCACTTAAACTCAGATCCCAAATGACTTGCCCTTTTAGTCCTATGAGTTTGGCTCTGATTACAAAGTGTCCTATACAAAATATGTGGACAACTATGTCCTCTCACCTCCAAGTCTTAGATTTATGATATCTCTTATATTGAGTCAGAAATTGTGAATCAACAGTATTTTGGGGCATTTTTTTACAGCTGCACTATGAATATTAGTGATATAGTAAATTGGAGACCAGGAAGTGAAAGAGGACCTGTTTATGCATAGTTCATGTATAGAACACTTTGTGATCAGAGCAAAACTCATGGA
>Ga0307515_10013271_pt1 | contig 15410 bp, 5 predicted proteins | sample 17_EM_MG_FD_194513 | JGI IMG/M metagenome (GOLD analysis project Ga0307515, IMG submission 194513) | Populus trichocarpa ectomycorrhiza microbial communities from riparian zone in the Pacific Northwest, United States - 17_EM | ecosystem: Host-associated > Plants > Roots > Unclassified | place... | reverse complement strand
CAATGACAAGAGCTTTAATAGTAACTTTATTATTGAATAATTTTCTCTATAATTGTTTGCCTCACAAAATGGGATTACATTTCTTTAAATAAGCTTTAGATGGATCTTTACAAGGAAAAATTAGATAGTAGAAAGAATATGAAATTTAAAATTAAGTTAAATATTCAAAATTAACCAGAAAAATAATCTTCTAAATTTAATTTGAAGGCCTTCTTAATTTAAGAAGGTGTTTGTGAGTGTAGTAGCGGTTGTTTTTCAAGTGATTTTTATTTGAAAATATATCAAAATAATTTATTTATTTTTTTAAAATATTTTTCAAATTAACTCATGAACCAAACATATTAAAAAAATAGAATTTAATTTTTAGGAAATGTCATTTTAAAAGTGTTTCCAAATAGCTCCTAAATTTACAAAGTTAATAGATGAATTTATTTTTAGTACATGAATTAATTTTTTAGTGTTTTTCGATCATTTTAATATGCTAATGTCAAAAATAATTTTTTTAAAATAAAAAAAAATATTATTTTGATGTTTTTCTGAGTCAAAAACATTTTGAAAAGAAACTGCAACCACATTTCCAAACACACTCTAAATGCTATAAGTGTATTTTAAAAAAAAAATTAACACCTCCACATTGTAGAAAGAGAATGGAAAAAATATCAATTGTCAATCTTCATGAATCCAAACGAAAAGAGATAAAATTGAAAAAAAAATCAATGAAAAAAAAAATAAAAATAAAATCAGCAAATCCAGGTAATGAAATTAAAAAAAAATCAAGATTACAAATCCAATAATGAAATCAAAAATAAATTAAATTTTATAAAGGTACCAAAAATAGAAATTTAAAACCAAAATATTGAGGGACAAATATTGAACTAAAGGGCAAAATTGAAAATATTTAAGTCCATGAACTCACAAAAAAATCCAAAACAAAAATAAAAATCAAGTTAGTGGGGATCAAATTTAAAAAAATGATAAAATTTAAAAATTAAAATACATCATTTGATGCTTAAAGGTAATTAGAATAAAGCACGTAAAATATTTGATACTTATATTTAATTCAAAAGCAAAAATACTTATAAAAACAATTACATTGAACAAAGACAAAAAAAAAAAAAAAAGACTCCAGGTAACACGTTTTTATTTTTCTAAACAAATGGAAAGTCCCATAGGAATTGGAAATAAAAGAGTAAGAAAAAGTATTAGAATAAAACCGAAAAAAATAATCTAAAAGAAAAACAAAGTAAATTTAGGATAATTTTCTAAGCCTAAGTGACATTATTTCTCAGATATTCTCATGCCTGAAAACAATTCCAGGACATCAGTGTTACTTTTCCTTCCCTAGGAACCAACAAATACATGCAGCTAAGCTATCACAGAGGGAGTTTTTTTCCTCTATTGTTTCACTTACCCATCCCTGAACAATTTGAGGAAGCTGGGCATGGAAGAGTCAGTATTCCTCTTACTAGTCACAATCCCTGGGAGAAAAACTCCGAAGCTAAAGACATCTGATTTTTCTGAGAATCTATAGCCACTGCAAAAGTTTACTAAGAATTAGTAAATTAGTAGTAGCTGAATATTGGCAATAAAAAAAAAAAATTGCCTTCTCACATAGATCCGACAGACAAAGTTATCCACTTGTAGCATGGTGTAGTGCATGGATTTAAACTAATTAACAAAAGCTAATTGGGGATGAGAATTTATTTTCTATAAAGTTATTCTGATTTTATGAGTCATATCATGAACTTAGTGGGTTAATCTAGTTGATTCAGGTCAATTTTTTAGATTTTTTTTTAATTTTATCTTTCAATATTAAATTGATTAGAAATTAAGTTTTATAATTTATTTCAATTTATTTTCTATGAGGTTATCTTAATCTAATGATTCGAATTACAAGTTTAATCGGTTAACCCCAATTAAATTAAGTCTGTTTTTCATTTTTTTCTATATTTTTTAAATTTTATTATTTATTATTTTATTGATTAAGAGCTTGTGATCATTTAATCAAGTTCTGATAAAATGTTAAAAAATCATTTTAATTCAAAAAATTAAGCTACATAATTTATATTATTCTCAATTATCAAAAATCATTCCCACATTAATAATCTATTCAGCAATATTATATATTTAGAAATTTGGCTCAATTGAAATAAATAGTTAATCGTTATTCAATTGCTTCGGTGATTTGGTCCAAATTGGACAAATATTTATTTTTTAAAATGCTATAATTGGATCAACTTGCTGAGATGAATGATGTTATGTGAATTGAGTTGTGTGGTTTATTAGCGAAGAAAAAAACAGCAAGTCTGGTCATATAAGACGGCGTCGTTTGAGAAACCTAAACCAATCAACACAAGAGAAAACCAAGTTCTCTGTCTTTCAGTTAATGTAACGGTCATTTTTTTTTTGAATTCTCCGTAATATATCCAGCGCCTCTCTCTCTCTCTCTCTCTAAGTCTCAACATTTTTCAATCTAAAAAAGAAATCTCTCTCTCTCTCTCTCTAGTAAGTAGAAGCAATAATACACTTTTAGCCGTTCAAATTCTATGTAAGAAGGTTTGATTCTTCTTGTAATCATATGGAATTTCAATTTCGATCAAAGAGAGAATCTTCATGCATTCAAGTTCTCTGCAGTACCCACCTCTTCCTCTCTCGCTATAAATATGTAATTTATTCTTCTTCTTTCTGGATTTTGCTTTTATTTTGGTTAGTCTTTGATGGGTCTTTCACATTTTGTGATTTTTTTTATTTTGGTTAGTCTCGTTTCTCTGTTTGATGTGTTCTTTATTTTTCTGTTCATTGTAACGTATGATTTCTTGAATTTATTAAGGGATTGGAGGATTTTTAGAGTTAAAGTTTGGATCTTTTAGATTTCACGGTGAGTTTTTCTTTTATTTACTTCTTAAACTTTTTGATTGATTGGATTTTATTTCTTGGAAAGATTTTAATTTCACTTTCTATTTAACTGGTTTTAAATTTTTGAAATTGGTTTCTCCTTTTCTTTCAAAAAATCTGACTGGAATTTCTGTTTCTGTTGTGTTTTAAAGCTCTATCCATGGCATACAAATGAATTCCCCATTAACGTTTCCCTTGTGCTCTTGATGCACGTTAAAAGACGTAAGCAGATCAATAAATACGGTCAATTGAACCAAAAGAGAGAGATCAAATTTCAAACTTGATGGAAGTGGTAAGATCACTTTGTTTCTTGATAGGTTTTCTTTGCTGTAATGCTTGTGTTTGACTTTTGAAGCGTAAACGCAAAATTGAGCTGCTGTTTTTGTTAATTGCAAAATCATGATTCCTCAGAACATTTTACAATTAATTGCAAAATCTTCAAAGTCTTATTCATGCATGTTGGTTTTCCTGTCTTAGAGGATACAATTTTCAAAAAATAACCAATTGTTCTCCTAATTTAGCAAGAAGAATCGGATTTTTAATAAAGAAGATGATTTTTCTCTTTTGGATTCACTGAATGCTGTTGTAACTAGCCCGTACTAGCAAAACTATCACTCATAGCCGTTGTTGTTGAACCAACATTGTTGTATTGTTGTTGGTGTGGCTGTAGAGAAATATGTTTGTTGGCATTTGTCTCTTCCTTTGAATTGTGAATTTCTGCTCTGGGAATAAAGGGAATGGGAGCTGATGGAGCAACACTTCAATGTGTTATTTTGTTTATCCAAACATAAAAAAGGTACTAAAATAAATTGTATTTTTTTAGTAAAATGATTTCATAAATCACTTCTGGAACACCATTCCTTACTTTAAAGTTGATTGCTACTTCGGCGTATGCCAGGGTTTTGGGGGTCTGTTTCTTTTCCTTTTGCTTTTTGATTTCACTTTAAAGTCTTATTTCTGATTTTATTTGAAGAAAACCCAGCTAAGCTAAAAATATCATGCTGCTTCTTTGAATTGTGGGATTCTTATTTGATTGGAATAGGCAGGTGGGTTGGGAGTGATTTCTGCCTTGTCTTATTTTCTTAAAGAGTTGTCCTTGAATTGTGGGATTCACTGCTTAATTTGTCACAAGGGCTGAAAGTATTGCTCATCTAATTAATCACTCGTGTGAGGTGTGTATCATCTGTTCATCCTGTTTAATAGTCTTTCTATTGCATGTGAAAATATGTATTGAAAAGGTTTATGCCATGTATGATTTATACAAAAGCCTTATGATTAAGTTTTGACGGATAAAATTCAACGTTATTGCATTTTTCTCTTTACATTTTTTCAAACTTGCTTGAAGATGAAAGGTCATATGGATAATATGCGTCTGATATTGTTATTTATAGATACATTGTTGGTGTGGCTGTAAGGAGTTATGTTTGTTGGCATTTGTCTCTTCCTTTGATTTTTGAATTCTTGTTCTGGAATCAAGGGGATGAGAGCTGATGGAGCAACTCTTCAATATGTTATTTTGTGTATGCAAACATAAAAATTGGTACTAACATAAATAGCATTTTTTTACTAAATTGGTTTCATAAATCACTTTTTTGTTCTGTCACACCATTCCATACTTGAGCACTTCAGTTAATAAGATTTGCTTGCTGAGAGTTTTGTCTTTTCTTATATTGAATAGTAGGACTGTAGAAACAAAAAAGGGCTAAACTATTATCTAACTGTTGCATTAGATTTTGAAGTTCACGGACTCTATGTTCTCTCTGTTTTTCTTGTCCCGTCTTTTCTTTGATGTACTGGTCCTCCCTCTCTCTGTTTCTAGATTTTGAAGCTCCTCCCTCTCTTGATTCTTTTTTAGAATTCTAACTGTTATGCACTCTGGTATGTTGGAGGTTGCAGACTTTGAGAAACTAGATCCTTGTACATTGATGAATCCTCCCACTGTACACATGGTATGCTTGTTTGTTAATTATATATCTTGCATTCTTGCTTGGCTGAATTCCATGTTCAACAATTGCATTTGCTATTTTGCTTATTAGATGCTATTTCAATACCCCATGTATGTAGATGTTTGCATATATGCTTGAAAGAGAGGAAAACTAGCAGTGCTTTTCATACAGTATAATGCTGGTTTCAAGTGATTCCATGTATGTAATCTTGCTGCTTAATATCTTCTTTTTGCATCACTAAAGGCATCTTTTTTTCTCTGTTTTATGCCTTTAGTGATCCAAATTTTTGTCCTTGCAACTAGCATCTGCCCTTCTTATAACAAGCTTGGGGACTGCTGGAAATTTGTAAGATCACATTCTTGATATTTAGTAACTAATCCTACTAGTGGCAATTTCTCGAGGCCAAATCCTTAGTAACTAATATTGTGGACATGGTTGATGGTACTTTAGTAACTAATATCTCTTGATATTCTTTCTAGCAAATTTCTCAAAAGAGGACATTAATCTTCTAAGACACGATCATCTTTTGAGTTTGATTCCCTTGAGACCCTGGCTTTCCACTTCTCACATATTTCCTGTTCATCTTTTGAGCAGTAAATTTGAATTCTTTGAAGTTCATGTACGTGAAGAATGCTTGGCGTTTTTTTACTAGTGTATTCATGGAAGGTTGATAAGTGTATCGATGTATGTATCTACAGAGATCAACAACATTTGAGATATTATTTGGCGGCCGTGATTTGATTACTCCAAACTACATATTATATTATTGAAAAGATCATTTGTGATATAATTTGACATGAAGATTGGTTTTATGAATTTCAAATCCATTTTCAAAATGCATAGCCTAAAAGTTGAAAGGCACTTTTCAATTCATGAATTAGGGGCAAAATCAATTCACATTGTACTTCTCATTATTACTAACAAAAAAATTAAAATTTTCTAAACTTAAAACTCTAAAAAACTATAAGACCTAAATCCTAAAACACGACACTCAAAGCTTTAAACCTCTAAAATGTTTTCAGCCTTTAACCCAAAACTCCAATCACAAAAATACCTAAACACCTAAAAATACACTAACCCTTCAAATACCATAAACCCTAAAAACCTCTAATCTCTCTTAAGCTCTAAATAATAAACCCTAACATCTAAAATATCATAAACCCTTTCACCATAAAATACCCTAAACCCTTAAGCTCTAAACCACCATAACCCCAAAAATACCCTAAACCCTAAAACAACCCTAAAATAAAAAAATAAAACCCTAAAAAACTCTAAACCCTAAAACAAAATAAACGAAAAAAACTCTAAATACTAAAATAATCTAAACCTTAAAACAACATAAAATAAAAAAGCCTAACCCTAACTAAACCCTAAAACAACCTAAATCCCTAAAACCCATAACCCTAAAAAACCTTAAACCCTAAAATCCTTAACCCTAAAAAAACCTAAACCCTAAACCCTAAAATCTTAAAATACTTTAACCCTAAAATAACCTAAACCCTAAACCCTAAAATAACTAAAACCCTAAACCCTAAAACCCTTAACCCGAAAAAATCCTAAACCTTAAAACCCTTAATCCTAAAATAACCTAAACCCTAAAAAACCCTAAACCCTAAAATAACCTAACCCTAAAATAACCTAAACCCTAAACCCTAAAACCCTTAACCCTAAAATAACGTAAACCCTAAAAAACCCTAAAGCCTAAAACCCTTAACCCTAACCCTAAAATAACATAAACCCTAAACCCTAAAACCCTTAATCCTAAAATAACCTAAACCCTAAACCCTAAAAAACCCTAAACCCTAAACCCTAAAATACTCTAACCCTAAAATAACCTAAACCCTAAACCCTAAAACTCTTAATCTTAAAAAACTCTAAAACCCTAAACCCTAAAAAACCCTAAACCCTAAAATAACCTAAACCCTAAACCCTAAAACTCTTAACCCCTAAACCCTAAAATATTAAAATACTTTAACCCTAAAATAAAATACCCTAAACCCTAAACCCTAAAAAACCCTAAACCCTAAAATAACTTAACCGTAAAATAATCTAAACCCTAAACCCTAAAACCCTTAACCTAAACCCTAAACCCTAAAATAAAATACCCTAAACCCTAAAATCTTAAAATACTCTAACCCTAAACCCTAAAATAACCTAAACCCTAAACCCTAAAACCCTAAACCCTAAAATAACCTAAACCCTAAACCCTAAAACCTTAAAATATTCTAACCCTAAAATAACTTAAACCCTAAACCCCCTAAATCATAAACCCTAAAACCCTAAAATAACCTAAACCCTAAAACCCTTAACTCTACCTAAACCCTAAACCCTAAAACTTTAAAATATTCTAACCCTAAAATAATCTAAACCCTAAACCCTAAAATAAAATAACCTAAACCCTAAAATAACCCCTAAAAAACCCTAAACCCTAAAACACCCTAAACTAAAAACTCTAAAAAACTCTAAACCTATAAACCTAGATAAACTAAAAAACCCTAAACCCTAAAAAACTCAACCCTTAAAAAACTCTAAACCCTAAACTCTAAACTCTAACCCCCTAATTAAAAAAAACCCTAAACCCTAAAAAACTATAACCCCTAAAATACCCTCAGCACCCTTAACTTTAATATAACTTAAACCCTAAAAAACTTTTCATTTGATCGTTTTGGAAACAGTACTGGTATAGGAATGAAAATTATGCACAATCTCTTATTATATCGTTGAAAAAGGTGGATTGATGAATTGCAGCATGCGGTGATCTAGGTCACACAAAAGTATTTTAAAAAAAAAATTTATTTGTTTTAAATTTATTTGTTATTTTTAGATCATTAAAATAAAAAAATATTATTTTAATATATTTAAAAAGCAACTATAATCATATTTTTAATCACATCTATATGGATAGTTGCATTATACACTATATATCCTTTAACTGTGCACTTTTTTTTTTTTATGGTAATGTATCAGCATATATATATATAGACCGTGTACGCGGGAGCAAAATAGATGGTGTTTCGAGGTGGGTCAATAATGGAAGTCAGTAGGAATCTTTGAAGTAAATTTCTTAACAGATAGTTGCCATGATGAAATGCTCAAGGACCAGTTTCGGTAAAAGGGGTTAATTTGGCATTTGGTGGTTGGCATCAGAATGACTGAAAGGATAAGACGACGATCCAATCAAAGCTGGCCTGAACATGTCCTTTCCTGCCTAACTCAAGTGAGCCAACCCAACCCAACTGGCACCGTGTACGTTTGTTGACTCAGAACAGCAGAGAACCCAAATCTACTACTCTCAGTACCATGTCGTCAGTAAATTAGAACTAGAATTGTTCACTTCAATGCTTTCTGTCCAATCTAACACCCCGCATGTTTTTCTTTGTGGTCTGCATTTTATCAGAAGGTAGATGCGAATACTCTAAAGGAAAATCTAACTTCTTGAACACATAGGATCAAAATCCAGAGATGAGTTGGATTAGACAAAAAGAATTGGGAAAAGGGACAAAAACATGTAAGAATCAAGGTAACTCGGTTTATTGTCAAGTGTTTTGCGTGGTAGCTTTTATAGATCCAGTTTTAAATAAAATAATTTTTTTTAAAAAAAAAAAAAACTTTAGTTGTTGTTTTAGAAAAGTAAATTTTTAAAAACATGATTGATTTTTGTATGTAAACTTTTAACATATAGTTGCAATGATGACTATTCTAACTTTAACGTAACAAAGATTTGAAAAGCAATTATAATGGCATGGTTATCATACTCAATTTGGTGTTGATCTGGTTAAGAAATCGGGTCCTGGGTTACACGGGTTGATCCAGGTCAACCCGAATACCTATAGAAACTAAAAAATTATTCAAAATTTTTATATTTTATATGAAAAAATTAAAAAAACAATCCATGTGAATATAAGATATACATGTTATAAATAATAAAATTTAAAATATTAATTTTTTAAAAAAATTATTCTACATTAAAAAAAAATACTACATTAATATATTATCCTTTTAACCGTTTCTTCTTCTCCGTAGTCGAGTAAAAAAACAGAAACTACAACGATACGGACCCCATTTCCTTCTTCAGGGGTAAAAAAAGGGGACAAGTTTGAAAAGTTCTTTCATTCTTTAAAGGTGAGACAAAGAACACAGGCCATGGAGAAACCACATTGTCTCATAGCAAAACAGTGGGTGTGTGGCTGCGTTTGACGAAGGGATGAGCTCGATGGGATGGGACTCTAGAGTCCACTAGACCATATATATTCCATTACATTACATACATAGGAAAGTGAAGTGGGACATAAATCTGGCTAGGGAATTGAACCAGACCTACTTTCAAAGTGTGTATTTGTCCGGTGCATGCATTCAACACCCATACATGTAGAGTTTTCGTTTGTAATTTTAAAAGATGTAATTTAACTAATTAAATTTTAAATTTAATTTTTAAAAATTATCAACTTGAGCTTTATACTGCGATCAATAGGAGCAGTGGTTCGTGAGAGATAGGAGCAGTGGTTCATGAGAGATAGGACACACTCTAATATGTGTACTGTTTGCGGTAGTCTTGTCTTTGAGGATTTTCTCGAGCTGTTTTTATTATAAGAACACTGTGGTGGGGAAAATACTATTCCCTGAAAAAAATTATTTTCACTTTTTTCATAAATTTTGTTTTTCAATCTTCAATTTATAGTTCTTTCATGGCCGAATTGATGATGTATTGACTCTGATTTGTTGAGGACAAAGACAAAATCAAAAAATGGGGATGAAAGTGGAAAAGGTGGAAAAACCTGGTGGTATCTTCAAAGTTAGTGCAAAAAGTTTATTTTTGTCCTTATATTTTACTTTTTATTTCTTTTCGGTGCCTTTAATTTTGTTCAAAATTGTCTCTGAACTATCTAATTTTCATATAATATGATAGCATTTTGTTTAAATTAAAAACCTAGCCAAATCAATTACGCTACTGAATTAATATTTTTTAAAAAATTATTTTTAATATTAATATATTAAAATAATTTAAAAATATGAAAAATTAATTTAAAAAATATAAAAAATTTTAAGTTTAATAAAGCACTGATTGCGATGTAATTCTAAACAGCGATGGCCACTAACAATGTCAGTAAGATTGGACACTGATATTTGTAAATCCACCGACACTCGTAGGTTCCATAAAAAAATCGTAGCCTCACGTTCTTCAAGTATTAAAAAGTGATGAGCGCTACCAGCAAGCAACAACTCGCCAGCCACATGAAATCAATGTCTAAAGGTCAAATACATGTCTGAAAATCCAATATGTTCATGTAACAGGTTGGATAGTAATTAATTAAATATTCACGTCGCTATTTCTTTTCTTAGTTTTAGTACATGTAAAAATAATTTTTAATGAATTTTTGGGCTCTATCTCATAGCCGAACTTAGTATATTAAATTTAATATTTTGTTATACCAATGTTTGATTGGGTTATTATTTTATTACAAGCTTAGACTTATTCAAATCACAAAAATATTAAGTCAAAAATATTAACTCATCACTAATATAATATTTTTTTACATATATTGTGATTTTTCAATTGTGATTAGAAATTAGAAGATGAGAAATAATTGCTTTTATTGAAAGAGTCGGAAATCGAAGAGCCTCTCAATGAAAAGCTAAAATTTAGTCCTTGGCTTTCTACATAGCCTCTAAAGGAAGGAACATTAATGTAGATCGTTGCTATGGTAATTGCACTATATATGAGTAAAAATAGAACAGAAAAATCAACACTTGCATACAATTACAATCAGAGTAGAAAAGCCTATAGCCATTTATGGCAATTGAAGAACACTTATATCGAGCTATATGGTACAAAAAGTGTTTTTTAAACTGAAAGTCCAGCTAAAAATGCCACCCCTGTAGAAGGTAACCAAGATGAACCATAGATAAACTGTGCCACAGTGAATTTATTTGCCTCGACGGTCGATGTGATGACCCGATACCCGGGCCATTTTACCCTTTGCCCGACCGCCGCACCAGGTCCATAATTCATGTATTCACCATAGTATAAGGTGTCCAGTGCAAATGATGCGTCCCACTCGAGCCAACCTCTTGGATGAATGTGATCACCCATGAATGATAACATGTACACTGTTCTAGAGTACAGCTTCCATGGACGGCCGAGATATGTCGGGAAGGTGCCTTTCGACGGTGCGAGGTCCGACGCGGCAAGGATCCTGCAAGCATGGATTGATATGCCAGTATTTTGATTAGGGTCTTTGCGATTCTGGGCAGTGATGGTGTTTTTCTGGGAGGCCATTGGCTTACGGGCATAAATGCTACAGTTTTGTAACACAACTGCAGCATTGCCGAATATGAAATCTACAGTCCCATAAATGTCACATTCCCTGTAGAATTGGCGATTTGAGTGCACGTAGAGGGTGTCTTGGTAACCAATGATGCTGCACCTATAGACCACAGCATGGTCTGCACCAACTCGAAGAGCCACAGCTTGATGCTTGGCTGGACCAGCCCAGTTATCAAATGTCATGTCACGAGCAATAAAACCAGCTCCTGTTGCAGCTGTACAATTGACACACACACACACACACAATGATTAATACGATAAAACAGTAGATTTCATAACAGTAAATATGAGCACAGAGGAAAATGGTGAGAAACCACTCTGTGTGATTACGAGTTGCTTTCATTATCTTATTGCAGATTGGTTCATGCAGTAGTGTCACTACCAAGAGTCCACCTGTTAATCATGTGATGCTCCTGACCCACCTCCATTAATGTACAACTTGTATCCGTCACTTGAATTTAATTTGTACAATATTTTATGAGCTATTAATATTTAAAACAAACAGACAATACTTGCTAAATTGTGTCCATGATTTTGCAGCTGGATATGCATAGGAAGGAAGCATCTATTTGTAATTTGATAGTACATAAAACTAAAAATTAAAAAATCAAAGCTTGATTGTTCTTTTATATATGAGTGAATCCAAGTAAACCCTAGTCATGATTAATCAATAACATAAAAACAAGGTTTGTGCTAGGAGCAGTTTAGATAATCAACGATCCACACAAAACAACTGCTAGGGCGGCTGCTCTTAATTAATTACCATGGTCTAAATCAATAACATAAAATTAATGTTTTTTTACATGTTTTTCAATGTTCTAATAACGGGTTGATGTTAAAAATTAAATAAATTTTAAAAAATATATATATTTAATTAAAAATTATGTTTATAAAAAAATATCATACACCACACCACGTTATAAAACAGTACGTACTAAATAAAAAAATGAATTTGGAAGCTTCAGCAGTCAATCGTAGAGACTATAGCTAACAAATAAGAACAGCTTGAAGCAAGACTAACTACAATTGATGCTCTACAAAAGTTGAAAATCACCAATTTCTTTTACTTTATGATGTGATCAAATGGAATAAAAGGAAAGGGGCTGTGGTCTGCTAGCATTATTGCAGCAAAGAAAAGGGCAGTCACAAACAGCGTAGACAACAAGTTTTTGACCCACGATCAGCTCTCTTTTGAGCTAAAAGTCAAGAAACCTTGCCTCATCAATTTGACACAAATTGAAGTGATTAAAACAAAAGAATATTAAATTAATCAATGTAAATAAAAAGATAATAAATAACTATATAGAATTTACCAAAGGATGCTGTGTGGAATGTGGTGATGTGGTTAGAAACACTTCTGCCTCCTGTAATTATTGTCTTTCCCATCCCATCTCCGATGAACATCAAATTCCATTTCTTCCTCCCAACTTTCAAGTTATCCTCTACATATCTGAATTAGCATAAACACAATCAACGCATCAATAAATTATATCTCTCTCTTTACCTTTTCAAAATGCTTAAAGTATGAGAATATACCAATAATTTCCACTACCAGAGAGCCTACCACAAAAGGGATATATATCAAAAGATGATGCCTCACTCCCACTCTCCCCAAAAGGGATATCAAAAAGACTATAGGTATTTGAAAAAAAAATGATAATTATGAAAATCTTAGTAATCAAATCAATGATCAAACATTATGAAGCAATGGAATAAATCCCTTTTAAAAAAATATTAATTATCAAATACTTATGAACTTAATTATCGAATTACTGATCAAACATTAAAATATTTTTTTTTATGAAAACAAATCATGTAAAGGTCAAAACACACATTAATAAATTTTTTATGCACATAATTATAGTTTTATGATAATTTCTTTTATTTTCATGATTGCTCCAATGAAGTCAATCATACAATCACCACCACTCTCGTGGAAAATTATTTTTCATTAAAAAGAGTAGTCAGTTCCACCAAACTTGTAGGGGTATTTTTGTCTTTTTACCACGAAACAGCAACGGTTAAAACAGAATCATAACGCTGAAACTTTTAAAAAGTAGTTAATTTTTTACCAAACCTTACCTTCCTGCCCTCACATAAATTATCGTCCGCCGATTACTGTGCTCAGGCGCCTTTTTTATCGCCTCCGATATTGTCTTGAACGTTCCGCTCCCATCTCCCGATACGATAATATCGGCTTGTATGGCCGATACAGGCAGGCCTAATAGTCTCCTCTCTCTCCTCCCTAACCAACTCGGGAAATTGTCCTCTTCCGATATGTCCCCATCCTCTGTCATTAATCTCCTCTTATTCTGTATCGGCACTCCAGAGAAATCGCCTCCATTAGTCGCGGAAAATATCGCCAAACAGTTACTGACCAGCTCCGTCAAATCCTTCAACTTCTCTGTCATCTGATCTTTAACAGTTCCGTTAACTCCTTCGAATCCTTCACTGCATGTGTCCTGGTTCGTCAACGCTGCGCTCAGCCACGTCACTACGTCCTCCGGCGATCCACCACCGCCGGAGGATGGTGAGACGGTGGAGAGGGACCGAGTGAGGGCGTCTATGGAGTCTTCCAGTAGCTCGAGGCAGTCATCAAATGCTGACCGTTCATGTGTCTCCATGTTGACATAGGAGATTCCCGAGGAGAGATATAGAGCTTTATCCAAGTGCAGAAGAGTCATGTTGAAGGAAATGTGAACCAAGTCGGACTCGGACGCAGTCATTGAGCCAGGGAAGTCGAGGAGCGAGCTGACGCAGAGGGCCGGGAACCGAGTCTTGCTGCATGCCTTGGAGATAGCCTGGGTTGGTTTCCGGTGAGTAAGACTGTTCGGGTCGGATTGACCAGAAGCCTTATCTCGGACCCCGAGGAGGATCGCCGCGGAGGCGGCGGAGGCGGCTATCAATACGACAGAGAAGATGGTAAGGAAGATGATTTTCTTTTTTCTCGTCGGGGAAACCTGTGACGTGGCGTGTTGTGGTTGGTTGATAGTAAATGAATTACTGGACCCTTCTCCCGGGTCGGATTCCTTTCGCCCGAGTCTACCGTAACCCATCTTGGCTTAGTGAAATTTCTCTAGCGTGGCAGAGTGAACGCCCAGGTAGAAAGACAGGTGAGAACGCGGAGGTCTATTATAAAAAAAAACAATCGAGGACTCTTTTGCGTAAAACTAAAAAGTTTTAGGTCTAATTAATGCACGCCTGCAAACTTACATGCATGTAAGTAGATAAATGTGGGTGTTTTTCTTCTCTTTCTTTTTCGGGGAAGAAAAGAAGAGAAGTGGGATTTGTTTATAAGGAAATTAATGGAGGTGTCTATATGGGTGGGTGTGTGTGTGTAGGAAGATGGGTATAAATATAGTAGTGAGGAGGTGGGGGTGTGAGAGAGAAAGGGAGTAATAGAGTTTGGTGTGAAGTCCATATCTAAAGAATTAGCTGGCTTCTACTTCCCATTCATTCACTGCATGCCCATTGCTTGTGGGACGTCTAGTGTCCCGTGTGTGTGTGTGTGTGTGTGTGTGTGTGTGTGTGTGTGTGTGAGAGAGAGAGAGAGGGTGTTGGGGGGGATTTGTGCTTTGGTATGTTATGTAAAGTGACTTTATTTTGCTTGTTCTATTCTTCTATTTTGTTTGATTCCTACAATTTCTTGCCTTTTGTCATCTTCCAATAGAGAGGGTTTAGGAAATGGGAAGGAATTGTGATAAAATCAAGGTACGTGGATTTCCATTGCTTATGCCCATTAATTAATTAGAAAGAAAAGATCCTTCTAATTCTAGCTACAATTAATTAATACAAGTTTTTCTGCTATTGAAGAATCTATATATATTATGGATGACAAAAGGCAAACACATACAGCTTATGGAATCCATAGAGTAAAACACGACAATTTGAGTGATCTTGTATGTACTTGCTTTCCTTAAGAAAAAAAAATTAATGGCGAGTTTGAATGCTGCTCGCTCGCTTCTTGTGAGTCCAATTTCATGGCGTTCGTCTTCAATAATGGTGGAATTTAGTCCCTCTATTGTTACACTTGGTCGTTTTAAACCCGAACTTCGAATCAAGTTAAATCATAATCTATATTTCTAATTAAAGATGATTCATACAAAGTTCTATACTGATTAAACAGCCATACTGACCCCATGATTTATAATATAATTGGATGAAGGATTTCTAATTGTATTTATTTGGAAGCCAATGGTTTTGATTTCAATGAATGCAGATGATAGATGATAGTTATTAAATTC
>Ga0307515_10013270_pt1 | contig 15410 bp, 12 predicted proteins | sample 17_EM_MG_FD_194513 | JGI IMG/M metagenome (GOLD analysis project Ga0307515, IMG submission 194513) | Populus trichocarpa ectomycorrhiza microbial communities from riparian zone in the Pacific Northwest, United States - 17_EM | ecosystem: Host-associated > Plants > Roots > Unclassified | place... | reverse complement strand
AAATTCATTACTCGGGTCTTGAAACCGGTATAACCTAATAAAAAGCAAAAAAGAAGTATGAAACTTAATTTATAACCAATCCAATGTAGAGTGATGAAATTAGAAAAAAAATCAATTAATAAAAAAGATAAAAAAAGACCTAAGTAAACCCGATTGAACCTGTAAAATTCACGACTCAGATCATGAGATCGAGATAGCTTTATAAGAAGGAAACAAAAAAAATTATGAAGCCCAATTCTTAATCAATACAATATTAAAAGATAAAATTAAAAAATAATTGTTTCTAAAAATAACAATTAAAATAATAAAAATTAAATTTGATAAAAAAACAATTGACAACCATTTTTCTATCTTGGTGAGAGTAAAAAGTTAAAATTAATAAGATGAGAGAGAGAGAAGATAGAATAAAAGAATGAGTCAGCAAAGCTACATTGTATCTTCACACCCATATATTCATAAGGATGCCACCATTGAGACAATTCTAATGGCATAAGTGAAGACCACCTTAGGAGCTTGATTTAATATATATAAAAAAAATGCAAGGAGCAAGAAAAAAATGTATATATAAAAAAGGTAAGAATAATATATGTTGTGAATGACTTTTACTTGCCTAGCTTGATTTAATATTTTATGGTTGACCAGAGTTATTTATAGATGATAGTTATGTCAACTTATTACAAATAGCTCGTGGTGTATAAAGTTGTAGGTGTTTTGTGAAAATTGAATTAATAATATAGAGTAAGGAGAAAAATAAATATTATTTATAAAGAAATTAACACTGAGCATTAATTTGTGATGGTCGCTACGCCATTAGCTGCCTACACAAAAATAAAACAAAAAGCATGTTTTGACTTCACCGAAGCTAAGGGTCGCAAAGATGCTAAAGGGCAAGGGGTAAAATTGTGTCTTGCATGCGTATTAATGCTCGCTTTTGCTTGTTTATCTGTCATTTTCCATGTACTGATTACTAACTCAATTAAATCCTCAATTTATAGCTCCCCAAGCTCAAATCTAATATCTGAGATTCCTCCTGCTACAAAAGGGAGTTCTCTTAATCCCAAGCGCTATGTTATTCATAACTCATAATTGCAGACAAGAGATGGTTCCTTCAGGAAAGTTCATCCTAGATTCTGCATACTTGCACTGTTAGCTGGCAAGCAAGTCTTACAATCACTGCTTCCATATTTTATGTCCAAGATCAGAAAACAAAGCTTGCCTAAGGTTTACTGAAAAGGCATTTAAAGACTTCATTCACAGCCATTGCTCCCAATCGTATAACAGACAACGAGCCCAAAGTTCTTTCCCGAACATGGAGCTCAGCTCAATACAGAGCAAAATCCGTTTCTTAACTTGAGGCGTGGCCTTTAACATGTCATCTTTATTAATAACTATTGCAAAGAATATATGAATGAATGATCTGATACAACTACAAGGGCCTTGATTTGTTTTCTTTCAAATACCCATCAAAATTGTAACCTATCTTATCAAGCACTCCTTTTCCTTCTTCCTTCTTCCTTGATTCTTTTCTTTTCTCCCTTTAAAGAAGTGTGCCCAATATAAGTTCTTTGACATTCTTGGATTACAATGCGAACATGGGGATCATCTTTTGGAATTTTATTTAGCATAACCTTTGCAGATACGTGGCCTCCAGATGCCAAAAGGGCCTGGTACATCCTACAAAGCATCAAAGGGAAAAACCCCATATAAGGCCAAGAGTTTGAATCTAAACATTTCCATCTTACCGAAGCCTAGAACTAACAAATGGGACACGAATCAAATACCTTAAATAACTCGTAACATTGTAAGGAAGCCCAGCTGCCTGATATTCTTTCCAAACCAAGAGAGAATTACCCAAATCCTTGGCATTAACACAAGCAGTAAGGAGAAAATCAAGACACTTTCGTGAAGGTGAAGCACCGAGCTCATCCTTGATGGCTTGAAGCAAGTCCATGCCTATCCGCACATTTGCAGGCTCTGTCTCAGCAACTTGTGAGAAAACCTACAAAATAATGATAGTCAAACCAGAGAGTAGATTTCATTATGTCAGAACAGTAAAATCTTGTACCTTAAGCTCCATAAATCCATAGGTTTACATAACGCATTACAAATCACAGATCAGAAATGAAAACAAAAACCCTACAAGTTCACAAACTGCAATCCACATATTTCAGAAAACAGCACAGTAATACAGTCTAAGGTATATGAAAGGTTTCTCCACAACACAAAAACTTTAGTGTCTGAACATCAGTATGCCAAAGGTTATGCTATAAATGAAAATGAGACAAACATCTACATTTGAAGAGCTACATACTAAAATAAAGGTGGTCTAGGGACAGCCAAAAGCAAACCTCATCAAACAGAACTTCCATTGCCAATTCATCATCAGAGAACCTATCTTTGAGTTGCTTGAGCAAATCCACAGCAGACCTAATTTAAAATATAATGACCTTATTAAGCAAAACCCAAGAAAAAAACAAAAGCAATTGGTCAAGCAGATAGATCATTCAAGAAAGTGAAAGCATAATGTTAGTTTACCTTAAATCCTTATTGCGAATACAATATAGGATAACTCTGAAACAGCCATCCACCCAATAATTATGATCATCCAATTCTTCCAGTAGTTTAAGCAGTCTGCTTTGTTCTCCTTCAGAATCAACGTGCTCCTAAACAAGTAGAATCTTAGAAAGAATCTCATTTTTGTCCACAACAAAGGGCATAAAGCATGTATACACAAAAACCTTACTATAAGGCTTATGACAGCTTTGGGTTCCAGATTGGATCCAGCTTGCTTCATTTCTTCATACAAATTAAGGGCATCAGTCATTTGTCCATGTGAAGCAAGAGCTGAGACAAGCACACTTCTAATTTCGTTTAAGTGTTTAATTGGAAACTCTTTGTCTAGGAGTACCTACCACATTGAATTGGATATGTTAAATAACCATAGACAACATATATTATTTGAATCATAAAGACTGCTTAGTGATATGGGTACCTTAAAAAACAAAATTATCTAAATAGGGAGGAAACAGATTAATACTGGGTTTTTCCCCTTTGATACAAGAAGAAAATTTTATTAGAAGAAATAGAGGACGGGATCACAAAAGGAAAGATGGGCATCCTCTAAAAGAAAATAAGAAACTAGAAAATCATAACAAAAGAGCTTTTGTGAGCTTGATGAATGTCAGCTAGAGAGGTTCCTGTCAAAGAAGCCATAGGATTGGCAGGGGAATGACAGGGTCGTGGAAGAAGCGTTCACAAAAAAATTATGTACAATTCAAAGGATAGAAAGTGATGAAATTATATTGAAAATATGTGGTGGTTGAGGGAATCTACACACGGCTTACCTGTTTGGCCTTCTCAAATTGCCCACATGTTGCGTATGCATTAATAAGCGCCATAAAAATTTGCTTCGATACTTGAATTCCAGCAACCTTCATTTCTTCATAATACTGAAAGAAAATAACCAGATGGCAATCCACAATGTGTTGTGTTTGAGATGTATTGACACTGCACTCTTTTTATTTAAAAGTATGCAAGTCGACAAGTACACAAGAATATTAGCTTGTACTCCTTTCATACAGAAAGGGAAACATGACACCTTGACTAAAATGCAAGTCTCAAACTACCTTGATAATTTCCTCTTCATTGTTGCAGTTGCTTATCAAATAACTGTAAGATGACGAATCTGGTTTCACATCTGCAAGTTTCATTTGCTTGAGAACCATCAACGCGCCCCTAATGTTTTTCTGAAGATCATTCGGCATAAGAGGAAGACAGTAAAAAAGCATGTGGTTAAGAAGAATAACAAAATCTAGAGTGTAACATAAGAAGTTTTGTGCTAGTTAAATATCATATCTGTAGCATCAACGTATATAGGAGAAGCAACTCAATATTGTAGGAAAATGTTCGAGCTAACAAATAAAGAAAAGTTTACACAATCATAATATTCATGTGATTACAAATCAGACCCATAACTACAGGGTAAAGAAAAATATCTGAAATGGTACTAGAGATGAATAAAAGTCCCCGTCCCACCAAAGTGACATTATTACATGAATCCTTATTTTGCATACAATCAATTAGTTTTCCTTCGTGAATGAATAAATTTACGGGAAAAAAGTAAATAAACTATGCAGTCCTAAACATATCTAGCAACTATTCCCTAGCTTCTTCAGGAATCTGTAGCAAGGTCATTACATCCCATAAAGCTTGGGACATGAAGAAATAAAATGGTATAAAAAGAAACTCTCTTTCCTTGGCAGTACCTTGAGCTACATCACCCTCTACCTTCAATCTATATTTTTGTGTTTGTGTCTCCCTTGCCTCAAATCCAGTCACTCAAAAGCACCGCATATCATTAACCACCTTCACCTCCCACCAATAGGTGCAACCTCTACCTCATTTTGCACCACATGTCCATCCCTCTCCCCTCTCTCTCAAGTGTTGTAAAAGTAGGCAACTAGCAGTTATCCCATGTACAGGTCAAAACTATATAAAGTATACTTGCAGAAGATGTAACATCCATATTAACTGGCATAATGAGGTACCAAATAAAACAAAGCTGCAGAAAATGTCACAAGTTGTGCAACGAGTCAAAACCAACTTGCAGTAAAAAAATATAAAAAAACACACGAGATAGAGCAGGAAGAATATCTTGAGATGTTAAGTTACCTCTCGAAAATATCCACCCATTATAGCATTATACATGCTGGCCGTTGGTGCCAAATTCAATTTCTTCAAATCATCGAGCAGACCATATGCACCTTCAAACTGCATTGAATAGGAAGAGATGGAGAAAAATAAATAACCATTGCACATGGGAATATCATTTTGCAAAAGATAGCATAGGAAATGAAAATAAAATTAAGTGCACAGCCCAGCAGATACACATGCAGAGAGCAAGCAAGAAAGAGAGCCACTAGCAACTTACATCTTTCATTTTCACACTTAAACTTATCATGCTCCTAAATGTCTCATTATTTGGTGTCAAGTCCAGGTGATAAATCAATGAATAGATTCGCCGAACCTAAACATCAAACAAGGTGAGAAAAGATAGGCATGAAAAAACAATTCAGAGCAATAGATAATATAGTAGAATAAAGCCGAAAATAATGTAAACAGCAAATATGATTCATGGGAACTGAATTGCAAAGAAGACGCATAATGTTATTTTGTAAGCGCATCTGCGGCTATTAAGAAACACAGGTTAGCATCAGTGAAACTCAGTAACATAATCAAACTTGAGTTCAAAGGTCAATTCTGGTGGCCTCAGGTGAGGTAAGATCACACTATGAGACATGGACTAGTGTATCCAAATGACCAATATAATATATATATAATGCCAAGATATGTAGAGTCAACAAAACATACCAAATTAAAATCAAAGCTCTCCTCACTAGCATTCAATATTGAATGTATTGTGTTTATGGATATGGTTAAACCCTCTTTACACATTTGGTCTACTATATCAAGAGCAAGATGCACCTGCATTAAGATGAACAGATATAGATCAATTTTATATATGGAAATAGATAGTATTTTATAAGTTTGATGTGGGTTCTTAAGCAGTTAAGTCCCTGAACAAGAAGAGAATTCCCATTTTAAACTTTTCAAATGAATCGCAACCTGAAGAAGGTAGGACCTTGAATATCTGTTTCCCTTTTAGTAAAAAAGATTAGGCCATACCTTAAGTAAATTACAATTGTATACGACGAGCTTCTCATATGAAGTTGAAGAAGGACTCATCTTCATTATCATGTGCAAGGTTTTGAATTTTGAAACAACATCCTCAACCTACAACAGGCAACATCACATTCATCGTGTTTAAAAGCCAATTTAAAATCTCATGCATAAAGACATTGAAATGGATTTTCCATAGTGCAAACACTAAAAATATCTGAGTTCATATGTATTTGTTACAGAATTTAAGACAGAGTTACAGAACAGTTAATATGGTAATTTTGGCCGTTAACATATCCAACTACTGTCAAGGTATTGCAAACAAGAGAAATCAACACCATGCCCTATGAAAAGAGAAGTGAAAAGTAAGGACAAAGGAGTGATGTTGTGATGAAAAAACAGCCACTTGTGATTGACAAATTGCACATACTGATAGCCACAGTGACAGATAACATTAAAACAGTTGATATGGCATAATCCAGATGAGGAGCTCTAATATATAGCACCAGTCTGAATGACATAAAGTGTCAATAAATCTTGACATTTTCATGCTTGCCCAGGTACCAATCTTGCATCCCATTCAATGACTACTAATGCCCTCCTATCAATTAAACAGAAGAAAAAATTTAGTCAAAAGTGACTCTCAAAATAGATCTCCTTGAAACTAGATTAGGTCCTATTATGTAATAAGTAGTTAATCAGACAATTTTTACCAGTTCCACAGCTTACATTCTGAATCACTTTCTGATAAGCACAGCAAAGCCATTTTTACCAAACTTGCAGTTACCATAAGCGAATTATTTTCATACTCATTAGTTTCCCAATTCATGATCAAACTAAAAGCAAAGTTGGCTCATCACCACCACCTTATTAACCCAAATAGACAGTAAATAAATAAGCGTATAGAAAATAAAAATCTTGAAACATCACAATACCACTAGTATGCTTATGAATCAATCACAAGCAGCTTACTATTGGACACTAATTATAAATGCAAACAACATTCAAGTTCCCCTCAAGTTTATTCAGAATGAGCTTGTTTCAAAGAAGCAAACTGCATCTTAAGCAGTTGTGCCTCATAGAATCATGGCCTTGAGGACATTACCAGCAGCATTCATGAGAAGTTCCTCACCACTAAATTTGGGATGCTAGTAGCATAACTAAAGATGAGAGTTGAGATATCCTCTGCTCCATAATCTGCACTTTATCATAGTAATACATTACAATGCATATAAGATGAAGGTGTCAAGAAGAAATGCATGCTTTGTCTTCATCCGATCTCATACATTCTCAGTCTCTTTCAGATACCAGAACTAGAGTCTGGTTTAAGATCTTCATTTAAAAGGGAAAAAAAGAAAGTGAAAAAGATCCTCTAGAGATCCTGTATCAGAGGGCTGTGAATTAAAAGTATGGGTTCTACAATGTGGTCATTGGAGGCAATCCAATTGAATTAATTTCTTAGAAGTGATACATTTTCAAAGAAGCTAGTATGAAAAATGTAGCTATGAAATGATAATTTGAAAAATGACATCTTAGAAAAAGTTCAAGATGCCAACACCTTTTATTTTGATTTAGAAAAGCAAATCAGTTTCCAGCTATCAGTAGCTATTCATGACCTTCAATAAATAATCAGTACAGCATTCTCGATTTCAAATAAATAATAGAATAAGTAACATACCACAACTTTTGAGCACCAAAAGGAACTTCTTTGCAAAGGACTCCAATGATAGCCTCCCTAAGGATTTAAAGATACTGGCTAAATGGTCCAACGATGAAAATTTTGTTATATCCATAGTCTCTAAGAGCTGCAACAGGTAATTCTTCTGGTCACTTTCACAAAGCGCCAGCAAATAATTTTCTGCAACAGGAATAAGATCATGTAGTTATCACTAATGCCCAATGCACAAAAGTTGATTGTGTCATAAAGGGCTCAAGAGAACATGATTTGCCAAATTTTTTTCCAGACACTCAACATGCTGATTGAAAACATATATGTCAGATAATAGTTATTTTCTAAGGTAGACCAACACAAAAGGCACATACCTCGTAAACTGATATTATTGTCCCCATCATCAATACAAATATAATTGCAAAGTTCCTGAATCTTCTCTTCATCATTGACACCAATATATAACAGCATATCGTAGTAACCTAATCGTGCATTTTTACTAGGATTTGTATCTTTGATAATGTCAGAGAAAAAATGGAATTCTTCCACCATACCCTTATCAATTAAGAGTATAAGAAATGGACCATAAGTTTCCTCTTCTATCGAGAAACCCTGCTCCTTCATTGATTTAAAAAGTTGAAGAACTGCAGAAATATGTTTCATTGCAACACTCTCATCATCAGTTTCCCTGCATTGCTCGATGTACTTCTTCATCAATGCATTGAACTCTTTCAAACCTGTTTCCCTTCCCAATTTTCCAAATACCTCCATCGCATTATCTGTCCCCAGCTTGTCGGCACATGTATCAACAATTCGGTTAATATGATTGACCTGACTATATGTGAAAACCCATTTTTGTTTCCTTTCACGGGACACGTCTTTTCGCAGCATCCCTATATTGTTATTCTTCAATCTTGAAAGCCATGGTATCTCCAAAGCTTTTTTTACAAGTTCCTCATCTTCTGCTTCTTCGGAATCCGGTGTGTTAATTTTCACACCATCTACCAAAAAAAAATGAAAAAAAAAATGAAAAACACCAATTTGCAAAAAATAATCAAAACCCATCTAACAAGATGATAATAATAATAATAATAACACAGAAAAAACCAATTTGCAAAAAAATAATGATGATGAAACCCCATTTCTTGAATGAACCCAGATATCCAAACTAGAACTCTAACAACTTAAATACTCTATTAATTTTCTTTTCTTGGCAATTGAAATGAAACAATAACATTACATTACATTACACAAACCAATTCTTTAACATCTAATTTTTCTTTCTTTTGGCTACTAAAAATTGCACCCTGTTTCTGATTAATGTAGTAGAAAAAATAAAAAAACATACCATTTATAATCTTTGTTATGTCCTGCATTGTCGGGTTTGCTACTGACTCCTCTGCATTAATCACACAAAACAAAACATTAAAATAAAATGTAACAAAAATTCTCATTTGTTAAAAAAGAACAAAAAAAAGTACCATAATCGGAGTCTTCTAATTTGAGAGCATGAAGGCTAGAATTAACTGCAGGTGACGGAGGAGGTTGAGGTTTAGCTTTAGCTTTAGGTTGTTTTTCGGACTCAGAGTAAGTTTTTGGTTTGGGGGGTTTTTTAGAGTGTGTTTTGGATTCGAGATTGGTGATGAAGCTTTCGCGAGTTCTGTCACCAGCGGAGGCGGTGGAGGTATTGGTGGTTTTGAAGGCGGCACGGAAGAGATTACTTAGGCTGTTGGGTTTGGGCATGGCATTTGGTGGGGGTGGATGATTAAGCAGCAGTGGCTTTGTCTTCGAAATGACAAGATGTGAGTACTGCCGAGGGTTTTAGGCTTTCTGTTTTCGTAACCTCAAAAACCCTTTCTTGCCATCTCGAAATGACAAGATGTAAGTGAGCTCAGAAAATTATTTTCTCCATGTGAATTACTTGTATATGGCTTGATAAAAAAAAAAAAAATGTAAACTTTGGGTATACTATTTCTATTAAATTCCTAAAGAGAAAGAGATTTCTTTTGAGAAATATATATAGAAACACACTTTTTATTTAATTCTCATAAGTGACCGTATTTTTTTAGATTTTTATTTTTAAAAAAATTAAATTAATATTTTTAAGTATTTTTTTATTATTTTAACATGGTTAGGTAAAAAATAAAAAAAATATTTTAATATATTTTTAAATAATTTTTTTTTTAAAAAAACAACATTTATTACAAACTTATTCAAGGAGAAATTCAGGAACTTCTTAAGGCATATTACAAGTGCGAAAGATGCTGTAAATACTGCTACCATTGCTATTAGTGTTCCTCCAAAAGCTTTCATTTCTGGCTCTTAGATCCATTATCTGCTTGATTTATGAGCCATTGTAGTTCTGCTGTTTCCAGGACACCCCTGACCACGCTTACTTTTCTACTAAGAATGGAAAAAATGAAGAACACCTGCCATTTAGGTCCAGAAGCTCTCCAGAATCTGGGCAGCAGTGAATAATTCTTTCAATTGCATTGGCATGGCCATTCTTGGCTGCAACATGAAGGGGTGAATGGCCATTTTTATTCAATACATACGCATTACAGGTATCAAATTCCAGCAGTCTTTCAGCCGCCTTGTGGTCTCCAAGGGATGCAACCTGATAGAGTCGTCTCAGGAGGATTTTCATGATACCTGACATCACATGGAAAATGAATTATGAAACTACAACTGCACAAAAGCTTGAGATCTACTTAGTATGAGTCATTTGAAGCCTTGATCACAGCTAGCAGGTTGCATCAGAACCCAAAGAATGGCAAAGGATTTAAAAGATAGAATTGAATGTGGATAAATTAAAAGAAAGAATTTTCCAAGCACGGGACACTACCTGAATGTGTCTCCATCACAGAAGCATGCAAAGCAGTTTGGCCCCCTGATCCCCATGAGCTGAAGATGGAGTTGATGTCAGAATCTGATTCTAAACATCCCTCTTCCCTTCTCTAGCAGGAAGAAACAACGGAGGCTCGCCAGCATGATTTTCAAAACAAGCCAACTTCGGATCAAACCTTATCAACAACTGCACAACACTCACATTACCATTCCTAACAGCCTCTTGTATCGCTCTCTTTATTTCCCAGCCTCATGTCAAACTTGCCAGTTTTTCCATTTCAGTGCCTATCCTTTATGCTGATAAAATTCAGTACATATTTTTACGTACATCTAGATATCACTAGTTTGCTGGGGCTTTAAAGTAGAGTTGGCTACCAAAACAAGGTCTTAGAAGATTAATGGAGCAGACAGTACCAGATTAAAAGCCATCTTGTCTGTCAATCAGTGTAAAGGTCTGCCATTAAAGTTGGGATTAGCACAATGAAGTCTTTTGGTCCCTGCATAGCAAATTTAGTCGACGCCAACTGGTATAGAACAATTAGATGATCAGTACTGAGGACCAATACTCTTTGCCTTCAAGCACAGAGGTTTCTATGCTAGGAGAGCTGTAACTTTTTATCTCCTATTCCATTAGGTACATGCCTTCTTCTTCTTCTTCTTCTTCTTCTCTTGTTGTTGTTGTTGTTGAAGATACTACGGTTCCCTTAACTTTCATTATGGTCGTCATTCGCATATTCAATGATGTATCCTCTCCTCCTTTTGAAAGTTCTTGCTTCAGTTCATTTCAGGGTACTACATTCATGTTTGCAGCAAGCTTTGCCCTGGGATACTGAGAATGAAACAAGAAAGTGACAATATCAAGTGTGTGATGACATAAATGTTATAGGTTGTAAATGGACGCAGCTATAAATTCTAGTCATCTAGCATCTAGTTATCAGGTTATTAAACTATATCTCCATATTTTCATGATTCCTCCTTGTTTACATAGATTCTCACAGCTAGACAGATAATATTTTTTTAATCTATATTTTTTATTGTATAATTAAGTAAAAAATAGATAGTCGTCATCCAGCTTACAACTATAGTTTGACATTTAAATAAAAGCCCAAGAACTATAGTTACAACTATATTTTCAAAACAAAGGGTTTTGCGATTTACGTACAGTGGCAGTGGCACTAATTATATGTTTTTTGCAATTTTGACATGGCTTAAAGAGATTTCGCCATTTCGTATAAGAAAAATAACGCAGTTTACTTGCACGCTTGAATGTTTCAGGAACTTGGGATTCTGAGTAGAATGTGAGTAGAGTCATCGAAGGGATGACTGAGTAACAATAACCAGTGTTCTCTGCAAAAGAAATTCATATATGTTTTCTTCTACTTTTTCTTGGGTTCATCACAGAAGTGTGTGCGTTATTGTATCGGATTTGAGTATATATATATATATATATATATATATATATATATATATATATTGTAGTCGTTTGAAGAACACGCGCCAGCACATGAGAAAGGCTGTTGTATTCCAGTGAAGCGTGCTCTCTCCTGCACGGCCAAAAACGCTTGATCGTTGTGTCACCAACACTATCACATGGTGATGCTTCCAGTAAAGTGGTGCATGTATTGTGATTCTCGGTGGTTTGGCGGCGACCAAGTTTTTTCTTTCCCCTTTTCTCTCTCTCTTACATGGCCTCGGGATGTGCATCGGCTAAACAAAAATTGAAATGCGTCCTCTCATTTTATTTTTATTTCAGTTATAGTCCTATTTTTTTATTAATCTTTGAAAATATCAGATCTTTTTTTTATTGATTTTTTTCTTTCAATTTCATCCCTTAAAATTAAATTAAATTAAATTTTATTTTATTTTTATATTAGATTTGGTTCTCATTCTTTTAATTGCTATTATTTCTTTTCAATTTCATCCCTTGAGATTTTATTTAATTTGATTTTTATATCAGATTTGGTCCTCATTCTTTTAATTATTATTTTTTCTTTTCAATTTCATCCATTGAAATTTAATTTTTATATTAGGTTTGGTCCTTATTCTTTTAATTGCTATTTTTTATATCATTTTTGTAATTGACTTTTTTCCGGTTTCATCCTTAAATATTTTTGGTTTGTAGTTTGAATTGTAATTTTTTTCTAGTGCGGTGATCCCGGTCTTACGACCTCGGTCACAAGTGTGAGATATTAATCTAAATTGACACTAATATTTGTTAATCAATTTTATTTTTTAATTCCATCATTTAACATTGATTTTATTGAAAATGGAGCACACCACCCCTATTTTTCTTTCCAAAAAAGTGAATTCTTATTTGTTATAAAAAAAAACCCATTGACATGTGTTTAGATGAAAAATGAATTTTTATATAAAAAATTCTTATATGTAATAGAGATCAAGACCTATATTAATTACTGGTTTAGTTAGTTAACTCAGGTTAATTCATAATTTTTTTTTAATTTCATCTTTTAATTTTATTATTTTACAAAAAAAGTTGGATAATCCTACATATTCATGTTGGCTAAGCCATTTCGCTATTTATTTTTATTTTTTCTGACCCGCGCGGGTCAATTAAATAGTGTGTATATATAAAAGAACAAAACGAGAGAGTAATCACAGACGTGCGCCTGACGATCTCTACAAGCTGGCCTGTCCAGACACGCAGCCTGCCTTGTCTTGTCAAGACCTCCATTACTGGATGCTTAAACAATATAGCTTGTGCATCGGCATTGCAAGAGGTAGTTGAAAAATAGTTATTATAACTGTTATAAGTAACTTGCTTTTTTGTGCTAGCTGCTAGGAAGTTCCTAAGAAATCTTAAGGTTTGAACCTGAGACTTCCAAAGAAAAATCACAAGTGACGGCGAATGAGCTCCTTGCGTGTTCTTAGCATTGGCGAGAAAGAATTCTTCTTCTGTTTTTTTTTTTTTCCAAGTCAATTATTGATTCTTGGAAAATACTCGAGTGCTGATGAGAAAAGATTCTTTCTTGTTTTTTCTGTTTTTGTCAACTATTGATTCTGGGAAGGTCTATCTCAATTTCTGTTCCTGGATGCTGACCTATTTCTGCCATGAAAAAGATCTATGCATGGAGCAGGAGGAGTTATTAGCAGCCCGAGAATGGCTTTTTTTTGCTGTTTTATGCACTGAATTCTGAGTAATTGACAGGTTCCTCATTTATATATTGTTGATAGAGAATGTTATTAACTGTTATGGAAGATGCTAATAATTCATTCTGGCAAGCTTCTCATCCTCTTAATTACTGGTTGTACTTCGGAGTTTTCTATGATGTTTTATCTTCAATGGTGTTGACAGTTGGCAGATTATGGATGATTTTCAAATTGAAAGCCTCAAAAAGTATTTCTTTATTTCTAAAAGAAGGGGACTGCGTTTTCTCCTTGTGATCTGTAGATAGATAGCAAGATTACGGCAAGGGAATCATAAATTTGGCTGTATTTGCTGCATCGTTGAACACGCATATCTGTCGAGTTTCATGTTCGGTTTGGTTCCAAATTGAGCAAGTCATTGTTTCTTTGTTAATATTTTATTAAAACTGCATATTAATTATTATTTTATAAAAAAAATAGTTATTCTCGTAAAGTAAACTAAAGTATGAGAAATATATATAACTAATATGCAAGTGTTTGTTAGATAACATGTACACTGAACTAATTAACAAAAGAATTTCATATGGAGAACTCATCCACGTCTATGAAAAGGCTCACAAGATAGTTATGTAAATGATCATTAGATTTAAAATCCCTAAGTTATCTTATATAAATAGTATTATACTTTGATCATAACCACATGTTATCATAATCAAAGGTAAAAAACAAATAGATAATGGATATAACATAAACTATATAAAGATATTTGAGCTATCAAGAGATGATTCATTACCCTAGGTGAATTAAAAAAAATGTTTCATATTTTTTCAAATAATATTGATTGTTAAATCTTTAGCCAAGATGGAATGAGATTTAAGAAGAGTTTATCAATGATTATAGAGTTGAGAACTAAAATGATTTAACTAAAAAGACATACTCAATACTTAGGGGATGATAATTAAATTGAGAAACTAATCATTGAAAGGTTAAGTCAAACTACTTGTGACTTTTTTAATATTTAGGAGACTATGACAAGTTGCTAGACATTATACTTAATTTTCAAATATAAATCAATTAATTATTGAATTGATAATAAATTAAATTAAATTTATTTAATTCTATTTTATTTAGGATTATGATTTATATTTGAGCCAACTTATTAGGGAACCTAAACAAGTCACACATATAAGAATCATTGGTCAAAAATTAAAATGAGATGATTAATCAAGAGTGACTTGACTGTAAATAAATTTTAGAATTGAGGACTAAAATATAATTAATACAGGGGATTACAATTTTAGACCTAGGATAATTTCTAAAATTATTCTAAAATAATATATGTAATATAATAAGGTGCAAATTGATATTTTACCATTTGTAAGGTTTTAGTTTTCTCTATAAATAGAATATTATGCCTTTTATTTTCTATACATGATAGTATAATAGTACAATACAAAAACACTTAAACACAAAAGAAAAGAGCTAGCACTATCAAAGGTGTAGCAACCTCTTTCTTCTAAAAAGGTTTAAAAGATTTCTCACTTGTGGTTTGCGACAACCTAGTCTTAAAATAATTATTCAAAGTTAAAAAAAACATTTGATCTTTATATAATCTCCGTATAAACCCTAAATAACTCTAGATATATCTAACGAAATTCTTGAGACTCTGGAAAAATCTTAAATTTATTGTTTCCGCTACATGATATCAGAGTCTTTGTGAGACAATTATAGTTGTTAATTGTATATTTTAATTATTATCGGTATTAATTATGAATTAAATTTGTGTACAAATTTATTTACCCAAAAAGTAATTTTTTTCTCCCACGATTTTTTTTAAAAAACTTTTAGCTATTGTTTCGGTCATATATGGTTGGAATCTTAAAAAAATAGTTTTAGGTGCTGCACCTCCACTAGCAGCAACGCCGGTCGCTAACACGCATGGTCTAGCACACATGCCAACTTGCTACTGGATGGCGAGGTAGCAAGGCCACTGCCAGCAGCCTTGCACGAGGCAACTACCTTGTACAAAGGGTTGTGCACAATGACAGTCAGGTTGTCTTGCATCGCTTAGCGCAGCGACAGCCTTGGCAGTCACTAGGTTCCTATCTGG
>Ga0307515_10013269_pt1 | contig 15410 bp, 10 predicted proteins | sample 17_EM_MG_FD_194513 | JGI IMG/M metagenome (GOLD analysis project Ga0307515, IMG submission 194513) | Populus trichocarpa ectomycorrhiza microbial communities from riparian zone in the Pacific Northwest, United States - 17_EM | ecosystem: Host-associated > Plants > Roots > Unclassified | place... | reverse complement strand
CCCCTCCCCTCCCCGGCTCAATCACTCCACGCACGCACGCACGCATTTGCTTATGTATGTTGTCCTCTGCAGTGTCGACTCTCGAGAATACCTTTTTGCATCCCCACTTTTGCCCACTATGCACCGTTCGTCGGTCGTCCTGCACTTGTTTGCCATTTGCCGATGATGCTTCTTTTTCTTTTTCTTCTTTTTCTTCCTTCCTTCTTCCTTCCTTTTCTTTTTTTTCGTTTTCACACATCTTTGATTCGCTTGTGCGTATGAGTTTGAGTTTTAAGCAATTAAAAGATGATATGCCGTTCTTTTTGGTGGTATTTAAGTATTGATTGATGCCTCTAGTGCGCGAGCAGAATTTAAACAGTCACGGCTCAGAGGTATTGCGGGCCTATTCTTTATTGGCACAAGAATTGGTAAATGGCGGATTTTACACAGGGATGAAATCCCTTGCAAGAGGCAAGAGGTGTGGTGTGGCAAGTCTAGCACTATCAACAGTTATCTAGAGGATTGAAACCGTCAAATGGTGTACATTCAGCACTGGCCCTCGAATACGATTTTTGGCATCGTTCCTCGAAAGGTTCAAACCAGCGGGAGCTTTTTGGCATCTATGGCCGTTGTCAAAAGGGTTAGCACACGTGTCAACAACTGCCAAAAAAAAAATCGACAGTCGAACGCAAATTCCCCTCACCCAGAGTAGCTGTGTGCAAAATAAATGACATGATTATGATGTACAAAAATTAGCTATCGCTTGTGTGTATTTCCTGCTCCCCAGAACTTGGTTGAAAATTCAACTTGTTTATTTCGCTCAAATATACAAGCAGTCGATAGCTAAATTTTTGTACATCATAATGGTACCATTCATTTTGTGCGCAGCCACTCTGAGCAAGCGGAATTCGCGTTCGACTGTTGAATTTTTTGTGTGCCAACCCTTATAATAATGACAGTGGCAATGAATACCTCCAGGTCCAGCCAGAACCCCCATGCTGGTTGAAGACTAGAGCAGCACCAGCTCCCCAGAATGAGGAAAAAATCAAACGTGGGATTATTTTAATGGTAGCCGTTCCGTCCAGAGCACCCGTTGAAAATTCTGCTCGCGCGTGGCACGACAGTATAAGGGGAATATAATGGACTCTTGCAGGATTCGTACCCATCCCCCGCTTTCGCCCGCTGTTGCTCGCTTTCGCCTCGCCTCTCGGTGTTCTTCTGTAATCGTTTTGTCATGGCCTCGGGAACGCCAACGCATGAGTTATCAACAGAACACGAACCGAGAACCTATGATAACATATCTGGCCCTCGAGATACTCTCACCACAACGTAAGTTCGCAACTGGCGACCAACATCGTCCTGGCGACTGACAGGAGCGATAGAACGGCTAATAACTTTGCGGAGGCACTCACCAGTACAAACACTAATACTCCTTCTCCACTGGTTGCTCCACCGTCTTGGTCAAATCAATCACCACTCGACAGCCACAATACTATAGACACCCGAACGTTTTGTCCTAATGATTGGGACCCACTTCTTGCAAACCATTTGTTCCTCGGCCACCCGCAGGTCTGGGAACACCCAATTTCGAGCTTCGACGAAAGGTTGGCCAACGGAACATTCAGCACACAGAATTACGAGCCAGATTTAACTCAGTCTCAGCTCGCCCAATCTCATCTACTTCTCCCGCAGTTCGACTGGGTCTACAACGAAGTGCCACTACTCGCATATAACAATCAAGCAACGGTACTAGTGAGCGTTATCAATCCCGTGTATCACCAGTCTGCTCATGTGTTCGAATTGGCTATCAGCCGGTCCCATCCTTCCAGGTCCCACCTGATATTTCACAGGAAGGGGGATTTGGCTCAATCTCCACCGAAAGGGTATCGGTCTTGGATGCTTCTCATGACGCACCATGCAACGCGCCCTTTCGCACCATCCGTCCGCCAGCTACGAGTCGGGCCCTACCTTCCCAGCCGCTCCTTCCACACGATACTCCAGTGTCAGAGGAGAAGAGTTACGATAGACCTGGGAAAAAGGTTGCAGCCACATTCCAGCCCAATCCCCTCAAACTCCAAGAATCCTGCCGACGGGCTGGAGGCAGTGCCTTCGCAGTCGACTGGATCATATCGACTTTCATGTACGGTGTAACCACAGAGGCGCTTCTCCGTGTTCTTGAGCGTAAAGAGATTGACGAGATGAACTTCCCCGGTGGTTTTGAGCCTCACCAAGCGTACGATGGGTTCATCTCGAAAGTTGGCGGGCGCTACGAGTGTGGGCTTTGCAAGGAGGGTAAGAGAACGCGGTGGAAGAATAAGAAAGATGCCCCACGGCATCTCCGCAAATTTCATCTCGGTTTAGCGGACGTGTGCAAAGACTGGTGAGTCAAACGAGGGCGCTTTTCTTTGCTCAGAGTATCTGACTACATTTTAATTTCTTTATTCAGCGGGAAAAACGTGTTCAACAAGGCCGAAATGAAGACGCATCACTGCGTGCCTCGCGCGGAGGACCACTCTCAAGCGGAGTCTAGTGGAGCATAATGACCATATGCCCAATGGATGACCCCTATGCCCTCGTACCAGCAGGAGGTCAATATTAATATTGTTTTGAGTTCCACCGAGCCGTGGGATTCCTGCCATCAGAGTAGACTCTCTGTCACTAGTATTGTTGGATATTGAGTTGCTGGGTTTTTGCAATTCTGATCGTTCTTACCTTCTATGCTGAGTTTTCGCGACTTCGCGCTCCAAAGATCGATACTTGCTGGGTCGGCGTGGTTGCGGAAGCGGTGTCATCGCAACCAACGGAAGCAGACCGGCACTCGTTTCGACCTTTACTCGTCCTGCGCTGGGATTTGCACCTTGTTCTCAACCGCCGTTATGGTCTTGTACCGCGCAATTATGCATGTTTGCGACCGATAAGAGCCTTACTTCACCCAGAGGCACCTCCAGTCCGCGTGATGGGAGAGCTGGATAGCCGCACGAGGCGTTCGGAAGGATAACGACTGGTTGAAGAGGAGGTTTACGCTCGTGCCAGATTGATGGAGAGCTTAGATACAGCTCGCGAGGGCGGACAAACCCATTGACGCTATCCAAAATATATTCATTTTGCGGTTCGTCCTTTTTCTTTATGATCTCTTCTGTATGGTGCTGAAATGCCGTAGCATGGTTTATTTCTATTCCCTCATTTCCCCATTTCGCTCCATTCCAGTTAGGTTTTATCCAACTCGCGTTACGTTATTTGTTCGGCACCGGCAGCACGGTGGTGGATGGACGGGTGGGACGGCAAACTTGATGTGCAGGCGGAGAGGATACGCGACCAACGTAAAACGTGGGATTTTTCTTTGGCATTAGTTCCGCCACAGAGTGACAGACAGCTGAATTCGATTCTACAGAACGTATTGTCGAAGTCCAACCAAGGTTCGCCAGATGTAATCGGAAAAGCCATCGAAGGGATTGGGGAGTGTCTCTTGCCGTGCGTGGCCTTGGCACTGGTACCGACACAACGGCCGCCACGTATCAAAACACTCTGCTGCTTGCGTAGATGTCTCCCGCCGCGTCTTCCTCGCCGATATCAGTTCCACCGCTGCGTCGTAATTCCCTCGCGCCAATCCCTCCGAACGGCCCCTTGTTTCCATCGTCACCCCACCAACCGTGCGCCGTCGCTCCTCCCTCTGTCATCACTCCTGCTGCCACCACAAATAGAGCACCCGTGACCAATGGGCGAGCAGATATGCATGCAGAGCACCCCTTCTGAGGTGATCGGTTGCATCATCTGGCGAGGGTGGCGAATATCACCGAGATCCATCGTCTGCGGAAAGTTTCAACAATCGAACCAGATAAAGTGACGCATCGTGAACAAAGCAAGGTTAGCGCTCGAGGATTGGTCGCGTTGAGAACAAAGCAAGGCCGTCCACGGACAAGCAGTTCATGGAGGTTTGATATTTGTTCGAAATGCTACTCGCGCGTGGCACGGGAGTCTGAGAGAAATATAATGAGCACTTCCACTTCCACTTCCACTTGCCCCAACTTTCGCCGCGACTCTCCCTCCTTTTCTGTGATCGATTTATCATGGCCTCGGCAACCACGCCGCACGATTTATCAACAGAACATGAATTAGACATCTATGACAGCGCAACTTGCTCTCAAGATACCTTTGCCACAGCGTACGTTCGCGAATCGTGGTGGACATTGTCCGATCCTGCCGACTGACACTAGCGGTAGAACCACTGGTAGCCTTGCGGAAGCACACACCATTACAGGCACCAATGCTGCTTCTCCGCCAGGGAATACAGCACTACGTCCACTGGTTGCTCAACCGTCTTGGTCAAATCAATCACCACTCGACAGCCACAATACTGTAGACACCTCAACGTTTTTCCCTAATGATTGGGACCCAGTCCTTGCAAACGCTTTGTTCCTCGGCCACCCGCAGGCCTGGGAACACCCAATTTCGATCTTCGACGAAGGGATGGCCAACGGAACATTCACCACACAGAACTGCGAACCACATTTAACTCAGTCTCAGCTCGCCCAACCTCATCTACTTCTCCCGCAGTTCGACTGGGTCTACAACAAAATGCCACTACTCGCATATAACAATCAAGCAACAATAACAGTGAGCATTATCAATCCCGTGTATCCCCAATCTGCTCATGTGTTCGAATTCGCTATCAGCCGGTCCCATCCTTCCAGGTCCCAACTGAGATTTCACAGGAAGATGGCTTTGGCTTAATCTCCACCGAAGGAGTGTTGGATACGTCTCATGACGCACCATTCAACGCGCCCTTTCGTACCATTCGTCTGCCAGCTACGAGTCGGGCCCTACCTCCCCAGCCGCTCCTTCCACGTGGTACCCCAGCATCAGAGGAAAGGAGTTATGATAGACCTGGGAAAAAGCGTGCATCCCATTTCCAGCCCAATCCCCTCAAACTCCAAGAATCCTGCCGACGGGCTGGAGGCAGTGCCTTCGCAGTCGACTGGATCATATCGACTTTCATGTACGGTGTAACCATAGAGGCACTTCTCCGTGCCCTAGAGCGTAAAGAGGTTGACGAGATGAACTTCCCCGGTGGCTTTGAGCCTCACCAAGCCTACGATGGGTTCATCGCGAAAGTTGGCGAGCGCTACGAGTGTGGGCTTTGCAAGGAGGGTAAGAGAACGCGGTGGAAGAATAAGAAGGATGCCCCACGGCATCTCCGCAAATTCCATTTCGGTCTAGCGGACGTGTGCAAGGACTGGTGAGTCAAACGAGGGCGCTTTTCTTTGCTGAGAGTATCTGAATATATTTTTAAATTTCATATCCAGCGGGAAGAACGTGTTCAACAAGGCCGAAATGAAGACGCATCGCTGCGTGCGTCGCGCAGAGGATTACTCTCAAGCAGAGTCTAGTGGAGCATGATGACCATATGCCCAATGGATGACCCCTATGCCCTCGTACCAGCAGGCGGTCAATATTAATATTGTTGTTGAGTTCCACCGAGCCGTGGCCGTGGGACTCCTGCCATCAGAGTAGACTCTCTGTAACTAGTGTTGTTGGATATTGAGTAGCTGTTTTTTGCAATTCTGAACGTTCTTACCTTCTGTGCTGAGTTTTCGCGACTTCGCGATTCAAAGATCGACTTGCTGGGGCCGCGTGGTTGCGGTAGTGGAAGCGGTGTCATCGCAACCAACGGAAGCAGACCGGCACTTGTTTCGACCTTTACTCGTCCGGCACTGCCTCGTTCTCAACCGCCGTTATGGTCTCGTAGCGCGCAATTATGCATCGAGTAAGTAAGCCGCCTTTGGACGAACAAGAAGCTGGAACTTGCATTTGGGGAGTACGAGAAGATTCGACAACGTATAGTCCGCTCTTGCGACCTTTCCACGCCCGACCACGATCCCATCCTTCTCAACCTTGACGTATACACCCTATGTTCGCGACCCATGAGAGCATTCCTTCACCCAGATCCAGTCCGCGTGATGGCCGAGCTCAATATCCGCACGAGGCGTTCGGAAGGAGAGAGGAGGTTACCCTCGTGCCAGATTGATGGAGAGCTTATGTACAGCTCGCGAGAGCGGACAAACCCATTGACACTGTCCAATCATATTCACTTTGCGGTTCATCCATTTTCTTTGCAATGTCTTCTATATGGTGCTGAAACTACCGTAGCATGCTTTATTTCTATTGCCTCATTTCCCCATTTAGCTCCATTCCTGTTTGCTTTTATCCGACTCGCGTTATTTGTTCGGCACTGGTGGCGTGGTGGTGGGTGGATGTGTGGGACGGCAAAGTTGATGTGCAGGCGGAGAGGATACGCGACTGACGTAAAACGTGGGATTTTTCTTTGTCATTAGTTCCGCCACAGAGAGACAGAAAACTGACGCGTGTTTGACATTCGATCTACAGAACGTATTTGTTGAAGTCCAACCAAGGTTCGCCAGACGCAATCGGTAAAGCCACCTAAGAGATTGAGAATTGTCTCTTGGAGGATTAGGAGCCCGGCCTTGGCATAATAGTAACGACACAGCCGTCGCGGATCCACACCCACCGTAATGGCGTGCAATCGCAATCACGCTCTACTGCTGGCGTAGATATCTCCCGCCACGTCTCCCTCGCCATCATCAGCTCCGTTCAGAGACGATCGAACAACCTCGCTAACAGCCCTCATTTCAGGCCCTGCGCCTTCTCCCGCCAATCCCTCTGAACCGTCCTCACCCCGCTAACCGTACGTGCGCCATCGCTCCTTCCTCCGCTGCCACTCCTGCTGCAACCACAAATGGGCGAGCAGATATGCATCTCATCTGACGTCGTCCGCTGCATTATATGGCGAGTGGTGATGAGGACAAATGAGACCCATCGTCTGCGAGTTCAAACAGTCATGCAGATAAGGTGACGCAAGCTCATTGGGGGGAGGCGAACAAAGCAAGGTAAACTCCGGTCCATCTCGTTAGGTACAGCGATGAGTTTGTTCGAATGCTACTCGCGCGTGGCACGATAGTCTGAGAATATAATGAGCACTTGCACTTGCACTTGCTCCAGCTTTCGCCGCGACCCTCCCTCTTTCTGTGATCGATTTATCATGGCCTCGGCAGCCACGCCGCATGCTTTATCAACAAACCATGAACTCGGTACCTATGATAGCATACCTGGCTCTCAAGACACCCTTACCACAACGTAAGTCCGCAACTGGTCGCCGTTGTTGTCCGAACCACCGACAGTAGCGATAGAACCGCTGGTAACTTTGCGGAAGCACACATCAGTACGATAACTTCTACTGCTTTTCTCCAGACGACATGGCGCTAAGTCTACTAGTCGCTCCATTGGCTCAGTCAAATCAATCACCACTCGACGGCCACAACACCGTGCCCACTCCAATGTTTCTTCCTGGTGCTTGGGATCTACACCTTGCGAATTCTTTACTCCTCAGCCACCCGCAGGTCTGGGAACACCCAGTTTCATTCGTCGACGAAGGGATAGACAGTAGCACGCTCATGATACAGAATTACGGACTAGATGTGGATGTCACTCAGTTTCAACCCACCCAATCTCATCTTCATCCTCCGCAGATCGACTGGGGCTCCAGCCAAGAGCCACCACGCTCATATAATAATCAAACAACAATACCAGTGAGCATTGCCGTGTATCCACGGTCGGCTTAGAAGGAGCCGGGGAGTTTTCGAATTGACAATCCCGGCCTGATCCTGTCCTTCCAGCCCTGCTTCTCAGCCCGACCCCCAACTGAGGTCTCACAGGAAGGTAGATCAACTATAACCGAAAGGGCGCCGGAGTTAGATGTCTCTCATGATGCACCAATCAACGCGTCCTTTCGTACCATCCGTCTGCCAGCTAGGAGTCGGGCCCTACCTTCCCAGCCGCTCCTTCCACGCGGTACCCCAGCACCAGATGAAAGGAGTTATGATAGACCTGGGAAAAAGCGTGCATCCCATTTCCAGCCCAATCCCCTCAAACTCCAAGAATCCTGCCGACGGGCTGGAGGCAGTGGCTTCGCAGTCGACTGGATCATATCGACTTTCAAGTACGGTGTAACCACAGAGGCACTTCTCCGTGTCCTTGAGCGTAAAGAGATTGACGAGATGAACCTCCCCGGTGGTTTTGAGCCTCACCAAGCATACGATGGATTCATCTCGAAAGTTGGCGGGCGCTACGAGTGTGGGCTTTGCAAGGAGGGTAAGAGAACGCTGTGGAAGAATAAGAAGGATGCCCCACGGCATCTCCGCAAATTCCATTTCGGTCTAGCGGACGTGTGCAAGGACTGGTGAGTCAAACGAGGGCGCTTTTCTTTGCTGAGGGTATCTGACTGTATTTCAATATTTTATATCCAGCGGGAAAGACGTGTTCAACAAGGCCGAAATGAAGACGCATCGCTGCGTACGTCGCACGGAGGACTGCTCTCAAGCGGAGTCTAGTGGGGCATGATGACCATACGCCCAATGGATGACGCCTATGCCCTCGTACCAGCAGGAGGTCAATATTAATATTGTTGTTGAGTTCCACCGAGCCGTGGCCGTGGGACCCCTGCCATCAGAGTAGACCCTCTGTAACTAGTGTTGTTGGATATTGAGTTGCTGGATTTTTGCAATTCTGATCGTTCTTACCTTCTGTGCTGAGTTTTCGCGACTTTGCGATTCAAAGATCGATACATGCTGGGGCGGCGTGGTTGCGGCGATGGAAGCGGTGTCAAGTCATCGCAACCAACGGAAGCAGACCGGCACTTGTTTTGACCTTTACTCGTCCGGCGCTGGGACTTGCACCTCGTTCTCAACCGCCGTTGTGGTCTTGTAGCGAGCAATTATGCATGTTTGCGACCCACAAGAGCCTTCCTTCACCTAGAGGCATCTCCAGTCCGAGTGATGGCCGAGCTCGATAGCCGCACGAGGCGTTCGGAAGGATAACGACTGGTTGAAGAGGTCTACCCTCGTGCCAGATTGATGGAGAGCTTATGTAGAGCTCGCGAGGGTGGACAAACCCATTGACACTGTCCAAATATATTCACTTTGCGGTTCGACCTTTTTCTTTTGCAATCTCTTCTATACTATATGGTGCTGAAACTACTGTAGCATGATTTATTTCGATTGCCTCATTCCTCACTTAGCTCCATTCCAGTTTGCTTTTATCCAACGGGCGTTATTTGTTCGGCACCGGCGGGGCGGTGGTGGATGGACGGGGTGCAGGCGGAGAAGATACGCGACCGACGTAACACGTGGGATTTTTCTTTGTCATTAGTTCCGCCACAGAGAGACAGACAACTGACTTCGATTCTACAGAACGTATTGTTGAAGTCCAACCAAGGTTCGCCAGACGTAAGCGGAAAAGCCATCGAGGAGACCGGGAAGTGTCTCTTGGCGCGGCCTTGGCACTAGCACCGACACAACGGCCGTCGCGTAACAAAACACTCTGCTGCTTGCGTAGATGTCTCCCGCCACGCCTTCCTCGCCGATATCAGTTTAAGGAATGCATCTTCCCTCCCGCCAATCCCTCCGAACGCCTCCTTGTCGCCATCGTCACCCCACCAACCATGCGCCGTCGCTTCTCCCTCTGCCATCACTACTGCTGCCACCACAAACGGAGCAGCCGTGAGCTGGGCGAGCATAAAGGCATGCAAAACATCCCTTCTGAGGTGATCGGCTGCATCATCTGGCGAGCGGTGACGAAGATTACCGAGATCCATAGTCTGCGGAAAGTTTAAACAGTCCAGATAAGGTGACTCAAGCTCATTGGCGGCGTGGTAGACGAAGCAAGGCGGACCGCTGTGATGAGCCCGACGGTTTGGGCCTTGCTTTGTCCACTTCGTCACTTTCCGTCCGGGGCACAGCGATGAAATGCTACTCGCGCGTGGCACGGGAGTCTGAGAGAAATATAATGAGCATTTCCACTTCCACTTGCTCCAGCTTTCGTCGCGACCCTCCCTCTTTTTCTGTGATCGGTTTCTCATGGCCCCGGCAACCACGCCGCATGATTTATCAACAGAACATGAACTAGACACCTATGACAGCACAACTTGCTCTCAAGGCACCTTTGCCATAACGTAAGTTCGCGGATCGTGGTGGACATTGTCCTGCCGACTGACAGTAGCGATAGAGCCGCTGGTAGCCTTGCGGAAGCACACACCAATACAGGCACCAATACTGCTTCTCCAGGGAATACGGCACTACGTCCGTTGGTTGCTCCACCGTCTTGGTCAAATCAATCACCACTCGACAGCCACAATACTGTAGACACCCTAACGTTCTGTCCTAACAATTGTGACCCACTCCTTGCAAACCTTTTGTTCCTCGGCCACCCGCGGGTCTGGGAACACCCAATTTCGAGCTTCGGCGAAGGGATGGCCAACGAAACATTCACCACACAGAATTATGGACCAGATTTAACTCAGTCTCAGCTCGCCCAATCTCATCTACATCTCCCACAGTCCGACTGGGTCTGCAACGAAGTGCCACTACTCGCATATAACAATCAAGCCACAATAACAGTGAGCATTATCAATCCTGTGTATCCCCAGTCTGCTCATGTGCTCGAATTGGCTATCAGCCCGTCCCATCCTTCCAGCTCCCAACTGATATTTCACAGGAAGGTGGCTTTGGCTTAATCTCCACCGAAAGGGTATCGGTCTTGGATGCTTCTCATGACGCACCATGCAACGCGCCTTTTCGTACCATCCGTCTGCCCCCTACGAGTCGGGTCGTACCTTCCCAGCCGCTCCTTCCACATGATACTCTAGTGTCGAAGAAAAGGAGATACGATAGACCTGGTAAAAAGCCTGCAGCCCATTTCCAGCCCGATCCCCTCAAACTCGAAGAATCTTGCCGACAGGCTGGAGGCAGTGCCTTTGCAGTCGACTGGATCATATCGACTTTAAAGTACGGTGTAACCACAAAGGCGCTTCTCCGCGCCCTTGAGCGTAAAGAGATTGACGAGATGAACTTCCCCGGTGGTTTTGGGCCTCACCAAGCGTACGATGGATTCATTTCGAAAGTTGGCGGGCGCTACGAGTGTGGGCTTTGCAAGGAGGGTAAGAGAACGCGGTGGAAGAATAAGAAGGACGCCCCACGGCATCTCCGCAAATTCCATTTTGGTTTAGCGGACGTGTGCAAAGACTGGTGAGTCAAATGAGGGCACTTTTCTTTGCTGAGAGTATCTGACTCCATTTTAATTTCGTTATCCAGCGGGAAAAGCGTGTTCAACACGGCCGAAATGAAGACCCATCGCTGCGTGCGTCGCACAGAGGACTACTCTTAAGCGGAGTCAGGTGGAACACGATGGACATATGCACAATGGATGACCCCTATGCTCACATACCGGCAGGAGGCTGGACTTTTCAATATTAATATTGTTGTTGGGCTCCACCGGGCTGTGGAACTCTTACTGTAAGAGTAGACCCTGTGTTAGGAGTGTTGTTGGATATCGAGTAGCTATTCATTTGCAGTCCTGGCTTCTGTGCTGAGCTTTCTTCATGACCCGGTGTGATCAAGTATAGAAGCAGTGTTTCGTCTTGCGCCTGGGACTTAATTGAACCTCATTATCAACCGCTGTTATAGCCCTGTAGCGCGCAATTACGCATGCTTGCAGCCCATAAGAGCCTTCCTTCACCCAGATGTATCCAGTCCGCGTGCTGGCCGAGCTCGATACCCCAAGAGGTGTTCGGAAGGATATCAACTGGCCGAAAAGGAGGTTTACCCTCATGTCAGATTGATGGAGAGCTTGTGTATAGCTCGCGAGGGCAGACAAACCCATTGACGCTGTCCGAATATATTTACCATACGGTTCGTCCTTTCTTTTCAATCTCTTCTATATGGTGCTGAAGCTACCCTAGCATGCCTTATTTCTATCGCCCTATTTCCTCGTTTCGCTCCATTCCAATTTGGTTTTATCCAACTCGCGTCGTTTGTCCGGCAACGGCGGCGCGGTGGTGGATGGACGGTGGCAAACTTGATATGCAGGCAGAGAGGATAGGTAACCGACGTCAAACGTGGGATTTTTCTTTATCAAAGGCTGTGTAAAACTGCGTTGAATATCTCTTTCATTCCTCGTTCCGCCACATAGAGCCAGACGACTAGTTGGCACGTGCTTGTCATTCCATTCTACAGAACGTATTGTCGATGTCCGAGTGACGACAACGCGCGTATGCGCTAGCGTAAATGTCTCCTGCCGCGTCTCCCTCATCGATACCAGCTCCGTCCACAGACGCTCGAATAACCTCGCCAACAGCTCTCAGTTCAGGCGCTGCACATTCCCTCCCGCCAATTCCTCTGAACCGTACCCTCCCCGCCAACCATGACCGTCGCCCCTCACTCGCCGCCACTCCTGCTGCCACCACAAATGGAGCAGCCGTGAACGCAGAGCATCTCATTTGACGTGCCGCTGCATTGAATATCTGGCGAGCGATCACGAGGATTACCGAGAAGAGTTCAAACAATCGTACAGATAAGGTGATGCAAGCTCATTGGGGGCGAGGCGAATAAAGCAAGAGAGAAGGGATGGGGCTTGACGGGGACAAAGCAAGTGAAGAGGGATAGGGCTGAAGGAGACAAAGCAAGCCTGCTAGAAATGAATTCGGTACAGCTATGAGTTTGTTCGAATGCTACTCGCGCGTGGCACGATAGTCTGAGAGGAATATAATGAGCACTTGCATTTCCACTTGCTCCAGCTTTCGCCGCGACCCTCCCTCTTTTCCCGTGATCGATTTATCATGGTCTCGGCAACCACGCCGCATTCTTTATCAACAAAACATGAACTCTGCACCTATGATAGCATACCTACCTCTCAAGACGTCCTTACCACAACGTAAGTCCGCAACTGGTCGCCGTTGTTGTCCTAACCACTAACAGTAGCGATAGAACCGTTGGTAACTTTGCTGGAGCACACATCGGTACGATAACCTCTACTGCTTTTCTCCATAGGATATGGCGCTAAGTCTGCTAGTCGCTCCATTTGCCCAGTCAAATCAATCACCACTCAACGGCCACAACACTTTGCCCACTCCAATGTTTCTTCCTGGTGCTTGGGATCTACACCTTGCGAATTCTTTACTCCTAAGCCACCCGCAGGTCTGGGAACACCCAGTTTCATTCATCGACGAAGGGATAGACAGTAGTATACACATGATACAGAATCACGGACTAGATGTGGATGTAACTCGGCTTCAACCCACCCAATCTCATCTTCATCCTCCGCAGATCGATTGGGGCTCCAGCGAAGAGCCACCACGCTCATATAATAATCAAGCAACAATACCAGTGAGCATTGTCGTGTATCCACGGTCGGCTTAGAAAGAACCGGGGAGTTTTCGAATTGACAATCCCTGATGCTGTCCTTCCAGGCCTGCTTCTCAGCCCGACCCCCAACTGAGGTTTCACAGGAAGGTGGCTCAACCCTAACCGAAAGGGCGCCGAAGTTAGATATCTCTCATGATACACCATTCGACGCACCCTTTCCTACCACTCGTCCGCCAGCCATGAGACGGGCCCTACCTTCCCAGCCGCTCCTTCCACGTGATACCCCAGTGCCAGACGAAAGGAGTTACGATAGACCTGGCAAAAGGCGTACATCCCATTTCCAGCCCAATCCCAAGAATCCTGCCGACGGGCTGGAGGCAGTACCTTCGCAGTCGACTGGATCATATCGACTTTCATGTACGGCGTAACCACAGAGGCACTTCTCCGTGTCCTTGAGCGTAAAGAGATTGACGAGATGAACTTCCCCGGTGGTTTTGAGCCTCACCAAGCGTACGATGGATTCATCTCGAAAGTTGGTGGGCGCTACGAGTGTGGGCTTTGCAAGGAGGGTAAGAGAACGCGGTGGAAGAATAAGAAGGACGCCCCACGGCATCTCCGCAAATTCCATTTTGGTTTAGCGGACGTGTGCAAAGACTGGTGAGTCAAATGAGGGCACTTTTCTTTGCTGAGAGTATCTGACTCCATTTTAATTTCGTTATCCAGCGGGAAAGGCGTGTTCAACAAGGCCGAAATGAAGACGCATCGCCGCGTGCGTCGCGCTGGGGACTACTCTCAAGCCGAGTCGAGTGGAGCATGATGACCATATGCCCAATGGATGACCCCTATGCCCTCGTACCAGCAGGAGGTCAATATTAAAATTGTTGTTGAGTTCCACCGAGCCGTGACCGTGGGACTCCTGCCATCAGAGTAGACTTTCTTTAACTAGTGTGGTTTGATATTGGGTTGCTGGGCTTTTGCAATTCTGATCGTTCTTTCCTGTTGCGCTGCGTTTTCGTGACTTCCGACTTCGACGGGTGGCATGGTTGCGGTGGTGGAAGCGGTGTCATCGCAACCAGCGGAAGCAGACCGGCACTTGTTTCGCCCTTTACTCGTCCGGCGCTGGGACTTGTACCCCTTTCTCAATGGTCTTGTAGTGCCCAACTATGCATGTTTGCAACGTACTATAAGAGCCTTCCTTCACCGAGGATTGGCGCGAGGGAAGACGGAGCGGCGAAACTGATATCGGCGAGGAAGACGCGGCGGGTGACATCTACGCAAGCAGCAGAGTGTTTGGATACGTGACGGCCGTTGTGTCGGTACCAGTGCCAAGGCGGCGTCAAGAGATACTCCCCAATCCCTTCGATGGCTTTTATTTCCGATTACGTCTGGCGAACCTTGGTTGGACTTCGACAATACGTTCTGTAGAATTGAATGCAGTTGTCTGTCTCTCTGTGGCGGAACTAATGTCAAAGAAAAATGCCACGTTTTATATCGGTCGCGTATCTTCTCCGCCTGCACCTCGTCCATCCACCACCGCCCAGCCAAATAACGCGAGTTGGATAAAGCCAAACTGGAATGGAGCGAAATGGGGAGTGAGGCAATAGAAATAAACCATACTACCGCAGTTTCAGCCTAGCACTATATAGAAGAGATCGCAAAGAAAGAGGTTAAACCGCAAAGTGAATATATTTGGACGGTGTCAATGGGTTTGTCCACCCTCGCGAGCTCTACATAAGCTCTCCATCAATCTGGCACGAGGGTAGACCTCCTCCTCAACCAGTCGTTATCCTTCCGAACGCCTCGTTCGGCTAGCAAGCTCGGCCATCACGCAGACTGGCCCTGACTCAACTCAGTGGCGACAAGGGTGGACAAAGCAAGGCTGGATCTGTAGCGTTGTTTTTCCACCTTGCTTTGTCCACCGATGTCATGTGTCGAGCAATGAGTTTATTCGAAATGCTACTCGCGCGTGGCACGGGAGTCTGAGGGAAATATAATGAGCACTTCTACTTCCACCTGCTCCAGCTTTCGCCGCGACTCTCCCTCTTTTCTGTGATCGATTTATCATGGCCTCGGCAACCACGCCGCATGATTTATCAACAGAACGTGAACTAGACATCTATGACAGCACAACTTGCTCTCAAGACACCTTCGCCACCGCGTAAGTTCGCGAATCATCGTGGACATTGTCCGATCCTGCCGACTGACAGTAGCGATAGAACC